>JAABUQ010000643.1_pt1 | contig 81227 bp, 75 predicted proteins | sample 5560001 | NCBI WGS metagenome assembly JAABUQ01 (sample SAMN10711888, study PRJNA513371) | rock metagenome | isolation source: Antarctica rocks | place: Antarctica: Victoria Land, Finger Mt nord | collected 2015-12-18 | reverse complement strand
AGGCACCTCTCCCTCACCCTCCCGTCCCAGCTCCCCTCTAACCTTCCGGCTTTCCATATCCCACCACTCCTGGAACGCCTGCTCCTCCTGGATCTCCTGCAGACTCCGCTTCGCGGCCGCTTCCTTGATGATTTCTTTTTCAGTTTGCTGCTGGGTTAGGATGTCCGCCATTGAGAGTTTCAGCGGGGGGGAAGCGGGATGGGAGGGGGTGGTGTGGCGGATGGAGCGGATTTGTTGCGGGGGGTGGGAGGATAAAGGGGTGGTAGTGGCTGGGCGGGAGGTCGACGGGGTGGAAACGCTGCGGTTTTGGTGTGTAGCTGGGGGCTGGATAGGGCCGCTGGCTGTTCTTCGTGTTGCCGGCTTGCCAGAGATGGTTTGGCGGAGCGTCATTGGTGAGGGCGTCCGGGGTACTATCTCTTCGGCCGCAACTTTGCTCGAACCGGCACCGAGGACATCTTTGAGTGAGATTTTGGGGCCTCTCGATGCCATTTGCCACGGGAATGATGGCGTGGGGGCGGAGGAGAGTTCCTCGCTCAGATTTGGACTTGCAGCGGCGGCTGGCTGCGGGGATTTTTGTTGCTGCTGCTGCTTCTTGCGCTCTCTTTGGGATACTTTGCCTGGTAGGCTGCTGCCTGAAGGATCTTCTTGCTTGGATGAACGAGAAAACCCAGAAGAAATATTGGACAGCCGGCTGGAAGACGTCTGAGCCATGATGTCTTTCATGTCCAACTTGGAACTTGCGAAAATATTAGATGCCCAAGGCTTCCTGTCTGCTGGAGGTGTCGCGTCATCAACATCCTGGGCAGAGGCGCTCCCCGCATACTGCATCATCGAAGTTTTGTAAGATGCAGGGCTTGTCAAAGCTGCCAATGTGGGTTCGTCCTCCAAAGAATGGCCATAATTATATTTGGTATGCGTCTCATCTTCCAAGATGCTCGGAGGTAAACCAGGGGATTGACTTGGCGGTCGCCGATATGATGATGATGCTCCTTTACTTACACCAGACTCGCCTGAATCTTCCATTTCAAACATGAGATCCACCAAAGAATTTTGAGCTTTCAGCATTGGGCTCTTTGATTTACTTCTTTGACTATGCGATGGTCTTCGTGCTGCCTTCTGCATTGAGGTCAACGGCTCAAATTCCTCGAGCAGCGCAGCCTTAGCTTTCGCACCCGCTGTAAATCTTGATTCCCGCTCAAGAAGCTTTGTTTGAAGATAGATCTGATCGATCTTCGTTTTCTTGGTGCGTTCTCTCAATTCCAAGAGCTCTGGATGTTGATCAATAAGCTCAGCTTCTACTCTCCCACTTTTCGATATTGGTAAGCAACTCAGCTGGTTTTGCCGGACAACCTCATCCAGCTCCAACATCAGGTCGTCATCTAATTCATCGAGGAGACTTAGAGGCCAGTCAGCATTGGCAATAGAACTTGGAGGCTAGGTAGGACGTACTGGTTTTCAAGCATACCCTCGAGGTTGAGGCAGATATACTCGAGAGCCGCGTCTTTGAATTCGGTGACTGAACAAGGTGCTACAGCATTGAGAAGCTGGCAGACGTTGCGTGTATTGACTAGCGCAATTAGTTGCTGCAGTAGAAACGTCACCACAGACTACATACCATATCGGCCAAGAACCTTTTGGCAGCACTGCGCAAGTCGATCGAGCATAAGCTCGTTTGCTACAGACATGACGTCCATGATGAGGTCCAAATATCCATCAAAGTCATCCGTTACAATATCGTCGAACATCCGCTCGTCGGTGTCGGCGTACAGATGCTGTAAGACTAACTCGAAAATCTTGGGATCGACGTGCTTCAGGTCTACACTAATAGCATCCTCTGGCTCCTGAAGCTCTTTACGCCGAGAAGATATCCAGATGCCACCGGCACGGCCTTGGAATAATCCCTCGAAAAATGGACATCGATGGCACATCAAGGCACTGTGGACCTTCTTACTGGCACCAGCGAGCTCGACTTTCACGTCTCCATTGTTGAAATAGTTAGCCTCACCAATCGCCGCCCCAAAATCCTCATGTAGAGTCTTGGGCGGCTCGGTCATGACTCGAGCGGCATGTTCGAGCTTACGTAGCTCGAGATGCGATGCTATCTTCATGAGTTCGGTCCTGACTTGACGGTACCTGAAGGCCGATTGGGGATAATGCCTTGTATGGTGCCATACATCGACCACGGAATCGGTATAAAGGTAAAGGACTAGGTTGAGGATTGTGATGAAATCGACGCCTTGAAACAGCACCAATGTCTTGCCTTCTTTGTCGTACTCGATGTTCATTATGTCTGGTATAGAGAAGAAGTACGCTTCACGGAAGACAGAAACGGCATTCCTCATGACGGGACTCCGCCCAAAGAATACAAATTCGTGCAGAGGTATGGCAACGTCAGAGACCGTTGTACCAATCCAAAGATCACATTTAATTGTGTCGGTCGTGTCTTGACTCATAAGGAAGTCAGCCATGGCCTCCTCAAGGTTCGAGGTTGCCAAGACAGCTTTACGAATGGTTGCGACGTCGTTTTGCGGACTCGGTGTCCAGAAGCGTGGCGTTGGATTCTCGGTATCGGAGTCTTCTTCACCAAAGCCATGAAACGGTAGTAGTGGATACAAATCCTTCCACAAGGTGTTACTCTCGACATCTACCTGCGTCTTCAAAACATCACAATCACGTCGGACCGCGGCGAAAGCCCCAAAGGCGTTGCTTCTGACAGCTGTGATCCTCGTCAAATTGGGTACTCTGGAGAACTTGTAGTCTTTGGCCTTGTGCTCGGATAGTCCAGCCGCTGTAGCATCTTTGATCTTTGCGCGCTTCACGCGTTGCCAGACAGATCCGGACTCTGTGCATATTATGATGGATCCGTCTTGACCGACGTCAACATCTCGGACAGCCATGTGGCCTTTCTTCAGGGACCACACCCGATGCGGTGCTGATAGTGCGCCACGAATCTTAGAAGGATTGGTAGTGGAGGCCGAAACAGTTGAAGTCTCGACCTTTTGGCTGAGATGCATGGTGAAGACATCGCCCATGCTAGTCATGGCGCAAATAGTATCGCCTCCTGATGTGATCTTGCATATATCGTTGCCCTTAACGGCATGTCTCGACGGTCTGCCCCTACTTGTGCTGGGTACGCTGTCGAGAAAGTAGTTGGAGAACCCCTCAAGAGGGAAGGAGACCCTAGTGTAGCCATAATTGGCAAAGACCCAGACATCGTGGTCACACAAGAGACAGATAGTGGCTTTGTCAATAGCCGAGACCGAAGAGATAGCAGACGAAAATAGAGAAGCTCCAACTTTGCGTGGAGTGTTTTGGATAACCAAAGAACGTGCATCGGAATCGACAAGGCCCAGTTGGCCCTCGTTCTTGCCAAATGTATATAGAGAATTGGAAGAATGAACGACGCTATGGATGCGCGAGGCAGCAGCTCCCACTACGGTCTCTCGTTTCAGAGGACCGAAGATCTGGCGAGGTAGAAGCTGTAGAGAGTTTTCATCCTTTTGGCCAAAAGAACCATAGTTTGACGTGTATCCTAGCTGACCATAGGTGTTACTGCCCCATGTGAATGTCTCACCCTCGCTGGAGATGGCGATTGTGTGATCTTGACCAAGGCCAACATGGATCACTTTCTTGCCCATCAAAGCTCCACTGTGTATATTGACAAAACCGAATCTTGTGGTTTCGTCTCCTGTCCCTAGTCTGCCTCCAGAGCCGAATCCACACACGTACAGATTGGCTTCAGGATCAGTGGTGAGCACAGCAGAGTGGAGCTTGGATAATTGTACGTCTTGAACAATGATTGGTCGATACCTGACTATGGCAGGCATTTGGTCCAGCTTTTTCAGCGCTCTTGTCTCATCGGAGAGACGACGTTTGCCCCCTAATCCTAACCCGGGATTTGCTTCTTTATATTCTTGACAAAACCGATGAAGTAGGTGATCAAGCCTTCTGAGGGTAATTCGCTCGGGGAATTGCCGGTCGTCTTCGTCTCCAAAACCGAGGGTGAAATTCTTGTTGCTACCAAAAGCGAACAGCTCATCTCCATTGATTTCTACTCGGGGTTGAACGGCCCTCTCTAAGCCTTCCTCGTCGTTCGGATCCCCAGTGACACCTTGCGCCATTTCGTTGTCTTCGTCGTCTAAGGACGCCACGAGGAGGGGAATGCTCCCCACCTGGTGAATGAGTCTAGTAGTTATAGTTGCTCCATACACATCAAACGGGCTGTAGCCTTCGCGATCTTTGATTTTGATAAGCCCACCGGCCGGATGCGCCGCACTAGAGCTCGAATGTTCTACAGCACCTTGGATGTCCCTTTGCATCAATGATCGAGCTATTGTGATGTTGCCAAAGTACAACGCCCGATGCAGGCCTGTCCATCCACTTTCTTCGTCTTGCACATAGAGGTCCAGTAATGACAACTCCAATAGAGCGAGGGCAAACTCGGAAGCGTTATCAGTGGTGGATGACGCTATCTGGTGTAGTAGAGTGATGCCATTGTGGCTTCCCCAGTTGATTTCTGTCCTGCTCAACATGAAGCTGGCCGGAGACTTCGTGGTACCAGGTTGATGTGAAGTCCTCTGAACATTGGGGGCGGAGTGTTTTCTACTTTTGCTGGTCAAGGTTGGAGATGTGGCCAGGGTTGTGCCAGGACTCGTGGAAAGTCCACTGTTTCCAGCTTTTGCCACAGCATTTCCTTTTGATGCCTGTACGGAGGCGTTGTAGGTGGCTCTAGCCAGTGTCTGTCGAAACCTTTCGACATCATCCTCGAAGAAGTATTTCCAAAGAAGGGCACTCATATGCCACGGAAGGGAGCTCGGAGGAGTGTTCCTGTCGTTCCACGGAATGCGCCTCGCTGTAACCTCGAAGGTCACGGCGTATTTAAAGGCGCAGGATGGAGGACGGAAGACTGGCCGGGGGAAAGGAGGGCGAGGAGGGCGAGGAGGGGGTCGAGCGCGTTTGGATGACTTGGTTTAAGTAGACTACACGGGGTTTAAGGAAGATGCTGATGCGGATTTTGGGCGAGCCGCCAGGATCGGGGAACTTTGCAGGATGTCGTATCTCCTTTGCAGTATTGAGGCAATAGCGAGAGTACGATTTATCTTATTGGGAAGGAAGACGTCGAGTGTATACATGAGTAAGATGTCTAAACCCCCGTCTTTCCCCGTCTTTATCACGTCACTTCCTCCGCCTGTCTACAATTTCTACTCCCACCAATCACAGGCGGGGTATTGGGCCACGCACTCTACCTTATGTTGCTGGCAGACCACGAGGAGATGAATGTATTTGACAAAAGTCCGAGCATAGAGGAGTCCTGCTACCTAGATATAAGACATTAAAAGTACTTTAGGTATCAGAAGGATGTTTGATTTCTTCTTATTCTTGGTTATCCTATCATCTATCACAAACCCCTTCTCTGTTAGTCGAAATCTGGTCGAGTATTCCCTATACGCCCTACTCTTGCTCCGATCCCTTTCAATCCAACCTAGCTGATCCCTCGCAGAAATGCTCTATGATACAATTATATGTATAAAACATCACAGGTAAAGAATCGAAATGTGAAGAGAAAGAATCGCATCCTTCCGTGCTCCAGTCGAATGCGAAAGGCCCTCACCACACATAAGATCAAGTATCCTGACGCCTTGATGAATAAATGCTGTTCGCAGACAATTGCAAAGACTCCAAGCTGGTGCCCTGCGTTTGGCTTTGGCGTGTCGTCGTAAACATGTAAGAACCATCACTCAATATCCACCTCTCCTATTGCCCCTTCTGGAGGATGCGCCCGAGTCGCTGTCGCCCCTGTCGCCGCCCCGGTCGGGTTGCAGTCCACCTCGTAATCCTTCTAGACTTCGCCCGGATTGCTGTGTGGCGCTGAAATCGCTCATGTCGAACAGCAACGGCTCTTCTTCTTCGAATGTGCTTGCTGGCCGTGAGAAGCTATGGCGTCCGCCTCGACGATCGGAGCTTCCGCTTCCACTGCAGCGTTCGACAAGGCTAGACGAGGATCCCTGCGGTGGAGTGTCGCCTTTACTCACTCGCCTGCCGATGTGAGGTCGATACAGCATGCCACGAGTCGGAGCCGATGTACCCTCACGGCTTTCCGAAGACCTCTGGCGAGTCATCGGCACACTACTTAGCTCATTTGGGTTGAATAAAAGACCAAACGCAGATCTGCGAGTCTCGACGCTCGGGTCAGCGACGGCCGGCTCATCCTGTGTACCATCACCATGTAGTCCCGTAAGCACATCGATGTTTACCGGCGGGCGATCCTCGACTCCCAGACTGGCGCTACGTGTGCCGTAGGGGTAGAGCTCGTCCTCTCCAAGCTGATTAACTCTAGAGCCTTGAGCAGCGGAGCTCGATCGTTGGTAGCCGGGATGGAAGAGTCTTGGCGAATTAGGAATATCTATGGCTCCCGTGCTAGGGTCTCGAGCACCTCTTGGAGACCTGGCACCCTGAGTGGCGATAGATCGTGCTTCGCGAGCTTCCAAATCGCTTGGATCCCTTGAATTGTAATCGATAATGCTGTTCGCGCTTAGCCGTGATGGAATCGCTGGTGTATGAGGCGTATGCGGAGAAACGGGCTTTCCGGGTGATGATGAAGTTGAAATCGACGTGCCAGTCACCATTGGGGGCACACTTGACAATTGCCGACTGGTGGAACTTGACGACCGATACAGCATGAGTGAGGACGACATTGACTCTGACAGTGCCGCGTTCGAGTCTCTCATCTGCTGGAACTTTGTCAAAGCTGCACTTGTCCGTCTGGTCGAAGCCTGTGAAGCAGCTGAGTCGCTTCCTCCGCTAAAGCTCTTCAAGTCCTTCTTCTGATCCAGCATCTTCAGGAAATCGGAGATGTTATCATCATCGGTTTGAATGGAGCCTGAGCCCGAGCTTGTTGTGCCTTCTGCAAGGACACCTGATCCTGGTTGCGCGCCAGAAGAAGCAATGCTGGCTTTGCCACTGCTATTATCATCGTCAGTCCGACTGCTGCCGCCAGTCGAATGCGCCGCTTTCCTGTGCCCAAACGCACTGCTGTATCTTTTGGGTGGCGCAGGAGCCCTCGGGGATACAGAAAGTAAAGATGGCTGTCCCTGCTCGGCTGCGGCGGGCGAGCCTCTAGATACTACAGCGGCATGGGTACCGGCAGATTGTGGAGTTCGTGCTTCGGCAAGGACTGCTAGTGGCGATGACCTCCCTAAAGACCCTCTTGGAATGGACGCTCCCATTTGCTCAAGTTGCGAGGGCGAGGCGGACAAGGAAGGCGTCTTGAAAGGCATGAACGATACGGAGGGCCTTCTCCCAGCACTTGGAGGCCCATCTGCGGAACGAAGTGACGACCTTGACCCTTGGGCCGACCTGGTGTTAGGTGGTATTTTTTTAGGCATCATGTCCTCGGGGGACTCTGACCCAGCAACTCGTGCTGCTCGGAGGGCTGACAATGGGCTAGTACCGGTAGGCGGACCCACTTGGTGAAACGTCGACATGCTGCCATATGCCTGGCCTTGGTCAGGATGCATCATCGCCGGACGCTCTTCCCTAGCTTGTGGTAAAGAGCCCACCTCGGTCGTTCGAGTATTGTGTGGCCGACCAGGCGGCCGACCTTCTTGCCTTCGTCCAAGAGAAGGTTCAAAGTATTGTTCATCCATGCCCATGAAGCGAGAACTGAGGAAGGCTTCAGAATCATCAATGCGGAAATCGCAGTGAGAACGATAGGTGACATGTATTGACAGGGGCCCGGCAGGGGAGTCAATGGGGTCGAATACGTATTTCTCAAGTACATCCTCATGGCCCTTTCCGATTGGTACTGATAGATGATCGATCTTTGGGTCTTTGGAAATGCGATATCTCAATTTTGGCGACGTCACAGATGATCTCAAGTTGAACAGCTTCTTGCCAAATTTCCAAGCAGGAAGAAGCCTTGCAGACGCATACAATGATCGGAATAGCACTATGCTGTTCTTATAGGTGCGAGGTAGAATTGGTGTGAGGTCTCGAGGCAATTCGCTTTGCGGCTCGCCGAGTTGCACTACCCATCGCTCTAGTATCACCTCTGGCCGCGCCCTCTGGCCATTGCCACCTGTAGAAGAGCTAGGGGAGACGTCTAGTGCCTCTTCGACATCCCAACGTCTGCCGTCTTCATCAATTGCAACCAGACTTTGATTATTTGTCAACTCTTGAGTGTCAATGAAGGTCTCGATGATCATTGGTGGCGGCCTGTCGCTGATTGCGTCGCAGAATTTCCAAGAGCGAATATCCTCTCGAGTGATGTCGGTTTCATCAACTTCGACGTTGAACTGTTCGCAAAGAGCACCGGTAAGCAGAGAAGAGTTGTAACGACCCCACAGAGAGCTCGGGCTGTAGACAGGTGAAATTTGACTCACCCATTTGTTGACCCTCCGCGTCTTGGAGTCTTTGGTGTATGCAGGAGGCAGTGCAACTCTTGCGTTTAAGATGACGAGAGCAGCCTTAGTAAAATAGTTCTATGCACCGTGTCAGCTATAGCTTCGTCCACCAGACTAAAATGCGACCATACCTGCACAATCTGGCTCAATTTTCCCACAGCATCCTTACCTTGTGAAGAGACGTCTTGTACTCTCATCATAGCTTCTGCACCCTCTCCCCCACCGATGCCCTGGTCGCTAGGTGTGCTTCTGTGCGAGCTTGCTCTTGATGCTGTCGTATCTGGATCTCTCGAATTGTTCGTTCTCGTGGGATTCGTCCTGGGAGAGCTCGCTGGTGAGGCCGATACCGGCGATCTTCTCGGGTGTTGATGCATGGGATTGAAAGTGGTCGCCAATCGGTGCTGACAGAAGCGTCAAACACCGAATTGACAGTGGAAGTCGAACTGATGGAGAGACGATTAAAATCGTCAGGGTGACACCAAAACGGACCAGCTAAGGGGACAAGGCCTGTAGTCCCATAGTAACAAGAACGTCTCGGTATGATTTAGAGACTCTGCCGCCTAGCCGAGGGTATGTGATGCCTGGGGAAGTTGCATTGGGCAAGGGGGAGGAAGCACACTTTATGAAGGCATGTTTCTCGATGTGGGGAATAGTCTAGCCAGCTGTAGGGCAGTGAGGGGTGATGCTGATGCCTGGCAATCGCTTGGTTGATGGACGCAAGGCTGGCACCTGTGAAGATCGGCTTGCTGAATTCCTTCCGAATCGATCCAGTCGGATGTAGAGACGCTTTCAAGCTAATATCTGAGTGCTCATCGTGGCAATGGTGGGACGAGAAAAAGTATTGATGACTCGGGAAGAGGAGTCATAGGGCCGGGCTTTCATGCAGGCGAGAGAAGGGATCTAACCCATATGTGAAAATGGAGAGTGATGCTTAAGCATGATTAAAAGGCAGCAATAGTAAGACCCTCCAGTAATGGTGCTCAAGCGTTGAAGGCAGATGCAGAGGGAGAATGAAGACGGTTCATTATCCTAACGGGTCCTGGGCTTTTGCTTGTGATCAAGCTCCAGCTGCACTGGGGAGAAATGACCTAGAGAAGGCTACACTGCATTGGGTCTAGATCCAATCCTTATCTCTTATCAACTCCCCTCCACGCCCTCGTCATAATTCTTTCCGCGTTTTCTCCCAACACCTTCTCCGGCCCATTCTCCAATCTTTGTTGATAATGAATTGCTGTGGTTACATTGGTTCTTTCATCTCAGTGACGGAGGGCCTACACTCGAGATCAAGCAATCACGAGGTACCTAGAGTAACAATTTCAATGCAGGGTCAAGAGCCATACTACGTCACGGGGTATTTGCATTTCACTGCCGCAAAGCATGGGCTATGCTACCCTACTACTCAGTATGAGAATCATGTCCTTAGCTAACCTGAGGCAGCGTTTTCACCAAAAAAAGTTGCCTGTCCAATTCGGATGATACCTGTGGCGATGTCTTCGAAATGGCGCAGACGATCGAATAGTGACTGAACATGCATCCCACACAATTGGGGCGCGTGAGCGGAATTCACGCCGTAAGTCAGGTCTCGAGGGGCCTTTTCATAAATAATCATTACGACTGTGCCAAATGATTGCCAGCCTCTCATGTGCTGGCACCAATAGCACCACCGGGATGGAAGCGACGAAAGACAGTCGATAGATTGGAGTGCAAGGAGCGACCAACGGCAAGGGCCAATGCGTCGGTCAGGGCCAGAGCCACTGTCGTTGATGTTGTCGGTGCTGCCAAGCCGAAAGACCGGAGCTCGGGGACTGGGATCGGTGTCGGTAGAAGGATCGAGTTTGCTGAAGGTTGTGAAGAGATCAAAAGACAGGTTGAGGGGTCAAGATGCGCGGATACGAAAATGCGAGGCAGCTGAGGGGGAACATGCGGTAGCAGTGACGCAAGTTCCGGTGTACGACCGGAGAAGCTGACGATGAGAATCGTATCGTCCTAATCTGGCAGTCAGAGTCCGTCTATTGTCTTCGACAAGGAAGAGGCCATCTTACAGGTCCTATCATACCCAGATCTCCGTGCAAAGCCTCGGTTGGGTGGAGAAAAGTACTCCGAATACCAAGACTATTCATTGTCGTCACAGACTTCTCGGCGATCTTTGCACTCTTTCCAACGCCGCAAGCTATGAGCCTTCCACCTTTGCTCGTCGATGCTGCAATTGCTTTCACTGCATTGTTGAACCCTTGGCGAGCGACTTGCTCTGTTTTGTATATGTTGCCCAGGTTCGTCAACGCATCCCGTTCTGTCTCGATGACATGAAGTGCCGTTTCAAGGGACTCCTCATCAAAATGGGCATCTGGAGAGACTTCCTTGTTGATGATGAGATCGGAGGATCTACTCGTCATATCAAGGGGTTGAGATAAATCCATAGAAGACCTTGACGACGTTGGTGTCAAAGGCATCTGAGTCGAGTCCTGGGGTGACATGACGGCGCAATCTTCTGGAGTCGAATCAATCCTCAGGCGGGTTTGAGAAGAACGCAAAGATATGTCAGAAATCGTGAACTAGGAGAGCAGACGGAACTGTGCGACTATGTAGAGAGATTTTGCAGAAAATGGAAGTGGAGGTGCGACGCAAGCAGAAATAGTAGGACAAAGCAAGCCCATCGACTTTTATATATCAGTCCACAATCCACAGGCTGGCAACACCTTTGCACGACGCGCATGACATTCTTTGTTAAGAAGCTGTAGCCATATTTCTTCCATCTCTGTCAGCACTTTCGTAGGCACGGACTCCCGTCTAGGCCGCTTCTATCAAATGCAGATGTCATGACTCGGGGGGAACCGTCTGGGACCAGTGGGGAATCCATGGCTGACAAATTCAGGGTCCGAGTCTCCAGGCAGCTCTCCGTGCGAGTGATGGAGATGGAGTCTGCCTACAGAGAAGCGCGATAGAGGCTTGAAAGAGAAATTTGAAGGTGTTGCGTTGCGAAGAGGAAGCTCGAAAGGAGATATTCGGCTTCAACTCCCCTTGTCCGACCCCTACAAACATTACCGAGGTCCAATTTCGGGGAACCCCTCCAGAGTCATGGCAGTGAATGCCACCATCTTTTTCTTCTTGCATCCACATCATCGTTCTACGCTCTGTAGCATTATCGAGTCAAGCTAATTTACGTCTTTATAGCTTTACAATGGTTGCGGACGCAGTAGTATACCACCCAGCGGTGGCCCATTATCTGCGTTTTGTTGCGACCACGGGTGAGCATTCCAATTGAATAGCCTCATCTAGTCCCACTGACTTTTCTCATCAGTCGGTCGCGATAAGCTCCTCCGTACCCTCCAATACTTCTCTCGCTTCTACGCCTGGTACCTCTTCCGAACGAATTACCCTTCTCGAATCATCGCCCCTTACGAAGCCATCAAGAAGCAATTCGGCCTCACTCGAAAAGCCCTGCGCATCGGCAAGAATGTCGAGCACTTCAAGGCTGCCGCCGTTGCGGCTGATAGCAAGACCATGGACCCAGTGTTGAAGTATTGCGCTGTAGGCAGGCAATTGGGCTACGCGGTATACCTGAGCCTTGATGCGGTCACATATGTTCGTCGTCCTTGATCTACGCCTACCGCGAGCCCATCGCTGATGCATTGAAACAGCTCGATGCCACAGGTATCCGACCGATAGCGAGTGCAAAACGCCTTCAACAGGAAGCATACAGGGCCTGGTTGACAGGCTTGCTGTTCAACGCCGTGTCCGGCTTCTACACACTTTGGCAATTAAGGCAGAGGGAACAGAACCTTGACAGAAATGATGGAGAAGGTGTGGTGGAGAGCAAGAAGATCGTCAAGTGTGTTCTGCTTTGCCTTTCCATGATGCAATCTGCTGACCGCTCATAGGGAGCGCAACACGGCCAACCTCCAACTCATCTCGGATCTCTGCGATCTCACCGTGCCAAGTGCAGCGCTGGGCTACGTCAACCTCGACGATGGCATTGTGGGTCTTGCAGGCACAATAAGCAGCTTGATTGGCGTGTGGACTACATGGAAGAAAACGGCTTGAGGGGTGACATGTGTGGTGTTGTTCGGTTGGATCTATGAGGTTGTTGGTTTGGCAGGCTCCCATTCATTCGTCAAGGGGGGAGGAGTAGGAGTTTCTTGGGCATAACAACTGTTCTATCTTCCTTTATAATTTATTGTGGTCGTGTAACACGTTCAGCTCTTAGCAAGAACTCGGCCTCGCGGATTGAGAGGTTGGTGGGTGGGATATCCACCCCTGAGCAGCAGCAATGTCTTCCCTCAGATGAACTCTCATCACCTCCCGTTCAGGCCTCTCCGAAATGTTTCTCTCTGTGGTTCTCAATGGCGGTGAAAGAGAATTGAATTTCAACTCTGTGGTACGGGTCAGCCTGAGCTTCACATACTTGCAGACGGAAACAATCAATGCACACCGAGACCCGAGCACTTTCCTTAAAAAAAAAAGAACCTCTTTTCTTCCCTATCATCTCTTGCTCCTTTCCAACTTTCATACCTAATCCTACAGAATCTCTGGTCGATCAGCGTAATGTTATTGTTGTTCTATATACTCTTGTGAAGACCTCTGAGAATCTGTGCAAGACCTCGAAAACATCAGTCTCTCGTCTGAGTGTGGCTATCTCCAGCCAGCAATCTCTCCATTGCACCCACATCCTTTACCCGTACCCGAGAACTCCTTCAGCCTTCTTCATCTCCGCCCTTCCATAAACACATGGAAGACAGCCAGCCATTCAATGACGGTTGGAGGCCGGTAGAGAACGAAGATTGGACGACTGGCTCCAGAGAAATGCCACTGGAAGGTAAGCAATCGCATTCACAGCCACCTTACCCAACACATCAATGACAAGTCATAGATGAGCAAGCCAAACATGCGGATCAGCAGAGACCCGAGGTCCTATGCAATACCACAGGCGAAGTGCCACACGTCGACGCCACCAAGCCAGCAAACAATGAAGGCCCGATTAAGCTCAATCTCTTCACGCGACCAACGTCATCTCATGAAGACCCAGCTTCCAAATTTATCTTCAGCAAGATGAAGCCGGTGTCCATGAACTTCAGCCGTCATCGGAAGGACATTATTCCAACCACAGTACTGTCCAATCCTGCCGTACCATCATCATGGGTCAAAGAGCGTGAGCCCGCCGACCCTTTGCCTGAGCCACTCACGCCAGAACAAGCTCTTTCGGCCTCGAATGACCTGCATCAATCAATTTCCGTGCAGAAGATATTGCCAAACAGGTCTAGTGAAATTGCAGTAGCCCCAACGTCTCAGACAGGCTTGACTCTGTCTGATGACCGTGCTCAATGCATGTCTCAGCCCACCGCTGCAGCTATAGAGCAAGCCCCCCAAGTGCATGACAATCACGCGGATAGATCTGCATCTGCCGATGATCCTATGGTTGCTCACGAGTCTAACTTCGACTCCTTTCGCGAGATCAACAGCTTTATCGCAGACGCGCCCAATCAGCCCACACTGGACGCCCCGGTTCTTCTCAAAACAACAGAGACAATCCGTAAGCCTCGAAGGAAGAGCAAGCAGAGATGTCTATCATCAGCTGGCATTCAGACATCTCGAAAAGTTCAGTCTGTTCAAGCAGAGCCATCGATGGATAGTATCCTCAACGCTGTCTCCTACAAGATACACAAATCTGAGCAGGACCGCGATAAACTTGCGGCGTTGTATAAGGTCAAAGTACAAGAACTTGAACGTGTAATGCAGAGCAACAGCATACTTTACGCTGAATTGGAGAAGTTCAAGACTGCACATCATGACAAGGAAGACGCGTTGGGCAAGCTTTCTCAGATGAGAACTACACTTGAGAAGAGGGTGAAGAAGCTTTGTGATTTTGTCAAAGGTCTTAGCAACGACTACAACCGACTGCGTGACACCGCTCAAGAGCTGCGAGAGCAGCATAGGGGATTTCAGGGTAACCAAGACGACACAAAAGCCATCCACAACGCTCTAAAGGCTCTAAATGATAGCCTCGGGCAAGATGCTGTCAAATCCGCCAATCTTGTTGCCGAAAGCCGCCGACAGGTTGACGTCCTCAACCATACAGTGCAGGATCTACAACGCCAACTTCACGATAACAAGGAGCATCTCGACGCTGAACGTCAGCGAAATCAGAATTTCAAAGATGAGGTCTCAAAGATCACGACTAGTCATGAAGAGCTGGTGAATAATCTTGCGAATCACAGCAGCACAGTAAGACTAGATCACCCACTGAGAAGAATTGCTGCTAAGTTGGTGTTAGCTCAATGAAAAGTTGACCGCTTTATTCAGCATCTGTGAAGCTGCTCAACATGTACCGGTCCCTGAGTCTCAGGATAAAATCACAGAATTGCTCAAACATTGCGTCAGCATGATTCAAGAGCTTATGAGTAGGAAAGTAGCACAGCCTGTAGATGTACAGAAACTTGATGTCTCTGTGAAGGGCTATACAGAAAGGTAGGAGAAACGCTCTATGCTATGTTTGGCAAATTATACGTGACTTCAATTACTTCAACTGACACGGTACTAGCGTTCTGCGTTCAATAGAGACCCTGGAGCATACAACAAACACTACCATCACGGCCCAACAAACATTGGCCTTCTCCGTACAAGAAGAGCTGCGAGCCATATCCGCCACTTCCAAGCAGAAGGATGCTCTTCAAGAACATGTCTTGGACCTTCGGGAGTCTAGGGCCATGATTCGTGAGCGCATGCAGCAAACGGAAGTCTCACTCGCGCTGGCACGAAACGAGGTTGCTACTCTTAAGAGGAAAGGGGACGAACAGTCGCGAGCAATGATGAAAACCGAGATCGACGCCGAAAGAGCTCGCGAGCAACCTACTGAATCGGCGCAGACAGTCCAACGGTTGGAAGAACTGCAATCGCTCAATGACGACTTCCAAGTTCAGATCTCTGTCGCCCAAGGGAGGGTCGATAATCTCTCCACTCAGCTTCAATTGAAGGACGAAGAAACTTCCGGCTTAAGAGAAAGTCTTAGTCGCCTACAAATAGAGGTCGAAGAAGGCAAAGATCGTGAAACTGCTGCTCAATTAGAGCTTTCTTCTCAAACTACAAAAGCGGCAGGCGAGCGAGAGGCTATGAAGAAAGCCTTATTTGAAGCCGCGGAAATTGACAAGATAAACACCAAGATCAGACATGACAACGAGATACACTCCTTGGGACAAGCTGCCAGCAACGCCGATCGGAAAAATGAAGCCGCAATCAAAGAACTCGCCTTGCTGAAATCACAGAACGCAGGGGCAAAGAACACAACAGCTAGAGTTCAGGCCGAGCTCAGGAAAGTACGGGATGACAACAAAGCGAAAGACCTTCGCATAACAGCACTTGAAGCACTCGAGATAAGAATGTCTCAAACTTCTATAACCTCCCAACGCTCTGTCGTTGCCGAATCGGAACATTCTGAACAGCTACCCGCGGTCGTTGAGGACTCTCAAGCTGGAGAAAAGATTGCCTTGACGAGAGACACGGAGAACGACGGCCAATCTGGGGCTGGGGACAGGGGCTCCCATACATCCAAAGATGATGATGCTCGTTCTAGGACAGATGGGGTTGGGCGCTACTCTTCTGGATACAACAAGCTCGAATCGTCCAATCTACGACCCCTAGCTAAGTCTCATAACGACAAAGTCGGTACAGATGAGGATCAAATTCAAAGCACAGCCCGTACTATGAAAGGCCGCACTCCCACTCAACCAGCCCTTCGTGGGATCTTGAAAGATGCGACGGGCAGCAAGCGGAGCACCTCAACCGCAGGGCTTTCCCAAGCTTCTCCTGCCCCAGCGAAGAAAGCACGTCAAGTAGGCCGTCAAGCACGAGCTACAATCTCTGGCTCACAGTCCCCCGCAAATGGAAGACCCAAGATTGCTTCCAAGCCGGGGACCAAAACTACGAAAGGTCATTACTTCCCTCTTCCTACAATCTCATGCTCCGATGACTGACTGCTGAGCTAGATCACCAAATGTCGGCACGCTTTCAACGCGAATTGGAATGATGATGTTCGGGAATGGAACGCAGGCAAAGCAGTGCTATTTTCCTGGCTCACTCTTAACAGATGTCGCTTTGCTTCTGCTTTGTCTGGTCCAGATGTCTCCCATTGCTTTTGCTTTTGCCCTTTAAGTTCTGCCTCTCTGCTTTACATGTCACTTGCTTGATAGTATTTGCTACCCAATGTTAGACCTGACCTCCGTTAGCTACATGTCATTGCACGAATATCATGGATTACAAATCTCAGACGCCTTCGATACTCTCTGCAGGTACTGTTCTGCGCTTTACCTCCTCTCGACGGTCGCGCAGTTGTGGTGATCACTCCCTTCGCCGTGAATCCGGCTTGTTACAGACAGCCCAAAATACGAGTCCTGAGCGACCGGGATTTAGTCGGATACCCTAGTCGGCGACTGCGCTATCCTCTATACTTCTTCTACACCGCTCGTTGCGTCCGTGCCAGGCATTCCCTACCTATAGCTCTGGCGCTTTCGTAACGAAACACGTTCTACAGAGTGCACTCACTACATACCGCGGCGCGCCCAGTTCTTCTTGCGCCCCCCAGTCCGTGCGTCCTAGAGCCACCCCGCATCGCCGCATTCCCATCGGATGCATGCTGGTGAGGTGACATTCTCATCCCCCCCAGCTCATTATTCCTCGCTACGTCGCATCAGTGCCGCAGGCTTGACTTGGCGAGTCCGATGGTGAGGCTTCCTGGATTAATGGGGGTGCTGCACTGTGGGTGTGGGCGGCCTCTCCGCACACTTCAGGGCGAGAGGGACTGTCGGGCGTATGCATCTTAGTTGCTGCGCTCGGCGGGAGGGTGATACCTGGCTTCCGCTGGTGAAGTGCGTGGAATGTATCGTTTTGGAGGGGGATGATATTGGGAGTTCAGTAGGGGGCTGCTGCTTTGCCGTTAAGCTGGGGCTGGGTTGTTTGTGCTGTTGGTCTTGTGGGGTTTTGGGGTTTGAGTTGGGACGGGGAGGCTGGTAAGTAGCACCTCCGTTTGTCCGTATGTCTCGATGTGGGACGTGGGGGCTGTTGTTCTGTAAAGGATGAGGTAGCTGCAGGCTTGGGAGGTGGGAGATTAAGGTATGACCGGCTGAGATGATAGATTCACTGGCGGAGATCTTGCATTCTACCAGTTGGACAAATGGTTCCTGGTGTTGCTTTTCAAGGCTCTAATAGGCCTTGATGTTATTCGTTTTCGAATGAATAGTACGTATTTTCTAATTTCTTAAGCTTTTTGCCCCCTGTTTGGGACCTTAGCAGTCGTATATACTAGGCAGCTATGCTCCATTAGCTATTTACCAATCAGACCATCTCTCCCTGAGCTTATTCCCCTCGTGGTGCATGCATTCAACAATACATAAGCGTCCACTCTCCCAGGCCCAGGGTCAGTATGCCACCGTATACCGCTTTCACCTCTCCACCATTCACAAGCAGATACTAGGATCATCTACCGGGAACCTCTGCGGGAACCTCACCGGCCCAGCAAGCGCCCCCAGCACATCCATCACGACCGCCGCGGCGCTCCCCTGATATATCCCCATGGACGCATCTCCACTAATCCCCATCGCGCTAAACGTCGCCGCGCCCGCGTCCCCGATCGCAGCTATAGCTTTCCCGTGGCCGTAGGCCTCTTGCAGGAACGACTTCATGTTGAAGTCGGCAAGCGAATTGGTGACGGGTGTGCTACCGTTCGCGCTCGTCGCCCCGCCGACGATGATGGCGTCGTAGAAGATGGAACTTGTGGTCACGAAGGATTGGTTGGCTGCGACGCCGGTTTGCAACGGCCCGATGTGCGTGGATACGACCTCGTAGAGGACTTGCTGCGAGGTGAGCATGGGGAGCATGGCCGTGAGGTCTGCGAGTGATAGGCGGGTGTCTGAAGCTAGGATGCCGATGACGAGGCCTGCGTTGCTTTTGTTTGGCTCGAAGGATTGAGTGAGGGGATAGAGGGACGGGATTTTTGAAGCGGTGGCGTTGGTCGTGGTGTTGGTCCTTGGTCCGCTGCCGACTGCTGGTAGTGTAGCGCCGATGCCTGTTGCGACGCGCCGAGCGAGGCAGTTGTCGACCTTGTTGAGGATGTTGTCAATGTAGCGCTGTTGGACGCCCTTGTTGTCGACGTGACCCACTTCGAAGACGTAGGCGTCTACGGTATGCTGTTGAGCGTATTGGTCAAGCGAGCCCCAGAAGGTACGGGCTTGGCCGAAAGAGTCTTTGAGATCTGGGTATCGGCCGGTTGCCCCGTTGATCACTTCCGGAGGATTTCCTGTGGATGGGAGTGAGCTTCCGTTGAGGGAGGCACCGATGACACCACCAATATTGTCCGGAGAGGAGGTGCTTGCGCCTTCGAAGAGCTGAGGCTGCATGTAACCGTCGCGGTAGTTGTTGTTGACAGGTGCGATCGCGCGGTTAACGGGCAGAAGGTAACCGTTGGCACTGTTGTGCCGGTGGGTGGCAGTATCATCATATGACATCAATCGCCACTGGAGGAGCGGGTCGGGGACGAAGGAGATGCCTTTGACGACGTTGGAAGGTGCAAAGGAGATCGATTCAGGCTCCGCGAAGAAGTTGGTCGGATTTTTGTTCAATGTCAGCTTTCCGAGGGTGATGGGAGGGTTCATTTCGAATGGAACGACCATGGTTGCGTCGAGTAGGTCAATGCCATTCCACATGTATGTTCCGTCATCGGGAAAAAGTTGGACGAGGAAATCCCACTCGGGGTACAAGCCGGCAAGGATGCTGTTGTACAGATCGATCCTCTGGAAATTGTTATTCTTCCCGGCAATCTTGGTCGCTTCATCATATACAAGAGCACGGTGTCCAAGGGCTGGTTTCCAGTACCATTTGAAGAGTGTTGATTTGCCCTGGTCGTTGATGAAGCGGAAGGTGTGGACGCCGTTGCCACTAATGTGTCGAACGTCTCTTGGAATCCCGAGATCGGACAGCACACTCATCAATTGGAACGTGCCCTCGGGATGTTGAGTGAAGAAATCGTAAGCAGTGGTGTGTGCCGAAGCCCCTGTCGAAACCGCAGTGTCAGCTAAAGAAATGAAGATGTGGCCATATTGTGTGTATCGCACCAGTTGGAAACCCCTTGTCTGCCTCGAACTTCACCGAGTGAATCAGATCGGGAAAGTCTGCACCATCGTTGATGAAGAATGACGGCACATGGTTGCCGACCAAGTCCTGGTTGCCACATTTGCTGTAGATTTTGGTTGCAAATCCGTGGGTATCGCGTCCGGATTCGCTACCGCCATTGCTAGCAACGACAACAGAAAAGCGAGTAAACACATCACTTTCCACTCCGGCCTGGAGCCAACATGCTGAGGTCAGATTGCTCCAGTCACCCGTGGATACGAAAGTTCCGTAGGCTCCATGCCCAAGTGCATGCACAACCCGCTCAGGGGCACGCTCGTGATCGAAGTGGATGATCTTTTTGCGCACAGTAGTGTCCTCGAGTAGATTGTAACCCCGTGGTCCGGCTTTGAGGGAATTGGCAGTGTTATCCTCCACTCCTGCATCGGTGGTTTCAATCTGACCTCCAGTATTCACAAGGACTTGCTTCAATTGGTCCTGTTTAGGGGACTGCCCGTGGGCGATAGGGGCCGCAAGTAAGAGAGGAAGCAGAAACGATGGCAACATTTTGAGGCAAGAAGCTACGTGGGAATTGGCCTGAAAAGCGGTAGCACAATACACGACTGCACAATGAAACAATCCTCCTTTTGAGGTGGGAGAGGCACAGAAATATGCAGAGCTGCCATGCGGGGATCACCATCTCGATGTCTTCGATGACCAATATCCGACGCAGATGACTAAAACGGCAGTTGCAGAAAGCAAATAGGAAATTTGAAGCTGACATTGGGCATGATATGGAATCAATACGTTGGTGGTGGACACTGACTGATCCAAAATCAACGCGGATGTGGTAAACCCTCATTCCGGAATTGACAGCCAGGGTCTTCTACGGACCCTCGGGAGAACTGACACCCTACGGCCCTACTGTGAGGTCTTGTTAAAATGCTGTAAAGAAACCCGACAACATGGTAACTACTAAGCGAGGTGATTGATGAGGAATCATCCCCACGCCCGTTGTGTGACTGCCCGGAGCGGCCAATCGAATTCAGTCTAGGTAGGCCATCCAGGGTCCATCCGGCATTCGAATCCTGTCACTCGTATGGACCTTAAGCCAAGAGCGATGGGAGCAGTCCGGGCTCCCACGTGCTGCGTCCCTGCAGTGCCATATACTGCTCTGTGACTGCTTCTCGCTGACAGCAAGACAGCCTGTCGAGCCTGCGGAAATTATAGGCACTCCCAATAAGGAATGTTAGCCGAGCCCAGCAGTGGAGGCTTCACACAATGAAGGATGAAGACGCCCATTTCACAGTATTGCAGGTATGTAATGGTAGGAGGGGCACACGGCCGTACTTTGAACAATCAACATATTTTTATGCCAGGTACGAGGATTAGCCTTGTCGCTGTTGACGTACCATTTCCGTTGGACCACTAATCAACTGACTACATTGATCATTCAACGGCTAACTATGCAACTATCCTTGATAGGTAATAAAACAGTTAACGAAACAATCATTAATTATGTTCGAGATAGTAGTATACTGACGCCTTGAATAGTCGAACCAAAATGCCCTTAAACAGTTCCCCTTAAACGGTCCTTTCTAAACGGACCCCCCCAAACGGAACCCCCTAAAGAATCCTTTTTTAAAAATTTGCGACGGAGAATTTTTTTCGCTTTTGCGATCATTTTTGGAGGAACTTTTAGAGGAACCGATTGGGGGGGACCGTTCAAAATGGATTGTCTAAGGGGCTGTTTAATAGGAGGGAAAAGCGTCAATCAGTTGAATAGCTTTACAACTGACTACTACGTTATTAACTAGGTGATTGACCAACGAACTGCAGTAGTACGTTGAGCAGCTAATTGATTGCAGTAGTACGTTGAATCGGCAATCCAACGTCAGTTGATTGGCCATTCAACAAATTTGGTGGTTCAACTGCGACAGCCTACTCTGATTAATGAGCGACCGAAAAGCGATCTTTTATTAGCAAGGATTTTAAGTGGCGACATGAAATGCATCCTTCGCCCTTCCTCCCTGTGAAGTAACATTGTTGGTTTTCTCAGTCCTCTTTCCCGTCAAACTTCTCTCAGATTATCTGTGTTATAGGGAATCAATCACCTCCCTATGTCTCGCCGTTCAAGTATATATCGAGTGATTCGATTACATAGTGCAGTTTTGTTCCTCAAAAGAGCATAGGGCCACGTTTGAGAAGAAACACGGAAGCGTGATCGATCATACTCCGCACAGGATTGAACATGCAATGCTCTAGCCAGAACATAATGTGCAACCAGATCCTGCCAGTGAGCACATGGCAACATACATGCTTGTTACGGTACGGTGAGACTAGACCAAGGCAAAACTGGGGGAGCCAGAGCATCGCCGGCGGAGAATCGTATGTCGTACACTTACTAGGGTCTGGGACGTTGGAATTGAGAAGGCGAATAGATCTTTTTGTTGGCCGAGTCAGCCAAGTCACTCTGGTCCAGGCACATTCCGATGAGAGCAGAGGGATCTCCTCCAGAAACGCATGGGCATTCGCTTCACACTCCAAGCCGACCATGCAGTAAGTCTGCGGGTGCTTCGAGCGATTCGAAAAGATAGCAGGAACACGATTCACAGACCATTGCTACAGTTGCCAGTTCTCTCCACAGCTGCAGCTCAGACCTTGTGAGATGGATCGTTTGGACCTCGAGGCGTTGGGCAATGGCGGAATGGAATGGGTTGGGATATAGTCTTTAAGATGTCGACGTAAGTATAGAATACTCGTACCGGAGGCCATACGGCAAAGCTTGATAAGCTGGAATCCGACATCTGTAACAAGGATGAGCTGGCCGGAAGAAGTGTGGCGGCGAAAATAATACAGGTGATATTCCCTGTCCCGCTCTCTAAATTGTATGCTCCTATTGAGATACTGTCGTAATGGCTATGCACGCTCCTTTATGCAATGTAATTCCCCAGCAACCCGATATATGCCTATCCTCCTATGAGCCTCCTAGACTCTTCTTCTCCGCAGTCTTCTCCCGCCCAGCTGCCCAGCTGCCCAGCTGCCCAGTATCCCTGACCCCTCCTCCCTCCCATACACCTCGCCTATCTTTTTCTCTAGCCAGCCAGAATTGTATTCACATAACCCTTCACCAGCACTTCCCCACGCACGAGCCTTCACATGTCCGATAGCTATCATAGATCAAATCGCCGTAGCCCCTCTGGTAATCACTTCGACCCGCCACCACGTTTCTGCTCGAGGAAGAGGACCTGTTTCCTCACTGTGGCAACGTCAGCTTCTACCCACAGACGCACTCTCCTGCCCCAGCAACTGCTATCCTCTGCCCGCCCGCCGGGCCCCCGTCATGACCCGTCCACAACGTTCCGTTCCTCCTTCCCTCCTCCTTCTCTCCTCCCAGTTTCCCCGCATTTTGCAATATCTGAGATCTTGGCACGTACCGACTGGATCATATTTCATCATGCTCAACGGCCGATGCGCCCGCGGCCGGCGCAGGGTGCGGTAGTAGCCCGTCAGGGCCATGGAGATGAGGCGGACGGCTATTGTTCGGGATTTCGCTGTTTGAGAGGGGGGTTGTTAGCTAGAGTTCTCATTAAAGAAGGATGAGAAGGGGGATATGGACCTTTCTTCGCCATTTTGCGGTACGGAATTTGTGACAATGCTGCCGGCTGTGGTGAGCAATTGAGCTAATGCGGAGTTGCGGGAGGTTGTGAGATATTTGCTAGGGATGGAGACTTCCCGGGATGCGGGTAGATTGTGGAATAGAGCTTGGTTTGTTTACAGGCAACTAGGTGATTCCGACAATTGGTCTCTCCCCTCTCATCTACATGACTAGGTGCAGCTCTATCATCTCGGTGAGCAAAGCAGACTCATTGTGCATGGCTACCTACTCGAGAGGCGATTCTTCACCAAGACAAAACATCGTGGCAAGACCTTCCACCTGACACCTCTTGGTCAGCAATCAGCATGCATCCTTCACCGAGAACCATTTACTATCATTGATTGACGAGAAACGCCAAATCCTCTCTGTCTATCACAAATGCTTGATCCGTACCCTCAACGAAAGGGTCCTGCCATCTGACTGTGGGTTACATCAACGAAGGAACGAGTCCAAGCCTTACGCCTGGTTTTGCAGGGCGGCCATCTTGGTGTTCTCGTGAAGTGGTGTCGTCGATTATACCGCCGAGATGGAGCTCACCGAAAGTGTTTTGCATCACGAGACAGGGCAATTGATACCATAGGGTCTGTCCAAACCCACAATGCTGACGCCTATTCGACCTGTGGCACAGTGACGATCTCGCATGCAAAGGCCAGCTGAACTAGGATGAATGAACCCTGCCGAGAACTGTTGGGGTCGCATTTAATGGAAGGGATCCTTGCTCTCGGCATTGCGACGTCACTCACTCCACAGCTTACCTCGGTGTCTTAAACAAACGGCCTCGAAGGAATGCATCGGGGCCGTGGAGGCTGAGCATTGCAACCTCAAGCCACAGTATGCCACACTTTCTCTAGTCCTAGCGCTGACGATGGGGTTCGGAAAAGCACGAGAAAAGACGGGGAAAACTTCAGCAGAATGCTAAGATTGATTGCGCTTCCAAGGACTCGGACCCACATCCGTACATACACAACCTTCAGGTCTGTTTTATCTATCTCAGGGGAGGGGGAGAGAATGACTCGAACCAGACCGAGGTCGGGAATATCTTTCAGCTGTGTTGGTCTTCTCTTGGCAATGATGGATTGCAATGGATCCTCGCTAAAGTGCAAAGCCACGCCGGTAATAGAATAGCTCCTCTCTTAGCGCGCACGAAGGATTTTGCCCCTCACTTCCCTCCCTTCCCCTGCTCACTGCCACACTGACTCTCCAAGAGTCACACTCTCCACAATGGGAAAAGCCTGATGCAGGCGCAGCTTCCAATACGTCAATGAGATGAATCAATCCGAGGTCGAGTCATACTTCAGCCTTCATCAGATCAATTGCACCGGCCTGCGAGCATCGGGTCGCAGTGTTTCTCGCTGGAGCCGCCGCACACAAAATACTCCTGTTTGAAGATTTCCCCCCCAAACGGAACGCCCCCTGTCTCGACTGCAAAGCCACAACAAAGAACTATTCTAGTGCAGCCGATATCGACTGGCCATGAGGGTGGTGGGGCCGGAACGCAGGCAGCAATTGACCATTAGGAAACAAGCGAAAGTCTGCTGACTTAGGTAACTGTTTAGTCTCTGACTCCCCAGCTGCTGCGGTTATGCGGCCTTAAGTTGATGGTGTGCAGGCCAATGGTACATGGTTGCCTGTGACTCGAAGCTAGGCACCTTTTGTCCACAGGCACCAAGCTACCTAGTAGAGTCCGTGTCGCCGCATATTGCTTTTGTAGGTACACTGACGAGTATATAATACTGTGTTTCTGTCTCTCAATGTCTCTTCTTTCCTCTAAACAATCCTACTTACAAGAATTGCATTCTGTGATCCTATAGAGTGCACACCCAAGCCTGTGCCTGGCTTGCTAATCCTTCGTCTTCCTTCTCAATACAACGTCGCTCTCTGAAACGCGTTCTCAAAACATTTTCCACTGCAGGGCATCTGTTGAAACATTACAGCCCTCGTCGCTACCCATCCATTCGGCGCCACGCGCTTCACATGTGAAACTATTCACATGTCTATCAATCTATAAAGACATCGACCAAGAAATCGTCAAAGTGTCTCCTCAGTACACCAAGACGATCTACTCCTACCCATCACCACCGAAAGCACAACCAGCAAAGCTTGCTCGAACACTTTCTGAACCTGCCATGCCTTCTCGTGTCCGCCAGGTGGGCTTTGCCCCCATCCCGGCCACCTACTCCCGCCTTCCCCGTGACGATGAGCTCTTCGTCATGAAAGCCTTTGCAAACCACTGCTCCCACTGCGACCAATGCGCCCACCCCTACGAGAACCACCTGCGCAGCAAGCCCCTGTGCAGCAAAGGGCACCAGCGCGCCGTCGACGTAGCCCAATACCTGTTCAATAAGGCAGGCAAAGCCTTCTCTGTTGTTGACCTCAACGGCAACAAGCGCATGCAGGTTGAGATCCCTGTTGATTGTGCTGTTGTCCGCGACTTGCTCAAGGCAATGGAGCGCGGTCTCCGCCTTCGCCGCGACCCGCCACTCAAAAGCTACGACGAGACTTACTATGTCCCGTCTCGCCGACCACAGCCGGAGTGTGAGTACCGCGAGCCCAAATACCTTCCTCGCAAGCCAGAGGTTGTTGAGCGTCGACCCTCTTCTTACTTCCCAGCCACCCGCGACTACGCCCCTGCTCCCAAGTATGTCACCCGGCAGCCTACGTACTACACCGTCGGATCCAAGGGCGCGCTCCCCTTGCCAGCAAGGGGCGATGACTGGCATTGAACAATGTGCATCACGAGACGATGATTTGATCACACGACGACACCAGTGCTACTTCCACCCAACGGTATCCATATCCTCTCTGCCCCAACAAAACAGGGTCTGAGTATCACCACTTGAAAAGCTTTGCGCTTTGGTCGGGATCGGCGTCTTTACGCGCCAGGGAAATCACCGGATCTGCTTGCTCCTTTTCTCGCTGTTGCCTGTCTTGCACTGGGATCCCCTGTCATGATTTTGGGTCGCGGAAAAGGGGGGCGATGAGTGGGATTTGCATCTGCACCTGGGAGAGGAGAGTAGAGATGAGAGAAGAGGAGAGGAGAAGAGGAGAAGGCGACGAGAGGCTAGCCGGAAATGACTCGCAGAGGATGCAAGCTGAGACGAAGGGAACAAGGCAGAAGTCGGCTGATGTTCTTATTCCGCATCCCTAGAATAGGCCATAATCGAACACTTCCACTGCAACTAGCATTCACGTTCACTTCCACAGTCACTCTATTTCCAGCCAAATACAAACACAACCCAGCCGTCTCAAACACGTTCCCGCAGCAACGACTGCATCGCATCCCCCCTGTGTAGGCACGAGATAAGAAACGACGATTGCGTCCCCCCGCCTCAAGCGCTCTCACCTTCTGCGAGGATCCAAAGGCTGCGGTTCTTTCCCCTTCTGATCTTATTTTTAGCGCCCGCGCCCGCGGGGCTGCTCGCGTTGGCCTTTAATCTTCCTGGAAAGGGGGAAGCCGCTGGAATTGGTGGGGTAGGGTGCCATTCGTTCTGGCCCAACCCGCTGGAACCCCCGGGCTTGGACTAGCTATCGCATATACACTACCACGTCAAAAGTCTGCACCAACACCCCTTTTTACACCAAAACCTGTAATTTTCTTAGGGAGCTTAACTTTTTTTCTAGGTTACAAAATTTTTTAAAAATTATAATTGTATAACAAAATCGCTTAATAAATATTTCTATATATTACGATTTTTATTTTATTACGTTATTGTTGTTATAAGTCAAAAATTAAAATTCTTTGTAAAATTTAATTATTTTTAAAACGCTTTATTTCTACAGTATTATACGGCGTAATTATATATTAATATTAAAAATTTAAATATATAAGAAATCAAATAATATAAAAAAGTATCTTATCAGAATTTTTTGGAATTTCTAATTTATATATAAAGGTTGAAATATAGACGTAAAATGTACAGGTTTTAGTGGTAAAAAGGGCATTGGTGCAGACTTTTGACGTGGCACTATAGTTAAAAGGGATACCAAGAAGCCTCCGCTAACCTTCCCACTCGCCTCGCCCTAGTGTGTGTATCTCCAGCAGGGTTGGTTACCCACGCTTCTTCCCCTATTGCTCATAGCCCCTGCAACACCATTGCTTTCTTTGATCACCCGCTGGACTTGACCCTGAATATCCCCCCCCAGCCCTTTTGCATTTGGCACTGCCAAGTATACAGCAGTGTATACAACACCGCCCTCTGATCCACACGCGTTGCCTTCGCAACGATCACCCGCCTTGGGTTTGAAGAAGCCGTCTATGATTCCTACGCGGTGGGTAAGCACAGCATACGCTCCGACCCCGCTCCACATCCTCTTCCTCCTCTCAGTACGTTGCCACCCCCCGCAGCGGAAGAGGGCAACGTGCCAAGTTTCCAGCAGGCAGGGTCGACGGATTCGAAGCTGACGCCCCGGAAAATGGGCCCGGTGCAGAGGCACGGGGTTTTCAGGAATGTTGGCGTAGGGGCTGTTGCACTTGCTAATGTTGAACTAGTGGTAGTACTTGTAGGAGGACATGTAGGTGGTGGCGCGTTTTGAGAGGGAGGCGGATGGCTTCTGGGCAGTAGGGTGCGAGGGGGAGGTTTGGAGATGAACAAAATGGGGGGGCGGGTAGAGGACGTGGGAGTGCTATTTGATTGTGATTCGGGGGTGGTGACAGTGTTCACAGGGGCTTGGGGGTGGAGAGCAGGTGAAGCGACGGGCCGGAGGAGGGGAGATGGATGGGTGCTTGGAGTGCGTAGTCAAAGTGGTGGAGGAATTCGAGGTTGCTGTGTAATCTGCGCCGTGAAGATGGAAGAGCGCGGTGGGGAAATGTAAGGCTTGCAATTGCAGTGCGATTGAAGATAAGGGAAGCTTTCGCACAGAGGGTATGCATGCCTATTATGATGCATGAGAAGATTGGTTCTGCTGAGTGGGCACGTTCTTCATTGCTCAAAGATTTCGGAGGTTGTAATTTGACGAGCACATACCAAAGGAGATGGATTGCAGCAATGTTCAAGCGACATGCTTAATACCTTTCTGATTCCGAATCAACATAGATAGTGCGCCTCTTTGTCACAGTGAACATTACCGAGCACAGGATCCTTCGATCCAGAATCAAGACGAGAACGACCACTTGGCGAAGATGTAAAGGAAAGTCCATTCTAAGACCTATACGCGCATGCATCAGCCAGACATGCATCAGCCAGAGACTCTTATGGCTGGTGAACAAGGGCCCGCAGATGACGGAGACGAAAACTGTGAACTGTAAAGAGACAATGGCTCAGAACTAGCCCTGTAAGACGGAGAGAATGGCCAAGGGATGGCAGCATACAAGGTCACGGTGCAGCCGCTTAAGATATCAGCTACGTGGTACTGAATTGTCTTTGGGCTATCGAGGAGCTTTTTTAAGCATGCACGACTCCATTGTAGCAGATGCGGAGTAGTATATTACGGATCACCGCAACTGCCAATATAAGAGGCTTCTTGAGGGGCTGGGACTGTATGCAGGTTTTTTCGAAAGATGTCGAAGGTGGTATCCTGAGTTAAGATCGCGCACGATAAAGATCTCGAGAACGGTCATCCTGCCGTAAGATTTGCATCTCGGCCAGTAGTATTTACTGAAGCTACACCCGAAGGCAGTGATGGTGGTCATTTCTTATTGTACAGGGGCAGCCCGCGATGCATGCCCTCTTTTGTTTTTGATGCAAATCGTATGAGGGGTGAAGTATAGAGCCCCAATAGGGGGCTCTCATGACTTATTATCTTACCTTGCTCTGCGCTTGCCACTTTCAACGCTTTATCAGATATTTGAGATGTCCCGACGCCAACGCTATGCAGCAAAGAGTTGCTCATATCTTGTAAAAGCAGAATGCATGATAAAAACCTGATTTCTGGCGTCAGTAGCATTTTGGTCTTGGTTGGAATTGTTTCACCTACTTGCGGCCTCCATCTCCTCTTCACTGACGAGCAGCGGCCCGGCATCTCGCCCGCGTACACCCATTCGTTCGCTCAATGGACCGAAAACAGGACTATTCTTCTCTTCGCTCCAGATATCGGAGAAGGGTTTGCGGTATTGAAGTTCGAGATTGTAATCTTCTGCTATACTATCGAGGACGGAGCGTGGCACCACATCAGTATGGGTCCACGTACTTGAAGTTTGGTGCGAGAATCGAGGAGAGAATGGAAGAGTAGAACGGAAGATGGTCGATGATTAGGTTGGACTCACGCTCGGAATGCTTCCCAAGGCACAACGTATTCAGGTACTTCTTCCACCGCTTCTTCCATAAAGTAGCTGTACTTCCATCCATAAGGAGGCCGGAAGATACCATCTTTAGGAGTTGGACCTGGAAAACGAACACGGTAGAGGCTATTGCCCCACTCTGCGAATTCTGGGTTAGATGTCGGGTTGTCAGCTGTAATAATAGGGTTGGAGGACGGCTCAGGATCAACTTTGCCATTTGGAATTGCTGGTGTTGCACTTGCTGAATTAAGTGGCCTTTCCACAAGCTTAGGTGAGGTGGTAGATATAAGTGTAACGTCCTTCGCAGGCGACGGAATTCGGACAGAGTCTGTAATGTCGCTCAGGGAAGAGCTCGCGGCCGCTCTTGGGGCCTGAGGGCTGCTAGGCTCTCCTTTGCTTTCAATGGTCTCGACGACTGGCTTAGTTTTGGTGATGCCATTTGTTGTTTGCTCAACGCTTGCTGTACCTTCCTCTCGAAGCTTTGTGACCACCTCAGCTTTCCGTCGATGGAAATTTGTGACACCTGATCGTAGAACATCTGAGTTGGGGATGACGCCGAGGAATCTACCGCCTTTGCGTAGACTGCCGGATACATTTGCGAGCATGCCTTTCGCTTTGGCTTCGTTCTCGAAAGCATAATGCATGCAGAACATCATCGATACTACATCAAAGCCACCTCCGGGACCCCACCTCGAGCTGGCACCGAACCCAACCTCTCGTATGATAGGGATGTCTTCTAGTGAAAACGAAAAGGCGTCTTCGGCGAGAAATTCGGCATCAAAGGTTCTCTGTGGTCTGCCGCCATGATGTCCGCCGCGGCCACTACGTCCACCTCTTCCTCCTCCGGATCTCATCTGCTGATATCTTTCTCTTGCTTGGTCTATTGAGACCTCGGCCGGATCTATCCCAACATACAGCTCTACGGGCTGAGGAGCCTGCTGCCATTTCCCCAAGTCGCCTCCTTTCCCGCATCCAATATCCAGAACTCGCAGTTCATTTGAATCTATTCCTGCTTCACTGGGGGAGAACTTGTGAATGAGGGTGCTCTTTATCCAATTGTTGAAACTTCGTAGTCCTTTGATCCGACTGTCTGTCTTCCGCCACTCCCTCCCTCGTTGGGGTACAGCGTTGTAATGTTGCCGGACTGCCTCTTCCACGCCTCGCGTTTGAGCTGCCGCATTCGCTTCTTTGGCTCTCTGTTGCTGCCGTTGATGGACTGCTTCTGATTCTGTTTTCGAGATACGCGCGGCCCCCCCTGGCCTTTTGCGTGGTCGACTAGCCTCGGAGGAGCCATCGTCTTCTCGGGGCCGCTTTTCGCCCAAGCCTGACATCGTATAGTACGGGGCCTTTCTTGAGGCACGAAGATTGGCTGTTGAGGGATTGAGGGGGGACTAGCTCAGAGAACTGGCTCTAGCATAAGAGAGCCTGGTGAGGGTTTAGAGACTAACGTGAAAGGATTGTGAGAAAAGGAATGCAGTGAGTTCCTGGTAGATAAATTGTGAAATTGAGGTTCGAGGGTCCGCCGGGTAAGTATAGAGAAAGCGCGCTAGCAGCGTCGATGGAACAGTCGTTGAACCTCCATTTGTTTGCTACAACTGCAACCGAAAGACTGATTTTAAGTCCATCCTTGTCCGTTCTTCTATTCATCTCCTGATACAAGCTCCCAACTTGCTGGAGCCTCCTCCCTAAGCTTTGGCCATGGGTTCCGACCCCCAGTACGCCAAATATCCCAATCTCTCCCTCGCCCAAGATATCTTCACTCTCACAAACCCTGCATCCAACCAAACCTCCCGGCAAACTTCATTACAGAAACTTCAAAATGCCATATCCGAGCATAAGATGGCTCCTCTTTATCGCTATCTTGCCTACCCTGCCGAAGGTATACTGAACGCATCTGGCGAGGGAACGGTCAAGAGGACATCATTACCAAACTCGAGAGCCCCGAATGGGGCGTCGAGTATGGTCACGAAGAGGAGGTATAGCGGGACGTTCGACTTTCCCTGGGACGAGGCCCTCTACGAGAAGCTGAAGGCGGAGAACGAGGAGGAGCTCGAGGGTTTCCAGAAAGAGGAAGACGAGGCGGAGGAGAAAGCCGGTGATACCGAGGTGCAGGCTGCGAGAGGCAAGCGAGCCGAATTCTGGGCTCGTGTTGGTGACAAGGTACAGTCATAGTGAAGTCATGAGTATTTGTGCTAATGCTGATCTACCCTAGGAAAAAGCCCTCTCCTCTTACGAAGCCGTATTCGAAAAGACTGGTGTGCTTGGTACCAAGATTGATCTTGTCCTCGCCATCATTCGTATCGGCATCTTCTTTGGAGACAGGCTTGGTGTCAAAACTAGCGTTGACAGAGCGAAGACTCTTGTCGATAGTGGCGGTGACTGGGATCGACGGAATCGTCTGAAGGCATATCAAGGTCTGCACCTACTCACAATACGCTCTTACAACCTCGCCGCGCCTCTCCTCCTCGACAGCCTCTCCACATTTACCAGCTACGAACTCTGCTCCTACTCCTCACTCGTCGTCTACTCTGTGCTCTCTGGGTCAATCTCTCTGAAACGGGTCGACTTTAAGACCAAAGTCGTTGATGCCCCTGAGATACGTGCGATCCTTGGGGATGGAGAAGAAAAACTAGCCGCCTTGTCTGGTGCAATGGCAGCTGGTCCGGGAGCAGGCGACGAGGAGATGAAGGACGCTTCCTCGGCCACGGCAACGCCTGCACCCACAGCTGTCAACTTGACAACACTTGGATCCTCTACTGCAGCAGAAGAAAGCGAAGCCCAGATCGATTTTACACCGTTGGCTGGCCTTGTCAGGAGCCTGTATGTTGGCAACTACCAAGCTTTCTTTTTGGCGCTCGCAGCAGTGGAGGAGAACTTCCTCAGCCAAGATCGTTACTTGTATGAGCATAGAGGATGGTTTGTGCGGGAGATGCGACTAAGAGGATATCAACAATTGCTACAGAGCTATAGAGTCGTGGGATTGGGGAGCATGGCAAAGGACTTTGGCGTGTCGGTGGATTTCCTCGATCGGTGTGTCCTGCAAGAATCCTTCCCTTCGTCCAGTGATCGCTCGGACCTTGCTAACACGAATCTTAGGGACTTGGCCAAATTCATCGCAGCAGACCGTATACCATGTACGATTGATCGGGTCAACGGCATCATCGAGACCAACCGACCAGACGACAAGAACAAGCAGTATGCTGATGTGGTGAAGCAAGGGGACGGGTTGATTACGAAACTGCAAAAGTACGGGCAGGCTGTGAGGCTGAGAGGCAGTGAGAGGGGATAAAGCCAGTGCAGGGAGGAGAGAGTAGAACGGAGATGTACCATAAGGAAAGCCATAGAAAAGACGAAGCCTTACCGCCCCATCCAATGGAAGGCGAGCACTTGACCTTGTCGGCAGTGAAAGACAGTGTGGTGGGATTGGTCGGGTTGCGTCACATTTGTCACCCACCCCGATGTCGCTGTCGGTGATTACATCTTAAACTGTGATGAGGAGAAGTACTCCGCATTAGCAGTACCTTTCGTGCAATTTTGATATCCATCTACTGGAAGCTTGGCATATACAGAGTAGCCTTGGCCTCTCCATTATGGAGTTCGCCTAAGGTAGCTCATGAGGGTCTCGCACTACAGCAAAATGTCGATATTCGCGTCATTTATTCTCCCACGAGCTGAATTTATTTCCCCCAGTTCTTTGAGAAACCGTGTGCCTATATTAGGGACATTTCCTTTACAACACGACTGTCTCCCTCACACCCTCTTTCGTCGGCATCCTCCCTCCCACCGCACAATGTCTTCCACCACCACCCTCCGCAGCCTTAATATCAACAATATCAACCAGCACGTCCGAGAAGCCCAATACGCTGTGCGCGGCGAGCTCGCCACAAGAGCAGAAGGATACAGAGCCAAACTCAAGCAGGGGCATCCCCCGACCCCCCCAGATGAATCCCTACCCTTCGACAAAGTCATCTCAGCCAATATAGGCAACCCGCAACAGCTCGACCAAAAACCCATCACCTTCTTCCGCCAAGTCCTCTCCATCCTCGAATACCCCCCCTTACTGGAAAACCCAGAAGCCCTCAAATCCTCCTTCGGCTACAAACAAGACGTCCTTGACCGCGCGAAATGGCTGATTAACGAGGTCAAGTCCGTAGGCGCATACAGCCAAAGCCAAGGTGCCCCTGGCATAAGAGATAGCGTGGCTAGATTCATCGAGCGCCGAGATGAATATCCTTCCGACCCAGGCAGCATCTTCCTCAGCGCTGGCGCCTCCTCGGGCGTGAACACCCTCATGAACGTCATCTGTGCGAAACCTGAAACGGGCATCCTGGTCCCCATTCCCCAATACCCCCTCTACACCGCCACCCTCTCGGTCCTCAACGCCCGCTGCGTGCCCTACTACCTCGACGAGAGCAAAGCCTGGGGCACCGACATCTCAGCCATCAAATCGGCGTACCAAAAAGCCAAGTCCGAAGGCACAGACGTGCGCGCCATCGTGGTCATCAATCCCGGCAACCCCACCGGCGCGAGTCTCTCCGCCGACGACGTCCGCACCGTGCTTGAATTCGCCGCCGAAAATAAACTCGTCGTCCTTGGGGACGAGGTCTACCAAACCAACGTCTTCATCGGCCACTTCACCTCCTTCAAAAAAGTCCTCCGCGATCTGCAGAAAGAAGTCCCTGGCAAATTCGACAACGTGGAGTTAGCCTCCCTCAACAGCATTTCCAAGGGTATGGTCGGCGAATGCGGGCACCGCGGTGGGTACTTTGAGCTTGTGGGCTTCGACAAGGAGGTCGCGGCGCAGATTTACAAATTCGTCAGTATCATGCTCTGCCCGCCGGTGATCGGACAGTGTCTCGTCGAGATGCAGGTTAATCCGCCCAAGGAGGGGGATGAGAGTTATAAGCTGTACCGGGAGGAGTATGAGGGCATCGAGCGGGGTTTGAAGGAGCGCGCGACGGCGTTGTACAAAGTCTTTGGCACGCTGGAGGGTGTGGAATGTCAGGAGCCGCAGGTATGTCCCCTTCTCCTCGTAATCTCGGGGCCTTTCTTCCCATCCTACCTCCTTTCCCCCGCCCCCGCCCCCCCCAAATCCCCCCCCCCCACTCTGCTGATCCGATGAACAAAAGGGCTCCATGTACCTCTACCCCACCATCACCATCCCCCCCAAAGCCGCCGCCCAAGCAAAGAAAGAAGGCCGCTCCCCAGACGAGTTCTACTGCTTCCGCCTCCTGGACGCCACGGGCATCTGCGTCGTCCCTGGTTCCGGCTTCGGGCAGAAAGAGGGGACGTTGCATTTCCGGACTACGTTCTTGGCACCAGGGACGGAGTGGGTGGGGAGGATTAAGGCGTTTCATGAGGGGTTTATGGGGGAGTTTAGGTAGGTGGGTGGGGAGAAGGGGGTTATGCAGGTTACGGGAGTGCGAGTGGGGGTGGATGGATGGGGTGGATATGCCGGATGAGATGACAGAGTTAGCTGAGGCTTTAGATGATGATATGATGGTCATGATGGTTTGGATTTTATACGAATGACTGGTTTCCGGGGATGGAGACTTGGTTGGCTAAAGGGATATTACTCCTCAGTGTATATATGACACCATGCAGAATACCACTCCGTTGAACTCGTCAATCGTATTCTACTTCATTCGAGTCATTTAGCAGCCAGGGCAATGCCGGAGCCCCACTCTCCGACCTGGCACCAGGAGCCGTAGAAATAGTCTCTGGCTTGCCCACAGGAGCGATCCGCCCCAAGAGCTGCCCGCTCAATCGCCAATATCTGCAGCGAACAGAGCGACGTCAGCCAGCGAACACAAGCGGAGCAACGGAAAGCAGAAGACAGCAGGTCCGGTGTCCCAATCAACTCATTCGGCGAATCAGCATTCGATTCGATAGTCTAGTGTTCAGAGGCCGCAAGTCAGCATTCACACAGCACATCGCATGTTCATTTCAATCGGCAGGCCTTTCTTGTCCATCGCTCCCGCCTTCATCTCGTTACGCTGTGTAGCCGACCATAGTTCAGAGCCCTTCCTCGTCGCCGCCTTGTTGGTAGATGTGCCGGCTCCGCGTGGGATCTTTTCGCATCTGCTGCCCTGAGCCTGTGAACCCGACTGAGGAAGCGAGTCAGCTGATTTCAACAAGGACATTGGCGCTGAGCCCGGAGATGGAGGGCAGTAGGACAAGATAAGAGGAAGAGGTGATGAACTGGATAGGATAGCTCACCTCGTGCATTCACCCCCTCGGGCGTCCGGAACATACTCTCCTTCTTCGCCACCTTCCCCGTCTTCCCCTTGGTTGCAAAATCTTGCCACTTGCTCTTCCCAGCCTCTAACTCCTTATTCGCCTTCACCTTCCTCGGCACCTTGGCAGGCCGCACGGGCCCATCGCTCACTTTGCTCGGCTCCCGCTTCGCCTGGCTCGCGAGCGCGGGGTCGATGTTCGCGGCCGCGGATATGACGCTCGAGTTTGGCGGAGGCGGGGCAGTTTGCGCTGAGGGGGCGCCGTCGGCTTTGCGTTTCCGCGAGTCGGATGAGATGGGTTTGATATCTTGCCCGAAGAGGGTTTCGGTCGTGGAGTAGGATTTGAAGGTGACGATGTAGACGGGTTTGCTGGAGGAGCCGGTGATGGATGTGATCCGCGCAGGATAGAAGGCTTTGTCGCCGGACTTCCATTTCGCTAATACGGTATCGTTGACGGAGAAGGTCGTGGGTGCTTGGGGAGGTTCATCTACTGGGCTTTGCGGCGCTGGGGGACGGTAGCCGGCTTGATAGGCGGGGTGTTTCTCCTTGGACCATTTTTCCTTCACTGGGGTAGGGATTTTCTTGGAGGCCGGAGCTGCTGCTGAAGCTGGCTTTAGCTCTGCGATTGCGGTTTCGGTGAGGGTTATGACTTCTTCAAGCTCTGTTTTTAGATTCTGCAGCTCTGCATTTTCCGGGTCTGCGAGCAGACCGGATTGGACGGTTTCGATCTTGGGAAAGGAAGGTCAGCGAATGAAATAGAGGAGATTCGATGGGGTCTCTTACTTGTAGTTTGTATTCTTTGATCTCGGCTTCCAAAACGGCCACTTCGTTACTCATCGTATCTGGCAGACAATCTAACGAGTGGAGAGCGAAGGGAGGAATTGTCCACTGTGCTGGGTGGGTAATAAGGGGACAGAAATACTATGGATACAACCAGTGAATTTGAAGCAGTGGTAGAGTGACTTTATTTGGAGCTCTGTATTGCAACAGTCGTGTGTTTCACCAAAGGAACAGCGTCAGCCTCGAGCATCGTAGGGCTGAGAAGAATTGAGACTTCAGCCCTATAAGTCACGTGCATCTTGATTTCTAATCGACATGCAAGCAGAATGCGAAGGGATTCGTGCCATTCTTTGGTTAGATCACGCCATCTATTCTGTTCGAGTCCAGATGTTTCAGTCACATTTTTGACATCATACTTCCAAGTTGAAGAAGAGAGAGAGACACGTCCGCTGTCACCACACCGACTGTATTCTGCCTGAGCACGTTCCCCTTACTTATATCCTTCCACTCATTCTTCCATCTTCCAAACCACAGTGACACTTCCCCACCAGCGGAGCCTCCAAACAGTTATCGTCATACTCTCCTGCCTGACGCTACTGTGCTCTTACACCATTGGTGGCACAATATCTTCCCGCACCCATCGTCTTCAATTGGCTCATATCTAGCCTGGACCCCTCAGCGGTCAGCAACGTGAAGACTCTGGTAGTAAAGTACTTGGTACTCCCTATTAACCTTCGATCAGACCCTTCATCAGTCATTGCTAGCACTCCCTCACTTCTTCACTTCTTCACGCCGTCATCCATCACATCGTTTGATTCTTCAAACACTTTGTATTGTGGTGCATAGTGTGAAGCCGTCCTTCTATCAAAGTGGGGTCGCTCGGACTTTAGCTATCTTTGCGAACTTAGCTTTGGCTTGTCTCTCAGTCACCGACTATCCCCAACAACTTCCTGCGACCACCAACAGGCCACCCTCTTAGTCTGCCACCCTGCCACTGTCTACCCACAACACAATCTTGAGACAGAAGAAAAGAGGCAGTGTACCATGAACAGCACTGCCAACGGTCCAGATCTCTCATTGACCACTGACCAAGAGTCACTACTACGCACTGCCTTATCATCCAACCCAAGTGGCTCTCCTCGGACTTCAGGAAACAAACGATCAGCCGGTGCAATGGCGCACGGTCCAGATCTTCTTACCTCGCCCGTTCAGGATACCCCCGGCTCTGGTCAGCTGGATGGTTTCGACGAAAGTCCATTCTTGGATTACGAACTCGAGGATGGCAACCTCGATTGGGACAACAACGGTGAGCAGATGTTTGGCGATCTCCCAGACATCGAGGGCATGGAGCATCACGACAAGAGAAAAGCCTCAGATGATGATGAGGACGGCGAGGAGGGATCTAGTAAGCGGCGCGAAGGAGATGGTAAGAGTGCTAAGAAGCCTGGACGGAAGCCATTGATAGGAGAACCAACGACTGTAAATTCATCCTTTCCGCAGCTTTCCTAGATATTCTTTACTGACGCCTGCATGACTAGAAACGCAAGGCGCAAAACCGAGCCGCTCAGAGAGCGTTCCGAGAACGCAAAGAGCGTCACTTGAAAGATCTAGAGACGAAGGTGGATGACCTCGAGAAGGCGTCAGAGGCCACAAATCACGAAAACGGTCGTCTCCGGGCCCAGGTGGAGAAGCTCAACATGGAAATGAAGGAATACCGCAAGAGGCTGGCATTGAACAGTACCGGTGCTGGACCCTCGCCTCCTTTGACAGCATCACCGACCAAAAATCTCTTCAACAACACAGCCGATTTTCAATTTGCCTTCCCCAAGTTTGGCGATCTACCCGGCGCAAGCTTCATGACCAACGGCTCCTTCAAAAAGACAACTCCCCCTCCTGCCGGAGGGCAAACCTCCACTTCAAACTCGACTATCCCGGGAGTTGTGAGGCATTCATCGTCGGGGTCAACCAGTGGCCTTTCCCCGCAGAATCCAAGCAATCCCTTCACATCACCAATAAGCGACACGATGGCAAAGCAGTCCTCGGCCAGCGGCTCCAACCAAAATTCCAGCAAGAACAGCTTTGATGAGTTCAATGGCCTCTTTAGTCCATCGATACTCGAGACCGCAAGTCGTAGCAGCTCACTCGACTATTTCCCCATCAACGGGACATCCACCACTGCCAAGCAGGGCAGTATGAGCAGCAACAATGGGCAAGGACAGATTCCAAAAGCTCACCGTGCATCATCGACATCCATGACTGCCTCTCCAGCCTCATCAATGTCACAGATTGGACTTGATTCCTCCTGTGGCACCACTCCCGAAGCGTCTGCTGATTCGCCAGATAACCGTAAGCCTGGTGAAGGGACACTAAATACAATTAACGAGGAGGGTGCTTTACAGAAAATTACTGGAGGTAAGAAATCATTCAGCTTGTGGCTTCTTGCGCAACGAGCTTGCTCGATTGCTCGATCGGCTAACCTGGCAACAGCTTCCTCGAACTTTGCAAAGTCTCCCACTAACGACATCAATGGCATCGATTGGATGGCTCAGCAAAACGGAGGCCAATTCGATCCAGTCTTGTTCGGTGACTATCGGGACCCACAAGACAATATCTTGAACAATTCCTTTGGAGACTTCTTCAACGACGCATTCCCACTCCAAGATTTCTCCAGTCCTTTCAACACCGGGGAGCTGCCCGAGCCACAGCCCAAGAGAGACCTCATGAAGGAGATTGAGGTTCAACAGAATAGTGATAACATCAAACCGGCCGAGCAGCCCAAGAAATACCTCGGATGCGACAAATTGTGGTATGTCTTCACTCATCTACCATCACGTCTCCGCTCACTGACAGGCTTGATAGGGATCGTGTTCAACGCTCCAACAAGGTCCAGAATGGTGGCCTAGACATGGACGATCTGTGCTCACAGCTCAAGTCCAAGGCCAAGTGTTCGGGCAAGGGAGCTGTCATTGAAGAGAAAGATGTCGACCACATCCTGGGACCGGATGCGAAGCAGCAGGACGACATCCTGAAGATGTTCTCTTGATCAGATGCTGAACTCCAAGGCGCCATTCCGGTAAAGGGCACATAGGATGGGCATTCAATATGAGTGATCTGGCGTTGCCGCATGGCGTATAAAAAAAGATACTACAGTGTCTCCGGATGGTGTCAGGAAGATCGAACGGCTGGAAGCAATCTTGCTTCGTCCAGAAGGGTGTGCGTTGTTTAATGGCTCCGTGGCTTCTCGCACAATCTCTCCTCGGTTGGTAGCATGTTGTTCTTGAGCAATTGTGTATGCTACGAATTCATCGAATTGCGTCTCGAAGCAGTCCGTATGCAGTTTCAGCAATACAGCAATCTTAATGACAATTGCGAGTGTGCATAACTACTATCATCCAGCATATCTCCCCCTCCAGTGGTACCACACCTCGCATAACCCATGGCAAACCCACCCCTCACAAACCCCTCAAAACATTCCCACTCGCACTCCTCCTCTCCTTCCCTCTCCTCTCCCCTTTCCCCACCTTCTCCCTTTCCTTCCCCTCCCCCTTCCCCCCCCTTCCCCCCCACACAGGCGCAAACGTAACAACCCTCTCCCCCACAACACCACCCCCCTTCCTCCCCGCCGGCTTCGCCCTCTCCGCCCTCGACCCGAACGACCGATCTTTGGTCTTGTGTGCTGGGCGCGAGGATGTGACGCGCATTTGTTGGGGTTGGGGCTGCTGGGTGCGGTGGCCGGAGCGGCGGTAGGAGGATGTGGAGATGCGCGTGTCTCTTTTGTCTGCTTTCTTTGGGTTGGGTTTGGGTTTGGAGTTGGAGGAGGGGGAGGAGGAGTCGGAGTCTGAGTGGGAGGAGGAGGAGGAGGAGGAATGGGGCAGGGGCACGAGAGCTTCTTCTTCCTCCTCCACCGCTGTGAGTGTGCGCTTAGGGCCTTTGGTGTGCGTGAGGGGGATGGGTTTGGTGCTGGGGTTGAGCGATTTGAACTCGTGGGAGCGCTCGTCGATGGCGAAGTTCTCGTCTTGGAAGAGGGCGGAGAAGCGCGGGTCCGATAGTAGGTCCCCGGCTGGCTTGGTGTTTTTCTCCTCTTCGGCGGCACCTGCTGTGCTGGCATCTTTCTCTTCCACCGCCGCGTCATCGCCGCCTCTTTCGAGGACTCTTCTTGCCTGCCGCCGTTCCTCGCGTTCTTGCCGCTCCAGCATCTTCTCCGCGAGTCGCTTGTTCACCTTGGCCGTCACCTTCTTGTTCCCGCGGATCCGGCTTTCGCGCTCGGCGTCGATCTTCTCTTTCACCCGTTTGTTGCGCTGTTCTTCCCACACGAAGGGGTCGGCGATCAGCTTCGCTTCTTCGTATAGCCGCTGCGCAACGAAGTAGCCGTGCATATACGGCCGGAGGAGGCTGGTTGTACCGATAAGGTGGGAGAGGTTGAGGGATTCGAGTTGGGCGGTCGTGAGAAATTTGTAATTGTCGTACACCTCGCCCACTTTCTGGCTGGTGAAGGCGTTAGGGTCGTTGGGATCCTCGGCCATTTCTTCAACGAGATTGTCGAGGAATGAACACCATTTGGGCGCTGGACCGAGCTGTGGGATGAAAAACGAATGTTGCTGACGGCCTTCGTTTGCGGTGAGCAGCATGCCCGAGTCTTTGCACCAAGCGACAGAGTTAATGTCCACGGTTGGCTCAACGGAGGTCCAGGGTGAGCCATTTTGTGCGTCCCAGATTTTTATTATTCGTTTGTCCGATGAGAGGATTTTAGGAGATGTTGTTTGTGCGCGGGTTGCAGTGGTCGAGGTGAGGTAGATTATGTCCTGGATGGGGTAGCCGTATCCTTGATCTTTCTTGAGAATTGGGATGGGGGATCGGAGGTCGTATAGATGAATCAATCCTGCTGAAGAACCAGTAGCAATGCCCAGACCCGATCGGTCAAATTCCAACGCCGTGACTTCTTGTCTGCCGTCGATCATATCCAACCGACTCGGGCTTTGTAATATTCCAATTCGACTTCTTGAACGTGGATCCCAGAACTCAACGGTCCCTAGTGATGTCCCGAATGCCAAGAGACTATGGCTCTCTTGTGCGACGGCAGCGGTATTGACACTACCTGTGCTTACACCGCCTTGCAACGCACCGCCTCCAGTAGAAGCCATATCATCTCCGCCAACATCTACCTCGTACGCCCGCATATGCCTCCCGGCTTCTAGATTTAGACGGAAGACCTCGCCGCTGCCATTCTCGTTGACGCCAACCGCAGAGATGAGGGCTTCTGCGTTAAAAGGGTTGTATTTGAGATCTCTGCCATATCTGGGCAATCGGGTCGTGTAATGGCATCCTGAGGGAGTGTGGAACTCGAGAGAACGGTCGGCTTGTAGGTGTAAAGATTTGGAGTAGTCTGCGGAGAGAAGAAGAAATGTGGTGTTCAATGAGATCGTATGGCGAGCAAAGGAGAGGGACAAATGGGGTAGGTAATGGGTGTGTATTTGAGGTTTGTATGTTCCTGTCAAAGATCAGAGAGTCTCTTCTGAAGAAGCTAAGGCAAGGAGTTGGCGGGAAAAGGGCCTACCAGTGCTCATGACCCATTGTCCGTCATCGCTGACCCTGACGCACTGGCTTGCCTCCTCGAACTCGAAGTCTTGTAAAAGTTCGATGCGACTGGCGTATTCGGGGTCGTTCTTGAGGCTTCGCTTTCGCTTGCGAACGAGCCATTCGGGCAGGGGCCGAGCGGTCGAGGAACCGGAGATGGTATAGACTGGAGCGGCGGAATGATTGGATATCTTCATGATCCGTAGTCATTGTTGGAAGTTTGAAGTAGTAAAAGAGCCGTTCTCTAAGTCGGAGATTCTCACGTGTGGGAGAGAGAAGCCTCGTAAGAGATAAAGTTTATCAATTGCATTGCTGCGGATCTATCCGCTGTTAGTATGATTTGGCTATAGGACGGCGAGATCGGACCGAACCCTCGGAAACAGCGTCTTCTAGAAAACGTACGAGGGTACATTATTGGCATGGGTACCGGCTATGCATGGCGCTGTTATCAGCACTGTGAAGAATACCGTCAAGCTTGGACGGCACTGTGAGATGCTACCATCGTGACGCGTTCGCCTTCAGCATGTGACATTGCATCAAGTCAATTATGTAGACCCTCGATGCTTCGCACATCAACGCCGCAAAGATGGATTTTCCCAACGAGGTCGAGACCAATGTCTACAGATTGGTGGGTTCTATCAGTCTCCTTGAAGGTCTATATGACTCAACTAATACAACGCAGATTCATGTCAAGGAAGTATATTGGCGATTTTGTTCTGCTGCTGGAGTGGACGAAAGTGAGGCTGGAGACGAGCTTCAAGATGATCCAGTGGTATCCAATTATTGGCGTCTGTCAAATATTGAGTGTCAACTTTGCCATAACGGGGAGCTTGTCTACTATGAGATTGAGCGAAACGGAATTTGGCTCTTTAGTTTTGAGAGTGAGAGACTGCCTCAGTTGGTAGAACACAATGGGCTACAAGGTATCCCTCTACACGCCCGGCATGAATGCTGAGCTGATTGCTGATCTCTAGAGAACTCCCATGGAATTCTACGGACTGTCGATCTAGAGAATGCTTCAGCCTCCAGGGGGCCCTCAATGAAGCCACTACAAGCGGGAGTGCCTACGCCATCAGGGCAGAACTTAGGCAAAGCCTCGGGAGACAGGTCTACCAAAGCAGTCGATGTATATCCTAAATTGATCGCAGCTGTCTCATGTTCCCTTTCCTTCTCCATGGGCAGATTTCCAGATTGGTGTCGGCTTGATTACATGACCTGCGTCCATGTTGCTCAATTGGATCTCGAAAATGAATGGCCGAATACAAACTTGGAGGATTGCACCCAATTGTTGGTTTTCGAAGTTCGCTGGCTTTCGTCCGGCGCTCTAACATTGACAACGGTTATGTCAGACATCCCACGAGTGCGTAGACTTTCGCAAAACCCAGATCTTGAAATCGGATCAAACCTGTTATTGGCACCTTTCAGTATTCCAGGCGTGTACGCTGGGTCTGCCATTATATCGAAACGAAATCGAAAATCGAACTTTGCTTCAAATATCCTAGCATTGGTCAGTGATTTGTTGACCCAGTATGGCATTTCAATCTCAGAGGAGACGCAATGGGCACGCGTGAAGATTGCAGAAATTCCGTCCGAAAGTTCCAGGTCAGAGATGGATTCTACCTTTGATTCCGAGGAAATTCTATGGCCTTCAAATTTATGTCTATACAGAGCGGCCATAACGTCACCTGACGAAACGAAAGATGATATGGAGAAACCTCATGACAGTCGTATGCGCAGCCCTCTAGATTGGGTAGAAGCTTGGAATACCAGCAAATCACAACGTATGAACGCTTTGGAAGTAACGCGACGAGAAATGGAGACGAGTGCACCCTACGAAAAGGACGCGAATGAGTCCGACAATGGCGAACTAGCATCTAATATGATATCCCCTGCAAATCAATACATAAACGCTCAGGATATTAGCGGCATATATCCCACCCCTCCAGATGGCTTGCCATCGCAGACGTATGAATTGTCGACGGGTGACGAACCTCATGGCCAGCAGCAAGAACCTGATGATGAGAGAAATGCAGATATTATGGAGACAAGCCCTTATGAGTCTCATGAAATCGCTAAGCAGGACCTGTTCGGCGACGTGGACCTGGAAATTTTTACGGAGAATGGACTCACTGAGGCTGACTTTAATTTCTTTGATGACCCTCAAAACGCCGAAGATGATGTTCTTACGAACAGCATTGTCTCCGCCGAAGAGGTAGCAAGAGTCGTCGAAAGTGGACAAGATATCAAGTCTGCAGCAACCTCTAGTCCTCAGCTGACGTCGCAGTCAACTTTGCAGCCGGCCGAGCAAGAACCACAACAGACTTACGAGCTTCCTCAGCATGAAATCACAAAAGACAATATAAGCTCGCCAGCCCTTGTGTTACAAGCCAACACTGGTGGAATGGTGTTCGACCAAAAGTCCAATGATGGGCACGACGAGAAGGTACCAGAAGTTGGAGCTGTGGCGATCTCGCACGATTCACAGGAGCCTGTTGAATCTCGAGGCTTGGCCTTCGACGAAAAGTATTCTGCAAGTGGACGTTTTGGTTTCGACGTCCACGTAGAACGGCAATCTAGCCGTGGTCCCACAGGCACTAAATCTCTCGATAGAAAGCTTCCCCGGATAGGAATGCCAGATGGTCATTCTTCAGATACTGAAGTTAATTTAGACATAGAGAGTTCATCGGATGAAGATTCAGAGGATCGTGTCAAATTGCACGATGTTGACGTGCGCCGTTCCCAAGACAGTCCTGATGGGAATATTCGGGAAAGTAACGGCACCCTCGTTCCATCCACGCCATTCTCTCCTGACTCCACATTTCAAAACGAGGAACTCGAGACGACTCGAGTTTCGTCACAAACAGTGATGCAACGCCTCATCGCACTGGTGTCCAAGCGATCACGCCTACTCCACATCATCTCTCCGGCTCGTGGATATGCGTCTGCTTATGGTGGAAGAGCGCGATCATTTATACAAGTTGCTCAAATATTGGCAGACCAAGCGATATTCCGAAGGCAGCCAAGTGGAGCGGCAACTTGGAGAGGTTGCAAAAATCTCCTCCGCAGGTCTAATACGGCATGTCAAGGCAGCCCCGAAACCTTGGCGGTTGTCATTAGTCGTTTCTTTCCGGACAATCGCAGGTGCAATTTAGACGTTTACAGAAGTTTGACGAAGCTCTCTGATGAAGAAGTATCAATTAATAACGACGAGAATCATGACAGTGGCCTAGACATACGGGATAAAGGAGGAACGGTTGATGCAAGAGCAGAGATATTTAAGCTTCAAGCTCCTTACACAACTGTCCAACGCATGTCCACCACAACGGACGTTCTCATCTCTGCTATTCCATTTTGGGAGGAATTAAGCTTAGGACCCTTTTCCGGCGCCAAGCACATCACTGCTTTGTGTATCTTTCCTGATCAAGAAAGTTTGTCGCATCCAGTACTGTCCTTTCTTGACATGACGAAAGGGACGTACCAGGCGTGCAATCTTGGCTTGCATGAGATCGGAGTGGAGCATAGTGCTTATTCTCAAGGTTTAGTACCGATGACTGCAAAACAACAGCCAGATTGCGGGCGAGTGTACGAGAGCCATGGCATTTGCGAAAAGCTTGGTAAAACGTTAGCTTGGCTGGATCTCGAAGGCGGTAACACTGTCATCTATGTCCTAGACTGTTCTAAAGCAGGAGAGGGTCTTCCAGGCATCTGCGCAATATTTCTTGAAATGTTCGAAGCCTACCAGTCATCCTTGAGAGGGCGCCATCTTGCGAAGCCGAACGACCTGGTATTACAGGTTGTACCTTCAAGATTTGTGTTTTCGGCTGAAAGCATCGCTATTCCAACTCCGACGGACTACAAGAGCCTGGCCTATGAGGTTTATGATCGTTGTGTTCCAAACGTAAAGAGCAGCTTCGGTCCAAGTTTTCCATACATGGCAGCACCTGCGATGCGTCTTTCAAAACCAGTACCCAGGAGTATTGATCTCAGACTTGTGGCTAATGCTTCTGAGATGACTTCGCTGGACAGCGACCGTAATTTACACCTGGCCTACTCGTGGACAGACAGCCAGCAATGGCTTACGGCTTCTTGGTCCGACAGTACTGGTGCTCTGCAGTGGAACAGCGCCTACTGGCTCGGAAAAGATGATATAAATCCGTCGCGACCCTTCGTTGAATCTGTGGGTGAAATTTGCGCTACGACGTTGGAAATACTACGTCCGCATCGTCGCGCTCGAAATCTATGGGTCGCAAAAAACGGCATTTTTGGGAATAGAGAACTCCAGAGTAAGTGCTCAAAGCCTGCTCCTCTGGTGACAGTAGGCTCATATGATAACAGTATGGGTGTCACTGTCTTCTAAACTCCAAGCGGCGGGACTTTCATGCACATTTCTCTCCGTAGACCCAAATCCTTCACTTGCTTTTCCACCGTCAATAGTCGTGGCTTCCAATAATTCGGAATTCTCAACTCTCGTAACCCCAGGTTCGACGCCATTCACCAGCGCTATGTCACCTGATGTTTCAGCAACTGTGTCTAGCCCGGCAGGAGCTACTGCACAAGCAGGAACCCCAGTCCCAGTCACAACTTTTGGGGATCCAGATGTCGAGGCTAGGCTCGTTGATGTCGCAGACGAAAGTTGGGGAGTCATTATGGATCGAAGCATCGATGATCTCAGTATCGCATCGAAGAAAGCTACAGCTATAGGAGCAGGGTACTTGATCAAGAGAGCAGGGCCGAGGGACGAAGACGGGCTCCTGCCAATGGCGGTCCAAGTTCTGCATACCCTGAATCCATACCGCCCATTGATGAAAGAGGTGCTGGCAATGTATCGAGATTTAGCAACCTTGGCTCGAGTGCGCGGTATTACTGATCCTGTCACTGGCGTCCTCCCATGGCATCTAGCGGTCGCTGGTAAGGCACACGCAGCACTTAACAGTACTATGGATGGATTCGAAGGTGAATGAGTCTAACGGTGTGAGAAAATGTCGTTCTGCGTCTACAGAAGATTGTGGAAAGACGTATCAAACAACTCGTCCGGCACTAGACATGACACCATCCATGAGACATGACACCAATGTATCCAACCAGTAGCGGCAAATCCAGCACATCTGCCTCCAAAATCAGGGCCAAATACTTCGTATACTCTGGGCATTGCCGAATAAAAAGCGTGCTTTAGGTAATTGTTGATGGCATGACCCAAGTCCGACCTTTCATCCAGGTAGGGCGCCTAACAAAAATGCGAACGGCAACGCATTGCTCCTTTCAAGCTACCCACAGAAGATTCACCGTCCGAACTCTGCATCAAACTGAAAAACCAAGCGTATGCACTGCCCTGTCCTCACCCCGAGCCCCGACCTCTCGCCTCTGCGAAGCAGCAAAAGCGTATTCAACACTGCCTTCGAAAATGTTATCCTCGTGGCAACTGCCCATATTCATCATGACAGTTCAAAAATACTCGACGGCAAACCTGCAGAAAGCTCCGCTAAATTGCTATTGGATTAAAGTCAATCGGCTGCCTAGATACGGGAAATGCATAGCGATGCTGCGTCACATTCCAAAGTGTTAGCGGCTTCTAGATCACAAGTGTGATATACCACTGCGGGTCGGTGCTGGAGAGTTGGATATCCGAGATGATTGGGTATGCGAAGTTGCCTTGGAGATGACGATCTGGTGGGAGGATCTGAGGATGTGACGTCGGGGTCGAGGAGGAGAGGGTGGTATTTTCTTGTTGAGGGGTATCTGCCTGATATTTCTCGCCATCCTCGTTCTCATGATCAGTATCGTCGTCGAAGGCCAAAATGTCGACATCTTTTCCCTGCCCTGCTTCTCTTTGGCTGTGCTTGGACCTGGGAGCCCTCCGTCCAGTTACAATCGAGGACGACAAACTGGCGGGCGCGATAGAAGTTGTATCCCGTATGAAGGGATTCTGGAGAGGAGACGAGAACATCAGGCACCAGGCCTTGCCGATGCCCTGCGGCTTCGAGGAACGTATTGATATAAGCCTGTGTCTCGGTTGATGGTAGTTTGGTGTAAAAGAAGACTATACAGAGTTTTGGGAACGCCTTTTGAAGCTATCAATGATATACTAGCAGCCTTTCGTAGCAAATTTCTTGCAGTAGTCCAAGATAGAAAAAAGAACTAGGTTAAATATAGCAAGGAAATTAGCTACGCCGAGAGCGGCGAGAAGGTGCTATATGACCAACTTCTTTTAGACCTGCGAGGCTTCGTCATCGTCATTCCCTTCTATATCATGATCCTTAGATTATTTGCGGTCTGCCTCAGAAATGCTATCGTGGGCGGCGAGGCTTCTAACCTGGCGAATTATTGAACATCAGCGGCAAGATATCAGCAGCTCTGCAGCAATATCCGTGGCTGACAGAGATTACCTTTGGGTCGCTGGATGTCAAGATCCCGATTGGACTCTAACAAGAAGGCAGCAGCGAGATTACGAACAAAGCAACAGTCTAGCTGAAAGTGGCACAAGAGGGATAATCCACTTTCAGCCGCGGATCTCTCGATGATTGGCTCAAGGGGGCGGCTACACCATGACTGATTCACTAGGTATGAAAATGAAACTAAGCCGAGACTGAATTACCGTACCTGTCTAACGGGATGAATCGCTTGCATTCCCGAGACATGGCGAACAGAAGAGCGAATCTTTAACAATGGAAAGCATGTGCGCTCTATTTCCAAGCAATACACTACAGTGCGCTCCCTTCTCTGATTGGTTCTTAATTGTGGCGGGCGACGTCTGCGCTCCGCCCTGTGATTCGATGCAGCTGCGCCTAGCACCCTCCGTACTTGAATACTTCACGAGCGACACCCCCCTTGAATTAATAACTGACATGTATGAATTCTGGTCCTCTTGACTTCCAATTCACTTGTTCTGCACTCACCTTCACCATACTACAATGCTTGATTTTCTTCGACTCGCCATCAGTACTTTCCAACAAGCTATTACCATCATCTTCAATTTCCTCACGGCGAACCAGTTTCAACAACTCTATCCTCCAAATCAGCATTCGAAAACCGTGACCATGAAGAACATCGTCATTCTCGGAGCCTCCTACGCCGGCATCAGCACAGCGCACCGCATTCTCAAGCAGGCGGCCAAGACTGGTCCCTTCAAGATCACCCTGGTCTCCCCAAATACCCATCTCTACTGGAACATGGCCTCGCCTCGGGGCTTGCTCCCTGGAAAGATCACCGACGACAACCTCTTTCAACCCATCGCTGCTGGATTCAAGGAATATCCAGCTACTCGATTTCAGTTCATCCTTGCCTCCGCCGAGAGTCTCGATGTCCAGGCCAAGAAGGTGGGCATTGCTGGCTCCGATGGTACCAAGACGCTCGACTATGACTTCCTCATTCTTGCCACTGGCTCCCACACAAAGGACAATACACCATTCAAGGGACTGGGCACGACCGAAGCAACAAAGGATGCTTTACATGACTTCCAGGCGCGCGTGAAGAAGGCTCAAATGATTGTCGTAGCCGGTGGCGGCGTGACGAGTGTTGAGATTGCTGGCGAACTAGCCTTCGAGTACGGACGACAGAAGGAGATCATCCTGGTAAGTCGGAGCGATGCTGCGACTACTTTCCTGCCAGAACATCCTGATGTGCTAACCCTTCGTAGATCGCAAGCGGTCCAACAGTTCTCCAGGAAAGCCCTGCAAGTGTATCAAATATTGCAATAAAGGAACTTCAGAGACTGAAGGTGGACATCAAGTTTCAAACAAAGGTCATGGGCTCAGCGCAAATGCCGGATGGTCGCCAAAATCTCACGCTGTCGGGCCGAGACAGCTTGATCACCGATATGTACATTCCTGCGTATGGTTTGATTCCCAACTCTGCCTACGTTCCTGTGAAGTTTCTCAACGCCAACGGATCCGTCGTGGCTGATGACTATCTCAAAGTGAAGGGTGCAGACGGAGTGTGGGCCATCGGCGATGTCTCTGATGTCGAACCATCGCAATTCATAACCTGTGACAAACAATCAATTCATCTCGCCAAGAATATCACGTCCATTCTGAGCAACAAGGCACCGCTTCGTTACAAAGTGGCCACAAGCCGTATGAGAACCTTGCCGTTGCCCGTTTGGAATTTTGGCTAATCTTCTGCAGGTTTCATGGGTCTCCAGATTGGTAAGAAGGCCGGAACCGGTCACTACGGAAGTATGAAGGTCCCAGGTTTCATCATCATCAGAGCTCGGAGGAACCTGTTCATGGATAATCTGGGTCCTACGGTCAATGGTTCTCTGTTTTGATTCTGTTATTTCATTCTACCGGTTTGTTGCATTATGGGTAGATGATCACCAAATCGGGAACTTGCTTGACTGCTTAGTTGTTGCGCAAAGACTAAACCACATTGTAAATAAAGCTTACTTTGGCATTTTAAGAATCCTCTTTGTCATTAGCAATGAACCCAAATCAACGTAACGTGCCTCCCAAGGATTGTCTGATTCTTGAGTACCAAGATGAGAAGTCGGAAAAAATCGAAGCTGCAAATCATCCAGTGTCATGAATAGCTCAAAGAAGCAGGATATCACGGGTAAGGTCAAGACTGTCTTTCCACGCAAGGCCAGAAGTGGTCCGCCTTCTCCTCCAGATCTCTTCCAAAATTGGCAAAATCCTTCCTCGATGTTTAAGTGATGGATCTAGCAATGGCGGAGAGGAGAAGATATTTCGGAAGAACCGTTCGTCTCCTTGCCTTGCAACGGATCCGACAACAAACAGCGGAGACACCAAGGCTGGTAGAAGATGTATTGGGGTCCGAGTTTGAAGCATTGTCATGGCTCCAGAAATGGTTGTGTCTAATACTTCCAGCTTTTCAAAGCCGTGAGTGACCAAGTGAAGATAGAGCGATGCCATGTACACGAAAATGCGTGTAACGAGCGTAGCCGGATCTGACATAGTATTGAACGCCGTAGCAGAATCGTGTTCAGAGATATTGAAATCTTCCAAGGCCCCCTGGGTAAGACCACAATGGATCTCCCTACTGATATCGCCCACAGCCTGTTCAAATCTCGTGCAATCGAAGCGTCCTTGCTGCAAGGCTTGATTTTTGTGCTCATATAGCGCAGCAATGCGGCCAATCTGAAGCATCACCCAATTTTTACAGCCCATGATATCTTCCAGCCTGGTCTGAGAATCGGAAGGCATGACACGGAAATGATGAGCCAATAAATATGGTGCCGTTCCCGCCGTGATAGAAGAGGTGATGTCAAGCCAAATCACTGTGCCGCCCAAGAATCGAAAGGTCACCACCTCATCTGCAACCACGGCTTCATTTTCCGAGAGAGGAAGGCCGTCAATCAAGATTGTCCTCGATTCTTCGGCTAGACCGAAACTCGCCAAGTTCTTTTCCCAGCCTTGCTGATACAAGTTCATTGCTGCTCGAAGATGTGCCTGCGATGCGTTGTTATAGCCTGTAAAAAGCTTTAGAAAAGTTGTCAGTATAGAACCTGGAGACTTTCCAAACGGAAGAATACCTCGAAAAACACAAGTTGAAGGACTGCACTCGCTATGCCCAGTCCACTTTTTGGACAGGAACCCTGCGCAGATTGGCTGATTGATTTTATACAAATCTCAAGATGCTTTTCCTGCTGGACCAGGGTAGCGACTCGGCGCGGATGGCTGGCCTTCGCAAGTATGAACGTCCGGCGGTGGTACATACTGAGTGCCAGAGCTGCATGATAGAGAGGTTTTGTCCGAAGCAGAATGGATAGTAGCCAGCCCCGTCCTCCCTCCAGGTTTCCAGGGTTGTACATGGGATACTGTAGCGGGAACACGTGGTCTAAAAAATGCATCACGAGGATAAACTCATCTGCCGAGAGGGACATTGTGGATCCAGCCATGCTATGATCACCATCTTCAGGCGGAGAGGAGTCCTAATTGACATTAAAACCTCTCAAGTTTGCTACAAGATCAACATTCTTACAGTGGATCCATCTTGCAGCACGTTAACTCCATCTTGTTGTGATAACCCTTGATCTGATGCAGGGGTAAGAGCATGCTGGAGGCCTGACCCAGGACCGGAAGATGAATTTTCTACGGGGCCGTTCGAGGATTTGGGCTCTATTCTAACAATTGGATCGCGCTGCTTTGAAAATTGGGTCGTGGCTTTGCGTCTCGAGGTGTGCTTCACGATCTCCTTGAGGCTATTCGCGACTGCTCTCTCCTTCTCACCCCTGTTCATCCATTCAGGTCTTGGGCCATAATCATAGCAGGTGATGGATAGTGATTCACATGTCGAACAATGAGGACGGCCCTCGTCACATTTCTTCTTGCGCAAGCGGCATGTCCAGCAACCTTGCTTGCTCCGAAGTGGACCGCTCATTGGGATGGAAGCTGGACGTCACAGAGTAAGGTGTCTGGCTGAAGTCCGGTTGGAAACACCATATAATAGTAAGATTTGTACCTCTGTGTTGTATGGCGCTGGGCTGCCTAGTGCGGGCAGCAGCCCTCCGGACATGACGTCACATAAGATGGTACAGTCAGACGAAAAAAGCCAGAATACCCTATTAAGAAAAACTAAACCTTTTCGAGTACCTTTTATTATTAAAAATTACGTAAAAGATTTAAATATATTTATTATCAAATAAGGTAATTATAAAATTTTTATAATTTTTATTTTGAAGAAAACTTTATAATTGTAATAACTTGTTAGACTTATAATAAGGGTTTGGTATAAGTACCAGCATTGCCTATTAAATTCGAACGCTAAGAACTAATTCCCGAGTATATAGGAATCTTATCTACTTGGGAGGAAACTCTTTTCTGTCTTTCCTTCAAATCATTCTCTTTATATTATAAGATCTGTTTGTTGAAAGAGAAGACCCTACTATCACCTCAGGCTGAAGCTTAGCATATGTTGCCCCACATGACAACAACAGGCTTTGGAGGCAATAGCTATCAGCTTCAGCCTCATGCTAGACCACTTTGTATTTCGGTAAGCCAACATTGCACTCGATAAAAAAGTTATATCTTGTTGGAAGGGGCTTAGCTTACTGCTGGAGAAAACCTCAGACCAGGCGTGCATTGGAAACAAGGCTCGATGTGCAGGCTACATACACGCATTGAGAGTCGTGAAGTGCTTATTTGGATCCTCGGTTTCTCTCGTATTTCACACATACTCAGATATTCTCATTGGCAGTCTTTCAAGATTAAGAAACCATCGTCATCCAAATTACAGACTATCATTTGCACCTGCCTCACCCATGGATATTGATAAAGCCGCCTCAGATCTTGCTGAGATTAAATTCTCCGAAGACAGTGGGGCAGACCGTAAAATCCTCATTGCCGTCGAATTTGGTACTACCTTTAGTGGAGTGGTTTGGGCACAGACGCGAAGGATTCACCAATTCACCTTTCAAAGCAACCCGGTAATCTTGACCTGACAAGTCTGTAGCCTGATATCCAAACTTTCATCATCCAATGGCCAGACGCAACGACCGGTGGGCTCGAAGGAATCAGTAGCGTCGTCAGCTTGGGTATCCCTTCTTCTCAGATCTTGTTCTTCAGAATTTCTTCCGTCTTCGTCCAACTCGTCCTCAGCGTAGACAGAAGTCTCATTCGATGGAGCATCTGAACATTTGCGTCGATTTTCCAAGCGACGAATCCTACCGTCTCTTCGAACCGCGTAGCCAGCTGCGGTAAAATTGCTTCCCGCGCCCAAATATGCTGTGTCCTCGGCATTGATGTCTCCGTCAGCTCTGCACTCCTTGGCATAGACCCAGCCGAATAAAGGGCAGCCATCCGGTGCACGGATATCTATAGCAGGGATTCCGGGGGTTGCGTGGCTCAATTCGTGTAAGATTGTAACGGTCAACCTTTGGTAAAGGTCGATAGGTCTTATGTTGTTGAAGTTCTACCGTCGATCAGCATTAAGAGGCAAAGGATCGACTAGCCACTCCGGATTTACACCATCCTGTCTTGCCTAGTCGTTGTTATAGATCAAGGCGAGAAATAAATCGCAAAGACGGATCATTATAGGCTCGCTTCCATCAACCGCATGGTGGTATGTATAGGCTTGCAAAGAAGAGGTGCCCGTGAAGTCCATGCGCTCTTGCGCCATGTCGACATCAGGTTCCCATTGGTCCTGCTAGTCGTCAAACCACATGTTTTGATCCCTCCCATTCCGGCGCTGAACTAGGGCGTCAAGTCTTCGCGTTCCACAGGTGAGGTACTGCATATGGGTCAATGAGAAAGTGGAGGCTATCTTTGTGCAAGAGTGCTAATTTGCAAGTTCAGGTTGTGGAAGCAGGTATTGAATAGGCTAGGGAATAGAGATTGGCTTACCACATCGCTATTTTGGTAAGCTTGATGATATCCTCCTATGCCTTGATAGCTGCTATCGGCGTCCATTCGACGTAGCCTGTCTTTGCGTGCTGTCAGCCTAGTTTCCGGGTCGTTTCTTGAAACAGCCAATCCACTAACTCCTCACTGCACCTCTTGCCCGCGCAGAGAGATAATTATTCGATTGATTGTACGCTTGGCCCTGGGATTGGCTCCGGTATGTGACTCAAATGACTGCAATGCGAGTCCACTGGTATGCACAATCGACATAGCCTTGGAAGTGAGGGTATTCTAGCACAGTGTATCTGTCAACATCCAATCAGGGTTCTGTATCGTGGCTAGTCCATACCTAAACAATTCTCGTCTAGCCAGTACGCTGAGCCAAAGCAGGAGATATAGGCAAGTGAGATGAGGGCCACAGCTGAGACTCGCATGGATGACAGCATGTTTTATGGCTGCACAAATTCAAAGCACTGAGGAAGATCTACTCGATTTTCTAGGAGCGCTCGTACAGCGAACCCACTGATAAAGCACGACTTCACCAACAAAACATACCATACAAGGGCAAAGGACAGTACAACGACCGGTACTCTTAATTGTGGCAAGCAAAGAGAACAAATTGGTCGTGGAGAGTGCCGTCCTTCCTTCTACAAAATACGAAGAATTCTAGCATTAAACGCATTCTTCCACATTGAAAGAGCTTCGCCAAGTCCCCAGGTGGTAGGGTGCCGGCATAACTCTCGTCAGTCCAACTTCGACTGCTGTTGGACTCGCAATATCAATAGGCACTTACCTATAACGCGCGTCATACAACACCGTCTCTGAAAATGCCCACCACGACTGACCCGACATTTGCGCATTGTTTGCACGCGAATAAATTAATGACCAACCGTGAGATCACATCGCTTTAGATGTGGTTTCGCCGCCTGCAATGCGGAGTCTAAGAAAAATAAATCTCCATCTGACCCCACATAATGGCAAGCATAGCCACAGTCATTATATGAAGTAAACAAAACCATTTCTGTATCTGGCTCCTCTCACGTTGCCCAAGTCCTGGGGATGACGCCGCCAACGAGTTAACAGTGCCTGGATTATTGGCTGCAATTTGGTCTCCGGGGGCGACCCCAACAACAGCACATTTTCAACCCGTGTCCGGAGGTATTCGGGGATCAATATGGCTTGTACTGCTCGGACAGTCAATGTCAAGGTGATAATCTTGTCAAGGGTGTCTGGTGAGTAAAGGCCAATATGATTTGCTTTGCTCGAAGTTGGAGCTGATGAGAGTCGCATACAGTGACAAAGTACGTATCAATTCCGCTCAGACACCGTACTGTGACGCTATTGGCAGTTGTGGCCCAAGATGTTGCTGCAAACCTGACCGAAGTTACAACGCACCATATGGCAAACCAATACAGATCATTATGAGATGTAGGCTCTGTTACCATGATTGTTGATGGCCTTCGACGCTGACTTAATTCTGCCAGACTGTCCGGAAACTTATGGCCTGCCAAAACACAAATGCTTGGATCCGGAGTGTGGAGGAGACATCTATTACCGCGGTGTGTGCGACAACAAATTAGTAAAAGGCCCACAAGGTCTAGATTGTCCTTCAGACGGTTGTTGGGAATATTGCCCTTGTGACCCAACACCAGGCTCAAATACACTACCGAAGAACCCTCCGCCTGCAGTATCAAGTGTGTTCACGATAAGTGATGAGCCCATTTACAGTTCTACCGGGTCTGTGCCTGTACCACCAGAGTATCAAATCGAAACATTTGAGTTTATAACGAGAATTGCCGGACCAAGTACCAGGGGTAATCCTTGACCCTCAAATTAGATGAATGCTTTATTCTGAAAAATTCGAATTTAGCATTTTCAAGCACTGGCTTAGAGTCGGTACCGTCAAGTACGGCAGTTAAAAAGAGGTCAATGGTGCCACACAGTCTCACAACTGGATCTCGAACTGCACCGGTATCATCAGAATCCCCCCCAAACATATTGAGCTCGAGTTCACAGCCTCCACCGATGCGTTCCAGCCGATCCTACTCGCCCTTGATAACAATAGACGGGCCTTCTGGCCTTTCCCACCCGCCGACTACTGCTGCGTCGGTGGCTACTCCTTAAGCACCTTAAAAGTCAGTCTATATGTCCAGTGTTCCTGATTACCCAGCAGCAGTGGAGGCAATTTTCGACCAATCCCGATTATTCCTGTGGTTCCACCTGCGCGTTACCCACCCGTGACTTTCCCGGAGCCCGTGCGTACAAGCAAATGCCCACCAAAGGAGGACATCACGTGCAAGGATTGTGCCGGCGAGACACTGAAATACTGTACAACAGGACCAAACATACAATGTCCCTGCCAGCAAGCATGTACGAAAGCTGAGAACCTACCGGAGTGCGAGGACGAGAAGAAATGCGCGGGAATGAGAACAATAAATGCACGATTGGGCCTCAAGAGGGATGTGATTGTAAAATCTGCCCAGATCCGAAAGGAGATCAAATTGTGAGTCACCAGAGTCATGGTCATTCCAGGTTAGGATCTAATTCGCCCAAGCCTTGGTGTATCGACAAAGATTGCGTGGGAAATGCTCGGAATATGTGCACAGAGGTAAGCGCCATGATGAGAAAATTCCAAGCTGTCTGAAATCACCCTTTGATACATCTCAAACCCTCAGCATATCTCTTCTTGGTTCCCAATACTGATAATATGGGGGAGAAACTCATCGAAGGATGCCCTTGTATTAAAATTGGCCAAATCACGAGCGCTGATAGAGGAGATTATAGACTGTGAGTCGCTGAAGCTACCACCATCTCCATGCTTTCTGCCGGTGTCCCTGACTCGGCATACACCTCTCTGCTTCCAAGCAAAGCATCAACGATCCCAACGATGCTTCACACTTCCCACTCAAGTACTCGAAGTAACACTCGCACCCACAATTACACATCTATAGCCACGGCTGCTACTAGGACGTCTAACGCTGCTAATCGATCCACTTCAGATGCTTACTTGCCATATCATCTCGGCTGTTGGGCCACCTCAAACGGCAGATGCATTTGTGGCGATGGGAGCCAAGGTTCGGCTACTCGCTACAAGTGTTGCATAACGGCTTCTACCTCCGACCAGACGCAGGTAAACAGCTGTTACGGATTGAGATCCAATCCGACATAAGCCCAACCGCCAGAGAATCTCGTCTCCAAATGAATTGCTGCAACTTCGACGACATGACAAGTAACAATTATCCCGTTACGAATGGACTTTAGACTGCGAGTGCATTACCGAGTGGTCCCACTTCGAGGCTCTCCACCCGACCTTCCTAGCACACAGTCTCACCCGGTCTCTCATTTGCAACATATCTTCGAGGCCTTTCTCGAGCCGCCGTGACGGTCGTATGCCAGCTTGACAGTGTAGTGCCCCATTGTTTGTTGGGAGTTGCTGCTGGTAAGTCGAGCAACGGTGTGTCCAAGGCGCGAGGGGTGAATGCGACAAAATGCATTATACTTACTACGCCAACTTTCCAGAGACCTCACGTCTCTTCATGGCACTATTGGCAACTTGAACCTCGAGAATTGCACTGGATGCTGGAGATCAAAAAACTCAGCTTGTGTACGAAGACACTACTAGATTCGGGACTGAGGCAGAAATGAGAAGACGAGGAGTAAGAAGCGTAAATGACAATCATTGATTGAAAGGCAATGCGATACGAGCGGTTATTCGTTGCTCGACGCTAGTATGTCTATAATTTACCTCTTTTGGCAAATAGGTAACCATGCTCCCATGCAAGGTAGTTTCTTGATAGATCAATACCGAGATGCAGCCTGTTGCTCGTCGTCTTTCCATCTTTCGAGAACCGTCTTCTGGACAGTGCAGAGATCCTTGATTCCTTCAATCAACCCATAGTCAAACGTCGCGACTCAAAATTTTCTATCAATGACATCGGAAACAGACTGTTAAACATCTAAGGCGCCCGGGATAGCCATTCACGAAAAGAGGTACTCATAAAGCCGTCTCCGAAGTTTAGACCCCCAGCCAGCTGCCTGTGGTTTCCCATAACCGGCAACCTGAGTAACATCATTCGTCAAGTACGTAATCTCACTGCCGCCCATGTCCGTGATAGTCGTGCCTGCCTTTTTCACTGGGGCAGTATTCGCATATTTGATTGGCTCATTCGGTTTCCAATCCGGAGGAAGCGTCATGTCGGTTCCACGCGTGCCAGAGTTCTTATCAGCCAGGTAGATAACCGAGAAGCCCTGGAAGTCGGAGTAGTCGGCCGCGACGCAACAGTTCCATGTTCCTGATACGGGAGCAGGTTTGCCGTTCTGGTCTACATTGCCAAATGGGACACCCTGGCCGTTGTACTGCGCGAGTGCGTCCTGGTATCCCTCATTGGCATTGAATTTCGGATTGGTAGTCCATTGCATTGAGCCATCAGCGACCTTTTTATGCACCAAGGAGATGTTGCCGGCGGGATTGGTATAGAGGAATAAATATGGCTGATTGGCAGTCGTGTTGCTGGCGAAAGTGGCCACAGACTTTACGGTGTAACCATGTTTAGAATTGACCATGAAATTTTGGAAGGGTTTTTTGTCATGGTAATACATGTCCGTCGAGGTGATTTGGCTCATCATGAATGGCTTTCGACTGATGCCTTTTCCCAAGGGATCTCGGCCTAGGGCACCTAAAGTATCATCGCTTCCACAATCGGGAGTCCTAAAGGTTCGAATGGACCTTTCCACATGTGTTAGCGGACCTGTAGAGCAGAACGAACACAGAGCGCTATGCAACTTACCAGAGTGTAGTGGCGGTATATGTATCAGCGGGACTGAGTGACTCGTACGCCGGCCAGCCATCTCCAACATTGTGGAAACTGAATTCTTTCTTGAGAAAGTTCACGCCAGCAATGGTTCCCATGATGCCCAAGTACGCTATAGCACTCAGTGCACACCCACTTCCGTAACAGCTATTGGATTGTCAGTAACTCCACCGAAAATCAATGCTGAGTTGCACGTACAAGACTGGGGGTTGGTATGTATTGCCACTGGTGTCGATTTGTCCACCTTTGCCATCTGTGCCAGGATCACCGTTAGGTTGGATACTTCCCAAGTACCCATGAGGGCCAAAAGCCCCAAATGCCGTGTTGTGAGGGCCGATGGTTGGTGTAGCTCCGGGTCCCCCAATGACGATTCGCCTTTCAACTTGAGCTGGGACATTTTCGGCCTGTGATGGAGGGTGCAGGAGTCTTCAATGACTATAAGCCGACGACTCACGATGGGATTGGAATTTGTCCACTTACTGTTCCAGTCCTATTGGCTTTGCAGCCGTCAGTAGCACGTGCGAAATAACAAGCAAGGTTTGCAGAGAGCGCGGCATCGCGTGAGCGACTGGCGCAACTTTTCTACCAAATTGAGAATCGCTTCGCTATGAATGAACAGAGTGTAACGACAAGTACAGTATATGAAGGATCGGAGTATGGCGATAAAGGAAATGTGAATGAAATGAGTGTGGCGATTAAAAGAATGTGAAAGCGAGTCGATAAATACAAGAGCAAGAACTGCAAACGAGAAATTAGAATCTTCTTATAACTATTGCAAGAAGACTGCCACGATCAAAAGCTCATTAAAATAGAAAGAGGCTGTAGAGATTCTTGAGAATTTAGCTGAGACCCAATCAATCCTGGATAAATTGCGATTCCTACAACGTTAGAGGTTATGCAACTAGATATGTGTAACAACATAGCCATTGAGAGAAATTAGGGTGGCCAATGTCAATACAGCTTCACACCCTGAATAGTATAGCTCTTCGAGTAGTGTTATGTCCCAACGCAAGGCGGACTTTTTCCTGCTCCATTGGTGAAGGCTGTAACGCCTGCGGAGCACTTTATTACCACAACAGGCAATGTACAAACAGGTGCGAAACACAGCCTTGTAAGAGAACCACGCTAGCCGTTTATGTCCCCATACTCTTGCGAGCCTGGCACAGACTACGCTCTGTCGCAAGAACGCTGTCGGATGTGTTGTTTGCTATACTCTGTAACATCTGCAACGTCTCGGTCCTGTTCTCGATGCCATCTTGGTCTTGGACCTTATTTTGTGATGTCCGCCTGCGCTGTGACTCAGGGTTTTCTGACCTCCCCCTTCGCTTCTTTCGCAAATTCTCTCCGTATCTGTTCGACCTTGGCCTCTTTGGCTGATAGCAAACCTGGCATCGGGCCACAAGTTGTGCCCTGACGACGTCGTTGACTGTAGCGCCCGTGCTGCCCGGATAGAAAGATTCCGAACGGAGAGCTGGAGTAGTACTACGGTTATCATCATTGTGTTTAATTTGGGGGAGAGATGGGTCATTGGAGAAAGTGGACGCCCCGAAGCTGTTTTTCCGGATTGTAATGTCGACAGATCAAATTTGGGTCGCATCACTAGATCCCCGGATTGACAGGACTGCATTGCTGGTACAGTCGAACAACAGCGACAGGTTTGTCAGACAGCGCACGTGACCACAATCTGCCGCAGCCATGATCATATTCCCTGAGAGTGCAACAGAGCGCGATGCGCGATGAAAGCTGTTCGCAGAGAAGGGAGGATGGAGATTTCAAGCCCGAATTGGTAACATTGGAGCATTTTACTGCCCAGACGCGTGAAAAAAGGAACGAACGGGAGTTAGGACCTTTCCCCTATAACCGAGGTTTGTATTGACGATCTTTTTCTTTCTCTCTTGGTAGGAAAGTATGGTGTTGGGGTGCTTGAATGGTGGTGGTGAGCGTTGTTCAGGTTGGCACAGAATTATGACGTAATATTGTAAAGGCTTGTCCTCTCCGAAAGGCCTCTTTGAAAAATTTTCGCACGCAAACTCCGCATTTCCATTCTTCCTCTGCATGTGATATCATCTTCATCCTTGAAAGATGTCTACTCAAGAAGCTGAAAGCAGCAAGAAGCCGAGTCTGAGGCGGACGACATCGTCCAATAGACAGCCAATGCCAGGTGTGCCCCTACCTGAACGGCTCGTCGCTAAAAAGCTTCAGAGATCGGTCGAAGCCGCGCTGGGCAAACCCGACCCCAATGAGTGGCATGCTGCGCTCAGGAAGGTCGAAAAATTCGGCCTGGGTGATGTCCAAGGTCCTGAGACCATGTATGAGTATTTCCCTCAGCAAACGGATCGCTGCCATGTGCAATGCAATGGCAGCGTTGAAGCGCTGATAGTAGAGATCAAGGTCTCGAAAGTGCAGGGCGATCCGAATCCGGTCGTGCTGAAAGCATTTCGACTACCGAACGATCAGTACCTTTTCGACTTCCGTCTCTACGATGTCGAACTCAGCATCGAGATTCGCGAGGAGCCTCGAGATGCCAAGGACAGGCCCGGCGAAGGCTGGGTCATCAAGCTCGACAACAACTTGTCACCCGACTCGGTCTTGGTCGAGTCGAAAAAGATGCTGAGAAGGTTTGAATCGGTCGTTGCTAAGATGCCAGCGGACTGGTTCAGCTATCGCAATTTTGACGCGGCCAAAGACAGCGCTGATGTCCAAGTGTCCGACGCCTTTGTCCACAACCATGTGGGTGGGTACAAGTGGCGATTCACCGGATTCCTTGCGTCTTCGGGGTTCCGGGAAGCATTGGGCGCCACTCCTGAACCGGATACCGCAGCTACTGATCTGGCGCCTGGGCATGTCGCCGTCAGAGTTGGTACTCAAGCGCCCCGTCGCTCACAGGGCAAGAAGGCGGCAAAGCTTGTGCCTGCCAAGTTGCGTAGGTCGGCGCGTATCGCTGCGCGTTTGGCTGCGGAATCGCAACCAGCGGCAGAAGTTGAAGTCGAACAAGTGAAAGCTCAAGCTGACGATCCCCAGGCTTCCGCAGCCGAGGCGAATGCCGTAGACGGCCAAGACGCCAAGACCCAAGGAGATGAGGAACGGCTCATCATTGGCATTCTCCAAAAGAGGATTGGCAAGAAGGACAAGCCATTGTACCTTGTCCGCTGGGAAGGCGACTACCCGTCGAGTTGGGAGCCCGAGGAAAATTTTCCGGAGGATGCAATCCGTGACTTTGAGACCAACGGTCCATGTGGGGCTCCATCACAGGCAAGTAGTGAAGAAGACGAGGAGGAAAGCGAGGAGGCTGCGGCCGGGCCAAAGCGAGGCAAAGGCAGGCCGTCGGGCAAACAGCCGAAGGCTACTCAATAAGCCAAACGCGAAGCACCCGGCAGAAAGCTGAATGCCAAGGCGCCTGCGTCGATTTCCACAACGAAGTCGACCAGGAGGATAGCTACCCGGTCGAGCGATGAATAGCCTCCTCTTTTCCTTATTTGCACTATACCTAGAGACTGCAAACCTGCTCTCTCTTTGCAATGTACCACCAAGCAAATCTGCTTGCTCATTTTGCGTTAATATTTGTTGCATCTTGTAATCAAGCAAAGTTGCTTGTATGTCTTTGTCATCTAGCTATAGCGTTCATTGCAATCAAAATTTATCTAAATAGAACCTACTGGTGGTGGATATATGTGTATCTGGCTGTACGCTCTCATAACGTGCTCTGACTGTGGAAGAGGCTCCTATCTCATGACTCTGGGGCAGACCAAGATGTAGACAGGAGTGCTAACGTTCATAAGTAGCGTTGTATTTCTGGAATCTATGTCAAGTCACAAGGCGTCTCTGGCTCTGTCAAACGGCACTTGGATAACCGAAAGACGTGAAATCCGGGTCACTGATATGACCATGTTGGTAGATGCAGTCATCCACCGAGTCATCGCAAGTATACGCGTCAGCAAGGCCAGGACTTCGCTGTCTCGAATACCCTACTTGAACAGAAGTACATTCCACTTAGCGCAGAGAGGTATTTGTGGGACTGTGGTGACTACAGCTTCTTGAATGATCAAGGATCTTGTGCCACACAGGACTGGAGCGTCGAAGCCAAGAAGGATTCAAAGTCACGCAATACCCCCATAAGCATTAAAGCCAGAGAGCAGAGCTGTTCCATCAATGTGCCCTTACTCCATCTTGTCTATTACTTCCAGGGGATGTAATTTCCTTTTGATATATATGTGAATTGCGTAATATCCCTTCTTCATAATTCGTCTCGGGGTATCCAATACAAAACGAGCGTACAATCTAGACTCTTTTATCACAACCTGCTTCCAGCCCTCGCCTCGACTCTTACGTACCCCGTCTCATGCAAGACCACAGGGCAAAACCGTTATTATCGGATCATCAAACATGGAGATGCAAGCCAACCTCCAAGTTGCCGTGCGCCCCTTACGGATCTCCGTCAGTAATACTGTTACAAGCTGTCCTATCAAATTGAAGAACCGCGAAGACTCACCAAGTCCCGACGATGTCCCAATCCCGCCGTGACCCAAACAAATGTTGATAATAGCAACTACTTCCTCCCAGAGCTCATACCAGCTGATTTGATCCGCCGTTCCGTTGTGATCAATTTTCACGACGCAACCAGACGTAGGACTTTTTCTCCTATCAGCCTCATAACAATTTGAACTTTTCTCTCTTTCTCTTAAAGGCGCGAACTCACCACCCGAGAAACCTTGCGGCAGAGTTTCCTCAACGCCCAGGACGCCACTCTGCCCAAACGTTTGCCGCGTCTGCGTCGCTGATATGTATCCAGTGATGGCCGTGCACCATGTCAACCATTCATGCCGGGTTTCGACCGAGGACGGGAAAATGGGCGCCGGCGTATAGCGGACGTTAGGGTGGGATTCGGACTTCATGACGACCGTGAGGTTGTTGTCACCGCCTACTGCCCATATTAGATGTGGGTCAGCCTCATGCATCTCGAGTGGAAGAATGATCCAACACAGAGCAGAAGATTTGTTCTATGGATTAGAGACGAGCACCGATATTACTTGCAGCGCTGCCCCGAGGAGGAACCTTTGTCAGGCATTTGTCCAACAGAAACTTCGCCGCTCTTTTGATATCTGCTGAGGTAGCATGAGCGACCGTAGCAGGAGCGAGAAGAAAAAGCCCGAAGCTGCATAGGCCGTCGTCTGATGACGTCTCAGTCAGTAGCCGAATGAGTACGAGCAAGGTCTAACGATAGCGAAGTCGGGTAAAAGGAATATCTATGCGACAAAAATCACAATGCTGGAAGACCGTCATCTACCGGTAAGCCACTGATACGGCAGGCCGACACGATATCGATCATGGCCATCTTCGCGTGAGCCGAAGCTTTCATCCTCGTCGTCGGGAATAATATTCCTGTAAGCTTTCTCGCAGCTTGCAATGTTCAAATTGGAACCATATGATCGGGCATTACGCGCTGCTCTCGCAACGCCGACTTCCGTGGACCCTAAAGTGATTCCGTTCGACAGCTGTATCGCCCCGGGACAGATGACCGTTGCATGAAAAGGTAGAGTAATTCCGGAGCCGTTTGTCGTCCAAAGCTGGGTATCGATAGTTTGTAAAGGTGGCGAGACTGCAGCCGAGACGGCGGAGATGAAGACCAACAATCCGAGATGGAACAACATATTGTGATCGCCAAAATGCGAAGCAGGGACGAAGCTCAATAACTGCAGAGACATAGTTGGTATATATATCACTTTGCTTGGGTACTTTGACTTTCCGACTGGCCTTTTGCCACTGCTATGTATACGAGCGACGCATAAGCTCAATGCGCAAAGCTTGCATCGTGGAAGTACGCGTTCGTTGCGACAGCTGTTGATACGAACGTTTCTAAGCTTTCTCGCTTGAGTTGGGATTTGTTTTCAAGAGAGGACCTCTTTGAACGTGGAACGGCGTTCTATTGAACTAACACCACTTACTGGAGCTGTGTCGCACTTGACTCACCAATCTCGTTGAATGGCAAATTAACTGACGTTCATGGATTGCGAGTTCAACGTACTACTGCAGGTAATTGGCTATTCAACGTATTATTGTAGTTGATTGGTCAATTACCTAATTGATAACCCAATAATCAGTTAAATAATTAATTCATCTGATTACCGCTTTTCTCCTTACCAAACGGCCTTTTTTAAACCCTTTTAAACGGTCCCCCCAAATTTTGCGACGGAGAACGTTTTTCATTTTGACGATAGTTTTTAGGGGGGCCATTTAGGAAGGCCATTTAAAGACAGCCGTTTAAGGAATGCCGTTTAAGGAAAGCCATTTGAGGAGGGTGGAAGGGTCATTTAAAGGTTTTCAGGGGGAACTGTTTAAAGCGGCAGTATATTAATCTGAATATAATTAGCTATCGCCTCGTTAATTAGCTTATTATTTGTTAAGAATGATTACATATTTAACTGTTGAATGACCAGTTTAATCAGTTGATTGGTGTTCAACAAAATTGGTGGTTCAACTGCGACATCGCAATGTTGCACCGCTTTTTCGATGGGTCGACGATTGGGATGGACGGATAGAAGGCAGTCGAGTAGGCGATCTTTTCGCCATCCTCGCACTTATTGAGAAGGTTCCGAGTTTGCAGATGGCTATCTGGGCATTGCGTTGGCCTGTCCGTACTCTCTGAAGTTGCATGGCAATGCTCGTAGCATAGGGACGAATTCCCGTGCATCTTGCAAGAAGGCTGCAAGGCAGAAATTCGTCGGCATCTAGATACTGCTCCCCCAGCAGCTTCCCCCTAGGCATGCACAAAATTTACGGCGTGATCGTATACACTTGGTAGACAGACCTCTTCATCAGTTCACTAGCCTTGGTTAAATACGCGGTGAAGCCGTCGGCTGGCAAGGGCAAGTCTACGCGATAGGCAGGTGGGGGCGTTGGAGGCTTGTGAGCAAAATTTCTGACCTCACCTCCTCCAACGTTGCTATTACAACAAGCTATAAGTGGGGTCGCAACGTCTCTACGTCTACAAGATGTCACCTCACCTAACAGGCTGCTGACAGCAACCATAATGGTGCGATTCTAAAGATTCACATTCTTCGCTAAAGAAAGTGCGCCAGCTGCAATGCAGAATTCCATTCCTTGACATTATTATGCCAGGATGAACCCAGTACAAAGTAGAACATGAAAGAGGAGACGGAAGCATAATTATGCCAGGTTATACACGCGATGAAAGCCCAACCAAAGACATGATTATGTCGGGATTGGTCGAACAGAGATGCGGTCGTAGAGGCTGATTAGCCATCACAACCCCGAAGACTCGCCCATTGGCTGATACGTAGACCGCTCTGCGATCTGCACATGATACAGGTCGCGGTTTATCGCCACCTCTAATAGGCTCGTCCATTCATTCATAGCTTCTGCTGTGATAGAGTCAAAGTCCTCTTTCGAGGCAAACTCCACCAACGCCCAAGCCATATCGCGTGCCGCCCTCTCATCTCGAGGAAAGCTGAGCACATTTGGGCCATCCTCAGCCCAGGCAACCATCATAGCCTCATCGTAGAGCGATTGCTCCGTGTAGCCGTGCGCAACCCGCGGCTCCGCCGACGCCCCCTTTAGCGGATCGACAACCTCAGAGGACTCTCCAGCCGCATTCGCCCCAGGTTTGTCCCACGTGGTGCCCATAACACCAGCAGTGCTCTCGACCGGCTCAGAAAACCCAGCCAGAAGCCTCTCGGCATCTTCGGCCTTCTTCGCCTTTTCCCGGTTCTGCGTCTTCTTCCCCGTCTTCTTGCCTTGGAATTTTGACACCCCACCACGTTGCGGCCCGAGCGGCGTCTTCTTGCCCTCCTTCTTCTCCTTCTTCTCGCCCTCCTTCCTGCCCTTTCGCCCGCCTCCGAATGTGGCCCGGGCCTGTTTGAGATTTGAGGGTTGGCGTATGGGGCCGCCAGACGAAAGGAAACTGCCGCCAGCCGCGATGGTGACGGGCCCGTTGAAGACGAAGGGCGACGGAGCACCCATAGGAGGACCTTGCTATCCCCCATAACCAGGCCAGCCCATTGGGGAGGGCATACCCATTCCTGGCATCAACGCTTGGCTCATGTTGCATGGGGGGATGGTCCAGGGGTTCTGGAATTGTTGTTGCTGTTGTTGCTGTTGTTGCTGTTGCTGCTGCTGCTGCTGCTGCTGCTGCTGCTGCCATGCGGGTTGGTACGGCAGCACGAATTGCTGCTGTTGCTGCTGCAGGTCCTGCACGGCGCGACGATAGCCTTCGTTCTGGGCTTCGTAGAGCTGGGCGTTGGCGTCCTGGGACCTATTGACCCGAGGACCCGCACTCTCTGTTGTCGCAACGGAGGGGATTGGTTTCCCCTTACCCTCCTTCGCGCGCCTGCATTCACCCAGGTGCGGCCGATTGCACACTGGGCATCTCGCTCGGCATTCGCCGGCGTGCTGTCTCCCACCACAGTTACGGGGGCACATTAGTACCCCAGCGCTCGTTGACTGTGTTGATGGCGGGGGACCGCCAGACATGCCCTGCTTCTCAACACCAGCATTGTCGCCGCTTTGGGGGGGGAAGGTACCACTTGCCATCTACACATGATATGTCAATCAGCACGCGTCCAGCAAAGACAGTAAGTCCCTACTACACCAGGAATTCGAGGCGGAGCCAGGCCATGGGAAGCGCGCACCTTTTCTTGCTTTCTTCTTCTTCTTCTTCTTCTCCTCCTCCTCCTCCTCCTTCTTCTTCTTCTTCTTCTTCTTCTTCTTCTTGATGATTTGTTCTTCTTGTGCGAGTTGCCTAGAAAGGATGAGGAGTGCGTAGTGGTCGTTGTGTTGTGCTTAACGCTACAAATAATTTACATGCGCTAGCTGGGGCTCTGATCTAACCGCAATTGGCCACTCCGAGATGCTTCGGTCCTCTTTATCGGCAAACGCTGCGGGACGAGGGCCTATTCCGCTTTACATCTCATCTGCTCTATATTTGTCTTGGTTTGTTATCTTGGCGTGGAAGCAAAGATTGTACAATAAAGAAAAGTTTCAAGATTCGGCATGCGAGTAGAACGTGGGACAGTTCAATAGGCAGCAAACGTATTGTAACTCTACGTGTCTTCAAAGACCATGGTCTGGATACAGTAGAGGGTTTGTTGATCATTTGATTCGCGGGTGGACTGGCATTGAGCCCATCATCTATCAATGGCTATCTAGAAGCGGATTGGCCAGTATTGAGCCTTACAGAGGAGAAAGACGAAGTGACATCGACTTCATGACAAGGAACGCTGATGCGGAAAGAAACGATGCAAAGCAACATTGGCATTAATATCTATGGAAAGCTTCAATAATTACTGAGGCTCCAATTCTCCAGCTCTAGTAGTACACGGTGACGGAAGTTAGTCAAGACATCAGGCGTCAGATTGTCCAAACTCCATCCCTCATAAGCCCAGCGCACGATTCCCATCACAAAAGGACCGCAGTCATCATCATTGTCCTGGCGGGGCTTGTCGTGCAGGATAGGCTTCACGCCCCTCAAGTCGATCCTATAATTGGACGCGCTTTGCAGAAGAAACTTAATTCATTGCCAAGCCTCGTCCAAGAGGTTCTCATAGCCCGCCTTGCTGGAGAAATGCTCGGTCACCCACCGTTCGCCGCTTCGGGACACCACGATCAGCATCCAGTGCTTTTACAGCACAAAGGGGAAGAAATGCTTCTCCACAGCTTCCAAATTCGCCTCGGGATACGTCTCAGGTGACAATAGAGAAGCCATCCAGACCAGTAGCGGCTGGATGTGAGGCCCACGTACGATGGAAACAAATCCGAGTCTCGAGATGTAATCGTAGTCGAGTGCCTGGCGGGCGAAGCTGGACGGTGGTGGTGCAGGTAGTCTTTGAAGTCATGTGTATCTGCCGGAGAAGTCTGGCGACTCAGATAAAGGTTACGATCGAGGATTGCGAAGGGCAGCGCTTTATCAACAATGGGAGCATTACCAAAGGCAAAGTGCGGGGCTGTAGTTCTTCAGTGTTTGTATTTCTATTGTTCATCGCGAGCCTTGCTGAGGCTTTGCCACCATCTCGCAATTTGAGCAGTGTGGAGTGGGACGGGGAAAGTGACCCCTGTAGAAGATGACCTCGCTGCCCATGCTCCAGAAGGATCAAGAAGGCATCGAATTCTTCGAACATGCATATCTCCAGCAAGAAGCAATCTTGTTGGCGTTGTTTGCAACTTAATGCAATAGATTACAAATCTTACGAGCATCGCGCCACTAGCGCCGTATAAGATACCGCACCTTCCTCGATAACCCCTCGCTACTTCCTCAACATCATCTTTACCATCGTACCATTGCAGGACATTCCTCCTGTTGTCGGGCTTCAGATAGAACTCAGAGCTCTTCTGGGCTCCCGGGGGCTATCTGATGGTCTTCGGCTGCGAGCTATGCCTTCAGGTAGAAGACACAGAGTGTTGTCCGTATTCTCCTTCATTACCCCTCCCTGCCCATCTCGCTGCCTATGCCGCGGCTGTCTGCTGTCTGGGAACTTGGGAAATGCCCTTGTCTCCCCGCGGTTCATGGCGTGTCCGAGTCAGAGACTTGCTCTGATGAGGTGCGTTATTGAGCGGTGACCAGGAACTTGGGAACTGCCCTTGTCTCCGCACATCTACACCAAAGTCCAGTCAGGCATCTACATTTGGGAGGCGTCTTGTTGAGATGTAGCAGGGCCGCTCTGTCAGTATCATAGTATTAGCGGCCTTGTGACGTACTCCGAGCCTGGTGCTGCTGACATTGGCCAGATTGGCTTGAGCTGGAAGACATAGCATCTAGGCAAGTGCTTGAAGTACAACCGACCGATCACTCTGCTCTAAGTCCTTTGTGTCCATGGTGAGTCTCTCCATCCCCATCTGCACCGCCAGTCTGACCTTAAGCAACACTACAGGAAACATCTCCCTTGAAGGTCCAGCCAATATCCATCTCAACACCTACTCTCCAAGTCATGTTGTCCTCAACGCCCACCATACTATTTGGCTACCTCTCCTTCAGATTTTGGACCACAGAAGGTTCCCGCATCATGGACAAAAAAGGCGGCTAAGCATTTACAGTATCTGGGGAGGACTCTGCATTTACTACAGCAGACTCTCTACCCTATTCCATAAGACCTTTTCGACAAGTCACTTCAATCCCTCAACCCGTGATACATCTTCGTCGAGAGCAGTATACGGCAGACTACAAGATCCAGCTTGGTCGGGAGATCTGGCTGCAGCATCATGAGGTACGTACCAGGTGGCCCTAAGCCTTGCCATGCTCTTCACCTGCTACTCGAGCTGACCGATGCCCGGACTTCCATCGTCCTCCAAGTCTCAGCCTTGAGGCATCTGATATAGAATCATCAATGCAACCGTTCTTCATATTTTGCACAGTTGCAGCTGCCAGAAGCTCCTTGACAACCCACACACCTCGCTTCGCGGCAAGCCGTGGTGCGAGCATCTCATCACAGCACCAAGGATTACATCTATCTTGGACCGACTACACATCGCCTACAGGGATGCTTGCATCAGACCTCCACATCACGGCTCAGTCCGTTGCTTTACGTCGTGTATACGTACGTACCTCGAATCCTTGGATCGCTGCTTAGTCTGACGAAATCAATAGGTGACCCTCTTGAGACCAATTCCATTGTCTTCCATGTCCCTTCTCCACCAGCAACATCTTGTGACGTCGGGAGCAGCATTCATAGCTCTGCGTCTTGCTGCATGCGAACATATCTGCAAGGGGTGATACGTATCAGACATATCTTAAGATCGAGCCGCTATACAGTATCCTCGTACTAGGTCTGCAGCGAGACGAAAGCCTGGCCTTCAACGGTCATCATCTTAGCAGGGCGGGAGAGCAAGCGATAGTGACGGCACCGTCATCTGGAAGTAGTCTGATGCCCCTTCCAGTCACTGACACCACAGAGGATACAATTCCCAACGTCTTCGAGAGTCACACAACACACTGCCTTTCCCTCTCTGTTCATCAGCTAATAATCTGTCTCCTAGACTCCATAGATACCTTCCTCTTGATCGTGTGCTTGTGCTTTGTTGTTCATGAGGACATAGTTTATGTTCCGTGAAATCGCCGTCCAATATTGCCACCCCAAAGCTGGAGGACGGCTGCCGACATTCTCCAGTATCCTGCAGATGATCAAGACTTATCCTAGGTGCATAGCTGTCACTCTTATATCAAGGGCGTCCTTTTCATGACCGTGGATAGGGTGCGAGGGAGGGCAAAAGGGAGGGAGGAAGGATATGAATGCTCCGCCGGCAGGTGATCATGTTGTTAGCAGGAAGGGAAGTCAGCGCTGGTGTGTACCGTTAGGGTGGGATGCTGGACACATCTGAGTCGCGTAGCTGTAAGCAGAGCGCGCCAGGATGCGATGGTACCAGAGGGCACGAGAAACCTGCCATATTTCATTGGCTGCAATGCTCACGCTCAACCTATCAAGCCTTTCGATACACTTCCTTACTTCTCTCGTGTCTCATCGTCGACTCCGTGGGTGCCCATCGAATCGGAGTGGTCCGCTTAACAGCCATAGTGAGCGGGTGATGTCCTGGTAGGTCCTCTCCTCGCTCTACCGCGAGCCTACAAGTCTAATAAGAACAGTACTGCAGACTCCTCTACAACTTTCTTCCTAAGCTTCAACCTACCCATTCGTTTGCTCATCTCGGCCGCCGCCTGCTTCGTCCTCTTCCCTTCCCTCGAGAATGCGTCCTGCTCCAGCCGGGAGGCCGTTCTCAGTCGTTGTTGGTCTGCTTTGTCGAGGAGCTTCGTGTCGTCAATACCGTGGCAGTGTGTGGAGACAGCTCTTTTGCCATGCCCAGGCTATCACTTGAGGGGAGTTTTTGCTATGGGCGGACATCTGCTTGAGGAAAGCAAAAGATGCAAGGGGCGGACATCTGCGTGAGGGGAGCAAAAGGAACGGCGGATAGCTTCGGCTTGGGACCGCTGCTACTTGAGCAAGGAAACAGACGCTGCTGGGCCTTGGTCTAGAATTCCAATGGCATAGATGATGGCGCTCCGTCACGAGATTGGTCTGGCCAAGCATCGGCGTGGCCGGCCGTGGCACTCATCGCTCCCGCTGTCATAACTATGCACGACTTCCTCTCGGCCGAGAAGGCAAGGCCACGCAAGAACCCACTGATTCTATCAACACAAAGGCTGTTGAGGGAGATGAGGATGTCCGTACTGTGAGACTATACTTCTGATGCTGGCCGTTCTTCAAGCTGATCTGACACCCCCCAGCCACCACCACTGGCAGGGTCTATCGATACCGCCGACAATGCCTGGCTTACTCGCAACCTTGACAACAAGAGATGAAGACGTCGGCTAGTCCTACATCACTGCAACGACTCCTTTACGAACGGCTCCGCGTTGTCTACATGGGCCACATGCGGCAAGACGAGAGGGATGATCAAGAGATTCTGGTGGGCTGTGAGAAAGAGATGGACGCGGGCTATATATTGTGGCTGTATCATGGGAGTCTAATGCCCAAGAGACTCGATGCATGGGGGTCTTGAAGCAGAGTGGAGATGGAGCGAAAGAGACGTCGAAAAAGCTGGTAGACCAAGTGCTGGATTGGAGAGGATCCGCGGAGCTCGAGCTGGGTTATCTATGCGGACCGGGAGGGAGGGAGCTTGAGATTGGGTATCAAGAAGTTACCGTTGAATGCAAGCGCAAGATCTTTCGGAGGACGACAATGGACGGCGTGGCACGCCATCTCTTCTCGCAGTGGACACCCGACCACATGTCCTCGTCGCCTGTGATGTCCACCATTACCGCGGTCTCTCTCGACAGATTCCGCTCCTTGCCATTCACCGAGGCCGCACCCATTGCACTGGCCATATCAGTCTGAATGCTTACTTGACACAGGACGCCCACCCTCATCCCTCCATTCATCTGAAGACCGATTCGACACCGCCACTGGCTGCTGTTTGGTTATGAAGTCAGTGGGCCCCTCTTGCTGATCCCTATATAGGCTTTTACCCTCCCAATACTTTATGTTTCTTACTACTGATTGCTTCCTTACTTGGTTCTCTCTGCCACCCCATGTCACACTCCACTTTCCCCTTACACCACCGCTGTATTCTCCAAAATTCGACGAGGGCGCATCCAAGTATCCACAGCGTCTTGCATCATCGTATTCTCTGCCTTTTTTAGCCTTGAACAAGGTTCGACCAAAGTAAATATACTATGCAATAGAGATGCTACGCGCGAAACTTTCGAGCAAGTATCATGCGGCTTGAAGGCATGGCGGGGAACTAGGGCAGAGCCGACGTGTATCGATACTTTGATACATGGATACTTTGACTGAGTGAACAGCGCGCAGCTTCAAGCACTCACTGTTCACTCTTACGCTGTCGATGTTGTCGCGCGCAAACAACTGGAGAGGCGAGCTCGCCAGCTTCACCACCGCCCTCGCATCATATATATGGACCAAAAACATCAAAAGGGTCGCCGTTCGGTTATGTCGGGTTTAATGCACTGTGGAACCATCTGCCCAACAAGCTGATAAAAAAATGAACATATTGAAGACACTAGCTACGAAGCAAAACGCAAAAGACACTGTGCATTGACATTTTGGTATCTTGTACAAAAGGTCGCCAGCGTCCACCCAAATTTGGGCTTTCACTTCATGTTGGCCGCAGTGGCAGACATCATGCGAGCAAAGTCTTCAGTGCTCGCGGTCTCAGCCATCTGCCTCTCCTCTTCCATCAAAGCGCCTGCACTCTGATTAGAGGCCTGCACTTGGCTAGGAATCTGCGCGAAGCGCTGTCCGACAGGAGATCGGCGAGCGGGCTGTCGTTGCTTGAGCGGCTCGCTCACAGGCTTGAACATCGCGATTTTGGATTCCATAAAGGAAACTAGAAAACGCGGTGAAACCTGTGCCATGTCGGCAGTGCGGAATTTCTAGGTCTAGTTAGTTGGACAAAGGCCGTTGGGGGAAGCGACTTACACTCGGCTTCTTGAGCACAGTGGCCAATTCGTCCTTGACGATTGGCTCATGCTCAAGCCACTGGGTCCCCTTGAAGCCTTGGTAAAGGGATCGATCTTTTTGATCTGCCGCCACAAGATTCTGCTGGATCTTTTCGTCTGCCTCCTTTCCCACTTCGCAGAAACTTGGTTGACCTTCGTTGGCTGCAGCTGAGGGTTGTCCTCCTTGTGCTGCGCCTCTCAGTCCGATTGGAAGCCTGCTGGAGAATTCAGCAGATCGTCCAAGGTTGGCCCGATGAATTGCAGTTGCGGGCAGATCTGGATCTCGCTCATCTAGGCCGACAACCGGCTACCATATTTCAATATTGAATATATGTGGAAGCCTTGAAAGTCGTGGTCAGAAAAATACACGAACGGGACGTCGTTGAGCAGCGGATCTTTCGACAGCATGTGCAGAAAATCTGCTGTCGAAGCGCAAGCGTAGCCAGATGTCTGTCCCAGGGTCAGTAGCAAGCTGGAAAGGGTTGAAAGGTGCGTACCATTACAATGATAGTATCACTAATGTCGGAGCTGTCGTTGATGAGCAGGCTGCTCAGATTCGCATGCTCAGTCACAACGATCGCGCGTACGTGCCTTTTGTTCTGGACCTTGACCACCAGCTTTATATAATGTAAATATTTAAGCTCCTTACTATATATGGACCCTTTATTATACATGTTACATGATATTTTTATTTGCTATTTATAATTTATTTGCAATTAAATTTATAAAGAAGTTATATTGTAATAATTAAAAAAATTTAAATAAAACTTTAAAAAGAATAAAACTTTGTTATAATTCAAAAAGAAAATATTTATATTAATATTATAAAAGAAAAGAAAGAAAAGAAATAAAGAAATATTTATTAATATATTAGAACTTTATTTAATAAATTAATATATATTTATATAAATAAATAATTATTATAATATAATAAATTATTATATTATATTAATCTTAACTTCTTTACTTTAATCTTTTATATTACAGTTTTTAACTTCTTCGATGATAGTAAGGTCTTTGATTATTTTGTTAACCTTTTTACATTCTTTGGTCTTCTGAGTTGAATCTCTATCCTCGTCACGGTACCAGGTGTGCTCAGGGTATCGCCAAGAACGAAATGGCCTATGTCGCACCTTTCGGTCTTTGGGGCACGTACTTCGCTCTTGGCTTCTGCATCCTCACTGGCTTGACGAAGAAGTTCGATGTCTTCATCTACGTGAAGACGAGAGACCACCCGAAGTTCGATTACAAGAAGTTCATTCGGGGGGTTCTGGGCATATCGGTCTACTTGAGGATGATCTTTGGGCACAAGCTGCTGAAGAAGAACAAGACCAAACCACTACTTACTCAAGAGAGACTTGTTCGCAGGCAAGGACGTTATTAATCAGGATGAAGCGGGGTGATGTGGCTGAGAAAAGAGTATAAAATGGGTGTGAGGACAGGGGCGAGCAAAATTCATGATCGTTTTGTAAGCTGTCTGTTTTAGACGCATATAAATTGGCCTAGTAAGTCTGTAGTAATGTAATAGACAAACCACATGCATGCCGAGAGAATAAGTACTAGTCGGTAAATTCAATAATGACACTTTGTCTCGCAATATCCTCTGCCATTCCCAAATCGTCAAATACTTCACTGAACACCCACCCTTCCATCTCCATCTGCTCCACATTGGGCTTTTGCTCCCCCGGCATTAGGTTGCTAATATCTCCATTCTGATCGGGGCACTCCCACTTTGCGAACCTCTTTCCGCTAAGCTCTCCATCTCCTAGACTCCCAAAAGCCCACCACTCCGACCTGAACGCCCGCTTGGGATTCATCCTGATCCGAAACTTTTCTCCCCGCTGTACGCCATCTACCTTCAGATCGTGCGAGTATTCGAATATCCTTCTCAGGGATAAGTCATGCTGGATGACTAGAACGCCCTGCCCCAATGGTGGAACGGTCTCGAAATGCATCCAGGGCCTCTCTCGTAGATTAACACTAGCATTGGGCACGGAGCCGTAGTTTGGTGAGCCAAGGAAAGCAATGGGAATAGAGCGTTGAGGGTTGGTAGTGCTTTGTAGTGGGAGTATCGCACCCCTGAAAAGGCCATCATGTCGCTCGTGTTGGCCGTTGTCTAGGATGGTGCCGTCAGTGCAGAGGGTTACGGCGGAAGCTGGATTGGCCGAGGAAACGATGCGAGCGGTAACGATTAGATGGAGGACTGGGATTGTAGGGTTGGCCGACAAGGAGATTGTCGGTGTGGATGTTGTAAGAGAGACTGTAAGGTCCGCTTTGCCTGAGATAGGCTTTCTGTATGCTGAGGGTCAGTAAGCCATAAGTAATGCGTATTCGATAGAAAAGGTATGCATAGAGGATTTTCTCTCACTTTGCTTCTTCTGCCATAGTAGCATGGATACAGGATCTCTAGTTCTTAGGGGGTCCTAACAGATATATCACTATACCCTCCCATATGTTTCGGATATTTTTCGGGTAAGCCATATTAGTCGACGCTAAAGATCAGCTAGAATCCTGGCGCTTAGCGATCTTGGTATTCATTTCGCGAGGGGTTTACCACCCATTACCAAAATCAAAGCTGCGGCGAACACCTGTTTCATTAGTATTATCAAGCTGAGTTACGGCACAGCGTTTACGCCCTTCCAGCTGATATGGTACAGAGTTTGACAGAGGCAAGGTACTATTCATGTCCGTTCAGCTGGTAGGTGTGCGAAAGCTTCCGAAACCACGTATCGCCCCTTGAAACGAATGCTGTGCCAGCTGAATGAATATGGAATGCTTGCTTACTCTAAGCCCTGCACTTTATCTAAGGCCACATAATATCTCTCGCTTTCGTATACTTGGAGAGAGTGAGAGACAAGTGGACGCCGCAATCCTCTGGGGCTGAGGTACGAAGTGCTAGCTTTCGAAGGAACTTTCACAGTGCAACCCTTGCACCTCCTAGAGCGAACAGCTGGCTGGTCACCTTTCCGAATATCTCTTCACCGTGTTACACAAGCTAGCGGCAAAATCCCCTTGCTCTAAGAATTTCCTTCCAACACTACGATGATTTTTCCACGAAGCCAAAGTTATCCTGATTCAGGGTTTTGCTTCCACATTCTAGTATTTCTAATTGCAGCCACATGAACGAGTGCTTTCCGCGTTCACTCTTCCGTCTCAGTGTTCGTCCTTTCGTCTCTACTAAAATCCTCTTCTGCCTAGCATCATTCGTTGGCCAACTGATACCATCAGCTGCGCAGTGCCATGAGACCGCACGCTCATACTCCTACGGCTGGGCAGTGACACGCATCAGGAACACTTTCTGCCCGTAGTACATGTGCAAATCGTGCATCACACATGGGTTTTTCTTTGTGGCGAATGCATGGTGCATGGTTATTGTGCCGCCCGTGTCCCACCCAAGGCAACGTTTCATTTCTAAAGAGGTCATCTGTACTCCAAGCAAGGCAGCGAGGGCTATACAGTTAGCTTTTATCTCCTTCATAGGTCCGGTGCTTCTTACCTACTCGAGGCACTATTCGTCTATTCTGTACCTCGATGCAAAGAAAGCAATGTAGGCAGATCCCTTGTGTTTCATGCGTCTCACGCTTTGTGTACCCTCAAGACACTGCACTCGCTGACTTGGTTTATCGATGCGAAGAGGGCTATAGATTCAGATTCCTTCTGTTTCATGCGTCTTACGCTTTCTGTACCCTAGGCACTATACTCGCTGACTTTGTTCATCGATACGAAGGAGGCTATAGAATCAGATTCCTTCTGTTTCATACGTCTCACGCTTTGTGTACCCTCAAGACACTGTACTCGCTGACTTGGTTCATCGATGCGAAGAGGGCTATAGATTCAGATTCCTTCTGTTTCATGCGTCTCACGCTTTCTGTACCCTAGGCACTATACTCGCTGACTTTGTTCATCGATACGAAGGAGGCTATAGAATCAGATTCCTTCTGTTTTATACGTCTTACGCTTTCTGTACCCTCAAGGCACTATATTCCCTGACTTGGTTCATCGATACGAAGAGGGCTATGGAGTCAGATTCCTTCTGTTTTGTGTGTCCCATTCTTACCCCCATAGCGAGGCGGTGTACATCCAGTTGGTCAATTGGTCTCATGCGATAGTATATAATAGACATGGACGTGTGATATCCTTCCATTTCTTGATTCATACTTTGCAGCCTCTTATATCAAGAACATTCTACAGATTACGTCCAAGACTTAAGATACATCGTCTTCAATCCAAAACTCACCATGTCGAAGCTCACCCGTTTTGTTTTAGCTTTTCTCGCTTTACTCTGGACAGCGCAGATTGGTGATGCAGTACCCAGACCCCCCCCCTATGCCGTCAGGAGCCTTCTCAAGAGGGACAATGTCGTATTCCAGGACTGCGGGGGGGACGGAGCTACGAATCGGATCAAGGCCGGGAAAGCCTGGTCGGAAGCCGCAAACCTTGCCTCATTCACAATCGATGGTACTCTTGATAGTGGCACCAAGTTCCAGGGAACGAACGCGTAGGTGACACCAGGGCAAAAGGTGGGAGAATTGTTCGACTAATAATTGATTCTAGTTACTCCCATTATTTTGAGACCGCGGATTCCACGCAAGTGTCGAAGATGTTCGGCAACATCCAATCGGGCTCAAGCGGTGACCACGGCAACGCCTTTCAGCTGAATTTCATCATCTCCTGCAAAGAGACCGATGCGTGCGCGAATTCCCTCGCCGTGACCGATGCAAAACCTGCAACCAAATCCTTTACACCCATTATCCGCCTCTGCCCGCTCTTTTTCACCGATACAAGAACGGCTAAATTCCTGGAGAATAAGACAACGAACCGTAATCCGGGCCGTAGGGACAACAGCTGGTGTCAGCCCAATCAGCCATTCAAAGAGTTCGAGACCGCTGGGCACACCTTCTTACACGAGATGACCCATCTTGATCAACTAGGAAGTTAGTACATTCTCTCTTTTGCAAGTACTACGCTTTTACTGATAGCTTTCGCTTTTCAGTCGTAGCCGGTCTCAGCGAGCGCGATACATCGGAAGAGAACATCAAAACTCATGGCACCGACGACATTTATGAGATCGCAGGTGGTTACGATAAGGGCAACCCCGAGCAGGCTGCTCGTAAGTTGAAGGATAACTGGGTTGCATACAATAAAAAAAATAAGAATAAGAAGCCCGAACTGGAACGTGTCGAGAACGCAGAAGGCTTTGCTGCTTCTGCGACAAAGTTCTGGTTCCAATCAAATTGCGGATGGGATGAGATCCAAAACTAGTTACATAGGATTTTCAACATAAAGCTTTTAAATTATACAAGGTTGGTAGTACCAAGGTTCTTAAAGGACTCATATTATGGAAAAGTAATATAATAATATTAGAAGTAAATTTTGAATAACAAATATTAAATAGAATTTCCTTTTTATTTTTAAATAATAATTGAATTAACAAGTTCTTATATTAAATAAGTATTTTTTGAATTTATATATATTTTATTACTTCCGAAAGCGAATAGGATTCGGAGTCTATTTATATTTCTTTTTAATCTACTTATATTCTAATAAGAGTTGGTTTATTTTTATTTTTTATATTATTATTTCTTCCTTTTTCTCGTAAAGTATAATATGTTTCTAATTTCTTGTTTAATAATTACTTTTTTTAACTCTTTATCTTTTTTCTTTCTTTTATATTATTAATAATTATAAATATATTGTTACAGAGCGTAAGCTGAAGAAGGTATAGGCGATGGCAGTAGGTCTATTGGTTTGATTAAGACGTTCTACAAGGAGAGAAGAAGCTATACAGAAGACGTACATACCTAAGGTGTATGCGATGCTAGTCAGCCCTATCCTTAATGGTTAATTGGGACGTACGTATATCCCAATTAATTACTAATAACAAGATTTTATAGAGCCTTGGGTATATTTGAGTAGGGGGGGTTTATCCTAATTAATTTCAAATATATATCCCAATTTTACTTTTCTATTAGAAATTTTTACTTTTGTATATAAATTTGCAAAGTAGCTTCGGTTCTATCTAGATCTGTTAGGGTAATAAAAGTTCTCTTCAAATAATAAGGTTGTTTTTGCTGCAAAAGTTGGACTTTGAAAGTCGAAATATTTAGCGAATTCTTATAACCGATAGGTTATTATAATTATTATTATTTTATTTCAATATCAACTTTTTTTTCAGTCGCGGATAAAATTGTAAAGTTCGGTATACGTTTTAATATATACTCTTTACTTTTTTAAAAGATAATAGGGTATTAGGGTTGAGTAGGGCTTAAAGGTTGCAGTAAAGAATAAACTAATTTAATACCGTCTGCAAATATAAAGAGCAACTTATTATTCTGAATCTAGATTATCAATATTAAATATATAATATACGAGTTGATTTGCATTATATCATATAACGCGGAAGATTATTTGGTATTGCTTGCTAAGCCCTAACTATCGGTATACAAACAATATAAATATACGGTTTGGCCAGCCTATACCGAAAGTTATTTTTGCGGAGTTGAATATAATCTCGTTACAGCTGATTGCATTACGGTTGGCGGTTCCGCAATTTGGATTTCCCCTACCACCAACACCACGAAAAAGCTGATTACCCAATTGGGCTTAGCATAGAAAATTTGAAAAATTTAAAAACATAATAAATAGAGGAGTATTTAGGCCTAAGGGAGTATATAGGGGGTCTATAAGTATACAGGGGAAGCATTTAGGCTTAAAAGGATATATAAGGGAGCATATATATATAAAGGGAGTATATATATACAAAAGGAGTATATATATACAAAGGAAGTATATATATATAGAGGAGTATACAGGCCCTATATAAAGGAATATATAGGCCCAAATAGGGAGTATATAGGCCCTGTATAAGGGAGTATATAGGCCCTGTATAGGGGAGTATATAGGCCCTATATAGGGGAGTATACAGGCCCAAATAGGTAGAGTATATAGGGCCAATATACATATATATAAAGGCCTAAATAGGTAGAGCATATAGGGCCAATATACACGTATATATAGGCCTAAATAGGGGGAGTATATAGGCCCTAAATAGGGGGAGTATATAGGGCCCAAATGTACGTATATACAGGCCCAAACAGGGGGAGTATATAGGAGATCTCCCGGGATAATGCCGACTCCGGGTCAATGCCGAATTTTTGCCTGTATATTCATTTTACTAAATCATGGCCAGCGCCACCCACGAAGCTCGTA
>JAABUQ010000639.1_pt1 | contig 81633 bp, 76 predicted proteins | sample 5560001 | NCBI WGS metagenome assembly JAABUQ01 (sample SAMN10711888, study PRJNA513371) | rock metagenome | isolation source: Antarctica rocks | place: Antarctica: Victoria Land, Finger Mt nord | collected 2015-12-18 | reverse complement strand
TCGCGTTCTTGTAGAACTCGTCCTCGGCGTCCTTGCGGCCGACGGCGACATTGGTCGGGATCTCGACCACGCTCAGCTTATAGATTTCATAGAACTCGCCCGCCTCGGTCAAAGCCGTGCCGGTCATACCCGCGAGCTTGGGGTAGAGGCGGAAGTAGTTCTGGAACGTGATCGACGCCATCGTCTGGTTCTCGGCCTGGATTTCCACGCCCTCCTTGGCCTCGACCGCCTGATGCAGCCCGTCGGACCAGCGCCGGCCTTCCATCATGCGCCCGGTGAACTCGTCGATGATGACGATCTTGCCGTCGCGCACGATGTAATCGGTGTCGAGCTTCCACAGCACGTTCGCGCGCAACGCCTGGTTGAGGTGATGCACCACCTGCGTGTTCTCGATATCGTACAGATTGCCGCCGTGCAGCACGCCCGCCGCTTCCAGGGCACGCTCAACGGTCTCGGTCCCCGCTTCGGTCAGCACGACCGACTTCTGCTTCTCGTCGACCTCGTAGGTGTCCGTTGCCAGCGTCTTCACCACCGCGTCGACGCCGACATACAGGTCGGTCTTGTCCTCGCTCGGTCCGCTGATGATCAACGGCGTGCGCGCCTCGTCGACTAGGATCGAATCGACCTCGTCCACGATCGCGAAGTTGAACGGCCGCTGCACCATCTGGTCGCGGCTGTATTTCATGTTGTCGCGCAGATAATCGAAGCCGAGTTCGTTGTTGGTGGCGTAGGTTATGTCGGCGGCGTAAGCCTCGCGCCGCTCCTGATCGTCGATCCCGGGTACGATCACGCCGACGCTCATCCCCAGAAATGTGTAGACTTGCCCCATCCATCCGGCGTCGCGCTTGGCGAGATAGTCGTTCACGGTGACGACGTGGACGCCTTTGCCCGTCAGCGCGTTCAGATACACCGCGAGCGTCGCCACCAGCGTCTTGCCCTCGCCGGTCTTCATCTCGGCGATCTCGCCCCGGTGGAGTACCGCGCCGCCGATCATCTGCACATCATAGTGCCGCTGGCCGAGCGTGCGCTTGGCGGCTTCGCGCACGGTGGCGAAGGCTTCGGGCAGCAGCGCATCCAATTTCTCGCCGTCCGCCAAACGCTTGCGGAACACTTCGGTTCGGCCCGAGAGTTCCGCGTCGCTCATCGCCTCGTGCGTCTTCTCAAGCGCGTTAACCCGCCCGACGAGCGGCTGCAACTGCCGCACGACACGGTCGTTTGAGGTCCCGAAAATGCGTTTGGCGATGCCGCCGAGACCGAGCATGGGCTACCCTTGGAAAACGGGCGCGCGGACGCATCGCGTGAGCCGCCCCATTAGCCTCGGCAGATAGGCGGGGGGGCGAGAAGCGTCAATCAGCCTCCTGGCTTATCCTCTCCCCGTTTCGGCGAGGTGCGCCGCAAAGGCGGAAGCGGCCCGAGCCGCTGGCAAACCCACGTTATCGTGATACCACCCGGCGCGTGACCCGCTCCCCCCTCGCCCCCGCGCACTTCCCCCCCATGCTCGAGATCGCGGGCGTGCGCCTCGCGGTGGCGCGGGCGGGGTACAAGGCGTGGAAGCGTTCCGATCTGACGCTTGCCGAGTTCGCGCCTGGGACGACGGTGGCGGGGCTGACCACGCGTTCGCGCTGTCCCTCGCCCGAGGTGGAGCTATGCCGCGCGCACCTGCCCCAGGGCCGGGCGCGCGCGCTGGTGGTGAACGCGGGTAATTCGAACGCCTTCACGGGCGCGCGCGGGGCGGAGGCGACCCGCCTCGTCACCGAGACGACCGCCGCCGCGCTCGGTTGTCCCGAGGCGGAGGTATTCGTCGCCTCGACCGGGGTGATCGGCGTGCCGCTGCCGTGGGACAAGGCCAAGGCGGGGCTGGACGCGGCGTTCGCCAAGCTGCGCGTGGGCAGCACGGCCAGCTGGGAGCATGCCGCGACCGCGATCGGCACGACGGACACCTTCCCCAAGGGCGCGTCGGCTTGCGTGCAGATCGACGGGCGCACGGTCACGATCGCGGGGATTGCCAAGGGATCGGGCATGATCGCGCCCGATATGGCGACGATGCTCGCCTTCGTCTTCACCGATGCGGCGGTCGGCCCCCCTGCCCTCCAGGCGATGCTGCGCGAGGCGGCGGACGCCAGTTTTCACCGGATCACGGTCGATGGGGATACCTCGACCAGCGACACCCTCCTCGCGTTCGCCACCGGCCAGGCCGGCAATACTTTGATCGAGGTCCCCTGCCCCGCCTTCCAGGCCGCGCTGACGCAGGTCTGCGCCGACCTCGCGCGGCAGATCGTGCGCGACGGCGAGGGCGCGGCCAAGTTCGTCACCATCCATGTCGCCGGGGCCGAATCGGACCGCGCCGCGCACCGAATCGCGCTTTCGATCGCCAACTCGCCGCTGGTCAAGACCGCGGTCGCGGGCGGGGACGCGAACTGGGGGCGTGTCGTGATGGCGGTCGGCAAGGCGGGCGAGATGGCCGACCGCGACCGGCTCGCGATCCGCTTCGGGGAGACCGTGGTGGCGCGCGAGGGTGCGGTCGTGCCCGGTTACGACGAGGCCCCGGTCGCGGCGCACCTCGCGGGCGCGGCGATCGAGATCGGGGTGGATTTAGGTCTAGGTCGGGGCCGGGCCGAAGTCTGGACGTGCGATCTGACCCATGGCTACATCGCGATCAACGCGGATTATCGCAGTTAGCGCACGACAGCAACGCGGCGAACGCGATCAGCGCGTGGGCCACGTCGACATATTCAGACACTCTCCCAATTGCGCCCGTTCATCGACACGAAGCGATGCGATACACTAACGTTACGATCCCGACAAGATCGTTGCGATACGATGTTCAGCTCGACGCACCGACAGACACACGTCCGCGCCCCCCGCACCGGTGTCGGCCGGCGTGGGGGTCGCGGGGTGCACGGATGGACCTTGTCAGGTCGATCCGGGCTTCGCCCTCGATCGCTTCGCTCCCCAAGACGGCGGGGAGGTACTACGCCGGGGCGTGCGGCTTGGGTCGATGGGGAGACGCCCCGGCGCTCGATTGCCAGGGATGCCGGTACCGGTGTCCGCGCCGGTGCGCCGCGAACCGAGAATGTTAGCCGAGCCTTGGCCGGACTTATTGCGTCTCCATCGTCGTTCGGTCCCGCCAGGTAACCCCTTTCGGAGCCGTGTGGCGAATCCCTGTTCCCTACCGGGCTGGAGCCGCCAAGAACCGGCCCCGCCATCTCGCCCCGACCCCGAGGCCGTCTAACCCCGGGAGAACTGCGGGTGTTTGAACCGTATTGGTTCCTACAAGTCGAGATGAAGATGGTTAAGGGGAGGCAGGAAGGCGTAGGGGCTTGTCGAACGATCATCGATCGAGCCGGGCTTCGGCTTAGGGGGACGAAGCGGGCGGGCGGCTTCTAGCGAAGCAAGCGCCCCAGAAGACGTATATGGGAGGCGGCAACTGCCTTAATCTTAACCACTCAATTGTTTAGAACGAGCAGCCCCTAGACCGCTCAGAGTAACTGGAAACGCGCTCGAAAATGGTTGCCAGATCGGAGTTCATTTGATCAGGAGGTCTGAAGCGTTGCCGAGCAGCGGCATCGCGGGACATCGGAGGCAACGATGCGACCTGCGGCAATCCAGCGGTTTGAACGACTTCTTCTTCTCGCGCTAGCAATTGACCTGATCAACAATCTCACTGCTTGGAACCAGACTACAGCCAATCTATCAGCACGTGGCTTACCGTCGAGTCCAGTTTTAGTCTTTGCTATCAGTACTCTGCCAGCAGTGATTGGCTTAATTTTATTATATTTTATAGCTCGCAGAAAAAGCAACTCTGCGCGATGGATAACTACAATTCTTGTTGTTCTAGGCACGGTCGGCTTCGCTGCGACTGCCTTCAAGGGCACGGGCTCTGTCTTGCGACCGCTATTCATAGTTGCGGCCGTGGCCGAATTGCTAAAACTAGCAGCGGTAGTCTGCCTGTTCACCGCCTCGGCGACGGCTTGGTTTGCCCGTAAGCAACGTCCGATTTAACTTGTGGCGAACCGAATACCGGGCGGTCGGCTTCACACCAACTTTTTGCACATTGCTCGCGCACCGCTCAAGCGCTAAATTCCTGTTTTGGGCTGGCGATCGATCTCATTTAACAACCAGAACTGAGTCGTAAGCGGAAATCCAAATCGACCGCTCCTGCCGAGCTTGATCATTGACGATCGCGGCAAGGTCGCGTTAGAAGGACGGTTCACACGCCGGGTGCTCACCGCATCCTGCCTAGTTTTGCGTTTTCGCGCCAGAGGACCCATGGCCAAGCCAACGACCGTCAAGATCCGCCTGGTGAGCAGCGCGGATACCGGCTTCTTCTATGTCACCAAGAAGAACCCGCGCAATACGACCGAGAAGATGACGATGCGCAAATACGATCCCGTCGTGCGCAAGCATGTCGATTTCAAGGAAGCCAAGATCAAGTAGGTGCCGCGCTACGGAGAGGTCGAGCACCTCTCCCCGTTGATCCGCCGTGTCACCGCGAACAACGCCGGGCCGTTCACCGGGACAGGCACGGGCACGCACATCATCGGGCACGGCGAGGTTGCGGTTCTCGATCCCGGGCCGGACGATGCGGACCATGTCGGCGCGCTCCTGCGCGCCATCGCGGGCGAGCGCGTCTCCGCGATCCTGATCACGCACACGCACCGCGATCATAGCCCCGCCGCGCGCGCGCTGGCGGCCGCAACGGGCGCGCCGGTGATCGGGTGTCCGCCGGTGGCCGTGCTTCCCCAAGGCCGTGCGGGCGAAGCGTTCGATCACGACTATGCGCCGGACCGCGTGCTGGCCGACGGTGATGCGATTGACGGCTCTGGCTGGCGGATGGAGGCGATCGCAACGCCGGGCCACGCATCCAACCACCTCGCGTTCGCGCTGCCCCAAGAGCGCGCGCTGTTCTCGGGCGATCACGTGATGGGCTGGGCGACCAGCGTCGTCGCACCGCCCGATGGCGACATGGGCGCGTATCTGGCTTCTTTGGCGAAGTTGCAGGCGCGCGATGACGTGATTTATTATCCGACGCACGGTGATCCGGTCGCCGAGCCCAGGCGGCTGGTGCGCGGGCTGATCCTGCACCGCAGGCAGCGCGAGGCGTCGATCCTGGCGCTGCTGGGGAACGGCCCGGCCTCGGTGGAAGCGCTTGTGGGCGCGATGTACGCGGGCGTGGATGCGCGCCTGCACGGGGCGGCGAGGATGAGCGTGCTCGCGCATCTGACGCTGCTCGAGCGCGAAGGTGCGGTGGCGCGCGCGGGCGACGAATGGGCGCTCGCCTGAGCGGTTAGACATTCGCCGCGCGCCGCCTACATGGATGTCCATGCGCCTCGCCGTCGCCGCCCTCCTACTGATCATCGGCGCGCTTATCGGCTGGGGCGTGGCGCACCGCATCGGCGATCCGGCGATGAACCCGATGGGGCCACGCGCGGATGTGGCGACGATTGCGTCCGCGTCGCTGCGATCGGTGCAGCGGCAGGCGCGGATGACGACCTTCGCAGCGCAGTTCGTGGTGGCGGTGACATCTGAACATCGCACGCTGGGGCTGGCGCAAGTGAAGACGATGATCGTGCCGGGGATCGTGCGCTACGAGCTGAACTGGAATAAGCTGAGCGCGACCGGGCTGAAGTGGAACGCGGCGCAGCGCACGTTGCTGGTCGACGCGCCGCAGATCGAGATCGCCGGGCCGCAAGTCGAGATGACGCGGATCAAGGATTACAGCGAGGGCAAGCTGCTGATGGCGCTGACCGGGAGCGAGCCCGCTTTGGATGCCGCGAACCGCGCGCGGGTGGAGAGCCAGATGCAACTGGAGGCACGCGAGCCGACATTGATGACGACCGCGCGCGACGCGACGCGCGCGGCGGTGGCGCGGACGTTCGCCTTGCCGTTGGCGGCGGCGGGCATCGACGCGCGCGTGATCGTGCATTTTCCGGGTGAGGCGTGAGGAGGGCTGAATGACGGCAATGTTCAATCCGCTGACAAGCGGGCCGGTTTTGGACCTGCGCGTCGAGATCGACCGGCTACGGCGCGAGAAGAATGCGGTGATCCTGGCGCACTATTACCAGAAGCCCGAAATCCAGGATATCGCCGACTTCGTTGGCGACAGTCTGGATTTGTCGCGCAAGGCGGCGGCGACGTCGGCGGACGTGATCGCGTTCTGTGGGGTGAAATTCATGGCCGAGGTGGCGAAGATCCTGTCGCCGCACAAGACGGTCGTGTTGCCCGATCTGGACGCGGGGTGTTCGCTGGAGGACTCGTGCCCGCCCGCCGAGTTCGCGGCATTTCGCGCCGAGCATCCGGATCACATTGCCTTGAGCTACATCAATTGTTCGGCCGAGGTGAAGGCGCTGAGCGACATCATCGTCACCAGCTCGTCGGCCGAGCGGATCATCGCGCAACTGCCCGCCGAGCAGCCGATCATCTTCGGGCCGGACCGACATCTGGGGGCGTATCTGAACCGGGTAACGGGGCGGCGGATGCTGCTGTGGCAGGGCGCGTGCATCGTGCACGAGGCCTTCTCCGAGCGCGAGTTGCTGAAGCTTAAGGCGCAGTTTCCGGGCGCGCCGGTGGCGGCGCATCCCGAATGTCCGGGGCATATCCTCGATCACGCCGATTATGTCGGCGCGACGAGCGGCATCCTGAAGTTCGCGCTTGCCTCGCCCGCGAACACGATCATCGTGGCGACCGAGCCGCATATCATGCACCAGATGCAACTCGCGGCACCCGACAAGGTCTTCATCGGTGCGCCCGGCGCCGACGGCAACTGCAACTGCAATATGTGTCCGTATATGGGACTGAACACGATGGAGAAGCTGTATGTGGCGCTGCGCGATCTGCAGCCGCAACTGTCGCTTACCGAGGGTGTTCGGCTGGGCGCGTTGAAGCCATTGGAGCGGATGCTAGCGATGTCGGGCGGCGCGCCGCTATCGGGCGATCTGGGCGCACGGTCGTGATCCTCTCGCATTTGCCCGCCGCTGGCCGGTTCCACACGCGGATCGATTGGCTCGATAGCTGGCACAGCTTCAGCTTCGGGCACCATCATGACCCGGCGCGCCAGGGTTTCCGGAGCCTTCGCGTGATCAACGAGGACCGCGTGGCGGGCGGCGCGGGGTTCCCCACGCACGGCCACCGCGACATGGAAATCCTGACCTACGTGCTGGACGGCGCGCTGGCGCACAAGGATTCGAGCGGCGGCGCAGGCGTGATCCGCCCCGGCGACGCGCAGCGCATGAGCGCGGGATCCGGCATCGAGCACAGCGAGTTCAACGCGAGCGCGGACGCGCCCGTCCACCTGCTGCAAATCTGGCTTCTGCCCGAGCGCGCCGGGATCATGCCGGGCTACGAGCAGGCCGCGCTGCCGGCGGCTCAGGCGGGGGAGAGCCGGATCGATCTGGTGGCGGGACCGGAGGGCGGTGCCGGGGCGGTTCGGCTGCAGCAGGATGCGCGCGTGTGGCGGGTGCTGCTGGATGAGGGCGGACCGGCGACGCTGGACTTCGCGGCGGGTCGCCATGCGTGGGTGCAGGTGGCGCGGGGCTCGGCGCAGGTGCTGGGGCGCGCGTTGGCGCAGGGGGATGGGCTGGCGGTGAGCGGGGCGGAGCGGGTGGAGATGGCGGGCTCGGGAGAGTTGCTGGTGTTCGATCTGGCTTGATCTACCGCACTTCGATGACGCGCTCGCTCGATTGCAGGCGGGCTTCGAAATCGTGCCAGCGCGGCGCAAGCCACGCGATCGGCTGCCGTGCTGATAACCGCATGCTATTCAACGCGCCTCTGCTAGCAATTCGCGCGTCAGCACGGCGTAGCGGCCGATTACCGCTCTCGTCGAATAGGGCCGCGGCAAGGATTCGCTCCGTATCCTCATACATCGGTACGCGTGGTCTGGAGGACACGGGCCAGGCGGCCTGGGCGAGTTGCGCCTGTGCGGGTTTGCCAGTTCCATTGCATAAGCTCGGTCTAAGCGGACGGGGGGTCGGCGGCGATCTTGGCTATCACGTGGCGGCCTAGACCGTGCGGTTCGACACCGCTGCCTTGCAGGTTTCGGTGACCGAGAGAATTTCGGCCGCCTTCTCTGCCGACCTGCCATCCGCCAAAGAGCTCGTTGCGCCTTCCAACGCCGCCGCGACGGGCGGGCCTAGCGATGTTACTGTCGATCTCAAGGCGGGCATAGTCAATGAGGAGGACGATAAGTTCAGTGCAACATGAGGGCCGATCCACCACTGTCAAGTCTTCATAAGACACAGGTTGGTCAGGCAGCCGCCAGAGCCTGTATCGGCGTGGCCAGTTGTGGCAGTGAGTTAACTGGGCAGTTTAGGTCGTCGAGATTCATCGTCGCAAGGGGATGAAGCCATAGTGCAGCCTTCTCACCATCGAGCTCGAGATCACCATTCTCCTTGAGCCAGCCAACACGGTTTCGCGAACTGTTAAGGGCGACAGTGCACTTACCAACCGAGCCATCGGCACGCACGGTGAACGCGTTCGCTTTTGCAGCGTAACACACCGAGAGACCTTCTCCGTGAGTCTCTCGAACAAAGGGAGGCAGCTGCGCATATATCTTCCGCTTAACTGCTAACGCATCTTCACCCGTTCCGAGGATGTTAAACGTGCCGTCGTTCTTTCCCCCGTAGTAGCCGACATCCTTAATGAATATTGTGAAGAACTCTGGGCTAAGAGTATCTTTTATCTTTTGTATTAACTCGAGCACAGACTCAATGTTGTTTGGATGCACGTGCACTCGGATCATAACGGAGCTGTCGAGGATCGCTCCTTGATCACACAATGCATTAAAAGATAGGAGATTCGCCCAGATCTTCGCGAAAGACCCCTGCCCGTTCGCGCGCAGTCGGGTACGGTTATGCTCGGTCTCATTACCGTCGAGCGATATCTGATATTTTCGCACGCCAGACGCAAACAGTTCGACCTGACGCCTTTGATCTAAGGCGTACCCATTCGTAGTGATTGCAATGTCGGTGGCAAAACCTTTGTCAGCTGCCACCTCGCTTGCAAATGCACTAATCTCCTTCACAATATCGTATGCAATTAGCGGCTCGCCACCAAACCATGCTAGTACAAGCTTATCGAGGTCGTCAGCCCGGTTTTTAATAAGATTCTTGATGCCAGTAATCGTCGGCGTCTTCATCCGGCCGATCGAAAAGTCTTCGTAACAGTATACACAACGGAAATTGCATTGCTCTGTTGGAAACAAAGTGAGCTCCAGCTTCCGGGAACTTAGGGCATCATATAATACAGCGCCGATTTGATCGTCACTTAGATGAGATGGAAGGCTGGGCATTGGCTACTCCTTGGGTTCAGACCTGAGGCGCAATTGGGTGCGTACTGCGACTTTGTATTCAGGGTCCTAAGAAGATCGGGCAATCCTAGGCGACACCCGTCCCGGCGTCTTCCGGGGAGGCTATGCTGGGTTGGCAGTGACAGCCCTTACAGTTGCCGTTTCCGTCAGCAATAAGGCGCTTACCATGTTCGATCTGACCGCTCGTTAAATAAACCGACACGTCGTTCCCCCCGACTAGCGGGCGGCCCTGGGCATCGACCGTGATCGATAGCCCCGGAGAGTTTGTGGCGGCCATGCTTGGCGCTGTCTGCACTAACGCAAGCACCGATACGATTGATAGTGCGATTGGATGTTTCATTCCAAAACTCCTGCATAAAGTAGGACACGCCTCAGACCTAGGCGAGTTGTTATCTGCGTAGTATTTAACGACGTTGCGGCCCACCTGTGGTTTTTACCTATGCCAAGTAAGGCAACACCACAGCGTTTAGTTACAATTGCCTTCTTAGGCACTGCCTAAGTCAACGTCACCAGAAGAATGAACCTTGGGTGGGCAATGACAACCTTGGCAATTGCCATCGATGGCAACTGTGACACGCTTCTTGCCATGCTCGATTTGCTCACCCGTCAAATAAGCCGACACATCTTTCCCCCCGACTAGCGGGCGGCCCTGAGCATCGACCGTAATCGATAGCTCCGGAGAGTTTGTGGAGGCCATGCTTGGTGCCGATTGCACTAAAGCAAGCACCGATACGATTGAGAGTGCAAGTTGTTTGTTCATTCCAACCTCCGATAAAAGTAAAGAACTTAACGTGGTCGAGTCGCACCCAAATAGAGGGTCAATCTACCAATCCGACCTGTCAAGCAGCATTTGACGTCTGCCCGTAACTATTCCCCAGTTCTCCCAGAATATTGACCATCGACAATCGGACCGGCCTCACCGAAACGAGAAACACCCATGAACGCGCAACCGCCAGCCGCCGCAGTCGTCTAAACTTCGGCAAGGACTAACGCCGAATTTGTCAGAATCGACAGCCGTCCGGTTGTGCAGCTATTTTGCGGTTGGCTGAAGCTGGGTGGCGGAGCTATTCGTAGCGCAGGGCGCGCGCAGGCTCGGCTCGGGCTAGCCGGACCGATTGGCCGACCACGGTCGCGACCGCAATCATGATTGCGAGCGCGCCCGCGATGAGAAAATACTCGGGCCCGAGCGCGACGTGGCTGTCGAATCCGGCGAGCCAGCCACGCATCGCCACAAAAGCGAGCGGCCAGGCGATGAGGTTGGCGAGCAGCACCGGGCGCAGGAAGGCGGTGACGAGCAAGCGCAGCACGTCGGCGGTGGACGCCCCCAGCGTCTTGCGGATGCCAATCTCGCGCAGGCGGCGGCCGGTGTTGAACGCCGCCAACCCGTAAAGGCCGACTGCGCCGATCAGTACGGAAAGGATTGCCCCGGCGGTAAATAGGCGGGTACGCTGGCGATCGGCCTCGTAATATCGAGTGGCGATGGAATCGCGCGCTGTGGTGCTTTCGAACGGCACGGCGGGAGCGGCAGTGACCCAGACGCGGCGGAGCTGGGCGGTCACCGCGCGGGGGTCCGCGGACGCGAAGCGCAGCGCGGCGACAGACGCGTCGCGCGGGCCGAAGTCGACAGGGCGGAAGAAGTAGAGCATCGGCGCGACGGGATCGCGAGGCGAGCGGAAGCGCATATCCGCAATCACGCCGACGATCGTGTGTGGGCGTTTGGACTCACGCACCGTTCCGCCGATCGCGTCGGTGGGCGATGCAAAGCCCAGCGCGCGGACCGCGCTTTCGTTCAGAACGACGTTGCCCGGCGCGGGCTGCGGCTGGTTCTCGGCGATGCGGGGCAAGCTCGCGTCGGCACCAAAGCGGCGATTAAAAACGCGCCCTGCGAGCAGCCGCGCGCCGTACACGTCGAAGTAGCCGGGGCCGGTGTAGGTGTAGGTGATCGTCGCTTCCCGGTGGCCTGGCTGGACCATGTCGGTGCTCTCAGTGCTGTCGGTGTAGGCGGGCGCGCTGTCTGATTGCGTAACGCCGACCACGCCCGGGATTGCGGCGAAGCGCGCGAGCATGGCGGTGCGCTGCTGGGGTGTGATGGTGGGATCGTTGAAGCTCTTGATTATGATCAGTCCGTCGCGGTGAAAGCCGAGGTCCGCGCGTTCGAGGAAGCGCGTCTGCGCGACGAGCACTAGTGTGCCGATGGTGAGCGCGGTGGCGATCGCGAACTGGACGATGACCAGCCCCTCGCGCACGCGCGCGCCGCTGCGGCCGCCGCCCGGCGTACGCGCCGAGGCGAGGACGGCGGCGGGCGGAAAGGACGAGAGGACGAGCGCGGGGTAGACGCCCGCGAGCACGCCCACGACCGCCACGAGCAGCGCCAACTCGGGCACTACGCGGCCGTAATCGAGCGCGAGGCTGGTGCCGCCGAGCGCGTTGACGACGGGTAGTGCCACCTCGACCAGCGCCAGCCCGCACAGCGCGGCGAGCGCGGTGGTGATGACCGCCTCGCCGAGGAACTGGCGCGCGAGCGTGGCGCGGGTGGCGCCGAGCGCCTTCCGGACAGCGACTTCCCGAGCGCGCAAACCGGCGCGCGCGGTGGCTAAATTGATGTAATTCACCAGCGCGATTAGTAGCGCTAGCACGCCGACCGTGCCGAGCGTGGCGACCGTGCTACGATCCTTCACCTCGCGCAGATGCATCGCGGGGACAGGTAGCAGCGACTGGCGCAGGATCGCGGATTGTGGCTCACCGTGGCTGTCCTTCTCGCCGTGACGGTCGATAAAGGCGGTCATCCTGCCCTCGAACGCGTGCGCCGCCGCGGGGGTAGGAAAGCGCAGGAAGGTGAACAGTTGCTCGCTGCCCCAGTGATACCATTGGGGATCGTCGGCGGGGATGTACTTTAGGCGCGCGAGCATGGCGACGCGGTCGCTGCCCTTGCGATTGAACTCGCTGTTCGCGGGCAGGTCGCGCAGCACGGCAGTGACGTGGTAATCGTCGGTGTGGCCGTTGATCGTGAGGCGGATCGTGCTGCCAATCGGGGAAGCGGTGCCGAAATATTTGCGCGCGACCGTCTCGTTCACCACTACGCTCTGGGGATCGGCGAGCGCGTTCGCCGCCGATCCCGCCGCGAGCGGCCATTCGAAGACGCGGAAGAATCCGGGATCGACTAACCCCACAGGCTCGCTCGTCACGGTGCCCGTGGGATCGCGCAGCGTGGCGTCGGTGGTGCGGATGCGCGTGCCCTGGAGGCCCGCATAGTCGCCGCGCATCTGTTCAAGCAGTCCGCCCATGGTAGAGATGCCGTTGTTCTCGGGCACGCCCGGCAGCGTCCATTTCTCCTGGACGACGTAGATCTGGTGCGCGTTGGGCCACCAGCGATCGAACCCCGTCTCGAAGCGCACGAACAGACCGAGCACGATCGCTACTGCGATTCCAAGCGCCAGCCCCCCGATGTTGAGCGCGGCGAAGCCGGGGCGATGCGCGAGGCTACGCCAGTAGGAGGTGAGCAGGTTGCGCATCGTCTAAGCCCCGTGCCGAGCGGAGAGGACCACGCGACCGTCGAGCATGTGGACGATCCGCCCAGCGCGATCGGCGTGCGCGGGGGAGTGAGTGACCATCACCACCGTCGCGCCGTCCGCATTCAGGTACGCGAGAATGTCCATCACCTGCGCGCCGTTCTCGGTGTCGAGATTGCCGGTGGGCTCGTCCGCCAGGATCAGCCCGGGCTTGCCCACGATCGCGCGCGCGATCGCGGCGCGCTGCTGCTGGCCGCCCGAGAGCTGGTGCGGATAGTGGCGCGCACGGTGCGCGATCGCGACGCGGTCCATCGCGGCCTGCACCGCCGCGCCTCGCTTGGGAACGTCTCTGCGATAGGCCAATCCCAGCGCAACATTCTCCTCGATTGTCAGATCGTCGATCAGGTTGAAGCTTTGAAAGACGAAGCCGAGCCGGTCGCGACGCAGGCGGGCGAGCTGGGCCTCGTCGCGCCGCGTGATGTCCTCGCCCTCGAATCGGTAATGGCCGCTCGTCGCGCGGTCGATCGTGCCCAAGAGGTTGAGCAAGGTGGACTTGCCACAACCCGACGGGCCCATGATGGCGACGAACTCGCCCGCGTCCACGGTCAGGTCAATGTCGTTCAGCGCGGTCGTCTCGACCTCGTCGGAGCGGTAGACGCGGCAGACCTGTTCGAGCGCGATCATGATGGGCTTCCTTGACGGAGGATGAGGCTGTTCTGCGTCTTGAAGGCGGCGATGCCCGAGGTGACGATGCGCTCGCCGGGCTTAAGGCCAGACAAGATTTCGACCTGCAGAGGCGTCCGGCGGCCGACCGTGATCGCACGTCGCGCGGCGTGGGTGGCCTGGCCATCGACAACGAACGCGGTCGTTCCACCCGCGTCGAGCCACGGTCCAGCAGGGGCGACGGTGGCGGGCCGGGTAGCACTGAGCGCGATGCGCGCGTCCACCGACTGGCCCCGGCGGAGCGCGGGCGGCGTGCCTGTGAAGGCGAGTTCCACCCGGAAACGGCCGCTCACCACCTGCGGCAGCACCTTGGCCACCGTTAGGCGCGCTGCCGTGCCGTCGATTTCGGCGGACGCCGCCTGCCCTGGCGACAGACGCGCGAGATAGAACTCGTCCACGTCGCCCACCAGCTTGTAAGCGCCTTCGGAATCGATCTGGCCGATAGGGTCGCCGGGCTTGAGCGTCTGCCCGGGTTGGAGCGCGAAGGCGGTCAGCCGTCCGCCGACCGGTGCGCGCAGCACCAGCGTGTCTAGCCCGGCGCGAACCTGCGCGAGGCTGACGCGCAGCAGCGTGCCCGTCTCGGTCAGGCGCGCCGCCTCGGTCCCGGCGGCCGCATTCTCACCGCCGCTGTTGTGCTGGAGCGCGGCCAAGCGCTCGCGCCGGAACGCGACCTCGCGGCGATACGGCTCGACATTCGCCAGCGCGACGATGCCCTTAGCGTAGAGTGTCTCGTGGGTGGCCAGTTCGTGCTCGGCGCGCAGCAGCTCGTTGTTGGCAGCGGCGATGCCGGCACCAACCTCGGCGCGGCCCCGGCGCAGCGCCAGTTCCTGCGCGGCAAGATCGCCCAGGCGCGCGGCGATCTCGGCCTCGCGGCTGGCGACTTCGAGGCGCAGCGTGGGGTTGGCGAGGTGCGCGAGCGGCTGGTGGGCGGCAACGAGCGCTCCATCGGCGGCGTCGCGGACTGCGACGGTGCCGCCGCTGGTCGCGGAGACGACGACGCTGGTGAGCGGGGCGACCTCGGCGCGGAGTGGGAGGTAGTCCTGGAACGGCGCGCGCACGACCTGGCCGCTGTCGATGGCGGACGCGTCGACGACAAGCGCGTCGCGGGCGGGGAGGAGCCAGAGGACTAGGGCGGCAGCGGCCGCGAGCGCCAGGGCGATGCCGAGCCACCGCAGCCAGCGCGGCGTGCGCGAACGGACGATGCGGCGGTCCATCGCGGGGGTGGGGGCGAGTGCAGCTTCGGACACGGTGCCAAGATAGCCCGCGCGGCGCATCGGGCCTAAAAGCACGCGAAAGTGCGAGGCGTGCGGCGCGGCGGGCTGGTGTTGGCACTCGTTTTGTATCAGGTGTCCGTTTCCGGACATGCACCACGAGCCGTCAACCCCGATCTCGGTCCTCTTCGTCGACGACGATCCCGACGTCGCCGCTGCCGCGCGCCTGCTGCTCCAGCTGCGCGGCATGACGTTCGCCCACGCCCTCTCGCCCGAAGCAGCCTGGGTCGCGCTCGCACAGACGCGGCCCGACGTGATCCTGCTCGATCTCAACTTCGCGCGCAGCCAGAGCGACGGCACGGTCGGCCTCGATCTGCTCGCGCGGCTGCTGCTCGCCGATCCCGGCGCGGCGATTGTTGTGGTGACCGGGCACAGCGGCGTCGCGGTCGCGGTGGCCGCTATGCGCGGGGGCGCAGCAGACTTCGTGATGAAGCCGTGGAACAACGACCGGCTCGTCGATACCATCGGCAAAGCCGCAGCCCTTTCGCGCGCGCGCCGCGCGCCGGCGGACTCGCGCGCGGAATCGACACCGATCCTGGGTGAAAGTCCGGCGATGGCTGCGGTGCGCGCGGTCGTCGCCAAGGTCGCGCGCACACGCGCGTCGGTGCTCGTGCATGGATCTGCGGGCACAGGCAAGACACTGGTCGCGTACGCGCTCCACGCGGGCGCGGGCACCGACGCGCGGCTGGCGGTGCTCGACGTGCAAGGTGCGATCGAGACGCTCAACACGACAATCGCGAACGCGCACGGTGGTACGCTGCTGATCGAAAACGTGGAGGCGATTGCGCCTGCCGCGCAATCGCGATTGGCGAGCGCGCTGCGGACGGATAGCACCATCCGCCCGATCGCGACCACGCGCGTGGCTCTTGACAACCTGCGCGGCAGCAATGCGCTAGGTGACGATCTGTGGTTCGCGCTCGCCACCGTCGAAATCGCGCTTCCCTCGCTCCCCGAACGCTCTGGCGACGCCCGGCTGCTCGCGGCCCACTATCTTCGCCTGCTCGCAGCGCGGCACGGCCGCGCGCCGCGACCGCTTGACCTGGAGGCCGCGCTTGCGATCGACGCCGATCCTTGGCCGGGAGGTGTGCGCCAGCTCATCGCCGCGTGCGAGCGCGCGGTCGTGCTCGGTGAGGGTGACACCCACACCCTTGCGCACTTTGCACTTTCGGTGCCCGCTTCGGTTCCCCAGCCACGCGCGATCGCCTCTAGCCTCAACCTTGCTGAGAGCGAGCGCGCGCTGGTCGAGGCGGCATTGAAGCGCAACGCCTACAATGTCAGCCGCGCCGCCGAGGCGCTAGGTCTGACGCGCGCGGCCCTTTATCGGCGCATGGACAAGCATGGCCTTTAGCCGTTGGCGCGCGGCGGCGAACGCACTCGCCCTGATCGCGTGCGGCGCGGCGGGAACCTACGCGGTGCCGGCGCATCTGCCCGCGTTCGCGCTGGTGGCATTGACTGCGGGCGTGGGGCTGATCGCGAGCGCGGTGTCCGTCTCGGCGCGCGTCCGGCGCACGGCACCAGTCTACGACAGCAACCGCGCCGAACGCGCGCGCCGGTGGCTTGGCGCAATCGTCGATCGAGCGCCGACACCACTTATCGGCATTGAGGGCGCGCGGCTGACCGCCCTTAATCGTGCCGCCCGCGCGCTCTTCTTCACCGACGACATTATCGCACCGCCGCCCGAGTTCGCGAACGCGCTCGCGGGTTCCGACCCCCGGACGACGACGATCGCCCTCGATGCCACTGAACGGAGATTCCAGGTAGCAGTTAGCGAGGTCGACGGCTTCGGCCGCATTGCCAGCTTGACCGACATCACTGCCGAACTCCGCGTGGCGGAGGCTGCCGCCACGCGCGATCTCATGCGCGTGCTCAGCCACGAAATCATGAACGGCATGGCACCGATCGCCTCGCTCGCCGCCAGCGCGGCCGAACTCGTTCGCGCGCCCGATCTCGATCCCGTGACCCTGGCAGACGCGGTAGACACGATCGCGCGCCGCGCCGCAGGGCTTGTACGTTTCACGACCGGCTTTCGCGCACTGGCGCGCCTGCCACCGCCCGAGCGTACCGAAGTGCGCCTGGACATGATTGTAGGCGACATCGCCCAGCTGTTCGACACTCGCTGGCCGGGCGCGGCGATCTCTCTACAGCACGAGATCGCGTCCGAGGGTATCAGCGTGCTCGCCGACTCCGATCAACTCGCAGCCGCGCTCTGGGCGCTGGTCGACAATGCGGTCGAGGCGATCGGCGCACGCGGCGGCACGATACGCATCGAGGCGCGGCGAAGCGGGAATGGGACCAGTATTACCGTTTCAGATGATGGTCCCGGTGTGGACGCAGATCAGGCCCAAGCGATCTTCGCACCTTTCTTCAGCACCAAGGCGTTAGGTTCGGGCGTGGGCCTCAGCCTTGCCCGGGACATCCTGCGCGCCCACGGCGGCGACCTTGAACTCCTGGCTGGGAACCAGCGCCGTGGCGCAGCTTTCCGGGCGACGCTCTTCTAGCGTGGCCGCTCGGCTTGGTGATGGGCGACCCCGTCAGCGTACGAGCGCAACCACCAACTGTTGTTTCGACACCGGCTGTCCATGCACCATCGGTCGATGAGAAAGCCTCGCCAAAGGTGTGCACTAAACATCTATGATTCCGCCCTCCGGGGAGCCCGCTTTTCCGTGCCTTGCAGGCCTCCTAATTTCTGTGCACCAATCTACAGTATAGTGCGCGGATGGGGTGACCAGGAGCGGTGACGACGAGGGTGGCGATTTACGCGCGCGTGTCGACGGGCGAGCAGAGCGCGGAGGCTCAGTTGCGCGAGTTGCGCGCCTATACCGAGCATCGCGGGTTCCAGGTCACCCGCGATTACGTCGACCAGGCTTCGGGGGATGTGCGCCGACGCCGACGCGCGCCCGAGTTCGAGGCTTTGATGGCGGACGCACGCCGGCGGCGCTTCGATTGCGTGCTGGTGTGGAAGTATGATCGCTTCGCGCGCACGCTCGGCGCTCTGATCGCGGCCTTGCAGGAATTTCGGGATCTTGGCGTCGACTTCATCAGCCATACTCAGGCGATCGACACTACAACGCCGATGGGCCGATTGTTCTTCCACGTCATCGGCTCGTTCGCCGAGTTCGAGCGCGAGGTCATCGTCGAGCGGGTGAAGGCTGGCCTCGCCAACGCGCGCGCCAAGGGCAAGCGGCTCGGCCGTCCGGTGATGGACCCCGGGGCTGCCGGTCGCATCACCGCGCTCCGGACAGGCGGTATGAGCCTACGCGCCATCGCGGCCGCCGAGGGACTGTCGGCGTCGGGCGTCCGGAAAATGCTGCTGCGCGCTGCGCCGACTATTGGCCGTGAAGGCTGATCGTGCCGACGCTCGCTGACACCGCCTATCCCCGGCTGCGCGTGAGCCCCGACGATATTGAACTCGCCAACGCATTCACACCGAGCCCGGAGGAGGTCGCCTTCGCGGTCAAGCGGACCCGTCAGCCCGGCCCTCGTCTGACGCTACTCGTCATGCTGAAAACATTCCAGCGGGTCGGATACTTCGTCCAGCCAGGCAACGTGCCGCCACCGATCCTCGCCCATGTCGCCACGGCAGCCGGGCTGGCCCACGCCACGGCCGAGTTCAGCACCTATGATGCGACATCGAGCTACCGGACGCGGTTGATGGCGCTCGTGCGCGATTATGTCGGCGTTGCCGCATACGGCCTGGCCGCACGCAAGGCGGCAACAATCGCCGCGATCGACGCCGCGCGCGGTCGCGACGACCTGGCCGACATCGTCAGCAGCGCGGTCGAGGAATTGGCGCGCCGACGCTTCGAGCTGCCGGCATTCGGCACGCTCCTGAAAATCGCGCGCACTGCTCGGTCCCTCGTCAATCGTGGCTACCACCGGCAGGCCTCCGGCGCGATGACACCGGAAACCCGCGAGCGGCTTCTGGCGCTGCTTACCGTGCCCAACGACGAACCGCGCTCGGCTTGGGACGCGGTCAAATCGGATCCCGAGCGCCCGAGCCCGGCACGAATGCGCGCGTTCCTTCTGCACTTGCGCTGGCTGCGTGATCAAACCGCCAACGACGCGCTCACCGGCATCCCCGACCAGAAGCTCCGACAGTTCGCGGCCGAGGCACGCAGCCTCAACGCCGCCGACCTGTCGCGGATGCCAGAGACCAAGCGCCTGACGCTCGTCGCGGCGCTCCTGCGCCGACGCGCCGCCGCCGCGCTGGACGAGGCGGCCGAGATGTTCGTGCGGCTAACCGCGCGCATGCACAACCGCGCGAAGGAGGCGCTCGACGAGCATCTAAAGCGCCACGCCGACGAGACCGACGCGCTTGTCGCGCTCCTCCGCGAGGCGGTAATCGCCGCCAAAGGCGTGGGCGACCCGGCGGCGAGGCTCGCGGCGGTAGATGCGTTGCTGTTGCCCGATGCCGACGGCGTTATCGAACGCTGCGAGGCGCACGCCGCACTTGCCGGCGGCAATCATCTGCCGCTGCTCGGCCGCTTCTACAAAGGCCAGCGCGCCGCCTTCATCCGCTTCCTTGAGCACGCGAGCCCCGTCTCGACCTCGCAGGACCGCTCGGTCGAGGGTGCGATCGGCTTTCTGCTCGATCATCGGACGCACCGGCACCCGAGGCTCGCCGTGGTGCGCGAGGAAGGACGAGGCCGCAATCGCACCGTAGTCAGCCTCGTCGACCTTTCGTTCGTGCCGGACAAATGGTGGCCGCTGGTCACCGGGCAGAAAGGCCGCGAGCCCGCGCCGCGCGAGGTCGATCGACGCTATTTCGAGCTGTGCCTGTTCACGCAGGTGGTCAACGAGCTGAAGTCGGGCGACCTCTGCCTGCCCGGCTCGGACAATTACGGCGACTACCGCGACCAGCTCGTCTCGTGGGAGGATTATCATCGCGACGTCGGCGCATACGCCACGCAGGCCGGCGTCTCGGCCGACCCCGCGACGTTCGTCTCCGAACTGAAGGCCAAGCTCGCCGACGTCGCGGGCGAGGTCGACCGCTCGTTCCCGGACAACGAGTTCGTCGAAATCGTCGGCGGCAGGCCGGTAATCGGCCGCTTGCGCGCCAAGCCCGCACCCGAAGGCGCGGACCGTCTCGAGCGGCTCCTGAAGGAGCGGATCGCGCCCGTCGGTATTCTCGACGCGCTCGCCGAAACCGAGCACTGGCTTGGCTGGACGCGCGCGTTCAAACCCGTCTCGGGATTCGAGGCCAAGCTCGACCGCCCGCGCGAGCGCTATCTGTCCACCACGTTCTGTTACGGCTGCGGCCTTGGTCCGACCCAGGCGGCGCGGTCCTTGAAGGGGCTCGACCGTCGTCATGTCGCCTTCGTCAACCAGCGGCATGTGACCGAGGAAACGCTCGACGAGGCGATCACCTCGGTTATCGACGCCTATGCCGCGATCGGCCTGCACAAACATTGGGGATCGGGCGAGAGCGCGTCGGCCGACGGCATGAAGTGGAACGTGCACCCCGCCAGCCTCATGACCGAATACCATATCCGTTACGGCGGCTATGGCGGGATCGGCTATTATCTCGTTTCCGACACCTACATCGCGCTATTCTCGCGATTTATCGCCTGCGGCGCTTACGAGGGCCACTCGATCCTCGACTTCGTCGCCGAGAACCGGTCGGCGATCCAGCCCTCGACCGTGCACGCCGACACGCACGGCCAGTCGGCACCGATCTTCGGCCTCGCGGATCTGCTCGGCATCGAGCTGATGCCGCGCATCCGGGGCTGGCAGGACCTGCACCTGTTCAGGCCGGGCGCGGGTCATGCCTACGCGCACATCGACGCGCTGTTCTCGGGCACGATCGATTGGGCGCTCATCACCGAGCACCTGCCCGACATGCTGCGCGTCGCGCTCTCGATCAAGGCGGGCCGCCTGTTGCCGTCGGCGATCCTGCGCCGCCTGGGCACCTACAGCCGCAAGAACCGACTCTATTTCGCCTTCCGCGAACTCGGCCGTGCGGTTCGCACCGCCTTCCTGCTGCGCTACGTCGGTTCAGTCGATCTGCGGCGGACGATCGGTGCCGCCACCAACAAAAGCGAACACTTCAACCGCTACGCGCAATGGGCGGAATTCGGCGGTGGCGGTCTCGTGACCGCGGCCGCGCGCGACGAGCAACGCAAGATGATCAAGTACAACCATCTCGTCGCCAACCTGCTGATCTTCCATACCGCGATCGGCATGACGCGCGCGCTGGACGGCATCGCGGCTGATGGCCTTGGCGACGCGATCAGCGCCGAGGGGCTGGCGACCTTGAGCCCATACCGGACCGACCACATCAACCGGTTCGGAAATTACGTGCTCGATATGTCGACCCCGCCCGCGCCGCTGCCGTTCACACTCCCACAACGGCGACAAACAAGCGGCCGAACGACTGCAATGGCCGATGTGTGAGGATTTGGCGCGAATCCTTGCCGTCGCCCGAATAGTCCCGCTCGAGAAAGCGTTCCTGTGCTCGACGTGCCTGATCACGCCGGCTGGCCGGAGTGCTCGCTGCAGCCACCGCCCGCATCGCCGCTGGATCGCCTGGGAGCACGTAAAGCAGGTCATCGTCTTCGAAATACGTGGGCAGCCCACCGGTGCGGCTGGCAAGCACCGGCTTGCCGAGCGCCACCGCCTCCAAGCGCCACGGTGATGCCGGAGAAGATGTTTTCCTCCATCGGGACGACCACCATGTCCGTCTCGGCATAGCATCGTCGAAAATCGGCCATGGTCGGTGAGCGGACGACCGCAACATTGTCGTACCGCGCGATGTCCTCATCGGTAAGCCACCAGCAGATAATGGTCAGATGGAAGCGAGGATCGTTGCCGAACGCCGCCAGCAGCGTTGCCCAGTCGCGGGTCCGGTCGTTGCCAATGGCGAACAAGCGGAGCGGCCCCGTCTGCTCCTCGATCCTCGGCGGAGTGAGCCGGAACATCTCGGTATTGATGCCGAAAAACAGGAGCTCCGAACGCAGGCGTGGCAGGGCCGACCGGATGACCGGCAGGCACTCCCGCGAATGCACCGTCATGACGCTGATGGTGCGGCTGAGATACTGGTAGAGCTTGCGACGTCTGCCGCTATAGCTACCCCAGTTATTGAGTAGCCACACGGCATTGCCGATCACCGGGCGGCGGGGAACGATGCCGAACGCCATCAACGCGGCCACGGCGAAGGCCTCGCCCTCGGTCATCGTCCAGACCGCGTCGGCGGCGCGGATGCGCTCTCGGTTGCTGAAGGCGTGGAGCAAATCGATGTTCGGTAGCCGTCGAGCCAACCGCGCCACCAGGCCCGTGCTCGGCGGAGCATCCCGCGAGAAGCTGACATCGAAGCCCTCTTGCGCCGCCAAATGGAAGCCATAGGGAGTTTCGTCAGGCTCGCGTCCAGCGAGATACTCGCGACGATAGGTTTCGACATCCTTGCCGTAGAATATATGCACGTAAACGCGCGGTCGCCGGTCGGCGAGCGACACGGGATCGGCTTGGTCAGCGAGAGAGCCATCGTGCGCGCGCTGGTTTAAAACCATGGGTAATTCCGTCACTCTCGATAACTAGAGGGGCTGAATATCAACGGAGCAGAAAACCGACACAAGGGTGGAAACTGGCCGAATGCCAACACACCGGGGTTAGTTGGGATAGCCACCCCGACTGTCTCGACACTGCGCTTCAGGCCCCAACTTCAATGCGCCGCTCCCCAGCTGACCCCCCTGCCCACCTCTACCCCCAGCGGCACCTTCAGCTCGAGCCATGGACCCGCCGCGCCCGCCATCGTCGCGGCGATCACCGCCGACGCCGCCTCGGCCTCGTCCACGCCCGCCTCAAACACGAGTTCGTCGTGGACCTGGAGGAGCATGCGCGTGCCCCGCAATCCCGCCGCCGCGAGCGCGCCCGGCATGCGGATCATCGCGCGCTTGATGATGTCGGCCGCGGTGCCCTGGACGGGCGCGTTGACCGCGGCACGTTCGGCGAACGCGCGCTCGGCCTGATTCTTGCTACTGATCTGCGGGAGGTGACATTTGCGACCGAACAGCGTTTCGACATAGCCCTTCTCGCGCGCGTCGCGGCCGCGTTCGGCCATGTAGGCGCGGATGCCGGGGAAGCGTGCGAAGTAGCGGTTGATGTAATCGCCCGCCTCGTCGCGCGGGATGCCCAAGCGGCCGCCCAGTCCGAAGGCGCTGATGCCGTAGATGATCGAGAAGTTGATCGTCTTCGCGCGCGCACGGTGGTCGCGGGTCATCTCTTGCGGGGTGACGCCGAACACCTCCTGCGCGGTCAACGAATGGACGTCGCCGCCCTCGGCATAGACCTGCTGGAGCGCGGGTTCGTCCGCCATGTGCGCCATCAGGCGGAGTTCGATCTGATTGTAGTCGGCGGCGATGATGACGTGGCCGGGTTCGGCGACGAAGGCGTCGCGGATGCGGCGGCCGAGTTCGGTGCGGATCGGGATGTTCTGGAGGTTGGGATCGTTGCTGCTCAGCCGCCCGGTCGAGGCAGCGGCGAGATTGAAGCAGGTGTGCACCCGGCCGGTCTTCGGGTTGATCGCGGCCTGGAGCGCGTCGGTGTAGGTGTTCTTGAGCTTGGTCAGCTGCCGCCAGTCGAGCATCTTTTTAGCGATCGGCGCGCCCTCGGCGGCAAGACGTTCGAGGATATCGACATCGGTACCGTAGCTGCCCGACTTGCCCTTCTTGCCGCCGGTGTAGCCAAGCTTCTCGAACAGCACCTCGCCTAGTTGCTTGACCGAGCCGAGATTGAAGGGGTGGCCCGCGTCCTCGTAGATCTGCGCTTCGAGCCGCACGATTTCCTCGCCGTAATCGCGGCTGAGCCCCGCGAGCACCGCGCGATCGACCTTGATGCCCGCGCGCTCCATATCGGCGACGACGCCGATCAGTGGGCGATCGAGCTTCTCGTAGACGCGGGTGACATGCTCGGACGCGAGGCGCGGCTTGAAGTGGCCGTGGAGGCGCATCGTCACGTCTGCGTCCTCGGCGGAATAGCGCGTGGCCTGTTTCAAGTCGACATGCGCGAAGCTGATCTGCTTCTTACCCGCGCCGCACACGTCCTTGAACGCGACCGGCTTGTGGCCGAGGTGGTTCTGCGCGAGTTCGTCCATGCCGTGCCCGCCGCGCGTGCCCGCATCGAGCGCGTAGCTCATCAGCATGGTGTCGTCGTAGCCGATTACCGGCATCCCGTGGCGGGCGAGCACCATCATGTCGTACTTGATGTTCTGGCCGATCTTGAGCGTGGCGGGGTCCTCCAGCATCGGGCCGAGGACGGCTTGCAATTGTTCGAGCGTGAGTTGCGCGGGGCGTTCGGACAGCAGGCCGTCGCCGCGATGATCGATGGGGACGTAGCAGGCGAGGCCGGGTTCGAGCGCGAGTGACACGCCGCACAGCCCGGCCGACATCGCGCCAAGTTCGTCGGTCTCGGTGTCCACCGCCACCGTGCCGCGCAGGATTGCCTCGATCGCCCACCATTGCAGCCGCTCCTCGGTCAGGATCAGCTCGTAGCTGTCGAGATCGAACGGCTTGGCGGGCGGGGGCGCGGGACCGTCGCTAGCGGCAACCTCGACCGGGCTTTCGACCTTGGCCACCAGCGACTTGAAGCCCATCGCGCCGAGGAACGCCTTCAGCGGCTCGGGCGGCGTAGCGACGAGCGCCATCTCGGCGATCGGCTGCGGCAGCGGCATGTCGCAGTGCAGGCGGACGAGTTCGCGGCTCATCCGGGCGGCGGCGGCGTGGGCTTGTAAAGCCTCGCGCTGCTTGGGGCGTTTGACCTCGTCCACCCGCGCGAGCACCGATTCGACGTCGCCGAACTCGTTGATCAGGTCGGCGGCGAACTTGGGGCCGATGCCGGGGACGCCGGGGACATTGTCGACGCTGTCGCCCATTAGCGCCAAAACCTCACCTAGTTTCTCAGGTCCTACGCCGAACTTCTCGCGCACCATTTCGGGGGTGAACCGCCGGTTCTGCATCGTATCGAGCATGTCGAGCCCGTCGCCAACCAGCTGCATCAAGTCCTTGTCCGAAGAGACGATCGTGACCTGCATCCCGGCTTTGCGCGCGGCCACAGCGTAGGAGGCGATGACGTCGTCGGCCTCGAAGCCCTCGACCTCGATGCACGGCAGCGAAAACGCGCGCACCGCGTCGCGCACCAGCGCGAACTGGGGGACGAGATCGTCGGGCGGCGGCGGGCGGTGCGCCTTGTAATCGGCGTACATGTCGTTGCGGAAGGACTTGGCCGAGTGGTCGAAGATCACCGCGAGGTGGCTCGGCCCGCCCTCCCCTTGCAGCTCCTTGACCAGCTTCCAGAGCATCGTCGTGAAGCCGTAAACCGCGCCGACCGGGGTGCCGGCCGGGTTGGTGAGCGGGGGAAGCTTGTGATAGGCGCGGAAGATGTAGCCTGAGCCGTCGACGAGGTAGAGGTGGTCCGCCATGATCGGGGCTTAGCAGGCAAGCGCGCGAAGGTCACGAAGGTCAGCTCGGTGTGGGCTTAGCTTACATAATACGATGGTAGAGGCTCACCCGTAAATCGGAAACCGCCCGCACAGCGCCCGCACCCGCCCATTGACCGCCGCTTCGACCGCCGCGTTCCCTGCCTCGCCGTTCGCCGCCAGGCCGTCGAGCACGTCGGCGATCATGTCGCCGATGCTGGCGAACTCGACCGGGCCGAAGCCGCGCGTGGTGCCGGCGGGGGAGCCGACGCGGATGCCGCTGGTCTGCATCGCGGGCAGCGGGTCGAAGGGAACGCCGTTCTTGTTGCAGGTGATGCCCGCGCGCTCCAGAGCCTCGTCGGCGGCGCGGCCGGTGAGGCCCTTGGGGCGCAGATCCACCAACGCGAGGTGCGTGTCGGTGCCGCCCGCGACGAGGTCGCAGCCACGGTCCTTCAGTTTGGCGGCGAGCGTGCGGGCGTTGTCGATCACCGCGCGCGCATACAGCTTGAAATCGGGGCGCAGCGCCTCGCCGAACGCGACCGCCTTCGCGGCGATGACGTGCATCAATGGGCCGCCCTGGGTGCCGGGGAAGACCGCGCTGTTGAACTTCTTACCGAGCGCGACGTCGTTCGACAGGATCATTCCGCCGCGCGGGCCGCGCAACGTCTTGTGCGTGGTGGTGGTGACGACATGCGCGTGGGGGAGCGGCGACGGGTGGACGCCCGCTGCGACCAGTCCGGAAAAATGCGCCATGTCGACGAGGAAATAAGCGCCGACCGAATCGGCGATCGCGCGAAAGCGCGCGAAATCGAGGATACGCGGATAGGCGCTGCCGCCCGCGATCAACAGCTTGGGGCGGTGTTCGTGCGCGAGTCGTTCGACCTGGTCGAAGTCGATCAACTGGTCTTCGCGGCGCACGCCGTACTGGACCGCGTTGAACCATTTACCGCTCATCGACGGGGGCGCGCCGTGGGTGAGGTGGCCGCCCGCGTCGAGGCTCATGCCCATGATCGTGTCGCCAGGCTGGATGAGCGCGAGGAACACCGCCGCGTTGGCCTGCGCGCCCGAGTGGGGCTGCACGTTGGCGTAGGCGCAATCGAACAACGTCTTGGCGCGGTCGATCGCCAGGCTCTCGACCACGTCCGACGGAGCGCAGCCCTGATAGTAGCGACGGCCGGGATAGCCTTCGGCGTATTTGTTGGTGAAGACCGAGCCTTGGGCTTCGAGTACCGCGCGGCTGACGATGTTCTCGGACGCGATCAGTTCGATCTGGTTCTGCTCGCGGTGGAGTTCCTGGCCGATCGCCGCGAAGACGGCGGGATCGGCTTCGGCGAGGCCGTCGAGGAAAAACGGATCGGGCTGGGGTTCGGGGCGGGTGCTCATGGCTCAGGTCTCCGGCGAGAGTTTGCGGACGCGGGCGGTGTGGCGACCGCCTAAGAACGGGGTGTCGAGGAAGGCTTGCAGGCAGTCGCGCGCGACTTCAAGGCCGATCAGCCGCGCGCCGAGGACAAGGACATTGGCGTCGTTGTGGCTGCGCGCGAGGCGGGCCATCGTCGCATGGAGGCAGTTGGCGGCGCGAATGTGCGCGTAGCGGTTGGCGGCGATCTCGATACCGATGCCGCTGCCGCAGACGAGCACACCCCGGGCGGCGCGGCCGTCGGCGAGGGCTGCGGCAAGAAGGTCGGCGTAATCGGGATAATCGACGCTGGTTTCGTTGAAGGTGCCGAGGTCGAGGAGATCGTGGCCCTGGTTTCGCACATCCTGCGCGAGGGTGACTTTAAGGGCGAAGCCGGCGTGGTCGGCGGCAAGGGCGAGGGGAAGCATAGGGCCATTCTAGTCGATTGCTTCGGAAAATGGCAGGCCAAGTGTTGGATCTACGGGATCATTGTCGTCCAGATAGCAAAATGCTATCTGGCCGCATGGCTCAGGTTTTGATCCGCAATCTTCCCGAACGCGCCGTGCAGGTACACCGCGACCGCGCGCGTGCGAAAGGCAGCTCGCTGGAAGCTGAACTGCGGGAGGTTGTCCAGCAATCGGCCGAACTGACTCCCGAAGAGAAGCGGAGCCTGGTGCGCGAGTGGCAAGTGGCTTGGAACGCATCGCGGGTGCCAGGCGTGGAAGCCACGCCCGGATGGGTTCTCATTCGGGAAGATCGCGACTCGGATGATCGTTGACGCAAGTGTCGCCTTTAAATGGATTGCGACAGAGACTGACAGCGAGATCGCACTGCGTGTGCTGGACATGCCGGGACTGATCGCACCGGAGCTGGTGCTGAGCGAAGTGGGCAATGCCATCTGGAAGCAACAGCGGCGTGGCGAGATAAAAGTCGTTCCGATGGATGTTCTACAGCTGACCCGAATGTATTCGCGTCTCGAACCCGTCGCGCCGTTGATTACGCGCGCGGTGGACTTGGGAGTCCAGCTGGATCATCCGATTTACGATTGCGTATATTACGCTTTAGCCGAGCGCGAGAATGTGCCGCTGATCACGGCCGATCTTCGGTTTGCAAAGGTTTGCGATGCTCATGGCATCGCGGGTCGGCTGAGGCTGCTGGAGACGTTTGCATGACCACGCTCACCGGCGGCTGCCAGTGCGCGCGCGTGCGTTTCACCGTCGACACGGTTTCGACCGGCGTGGAGTTGTGTCACTGTTCGATGTGTAGGCGGGCGGTCGGCAATATCTACATGAGCAGCCTGAGCGTGCCCAAGGCGGCGGTGCGGTGGGAGGGATCTCCCGCGACCTACGCCTCCTCGCCGATCGCGCGACGGGGATTTTGCGGGCGTTGCGGGACACCGCTCTACTTTGCCTACAACGAGGGCGCGGCCATGGACCTGATGGTGGGCGCGATCGATCAGGCGGCGGCGCTGACGCCCGCGCGCCATTTCGGGGTGGAATCGCGGCTGGAGGCGTTTGGGCAGCTGGAGGGCCTGCGCGAAGAGCGGACGCAGGACAGCGCCGAGATCGCACAGCGGTGGGAGGACGCCGGTGGTCGCCCCGGTGCTTGAGGTCCACCGCTTCGCCTCGTTCGACGGCGCGGCGATCGCATGGCGCGAACTGGGCGCGGGGCCGCCGGTGGTTCTGTTGCACGGACTGTTCAGCCATGGCGAGATGAACTGGCTGAGGTTCGGCCATGCGCAGGCGGTGGCGGACGCGGGTTTGCGCGTGATCCTGCCCGATTTTCGCGCGCATGGGATGAGCGCCGCGCCGCACGATCCCGCCGCCTACCCGGACGACGTGCTGGCGCGCGATATCGAGGCGCTGGTCGCGCATCTGGATCTCGGTGTGTTCGATCTGGGCGGCTATTCGCTCGGCGCGCGGACCGTGGTGCGGCTGGTGGCGCGCGGGATGCGACCCAGGCGCGCGGTGCTGGGCGGCATGGGGCTGGAAGGGATCCAGCACGGGCTGAGGCGACGCGATTTCTTCCGCGACGCCATCGCCAATCCGGGCGCGCACAAGCCCGGCACCGGGGCGTGGTACTCGGTGCAGTTCGCCCGCTCGACCGGCACCGATCTGGCGGCGGCGGTGCATCTCCTGGGATCGTTCAACGATAGCGACGGGGATGAACTCGCCGCATTCACGATGCCCACGTTAGTTGTTTGCGGCGTGGACGACCGTGACAATGGATCGGCTCCGGCGCTTGCGGCGGCAATGCCGGACGCGCGACTGATCGAGATTGCCGGCAACCATGTCACCGCGGTGTCACGGCCTGGGCTGGGTGCCGCGATTGCGCAGTTCCTGGAGGATTGATTGCGAGCGCCCGAAGTGTCGCACGCGAAAGGGGCGGAACCCTGTTTGGGCGAGCGGGTTATGAAGGCCGTGGAGGCCGCTTAAGCCATCCCCCCTGGCGGGTCTCCACATAAAACCTGCCCTCGAGCCCCGGTCCGGCACTCCCCTCCCCTTGCCGACCGGGGCTCACCCCTTCCGCTTAATGACCTTGCGATGCGCCAAGCTGGTTGCGTTGAGTGCGGTTAGGTCGGCTTTGCCGTCACCGATCGCTTCCGCCAGCGTCACCGCGGCGAGCAGCAAGGTAGCGTCGATCGTGCGGTATGCGGGACGTTCGGGCACGTGGCGGTACCAGACGTCGTCGAAGACGGCATCGAGGATCACGCGCTGAAAACAATGGTCGGCCCGGATCGGCCAACCCCGTTCGTGCGCGAGCCCGGGTAAGACCCGGCGCGTGAGATCGAGCCAGCGCGCTTCGAGCGCGGCACGGTCGCTCAGAGCCATTGGCGATAACGACACCAGCCGAGCATCGCGACCGCGATGCCGACGCATGGGCCAGACACGGTCGTGAAGCCCCGCGCGCCTTTGAACGGCAGGCTACCGACGGTCATGCCGAGGAGCCCGCCGGGAAGGTGAGCGGGAGCCGGATCGCGGCGAGATCGACCTTGCCGACCTCGCCGCAGGCGACGGCGTCGGCGAGCGCGATCATGGGATGATAGGCGACGGTCGGCACGCGGCCATCGTCACCCCAGCGACGGACCGAGACGAGCAGGTCCACGTCCGGATAATCATTGGTGCCGAGCCCGCGCAGATAGACGAGCGTGCCGGGCCGATGGCGACCGCGCAGCCGCGTCTCCACCGCTTGCAGCGCGTCCGCGAGGGGTGGCGGGCAGACGCGCGTGAGATTTCCGCCATTCGACGCACGCCGGGTCGCGGCCGTTCCTATCCGCCCAGAGCAAGCCTTCGCCGGGCCGCGCGGCTTTGGCTTCGGCGAGGCTGAGACGGGTGACGGAGCCGCGCGCGCTGACGTCATAGGCGAAGCTGGCTGCGGGCACGGGCGCGTTCGGATCGGGCTCGCACACCATCGCGGCGTCGTCGCCGGTCAGCGCGCGGGTGCCAAGCCGTCATAGGGCGGCCTGTCGAGGCCGGCGGGCGAGCGGGTGAAAACCTCGCAGCCGGTATCGGTGATGCCGACCATGTGCTCGAACTGTGCGGAGAGCTGGCGATCGCGCGTGACGGCGGTCCAGCCATCGTCGAGCGTCTTGGTCGCCGCCTTGCCCGCGTTGATCATCGGTTCGATCGTGAAGACCATGCCGGGGCGGAGTTCGACGCCGAGGCCTCGCCGTCCGGCGTGGACGATGTTGGGCGGCATATGGAATTTGCGGCCGATACCATGGCCGCAGAAATCGGTGACGACCGAGCAGCGTTGCGCTTCCGCATAGGACTGGATCGCATGGCCGACATCGCCCAGCCGCGCGCCGGGTTTCGCCGCGTCGATGCCGCGCCACATGGCCTCGTAGGTGACGTCCACCAAACGGCGGGCCTTCACGCCGACATCGCCGACCAGGAACATACGGCTGGTGTCGCCATGCCAGCCGTCGAGCACGACGGTGACGTCGATGTTGACGATGTCACCGGCTTTCAGGCGCTTGGGGCCTGGGATGCCGTGGCACACGACATGATTGACGCTCATGCATGACGATTTGGGGTAACCGCGGTAGCCGAGCGTGGCGGGGACGCCGCCATGGGCAAGCTGGAACTCGCGGATCATCGCGTCGAGATCGTCGGTGACCGCTTCGGGGATGACGTGCGGGGCGAGCGTATCGAGGGTTGCGGCCGCGAGCCGACCCGCCTTGTGCAAACCTTCGAACGCGGCCGCATCGTGCAGGATGATGCGTTCGGGAGCGGCACCGACCTCGGTAGGCTCGGCGAGGATGAAGTTTTCCATGAGCCGGATTTAGGTACGAACGGCGCGAATGGAAACAGGTGTCCACCGTCGATCCAAGCGAGCGCGGAGCGCCGCAACGACACGGCCAAGCGCTGGTCGGGGCGACAGGATTCGAACCTGCGACCCTTAGACCCCCAGTCTAATGCGCTACCAGGCTGCGCCACGCCCCGACCGAGAAAGCGATAGCCGGGCACGCGGGCGGGCGCAAGATCTACGACCCGCACCGGGCACACTGGGCACTCGGGTGGCCATCGCCCGGCATCTCCCGCAGCTTACCCCCCGACCGAAGCCAACGCGGCGCGTGCGGCGGGTGCGTCCGGGAAGTTCGGCATCGCGAGCGCGGCCTTCAGCTCGCGCGCCGCGTCCGCGTTCTGGCGATTGGCCTTGAGCGCCATGCCCAGATGATAATGCACGCCTGGATCGCTGGGGATACCCTTGACGGCGGATTGCAGCAGCGCGAGCGCGCGCTTGAGATCGACCCCGCGCCGCGCGAGCACCCAGCCATAGGTGTCCTCGATCGTCGGCTGGCCGGGCGCGAGGCTGTTCGCGCGTGCGGCCGCGGCGACCGCGCGCGGATCGCCCACCTCGCCATAGGCGTAGGCGAGGTTGTTGAGGACCTCGGGATTGTCGGCGGCGGCGGTGTTCTTCATCGTGAGATAGGTCGCGATTGCCGCGCGCCAGTCGCGCTTGGCGATATATTGTTCGGCGAGCGCGATGCCGCCGAACAGGTCTTTGGGATGCTGGACGCGGAAGTCCGACAGCGTCTTCAGTGCGGCGTCCCCCTGCCCTGCCGCCGCCTGCGCGCTCGCGACGAGCGCGTTGGTCTGGCCGTTGTTCACCTTCGCGCGCACGCGCTCATAGGCGGCGAGCGCGCCGGGCGCGCGCCCGGCGGACATGTCGATGTCTCCGATCAGCTTGTCGGCCGCTGGGTTCTGCGGCGCGAGCGCCTTCAGCTTGTTGGCGGCAACGAGCGCGGCATCGGGATTTTTCGCGCCCAGCTCGAGCTGGATCAGCGCGAGATACGCCTGGTCGACCCCAGGGCCGCCCTGGCGGATCGCGTCCTGCAGCGTCGCGCGCGCGTCCTGCATCCCGCCGGGTCCGGTCACGGCCTGCGCGCGCGCGAGGAGCACTTTCGCGCCCGGCGCCTTGGGCGCAAGCTCCACGATGCGCCGCACGGTCGCGATCGCGTCGGAGGGCGCCTTGTTCGCGAGCTGGGCACCCGCGAGAAGCTGGAGCGCGCTCGTGTTGCCGGGTAGATCGCGCGTGAGCGCCGACGCCTCGGTGACGGCGAGGCCGGGTTGCTTTTGCGCCAGATAGGTTTGGATCAGCGCGGCGCGCGGGCCGGGGTCCTTGGGGTTGACGAGAATCGCGCGCTTGAGCCATTCGATCCGCTCGGGCAGCGCATTCGCCCGCCCGGCGACGTCCGCGAGCAGCATGAAGGACGGGGCATCGGGGTGGTCCGCCACGATCGCGCGCAGTTCGGTCTTGCCCGCTTCGGCTCGGTTGGTGATCAGGAGGATTTGCGCGAGACTGCGACGCGCTTCGATTGACTTGGGATCCTGCGCGATCGCGGCGCGGAAATCGGCTTCGGCCTGCTTGGTGTCGTTCAGGCCGAGCCGCGCGGTGCCGCGAAGGACATAGCCGGTGGGAAGCTTCGGGCTGACCGCGACCAGCCGATTGCTGGTCGCGACCGCGCCCCGATAGTCTTGCGCGCGGAGCTGGACATAGGTGAGACTGAGCAGCGCCTGGGCTGATTTGGGATCGGTCTTGAGCACCTGCGTCAGACCCGCGACCGCGCCCTTGGCGTCACCCTGCGCCATGCGCGTCATCGCGAGCTGGGTTGCCAGCCCCGTCACCTTGGGCGCGAGTTTGATCGCGCGTTCGAAATAGCCCTGTGCGCCCGCGAAATCTCCCGTCTGCGCGTGCGCCGAGCCGAGCATGGCCAGCGTCGCCGGGTCGAGATCGGGCTGCTGGACGAGCGGATCGAGCGTGGCGAGCGCCCCCTTGGGATCGCCGCGCTGCAGCTGCACCTGCGCCAGCATCCGGCGCGGCCCGGGGCTGTTCGGCGAGGCGGCGACGACCGCGCTCAGATTCTCGGCCGCGCTCGCGAGATTGTTCTGCTTGATCGCGAGATTGGCGCGCAGCAGCTGCGCGGGCGGATATTGGTCGAGCACGCCCTTGGTCTGGCCGATCAGCGTCTCGGCCTCCTGATATTTGCCCTGGCGCGCGGCGACGACCGCCGACAGATACAACGCCAGCGGATGACCCGGGATCAGCCCCAGCACATGCTTCAGGTCCGCGCTCGCGGCATCCGTCCGGTTGAGGTCCGACAGCGTGGAGGCACGTTCGAGCAGCGTTTCGATACTGTTCGAATCGACCTTGACCGCGCGATCGTACCACGGCAGCGCGGCGGCGAGCCCCTGCGTCGCGCGGACGAGCCCGCCCTTGAGATCGAGCGCATCGACCGCGTTGGGATCGAGCGCGATGGCGCGATCGATCGAGCGCGTTCCGCCCGCGACCGCGTTGCTGCCGAGCTGGTAGCGCGCGAGATCGACGTAGGCAGGGGCCGAGTTCGGCGCGAGGCGGACGGCGGTATCGAATTCGCGACCGGCATCGGGGATGTGGCCGAGCGTGAGCTGCGCGCGTCCGCGCATCCGCGCCGCATAGGCACCGAACTGGGACGGAATCCGCGGATCGCTGGCCATTTGGAACGCCTGGCTGGCCTTGTTCTGCAGCAGCAGCGCGTGCGCGGTGAGATGGAACGTCTTCTCGCGCGGGATACCGGCCTTGATCGCGCGTTCGATCTCCGTTTGGGCGGCGACGCCGTTGCCACGCGCGAGCTGAACGCGCGCGAACAGCAGGCGCGCGACGCCGTTATTGGGGTTTTCCTTGAGCGCGTTCAGCAGTTCGACCCGCGACGCGCGCAGATCGCCCGCGTTGAAATGCGCGAACGCCTGATCGAACGCGGCCATGCTCGCAGCCGGATCGGCGGAAGCGGTATGCGTGCCCAGGACGAGCACCGCGCCCGTCACGGCACCAAGAACGCGGATCTTGCGCAATCATCTTCTCCCCAAGCGTCACGGTTTCAGGGCAGCGTGACACACGCGATGTCAAGCACGGCCTGTGCCATTTTGGTGACGGCGCGAGGGCTTATCCGCTTTCCAACCCATATTGCCGCATCAGATCGTACAGCGTCGGCCGACTGATGCCGAGGAGCTTGGCCGCGTTGGTGACGTTGCTTTCCGCACGCGCCATCGCGGCACGGATCGCGACGCGGTCCGCCGCCTCGCGCACGGCTTTGAGGTTCAGCGCGATACTGTTGGCATTTGCCGCCAGATCGAGATCGGTCGCGGTGATCCGGCGCTCGTCCGACATGACGATCGCGCGCTTCACCCGATTTTCGAGTTCGCGCACGTTTCCCGGCCAGTACCAGTGGGTGATCGCTGAAAGCGCGTCGGCGGAAAAGCTCTTGGGCTGTCGACCCATCTCGCGGCTGAATCTTTTGACGAAGTGGTTGGCGAGCAACGTCGGATCGCCGACGCGTTCGTGGAGCGGCGGGATGCGGATCGTGATCTCGGCGAGCCGGTAGTAGAGATCTTCACGGAACGTCTCGGCCTTGACCATCGCGTCGATGTCGCGGTGCGTGGCGGAAACGATGCGCGTATCGACCGGAATCGGCTTGCGCCCGCCGATGCGCTCGACGGTGCGCTCCTGCAGGAAGCGCAGCAGCTTGACCTGAATGGCGAGCGGGATGTCGCCGACTTCGTCGATGAACAGCGTGCCGCCGTGCGCGAGTTCGATCTTGCCTTCGGTCGTCTTGACCGCGCCGGTGAAGGCGCCCTTCTCGTAGCCGAACAGCTCGGATTCGAGCAAAGTATCAGGAATGGCCGCGCAGTTGATCGCGACGAACGGCGCCTCCGCCCGCCGGCTTTTGGCGTGCAGCCCGCGCGCGAGGACTTCCTTGCCCGTGCCGCTCGCGCCGAGCAGCATGACCGAGACATTGGTGTCCGCCACGCGCTCGATCATGCGCGTGACTTTGAGCATCTCGGGCGCGGCAGTGATCAGCCCGCCCAGCGCGCTTTCGTCCGCTCGCACCTGGAGGCGTCGGTTCTCGGCCTCGATCCCGGCGAGATTGAAGGCGCGGCGGACGATCAGGCCCAGTTCGTCGAAATCGACCGGCTTCTGGTAGAAGTCATAGGCCCCCATCGCGACTGCGCGCAGCGCGCTCTCGCGCGCGCCGTGGCCGCTGGCGACGACGACCTTCATGTCGCGCTTCAAGCGAAGCAGTTCTTCCAAGGTGGCGAAGCCTTCGGTCGTGCCATCGGGATCGGGCGGCAGCCCGAGATCGAGCGTGGCGACGGCGGGCTCGTGCTGCCGCAGAAGATCGATCGCGGTGACGCGATCGGGCGCGACGAGCACCTCATAATTCTCGTACGACCAGCGCAGCTGACGCGCGAGACCCTCATCGTCCTCGACGACCAGGAGCTTGGGACGCTGATCACCCGTGGCCATCAGGCGTGAACCGGCTGCTCGGTCGCCGCTGCGAGCGGCAACAGGATGGTGAACACGCTTCCCTCGCCCGGGCGCGACGCGACGTTGAGACGGCCGCGCGCGGCGCGAACGATCTCGCGCGCCTCGTAAGCGCCTACGCCAAAGCCATCGGCCTTGGTCGAGTGGAAGGGCTGGAACAGGCCGTCGCGGACGAACGCAGGGGTCATGCCATGTCCATGATCGCGAATCTCGATCTGGGCTATACCCGCAACACAGGTCAAAGCGAATTCGATCGGATTGTCGGGCTCGCTCGCGTCGATGGCGTTTTGCGCCAGATGTTCGATCGCCACTTCCAGGCGAGCACCATCGGCTTCGACCCAGAGCGGCGATACGCAATGGTCGAACTGCAGCTTCGCATGCGCGCGCCGCATCCGGGACGCCACCCCGCCAACAAGCCGCGCGAGATCGACGCGCTCCGGGCGCTCGGGCCGATCGCCGCCGCGCGCGCCCAACCGCGCGAGAAGATCGTTCATACGGCCAACCGAGTTCTTGAGCGTGGCCGCCATATCGGCCTGGAACTCCGGGCTGGAGCCATGTTTCTCCGCGTTTCGCGCGACGAGGCTGAGCTGGCTGACCACATTCTTTATATCGTGCAGGATAAAGGCGAAGCGACGGTTGAACTCATCGAACTTGCGCGCTTCGGACAACGCGCGCTGGCCCGCGCTCTCTGCGATATAGCTCGCGGCCTGGCGACCGGCAGTTCGCAGCAGATCATAATCCTCCCAGTTCAGCGCGCGGCTGGCGAGACTGCGTTCGATCACGATGAAACCACCCAGATGCTCCTGATGGATCAGCGGGATAATGAGCCACAGACGGCGGTCAGCGGCCCAATCGGGGGCGACCAGATCGCCGTGGCCGGTACCCGCGCGCAGATCATCGAGGTTCACGATGCGGCCTTCATGCCCGAGGTAGCGCGCGAGCGGGCCATCGGCGGCGACCTCGAAATCGAGCGCGAGCGGGTTCCAGCGTGCGGCGAGCGCGAAATCGCTTCCCTCCTCGCGCGTAAAAAGCCCGCCGGCGGGGCTGTCCACCAGCTGACCGACGGCGCGCACGACGCGCTCGGGCAAGGTGCCTTCCCCACTGCCCGCGAGGGTCGCGATAAAACGTAGCCATTCCTGGCGATAATCATATTTGTACGCGAAAAAGTTCTTGTTGATTTGCACGCGGCCCCAAGCGCGGAACCTGCCCGACAGGAGGACGACGCACAGCAGCAGAACGCCCGCGAAGACGAAGCCGATCTGGAGCAACCTTCCCCAGTCGCCGCCGACCGCGCGCAGGCCGTAGCCGAGCGCGCTCATGAGGACGAGATAGCCGCCGATGCCGACCAGGCTGAAGCTCTGGAAGACGACCTGGTGCGAGAGACGGATGCGGTACTGCACCGATCGCTGCGCCGAGAGCGCGATCAGCGGCACGACGAGCGTGTCGGCCAGTCCCCGGATGTTGAACAGATCGCGCGGCAGCGGACCGGTCAGCAAGGCGACCGTATACAGGTTGAGATCGTAGCCGAACAGGCCCGCGAGCGCGACGCAGAGCAGCCGCACGCTCCAGCGCGAGGACTGCGCGGTGTTGACGTAGAGATTGTGGACAAGCACCAGCCCACCGATCGCCAGCGTCATGCGGCATGCGATGAAGGCGAGCGCGATCAGGCCAGGCGTGGTAGTGGCGGTGCCGCCGAACGCGGTCACGACATCGAGCGCGAGCTCGATCGCCGCCACGCCCGCGAGCAGCATCGCGACCGTGCGCGACGAGCCGACCCGCGCGCGCGACGCCCAGGATGGGGCGAGCAGCGTGATGACGAAGGCACCCCAGGCGGTGGTCCGCAGTGTTTCGGCGATGGGAAGCGCGCGCAGGGCCCAGCCGCCGCGCGTACCCGCGGCAACGAAGACAAAGGCCCAGAGCGCGGTGATGGCCGAAGCGGCGATCAGCCTGCGCCCGTTCCTATCGAGCGCCGCACCGCGTCTGAGCGACCAGAGCGCGAGCCAGGCGAACGCGATGCACCCGACCGCATGGGAGAGATTTCCCGCCTGCGTCAGCACCGATCTTTCCCCTTCCCTGCGTGCAAGATCGTCAGCGCGATCCATCCTGCCAGAGCACCACGCGCACGGTTTGTATCAGGATCAGGAGATCGAGGAACAGGCTGTAGTTCTTGATATAGTAAAGATCATATTCGAGTTTGCAGCGCGCGTCGTCGACACTCGCGCCATAGGGATAATTGATCTGCGCCCAGCCGGTTATACCCGGTTTGACGACGTGACGCTCGTTATAGAACGGAATCTGGCGCGCGAGATCATCGACGAAGAAGGGCCGCTCGGGGCGTGGGCCGACGAAGCTCATCGCTCCCTTGAGGACGCAGAACAGCTGGGGCAATTCGTCCAGCCGGGTCAGGCGGATCACCTTGCCGACCGCGGTTACGCGCGGATCGGACTTCTGCGCCCATATCGGCTTGCCCTCCTTTTCCGCGTCGGAGCGCATCGAGCGGAACTTGATCACGTCGAACGACTTGCCGAAGCGACCAACGCGCTGCTGTCGGTAGAAGATCGTGCCGGGGCTCGTCGTTTTGACCAGGATCGCGGTGATCAGCATCGGAATCGACGCGAGGATCAGCAAAACGCCGCTCGCCCCCACATCGAACAGCCGCTTGCCAATGATCGAAAGCTGGCTGCCCGCGCCGTAGCCGTCGGTGAAGATGAGCCACGATGGGCGAACCGAATCAAGATCGACGCGTCCGGTCTCCTGCTCGACGAAACTGGAGATGTCGGTAACGCGCACGCCGGTCATGCGGATCTGGAGGAGATCGTCGAGCGGTAGCGCGCCGCGCCGCTCCTCGACCGCGACGACGACTTCACTTACCCCGTCCGCCTCGACCACTGCGGCCGCCGAAGGCATCGCTTCGCGTGCCTGCCAGTTCATGACCTCGGGCGGGTTCGCCGTCATCCGCACGAAGCGCGTGACCAGGAAGCTTGCCTCGGGCGATGCGGCGAGCGTTTCCAGCTTGGCTGCGCGCGCACCCGCGCCAAGCACCAGCACGCGACGGCGAAAACTCCTCCAGCCCACCAGGCGCAGGAACAGCCACCGCGCCGCGAGAACGGCCACGAAGGAGAAGGTGACCGCGTAGAGCGAAATCGATCGCCACAGCGCCACATCGTGGAACAGGAAGAATACGAGCGCGAGCACGATGACGGCGGCGGCGATCGCGACCGCCATGCGCGTGACCGCGACTCGCGACGAGCGGTAGGACGCGGGGTGATACACGCCGACCGCCAACATCGCGAGCCATGTGACGGCCGTAAAGGTGAGCAGGCCTCCCAGGCGATTGGAGAGCGGTGTCTGCGTCGATCCGATCTGTGCGACCCGCAGCGTCCAGGCCGCGTCCGCGCACAGGAACAGCAACACGATCTCGATTACGCCAAGCGCGAGCAATGGGGTGGGGAGATGTTGGCGGAACAAGCGAAGCATTGCGGTATTCGTCGCTCTCCGGCTGGCGCGCACCGCAGCCGCGAAGCCACGGTATCATTGGAATGTGCGCTATAGCCGCGCGACCGGGGGAAGCGGAAGTGGCAATGGCGAGCAGCGAACATCGCATCGCTACGAGGGCTTGGCGCTTGCGGCCGCGCCGCCGCCGCCATAAGCGCGAACCCCTGCGGGAGACCTTGACGATGACCGAACCTCGCCTGTGGCCTGTTATTCTTTCGGGTGGCGTCGGCGCGCGTCTGTGGCCGCTCAGCCGCGCGGCAAGCCCCAAGCAGATGCTGGCGCTGGCAAGCCCGGAAACAATGATCCAGGCGACCGCGATGCGCGCTGGCGATGACGAACGTTTCGCGGCACCGATCGTTGTCGCAGGCGCGGCGCATGGCGCGGCGATCCTCACGCAACTGGGCGCGGTGGGCCGTAGACCGCGTGCGCTGATCCTGGAGCCGGAGGGGCGTAACACCGCTCCCGCGATCGCGCTTGCGGCCGAGTGGCTGGTGTCCAAGGGGGAACGTTCGGCGCTGATGCTGGTCATGCCTTCGGACCATGTCATTCTCGATGTCGCCGCCTTCGTCGGCGCGATCGAGGCTGCGAGCCCACATGCGCGCGCGGGCTGGCTCGTCACGTTCGGGATTCGCGCGCTGACGCCCGAGACGGGCTATGGCTATATCCATCTGGGCGAAGAACTGGGCGGCGGCGTGCGTCGGGTGGAGGCGTTCGTCGAGAAGCCGGCGCGCGCGACAGCGCAAGCGTATGTGGAGGGTGGGCACCACGCATGGAATGGCGGCATCTTCCTGATGCGCGCCGACCGCTATCTGGAGGAACTGCGCCGGCAGGCACCCGGCATCGCCGAGGCGGCGACGGCGGCCATGGCGGCGGGGACGGTGGACGGCCCAACGATACGGCCCGATGCCGAGCTGTTCGCGGCATGTCCATCCGACTCGATCGATTACGCGGTGATGGAGCGTGCGGACCGGGTGGCGGTGGTGCCCGTCGATATGGGCTGGAGCGATGTCGGCAGTTGGGATGCGCTGTACGAGATTGCCGAGACCGACGAGCATGGGAATGTCACACGAGGCGACACGATCGAGATCGACTGCAAAGATTGCCTGATCCGTAGCGAAGGCCCGCTGATCGCCGCTGTGGGCATGAAGGGCGTCACCATTGTCGCAACCCCGGATGCGGTGCTGGTCGTCCGGCGCGGACACGCGCAGGATGTGAAGAAGGTGGTCGATCGGCTGAAAGCGCGCGGGTCGGACCTTACATAGGAGCGATGACGATGAAGGCGGTATGGAACGGCGTGACGATCGCGCAATCGGACGACACGGTCGCGGTCGAGGGCAATCACTATTTCCCGCTCGCATCGGTCGATCCGACGATGCTCAAGCCGAGCGCGACGACGTCGCGTTGCCCGTGGAAGGGATCGGCCAGCTACTACTCGCTGGTTGCGGGCGGGCGCGAGAACGTGGACGCAGCCTGGTACTACGCCGAACCATTGGAGAAGGCCGCGAGCATCAGGGGGCGCGTAGCGTTCTGGAAGGGCGTGACCGTCTCCGCTTGAAGGATGAAGCGGGCCAGATCCTGCGATCCGTCATGCCCGGCCTTGTGCCGGGACCTCGCGATCAAGCGCGCGCCGCCGACGCGGGATCTTTCGTCTGCTCGGGGTCCCGGCACGAGGTCGCGATGACGGGTGTCGTCGGCCCTACTTCTCCAGCGCGATGTCCGGCGCGTCTTCGGCCTTCATGCCGACCGTGTGGTAGCCCGCATCGACGTGATGAACCTCGCCCGTTACCCCCGAACTGAGATCGCTCAGCAGATACAGCCCCGCGCCGCCGACATCCTCGATCGTCACATTGCGCTTCAAGGGCGCGTTCAGCTCGTTCCACTTCAGGATATAGCGGAAGTCCCCGATACCGCTCGCCGCCAGCGTGCGGATCGGTCCCGCCGAAATCGCGTTCACGCGCACGCCGTCGCGCCCGAGATCGACCGCGAGATAGCGCACGCTCGCCTCCAGCGCCGCCTTTGCCACGCCCATGACGTTGTAGTGCGGCACGACTTTCTCCGCCCCGTAGTAGGTCAACGTCAGCAGCGATCCGCCCGCCTTCATCAGCGGCAGCGCGCGCTTGGCGATCGCGGTGAAGCTGTACGCGCTGATGTTCATCGTCATCAGGAAATTCTCCAGCGACGTATCCACATATCGCCCGCGCAACTCGTTCTTGTCCGAGAAGCCGATCGCGTGGACCACGAAGTCCAGACCGTTCCAGCGTGCGCCGAGCTCGGCGAACGCGCGGTCGATCTGTGCGCCATCGGACACGTCGCACTCGATCAGGACATCGCTGCCCAGTTCGGCCGCCAAAGGCCGCACGCGCTTTTCCAGCGCTTCTCCCTGATAGCTGAACGCGAGCTCGGCTCCCGCTGCACGAGCCGCCTTGGCGATGCCCCAGGCGAGGCTGCGTTCGTTCGCGAGTCCCATGATCAGGCCGCGCTTCCCGGCCAGTAGTCCGTTCATGCCTGTTCCTTGGTGGGCGCGACGCCGCGCATTGCCTTATCCTTGGTGGGTTCGGCCCCCGCGAGCGTCGCGTTCAGGTTCGCGCCCGTCACCAGTCCCAGACCCACCACATAGAAGAAAAGCAGCGAAATCATGACGCCCGCCAAACTCCCGTAGGTCATCTGGTAGTTGGCGAATTGGGCGATGATCGTCGGCAGCAGCGCGGTCGCCCCGATCCATACCGCCGACGTCAGCAGCGCGCCCGGCCATTCGGGGAACGTCTTGCGGTAATGGTGCGGCGTCAGCATCACGAACAGCAGGTACAGCGCCCCGAACAGCACGCCCGCCTGGATCACGCGCCCGACATTGATCAGCCGCCCCGCCTCGACCGCAAGCGGCAAGAGGTGTGCGATGAAGCTCGATGCGCCGGTCAGCACGAACTGCAGCGCGAACGCGATCAGGAGCAGAAGAACCGCGGCGACGATACCACCGATCGAGGCGAGGCGGCGTCTCCAGAACGGCTCGGCCTCGATCGTGCCATAGGCGTTGCGGATGATCTCCCGGATTGTCTCGATATAGCTCGCCGCCGACCAGAGGCCGACAACGATGCCAAAACCCAGAATGCCGCTGTGGCTGCGGCGTTCGACGAGATCGGCGATCGGCGTGCCGAGCAGCTTGGCGACCTCGGGCGGCAACGAGGCGAGGAATTCAGTGAGCGCACGCAACCCGTCACGGGTGCGCCCTAGCGACCCAGCGATCGTCGCGACGATCACCGTGACGGAGAACAGCGTGGTCAGGCTGAGATAGGCGAGGTTGCCCGCGTGGACCGAGCCTTCGTCGAAGCTCCGCTCCAGAATGCGCCACGTGGTCAGCGCCGCGCGCTTCGCCCTGCCCCCGATGGTCATGATCACTCCACGCCCAGAGCGGCGCGCGGATTCCGAGCCTGGTCCGCCGTCCACCCTTGCGCGAACGCGTTGAGCTCGGGATCGTCGGCCGGAAGATCGATCATCAGCGTCACATACTGGTCGCCGCGCTCCCCGCCCTTGCGGGTGAAGCCTTTGCCGCGCAGCCGCAGTACGCGACCCGAGGTAGCGCCCGCCGGGATGGTGAGCGTGACCGGGCCATCGACCGTGGGCACGCGAACCTTCGCGCCCAGCACCGCCTCGTCGAGGCGCACGGGCAAGTCGAGGCGCACATCGTCGTCGTCGCGGCGGAAGTGCGGGTGCGGTTCGATGTCGAGCGTAACGATCGCGTCCCCCGACCCGCCCTGGCCACCATCGCCCTGTCCCGCAAGGCGCATCTGCGTGCCGCTCTCGAAGCCTGCGGGCAGCTTGATGTCGAGCGTGCGGCCATTGGCGAGGCTGACGCGCTGCGGCGCGAGGCGCGCGGCCTCTTCGAAAGGCACAGCAAGCTTGTAGGCGCGGTCGCTTCCCCGAGCGGCGGCGCGAAAGCCGGGTTCGAACGAGGAGCCGCCTGCACCGCCACCACGCTGGGCGCGGCCGAACAGTTCGGCGAACAGGTCGTTCGGATCGCCGCCGAACTCGTATGTGGAGGATGCCGCCCCGCCCGGCCCGGCGCGGAAGCCCTGGAAGCCCCCTGCCCCGCTGCCGCGCGCGAAGCCTGCGGGCACCTTGGGATTGCCTCCCTCGTCGATCTCGCCGCGATCGTAGCGACCTCGCTGTTCGGGATCGGACAAGATCGCGTTCGCCGCCGAGACCGCCTTGAAGCGTTCGGTCGCGCCCGCGTTATCCTTGTTGCGATCGGGGTGGAGCTGCTTGGCGAGCTTGCGATAGGCGACCTTGATCGCCGCTTCGCTGGCGTCTTTCTTGATGCCGAGCACGCCGTAGAGGTCGGCCATTTCGTCTATAAGGTCCTGCTGTGGCGTGAATGCCACGGGTAGATGCGGCGCGGGCGTGCGGGTGTAAAGGGTGAACCCTGAACGCGCGCGCTGGTCCGCAACTTTGCTTGCGCGGCGCGGCGCGATGCTGCACCGCTAACGTACCTTTTTCACAGGACGATCCATGCTTACCCTCTACTACGCGCCGGGCGCGTGCAGCCTCGCCAGTCAGATCGCGCTTCAAGAGGCGGGGGCGGATTACACGCCGCACCGGATCAACATGGCGGCGGGCGCGCAGCGGACGCCCGAATATCTGAAGATCAATCCGCACGGTCGCGTCCCCGCGTTGATGGCCGATGGTCATGTGATTACCGAGAACCCCGCGATCCTGAGTTACGTCGCCGAGCGTTTCCCCGAGGCGCGGTTGATCCCCGAATCGCTGACTGGCCGCGCCTATGTGCGCCAGCTACTGAGCTGGTTCAGCGGCACGGTGCACACGACGTTCGCGCACATCTTCCGCCCCGAGCGGTACGTGGGCGAGGGTGGCCCCGTCGATGCCGCCAAGACGACCGCGCGCGCCGCGCTCGAAGGCTATTTCGCCGAGATCGAGGCGATGTTCGCGGCCGCCGAATGGGCGGCGCTCGACGGGTACAGTGTGGCCGACGCCTATCCCTTCGTCTTCTATCGTTGGGCAAAGAGCGCGGGGTTCGACGTGCACGCGCATGAGGCGTGGACGAAGCATGTGTGGCGGATGCTCGATCGGCCCGCAGTGGCAAAGGCGCTGGAGGTTGAGGGCCTGCCACGGACAGGTTGGATCGCGGTGGAGGCGGACGCGGCTTGATTGCCACAATATCGGCGGGGGCTTCGCCTCGGCACTGCAGCGTCGCGGCGAGGTAGGCCAGTGCGGCGTCAGGGTCAATCGGTGATGCGGACATGGCCCGGCATATCGGCGACACGGCCCAGCCAGCCGGTGATGTGGGGGTAGCGCGCAAGATCGAAACCCCCGTCTTCGGCGACATGCGTATAGGCGAAGAGTGCGATGTCCGCGATCGAGAAGGCGTCGCCTGCGAACCAAGCACGGCCCCTTAGATGCGCCTCCATCAGCGTCAGCGCCTGCTCGCCCGCCGCTTGCTTGTCCGCGATCTGCGCCTGTTTGGCGGGCGGCTGCGCATCCCAGCCGCCGCCGTAGGTCGCCCAGTAGCGCAGCGTGGCGATGTTGGGCTCGTGGTTATACTGTTCCCAGAATAGCCAGCGCAGCGCGTCGGCACGGTCGAAGGCGTGCGACGGCAGAAAGCGCGTGCCCTCGGCCAGGTACCACAGCGCGGCGTTGCTCTCGGGCAGCAAGTGGTCGCCGTCCTGCAGCACGGGAATGCGGCCGTTGGCGTTGACGTGTTCGAGGAAAGCGGGCGTGCGCGTCTCGCCGTTCAGGATGTCATATTCGTGCCGCTCGTAGGCGCGGCCCAAATGGGCGAGCAGCAGGCGGATTTTGTAGCAGTTTCCGCTGCGCGCGAACTCGTGCAGGATCAGGCTCATAGCACCTCCAGGACGATCTTGCCGACGTGGGTGGACGCCTCCATCCGGGCGTGGGCGTCGGCGGCTTGTTCGAGCGTGTAGGTGCGATCGATGACGGGGCGCACTCCGCCGCTTGCGAACAAAGGCCAAACCTCGCGTTCGAGCGAGCGCGCGATCGCGGCTTTGATGGCGATGGGCTGGGGGCGGAGCATCGAGCCGGTCAACGCAAGACCCTTTCGCATCACGAGGGCGATGTCGACCTCGGCCTTGGGTCCATGCTGGGTGGCGATCGAGACGTGGCGACCGCCGGGTGCGAGACACTGCAGGTTGCGCGGAACATAGTCCGCCGAAATCATGTCGAGCACGATGTCCACACCCCTGCCCTGCGTTAGACGCTCGACCTCGGCAACGAAGTCCTGCGCGCTGTAATCGATGGCCGCTTCCGCGCCGAGCTTGAGCGCGGCTTGCGCCTTCGCGGCCGATCCAACGGTCACGATGATCCGCGCGCCCATCGCGCGGCCGACCTGGATCGCGGTCACGCCGATGCCCGAGGTGCCGCCGTGGACGAGCGCGGTTTCGCCCGAGCGCAGCTTCGCCCCCTCGATCAGGTTCTTCCACACGGTGAAGTGCGTCTCGGGCAGGCTCGCGGCCTCCACCATGGTCAGCGTGCCGGGGATGGGCAGGCACTGACCCTCGGGCGCGGCGGCGTACTCTGCGTAGCCGCCGCCGCTCAGCAGCGCGGTCACGCGCTCGCCGCCCTGCCAGCGGTGGACGCCGTCGCCGACGCCCACGATCTCGCCCGCGACCTCCAGACCGGGGATGGTCGGTGCGCCGGGCGGCATGGGGTAGCGGCCCTTGCGCTGGAGCACATCGGGCCGGTTCACGCCCGCCGCATGGACCCGGATCAGCACGTCGCCAGGGCCAGGAACGGGTAAAGGCCGCTTCACGACGACGAGGACTTCGGGGCCGCCGTGTTCGGCGGGATCGATCGCGCGCATGGTGGTGGGAAGGATCATGTGCGTGGTCCTAGATCGCCCGGCGCATCGAGGGTAGAGGCGATGCGCGATGGACGCCGACGATCTATTCCCCACCCGTGCCGACGATCCACTAAGCGTGCTATCGCGTCAGGATCTCGACCGGCTGAGCATCGCCGAACTCGACGCGCGCGCGGCGGCGCTGGACGCCGAGGCCGCGCGGACGCGCGCCAAGCGCGACGCTGCGGCCACGACGCGCGCCGCCGCCGATGCGCTGTTCCGACGCGGTTAGCCGCCGTTTTTGTCAAGGGCTTGCGCGACAAGCAAAGCAGGGTGACATTCCATACTGAGCCAGGTGACGACCCCGCCCCGGCCCCGGAGACTGCGATGCCCTCCTTCGCCCGTGAACTTGAACATACCCTCCACAATGCGCTTGCCGAAGCCGCCAAGCGCCGCCACGAATACGCCACGCTCGAACATCTGCTGTTCGCACTCATTTCCGATACGCACGCGAGCGCGGTCATGCGCGCCTGCTCGGTCGATCTTGACGATCTTTCGTCCTCGGTGTCGAATTATCTGGATACCGAACTGGGATCGCTGAAGGCCGACGCCCAGGTCGATCCCAATCCGACCGCCGGCTTCCAGCGCGTCGTACAGCGCGCGATCCTGCACGTGCAGTCGAGCGGGCGCGAGGAGGTGACCGGCGCGAACGTGCTCGTCGCGCTGTTCTCCGAGCGCGAGAGCCACGCGGTCTACTTCCTCCAGCAAGAGGATATGAGCCGCCTCGACGCGGTCAGCTTCATCAGCCACGGCATCGCCAAGGTGCCCGGCATGGGTGAGACGCGCATGGTCAAGGGCACGGATAAGGACGAGGACGGGGTGCAGGAGAAGCCGGCGGCCAAGCAGGGCAAGGGCGGCGAGAGCGCACTCAAGCAGTTCACCGTCAACCTGAACGAAAAGTCCAAGCTGGGCAAGATCGACCCGCTGATCGGTCGCTCGTCCGAGGTGGACCGCACCATCCAGATCCTGTGTCGCCGATCCAAGAACAACCCGCTGTATGTGGGCGAGCCCGGCGTGGGCAAGACCGCGATCGCGGAAGGTCTGGCGCGCAAGATCGTCGAGGGCGACGTTCCCGATGTCCTCAAGCCCGCGGTGATCTACTCGCTCGACATGGGTGCATTGTTGGCCGGAACCCGCTACCGCGGCGACTTCGAGGAGCGGCTGAAGAATGTCGTGACCGAATTGGAGAAGCTGCCGCACGCAATTCTGTTCATCGATGAAATTCATACCGTGATCGGCGCTGGCGCGACGAGCGGTGGAGCGATGGATGCCTCCAACCTGCTCAAGCCCGCTTTGAGCAGCGGTGCGATCCGCTGTATCGGCTCGACCACCTACAAGGAGTTCCGCAGCCACTTCGAGAAGGACCGCGCGCTGTTGCGCCGCTTCCAGAAGATCGACGTCAACGAGCCGAGCATCGAGGACGCGATCCTGATCATGGAGGGACTGCGCCCTTACTACGAGGAACACCATAAGCTGAAGTATACCGCCGACGCGATCAAGGCGGCGGTTGAGCTTTCCGCGCGGTATATTTCGGACCGCAAGCTGCCTGACAAGGCGATCGATGTGATCGACGAGGCGGGGGCGAGCCAGATGCTGGTGGAACTCAAGAAGCGCAAGAAGGTGATTACGCAGAAGGAAATCGAGGCAGTGATCGCGACGATCGCGCGTATTCCGCCGAAGTCCGTCAGCGTGGACGACAAGGCGGCGCTTGCCACGCTCGAAGCCGATCTCAAGCGTGTGGTGTTCGGCCAGGACAAGGCGATTGAGCGCGTGGCGTCTGCGATCAAACTCGCACGCGCGGGCCTGCGCGACGCGGTCAAGCCGATCGGCAACTATCTGTTCAGCGGCCCGACGGGCGTGGGCAAGACCGAGGTCGCCAAGCAGTTGGCCCATATCATGGGCATCCCGCTCACCCGCTTCGACATGAGCGAGTATATGGAGCGGCACTCGGTCTCGCGGCTGATCGGCGCGCCTCCGGGCTATGTCGGCTTCGATCAGGGCGGGCTGCTGACCGACGCGGTCGACCAGCACCCGCATAGCGTGTTGCTGCTCGACGAGATCGAAAAGGCACATCCCGATCTGTTCAACATCCTGTTGCAGGTGATGGACAACGGCAAACTGACCGATCACCACGGCAAGACCGTCGATTTCCGCAACGTCATCCTGATCATGACGACGAACGCGGGCGCGGCCGATATGGCGCGCGAGGCGGTCGGCTTTGGCGCGATGGCGCGCGAGGGCGACGATGCGGAGGCGATCAAGCGCATGTTCTCGCCCGAGTTCCGCAACCGTCTGGATGCGGTGGTGGCGTTCGACTATCTGCCGCCCGCAATGGTGGCGCGCGTGGTCGAGAAGTTCATTCTCGAACTCGAACTGCAACTGGCGGACCGTGAGGTCCACATCACCTTGTCCGACGAGGCCAAGGCTTGGCTGACCGAGCGCGGCTACGACCGGCTGTTCGGCGCGCGGCCGATGGGGCGGCTGATCCAGGAGAAGGTCAAGCAGCCGCTCGCCGAGGAGCTGCTGTTCGGCAAACTGGTGAACGGCGGCGAGGTGCGCGTCGAGCTGAAGGACGACGCTCTGTCGTTCGAGGTGACGCCCGCGGCGCCCAAGCCTAAGCCGGTTCGGCGCAAGAAGAGCGAAGAGGCCGCGAGCGACGTGGGCGACGATGAGCCGGTGGAAGCATAAGCGAAGGCGCGCGGTCGAGCGAACGACCGCGCGTCGAACTCTGCCTTAGGCAAAAACTTCCTGGAGATTACGCTGCTTGGGATCATCACCGGATCGGTTTGATCCGGGCGTTCCGTCGGTGACCAACAGAACGAAAAGGTAGATCGACGAAGCGGCAATGATGAGCCCTCCCACGATCGCAAGCGGACCGAGGTTGCGCATCGCGCCCGCGATACCCGCCGAACCGGTTAATCGTCAGCAGGAAACAGAGCCAGTATTCGTTTCGGCGCGCGCGTCCCGAAAACGTCGCGTATTTCTGGAGTGCAGCGAACATCGTGGTCGCCATATCCGCTCCCGGTTTTGCGGACGCGAGGCAAGTTGCCCGCGTCTGGCAACGGCGCATGCCCCCGCGATCCTAGCGGAGGAGATCGCCTTCAAGCAGCTTCAGAATGGCGGAGAAATCGCGGCCCCCCTGCCCCAACCCCGCAAACAGCTCGTACATCGCCCCTGCCTCGCTCGCCAGCGGCAGCGCCTGCCCGACGCTGCGACCCGCCTCCAGCGCCAACCGCACGTCCTTGAGCATCAGCGCGGTGGCGAAGCCGCCCGCATAGTCGCGGTTGGCGGGTGACGCGGGGACCGGGCCGGCGACGGGGCAGTAGGTGGTGAGGCTCCACGACTGGCCGCTCGCTTTGGACGCGATGTCGAAGAAGGTCTGATCCTCCAGCCCCAGCTTGCGCGCCAAGGCGAACGCTTCGCAGGTGCCGATCATCGTCACCGCCAAGATCATGTTATTGCAGATCTTCGCTGCCTGCCCCGCGCCGGGACCGCCCGCGTGGATGACCGCCTCGCCGATCGCGGCGAGGATCGGCTGCGCGCGCGCGAACGCGTCCTGCGAGCCGCCGACCATGAAGGTGAGCGTGCCCGCGTCGGCGGCAGCGGTGCCACCCGAAACGGGCGCATCGACCATCGCGAGCCCGCGTGCCGCTGCCGCCTCTCCAACCGCGCGCGCGGTGGCAACATCGATCGTCGAGCAATCGATCAGGACCGCGTTGGGGTGCGCGGCGTCGAACAGCTCGCCCTCGTACACCGCGCGCACATGGGTGCCGGCTGGGAGCATGGTGACGACCGCATCCGCGCCCTGCGTCGCGATGGCGGCGCTGGCCACGCGTGCGATGCCGTGCGCCTCGGCGCGGGCGAGCGCGACCTCGGAAAGATCGTAGGCGCGTACGGTGTGGCCCGCCCTGGCGAGGTTCGCGGCCATGCCCGAACCCATGTTGCCAAGGCCGATAAATGCGATTGTGCTCATCGCCACTCTATACCCACGAAAAAGGCCCGACCGGAACCCCGGCCGAGCCTAGCATTTTACACTACGCCGCTATGCTTAGCGGCGACCACCCATGAAGCGCAGCATGAACATGAACAGGTTGATGAAGTCGAGGTACAGCGTCAGCGCACCAAGCACGACCGACTTGCCCCGGAACTCGCTGTCCGCGACCTGCGCGTAAACATTCTTCAGCTTCTGTGTGTCATACGCGGTCAACCCGGCGAAAATCAGCACGCCGATCGCATTGATCGCCAGCGCGAGCGGACCCGACTGAATAAACATGTTTGCGATCATCGCCACGATCAGCCCGACCACACCCATGATCAGGAACGTGCCGAGCGCCGACAGGTCCTTCTTGGTCGTGTAGCCATACAGGCTCAAACCGCCGAACGCCGCCGACGTCGCCAGGAACGTCGTCGCGATCGAGGGGCCGCTGTAGCGCAGGAAGATGGTGGAGATCGAAAGCCCCATCACGACCGCGAATGCCCAGAACAGGCCACGTGCATTGGTTTCACTCATACGCGAGATACCCGCGCCCAAGCCGAACACCATCAGCAACGGCGCGAACATGATCACGTACTTCAGAATGCCGCCGCTGTAGAAAACCTGCTGCGCCATACCGCTGGAGGCGAAGAAATAGGATACGACGCCGGTCAGCAACACGCCGCCCGCCATCAGATTGTAAATCGAAAGCATATAGGACCGCAGCCCGGCATCGTAGGATGCCGTGCCCGTGCGCACGCCCGCGCCGTAAGCGGTCCGGGGGTCCACTCGGTCGACCATGTGTGTTCACTCCCAGTCGCGACCGGAATAGCCGCGTCAGACTGCTATATCGCCTGCCCCACGTTAAAGTTCAATATATCTCGTGCGCTTAGAGTGTCCGCAGCACGCGGTTGGGTGGCGCTCCAAGCGCGCTCCACGATCCCGCCAGACCCAGCGCCACCGTGACCAGAGCGCCCAGCGCGACGGTGGCCAGCACCGGGCCGGGCGCGGGCGCGAACGGCAGGCTCAGGACGAAATGTAGCACGCCCCACCCCGCGATCAGCCCGAGCGCAAGCGCGAGCACGCCCACTACGGCGGCGAGCGCGCCGTACTCGATCGCGGCGGCACGCAGCACCTGCGCGCGCGTGGCCCCCAGCATCTTCAGGATCACCGCGTCGTAGGTCCGCGCGCGCCGCCCCGCCGCGAGCGCGCCGACCAGCACCGCCACGCCAGCCGCAATCGTGACCGAGGCGGCGGCGCGCACCGCGAACAGGATTTGGCCGAGCAGATCGTTCACCTGCCCCAGCGCCTCGCGCAGATCGACGATAGAGGCGGTGGCGAACCCGCGCGCGGCGGCGCGGCGAAGCGCACGCGTATCGGCGCGCGGCGGCAGCGCGATCGTGGCGACCCAGGTGTGGGGCGAATCGCGCAGCGCAGCCGCATCGTAGACGAACATATACTGGAGCGCGGGTCGCTGGAAATTAAGGCGGCGAAAATTGGCGATCCGCGCCTCCAGATCGACGCCGAGCACCGAGACGGTGATCGGGTCGCCGAGCTTGAGTCCGAGCAGCCTAGCCTGCGTCACGTCCATCGAGACGAGCGGCGGACCGCTGTAGCCTTGTCGCCACCAGTGGCCCTCCACCAGCGTGTTCCCCTCGGGCGGTACGTCGGCGTAGGTGATGCCCCGATCGCCGCGCAGCACCCAGGCACCCTCGGGCGGAACGATCCGCGATACCGGCACGCCCTTCACCGCCGCGACCGGCCCACGCAACGAGGGCACGCCGTTGACCTTCGCGCCCGGCACGGTCCGCGCGACCATCGTGCGAAACGGCTCGATCGCGTCCTTGGGCAGATCGATGAAGACGAGATCGGGTGCGCCCGATGGCAGCGCGCCCGCGATGCGCGCGGCGAGGCTGGTCTCGATCACCGCGAGCGTCGCGAACAGCGTGAGGCCAAGGCCGAGCGCGACGACCAATTGCGTCAGCGGCGCTCCGGGCCGGTGCAGGTTGGCGAGCGCGAGGCGCGCGATCGGGTTCGCCGGCCGCCGCGCGCGTGCCGCGATCCAGCGGACGAACGCAGCCAGCCCGCCCAGTAGCGCGATCAATGCCGCTACGCCGCCGACGAACGCGGCGGCGAACTGGGGATTTCCCGAGCCGCCGACCGCGAGCGCGAGCAGCACGACCGCCGCCACGACGATCAACGCGAGCGTCCCCCCGCCCGGTCGCGCGGGCGCGTCGAGGTCCGCGCGCAGCAGCCGCGCGGGCGCGGTGCGCGCGGCGGACGCGAGCGGCCACAGCGCGAAGGCGAACACGACGAGCACGCCATACGCCGCCGCGAGCAGCAGGGGGCGCGGCTGGACGGCGACCGAGGGCGCGACCGGCAGTGCGTCGGCGGCAAGGTGCGCGAATGCCCACGGGGCCGCACCGCCCACCATCAGGCCGAGCAGCACCGCGCCCAGCGTGACGACCGCGATCTGGATAAGGTAGCTCGCGCGGATGATGGCGGTCTCCGCGCCCAGGCCCTTAAACGTGGCGATCGTGCCGCGCTTGGAGGCGAGATAGCCCGTCACCCCCTGCCCCACGCCCACGCCCGCCACCACCAGCGCGCTCAGTCCCACGAGCGTCAGGAATTGGCCCAGTTGTTCGACGAAGCGCCGCAGCCCGGGCGCGCTGTTGGAGCGGTCGCGCACCTCCCAGCCATTGCCGCCTGTTGCGGTCTTCAGCGCGGTGATCGCAGCCTTGGGATCGGTGCCGGGCGGGAGCGCGATGCGGTAAAGATGGCTCGCGAGGCTGCCGGGCTGTAGCAGCTGGGTCGCGGGGAGCGCATCGAGCCCGATCACGATCGCGGGGCCGAACGCGATGCCGCCGCTCGCGCGGTCGGGTTCGGCGGCGATGATGCCGCCGACGGTCAGCATCGCCGTGCCGACCTCAATCCGGTCCCCCACGCGCACCCCCAACCGCTCGGCGAGCGCGGGGGCGAGCGCCGCGCCGCCGTGCGCCAGCGCGGGGGCGATCGCCTTGCCGGTGGCGAACGTCGCCTCGCCGTAGAGCGGCCAGCGCGGATCGACCGCCTTCAACTCAGCCAACACACGCGTATCGCCATGGCCCACCATCGCGCGTGCGCGGACCACCTCCGACACTTTGCCAGCTCGCGCGAAAGCTGAACGTTCCTTTGATGTTGCAGCCCGTAGCGGAAGTTCGATCTCAACGTCGCCGCCCAGGATCTCCTGCCCCTTGGCGTTCAGCCCGCCGAGAATCGCCGAGGACAAACTGCCCACCCCCGCGAGCGCGGCCACGCCGAGGAACACGCACACCGCGAGGAGGCGTAGGCCCATGAGGCCGCCGCGCAGTTCGCGCATCGCGAGGCGGAGCGCGATCACCCCGTCATCCGCTCGCGCACGATGCGGCCGTCGCGCATCTCGATCACGCGGCTGCACCGCTCGGCGAGCGCGAGATCGTGCGTGATCAGCACCAGCGTCGCGCCCGCATCGTGTTGGCGCGCGAACAGCAGATCCATCACACCCGCACCCGTGATCGCGTCCAGATTGCCCGTGGGCTCGTCCGCGAAAATCACCGCGGGGCGAGGCCCTAGCGCGCGCGCGATCGCGACGCGCTGTTGCTCGCCACCCGAAAGCTGGGTCGGATAGTGGCTCGTCCGGTGCGCCAAACCCACATCGGCGAGTTCGGCCGCCGCGCGGCCGAAAGCGTCGGCTACCCCCGCCAGTTCAAGCGGCACCGCCACATTCTCCAGCGCGGTCATGCTCGGGATCAGGTGGAAGGCCTGCAGCACCAGCCCGATCCGCCCGCGCCGCGCGCGCGCCAGTCCATCCTCGTCCAGCGAGCGGAAGTCCGCGCCCGTCACCTCGACCGTGCCGCCACTCGCGGGCTCCAATCCCGAGAGCACCGCCATCAGCGACGATTTGCCCGAACCCGACGCGCCGGTGATCCCCACCGTCTCGCCCGCGCGCACCTCGAAGTCGATCCCGCGCAGAATATCCACGCGCCCCTCGCCCGAGCCCAAGGACAGCGTGACATCGCGCGCGCGGATGACGATATCGGCCAACAATGCTCCTTTTGGACGGACCCATGTTCCAGCGCGCCGCATCTAGGCTTCCCCGTCGGCTATTGCGACCGATGATCGCCATGGGGCTGCTCGCCACGCCCGCCGCCGCGTCCCCCGCCAAGCCGCTGATCCTCGCCTTTGGGGACAGCCTGACCGCGGGCTATCAATTGCCGGTCACGCAGGGGTTCACTGCCCAGCTCGAAGCCGCGCTGCGGGCGAAGGGCGTGGACGCGACGGTGCACAATGCGGGCGTCTCGGGCGATACGTCGAGCGGCGGACGCGCGCGGCTCGACTGGGTGCTCGCGGGGCTGCACGCCACACCCGATTTGGTGATCCTGGAACTGGGTGCCAACGATATGTTGCGCGGGATCGATCCGGCCGTGGTCCGCGCCAATCTGGACGCGATGCTGGCCGACCTTCAGCGCCGCCAGGTACGCGTGCTGCTGGCGGGCATGCTCGCCGCGCCCAACCTCGGCGTGCCCTACGCCAAGGCGTTCAACCCGATCTATCCGCAGTTGGCGGCCCGGTACCGCGTGCCGCTCTATCCGTTCTTCCTGAACGGGGTGACCTTGCACCCCGATCTCCAATTGCCCGATCGGCTGCACCCGACCGCGAAGGGCGTGGGCGTGATGGTGCGCGCGATCCTGCCGACCGTCTTGCGCGCACTGCCGCCCGCGCATGGCTGAGGGCGCCGCTCCGCTCGCGCTTGCACGCGGCGATCTTGCGTTCACGTTGATCCGCTCGGACCGGCGAACGCTCGGGATCACGGTCACCGCCGACGGCGACGTGATCGTGCGCGCGCCGTGCCGCGCCGCGACCGCGCGCGTGCTCGCCTTCGTCGACGCGCGCGCCGACTGGATCGCGGCGGCGCGCGCGCGGCTCGCGACCCGGCCGCCGAGGACACCGCCGTCCACCTTCGTCGAGGAGGAGATGCACCGGCATCTGGGTACACCCTATCGCCTCGCGGTCGAGACCGGTCTGCGTCCCGCGGTGCGGATCGAGGACGATCGATTGGTGCTGACCATGCACCGGCCGAACCGGATCGAGGCGCGCGCGGCGCTACTGAGCGCGTGGCGACGTGCCGAGGCCACGCGGGTCTATGCCGATCGGCTGACCGCCCTGTTGCCGCCCTTCGTCGCGCGGGGCTTCGCGCGCCCGCCGATGACGATCCGCGTGCTCAGGCGGCGGTGGGGAAGCATGGGCCGCTCGGGCGAAATGACGCTCTCGCTCGATCTGATCCGTGCGCCCCTGCCGGCGATCGACTTCGTCATCGCACACGAGCTTTGCCACTTGGTGCACTTCGACCACGGGCCGGGGTTCAAGGCGCTCATGTCGGCGACCATGCCCGATCACCGCGAGCGGCGCGCGCTGCTGGAGCGTGCCTTGCGTTGATCACGCCGCTTCGGGCAGCTTGCCGAGCATAATATCGACACCGTCATCGAACATGCGATAACAATCGCGTCCCGCCGCCTTCGCCCGGTATAGTGCCCGATCCGCCGCGTGCATCGCCAAGGCACGGTCCGCGCCCGCATCGGGCAGGATCGCCAAGCCGATGCTGACGCCCACGCTGGCGGTGGCTTCGGGCAGCCGGAAGGGTCGTGCCGCGGCCGACAGGATCATGCGACACAGCGCCTCCATCGTCTCGCGTGACGCAAACTGGGGCAGGATGATCCCGAATTCATCCCCGCCAAAGCGCGCGATCGTGTCCGACGCGCGCAGGAGCGACCGCACCCGCCGCGCGAACTCCTTTAGCACGTCGTCCCCCGCCGCGTGGCCGAGCGTATCGTTGACGTGCTTGAAGCGGTCGAGATCGAGCAGCAGCAGCGCCGCTATCTCTCCCCGGCCGGCGCGCGCGCAGGCGATGTCCAGCCGGTCCTCGAACAGCACGCGGTTGGGAAGCCCGGTCAGCGGATCGTGGAGCGCCATATACTTGGCTTCGGCCTCGCTTGCCTCGACCTTGCGCATCGCTTCGCGCAACCGCTGCACGAGCAGCGCCATCACGCCGATCATCACCAAACCCATCGCGAGCGTCAGCGGCCCCAGCATGTGTAACAGCCGCGTGCCGGGCAGCTCGGGGCGCCAGATCAGATAGCCAACCTCGCGACCATCGTCGTTAGCCAAGCGCATCGACGCCTCGCCTTCGCGGATGTCGGGCCGATCCGCAAAGCGCGCCTTGCAGATAAGATGCTGGTGCGCGAGGTCGGCGATGAAGTCCGAATTCAGGTAGCGGATCGTGACCAGCAGCGGCTCGTGGCCGCGCAACTGGCGGATCCCGGGCGAGGTCGGCACCATGCGCATGATGCTGACTGCGGCGGGGTGCCCGTGCACGCGTGCAAGATGGGCGGCGAACACGACATAGTCGTGGCGTCCGGGCGAGCCGGTAGAGCGCGGGGGCGGGCCGGTTTCCAAGAGACGGTCGCGCAGGTGATTGTGGGGAAGCGTGCGCCCGCGCACCTCCTCGATCATTGCGGCAAGTGCGGGGCGAACGCTTTCGAAGCTGTCGGGCGGGAGCGTATGCCCGTCGATATAGCCATAAAGCGGCGTGTCGTCGGGCCGCAGCATATAGCTTTCCGCGGCCGGGTACAGGAGGTCGAGCTGCGAGCCGATATGTTCGCGGAACCACTCGGGATCGACCGGCTTGCCGAGTTGCAGCACCGGCGCGTCCCAAACCGCATAGGCGATCTGTCCGAGGGGCAGCGCATCGATGCTCGCGCCGATCGCCGCATCGGCGACGCGCATCTGGCGCTCGACGGAGATCGTGTCGCCGCGATCGACCGCCCAGTAGAGCCCGCCTCCCGCCAGCCCGAGCGCGACGATTCCCGCCGCGACCACGGGCAGGATGACGCGTCCCCAGAACCGGCGCGCGGCCCCGTCGTCCAGAAGTTCGGAACGGGTATGCGCACGATCGTCCATCAATCGCTAGACGGGCCCTTCGCGCGCGAGTTTAGGCGCGATCCGGACCAAAGCCGCGGGGCTTGCGTTTGCCGCGGGTTTGCGAGTGGCCTAGGCGAGTGCGATGCACGCCCCATACCCCGCGCTCCGCCTTCGCCGCACGCGCGCCCATGCATGGTCCCGCGCGATGGTCGCCGAGACGCGGCTGTCGCCATCCGATCTGATCTGGCCGATCTTCGTCACCACGGGCGCGCGCGAGCGGCTGCGCACGCTGCCCTTCGTCGAGCGCGTGCCCTTGGCCGAAGTGGGCGCGACCGCGCGTCTCGCGGGGGAGGCGGGGATCCCGTGCATCGCGCTGTTCCCGCACGGAGAGCCGCGATCGGAGGATGCCGGAAGCGCGCTCTCGTCCGACAACATCATGTGCCGCGCAATCGCCGAGGCAAAGGCGGCCGCGCCGCATGTGGGCGTACTCGCGGATGTCGCGCTCGATCCCTACACAAGCCACGGGCATGACGGGCTGCTCGCGGCGAACGGCTCGGTCGATAACGATGCGACGCTGGACGTGCTCGTCGCGCAGGCGTTGGTCCAGGCGCGCGCGGGCGCGGACATCCTTGCACCCTCGGACATGATGGACGGCCGCATCGGCCGCATCCGCATGGCGCTGGAGGCGGACGGGTTCCACGACCGGCAGATCATGGCCTATGCCGCTAAATACGCCTCCGCCCTGTATGGCCCGTTTCGCGAAGCGGTGGGCTCGGCAGGTGCGCTCAAGGGGGACAAGCGCGGCTACCAGATGGATTACGCCAACGCGCAAGAGGCGCTGCGCGAGGTGGCGCTCGATCTTGCCGAAGGGGCGGACACCGTGATGGTGAAGCCGGGCCTTGCGTACCTCGACATCCTGGCGGCCGTGCGCGCCGAGTTCCGTGTGCCCACCTTCGCGTATCACACGAGCGGCGAAGCGGCGATGATCGAGGGCGCGGTCGCGCTCGGCGCACTGGACCGCGACAAGGCGATCGTTGAAATTCTGACCGCCTTCAAGCGCGCGGGCGCGGCGGGCGTGCTGACCTACCATGCGCTGGACGCGGCGCGATTGTTGGGGCGGCAGTAATCAAATACACTGACACCGGTACTTGTTCAAACCCGGTTTGACCGTCTTCGTGCGATTAGTCGTCGTAGGACGATGGTGTCCAGCAACTCAGGCCTGCGGTGTGATCAGAGCGTGATCGCGTCTGAGTGGGTCGGGTTGGGCTTCGCGGGATGCGGGTTTCCGATTCAGCCTTTGTGCTGGGTTGGAGGCCGGCATGGGATAACGCGCCCTCACTCGACGGATTTACGCACGCGGGCGGTAGCGGCGGTATCAGCGAGGCGGAGCTGTCGGGAGGCGTCGGCGATCTTCGCGGTGAGCGTGGCGAGCGTCGTGCGCTGGACGCGGCGCGCGCGAACGACGGGTAGCCCGGCACCCAGGCGGACTGGCGGACGACGGCGCTGGACATGGCTGCCTGCGCGCGACTGGCTGCTCACGCGGATCGCGGCCGCGCCCGATTTTACGGTGCGCGCGCTTCAGGCCGACCTGGCAGCGCATGGGTAGCAAGCGAGCTATGGCATCGTTCGCTCGAACACCCCGCTATTCCGGTAGCGCGGGCGTTATCGTGTGCCTATGTCGAGCGTAAGCCATGCAAAGCAACCATCTCGCTCCGCCGCTCGACATCCTCGCCGTCCTTCAGCTCGCGCTGGTCGCGTGGTGGCGCGAATTCGCGCCGATCCTCGCGCTCGGTGCCTTGCTGATTACCGCACCGGCCTTGCTGACGCAATTGCTCGCCCCCCATGCGGTGGAGGTGTCCACCATCATCGCCACCGCGCGCGGAGTCTGTGGGATGCTGTTCCTTAGCGCAGTGGTCTACGGTGTGCTGCACGCCTTTGCCCGCAGGCCGCTCGCGCCTCGGCGCTTCATCGTGGCGGGGCTTGCCGCAGCCCAGCCAGGCCTGGTGGTCGCGCTCATCCTGGGTGCCGGACTGATGACCGTGCGCATCATTTTCCTTGTCTCCGCCGCACTCGACCCGATGGCGGGCGGGTTCATCGATGGCATAGCCACGGCAGTCGCGTTGTGGAGCATTGCGACATTGCTGCCCGCGGTGCCTGCCGCCGTGGCAGAACGGCTTGGACCGATCGCCGCGCTCGAACGCGCGGCCGCGCTCACACGGGGCAACCGTGTGCGATTGCTCGTCCTGTGCTTTGTGGTGGTGATCACCATCGTGCCGATCGCCGCGCTCGTCGATCTCGTAATCTTCGGCGATCATGCGAGCGCGACCGATATCGCGCGCATCGATGCCGCGATGACCGCCGGCAACCCGGGGCTCTGGATCGCACTGTTGGTCGACCTCCTGATCGCGGGCATGCTCGCCTGCGTTCCGGCCGCCGTCTACGCTGTGCTGGTGACGCTTCGCGCCACCAGCAACGGCGGACGCGGTTAGCGCGAGTAGAACTCGACGACCAGATTGGGCTCCATCTTCACCGGATAGGGCACCTCGTCCAACGTCGGCACGCGCACATACGTCACCTTGAACGCGCCGTCGGATGCGACGTATTCGGGCACGTCGCGCTCGGCCAAACTCTGCGCCTCGAGCACCAGCGCCATCTCACGCGCCTTGGGACCGAGTTCGATTGTGTCCCCGGGCTTCACGCGCGCCGAGCCGATGTTGAGCCGCTTGCCGTTCACCATCACGTGACCGTGATTGACGAGCTGGCGCGCGGCGAAGATCGTGGGCGTGAACTTGGCGCGGTATACGACCATGTCGAGCCGCATCTCCAGCAATCCGATTAGATTACGCGAAGTATCGCCTTTCATCCGGCTCGCCTCGTCATAGACAGCCCGAAACATCTTCTCGGTGACGTTGCCGTAATAGCCCTTGAGCTTCTGCTTGGCGCGCAGCTGTATACCGAAATCGCTGACCTTCTGCTTGCGCCGCTGGCCATGCTGACCCGGCCCATACTCACGCTTGTTAACGGGCGATTTGGGGCGGCCCCAAATATTCTCACCCATCCGGCGATCGAGCTTATACTTGGCACCAATACGCTTCGACATTAGAATTCCAATTCGCTGAGATTCGCTAAGCCCGAGGTTCAAGCGCCACGACTGCCAGGCAGACGCGCGGTCACCGCTTCACTCGGGGTGCGGGACCAATTGCGATCGGTTTTCCTAGCGGATCGCAAGGACAAGTCAATACCGGGCCAGTCGTGAGTTTTGCGTCCAAAGAGAATCCGAAGATCGTGAGGCCCTAGTCATCCCGCACCATCAACGCAATCAACCTTTAGGGGAAAAACTAGAATAAGCAACGACGCAAGACCAGAATCCAAGTCGACCGATCACTTCAACTAACGTCGTCGACAAAGAGCGGAGATGATCCCCCGCCAAGTCCGCACCTCTTGCGCGCTGTACGCAGGCCGCGTCAGCAGATTGCGCACCGTCCGCTTCGACGAGGCCACCCGCGCGGGGACGCGGTAATAGCCCGTTGGCACGAGTGCGGCATCGAGCTGGCCGATCAATCCTTCCAGCTCGTCCATTGGCGCGGGACCGGCGTAATTGTCGATCGCGGACTCGGACCCGGCACCGCTCCGCGCCCATTCGTACGCGCACACCAGCACCGCCTGCGCCAGATTGAGCGACCCGAAATCGGGGTTGACCGGCACTGTCAGGATCGCGTGGGCGATCGCGACATCGTCGGTTTCCAATCCGCTACGCTCGGGGCCGAACAGCAGCGCCGTCTGGCCCGGACGCATGCCGCTCTCGGCCGCCGCCTGCGCGGGGGTCAGGACGGGCTTGGTCATCCCGCGCGGGCGCACGGTGGTGGCGTACAGAAAGCCCACATCCGCCACCGCATCGGCGATGCTCGAGAACACGCGAGCATCGCGCAACACCACATCTGCGCCGCTCGCGGCGGGGCCGGCGGCGGGATTGGGCCAGCCATCGCGGGGGTTCACGAGCCGCAGATCGGTCAGGCCGAAGTTCAGCATCGCGCGCGCGGTCGCGCCGATATTCTCGCCCAGCTGGGGGCGGACGAGGACGATCGCGGGCGGGGTCACACCGCCACGATAGCGAGAACCACGTCGGTCACGAAGGGGGGCGGCACGGCCGCGAAATCGCCCCCGTCGTGCGCCACCTCCGCCTCCCCCACTCGCCCCTGCCCGCGCGTACCGAACGCGCGCACGCGGTAGCGGCCCGGAGCGAGGCCGGGCACCGCCACGCTCGGCGCGACCGCGTCCGCATCCTCGCGCACGCGGCCGTCAGTGGCGAGCCGATCGGCGCGCAGCAGATAGACGATCGCCTGTGTCCCGCTTGCGCAGCCGAACGCCGCGCAGCCGTGCGCCTTTAGTGTACCCGTCAGGCAACGCCGGTCGAACCGGCCCCAATCGATCTCGGGCAGGAACTCCGCCAGCCGGGATTGCTCGATCCGCATCCCCGGCGTGAGCACGTGTGGCTTGCGGTTGGGCCAGCGCATTCCGCCTCCAGCGCCGCCCGTCGCCAGGTGCGCCCACTGGATGTGGCGGAAATATTCGTCATCGAAGGCTTCGGGCAAGTTCCGGTGCTTGTCCTTGAATCGATGGATCGGACCATGCTCGCTGTCGAAGACCGGGCGGCCCGGCACCGCCTCGGCGATAGCCTCCGCGATCAGTCGCCCCGCCGAAGCCGCGGCCGCCACCGTGTCGCGCGGATCGTCGATCGTGCCTTCCTCATACAAATGTGTGTTGGCGAAATCGAGCGCCGGGTGGCGGAAGATCGGCTCGTTCAGCCACGGCTTCCAGCCGAGCTCAGGCCCGAACACGCTCGCGGTCTGCGGGTGCGCCCTCCCATACAGCCGCATTTCCAGATCACGCAGCCAAGGCCCGATATCTCCGATGTAATCATCGAACGCGTCCCGGCGATTGTCGCCCTGCGCGGGGTGCATCTCGTTCCAGATGTCCCACGCGAACAGCGCGCCCGATCCGCCCCATCGTCGCGTGACGAACTCAATACGGTTCCTGATCGCCACGCGCGTCGCAGGATCGACCATCAGCCGTGAACGCGCGGCACAAGGCCCGCCGTTCTTGCGGTTGAAAGGGTGGCGCTTCCAGTTGATCCACTGGAAGAAGGTGTCCATCGGTGTCAGCAGGATGCGCATCCCCACGCGCTCGCACAGCGCGAACAGATCGTCCCACAACCGCACCATGTTGGGCACGAACACGCCGATCGGGTTCTCGAAATAGCGATGCCGCCGGTGCGCATATTCCAGCATCAGGCGGATGCACGTCACTCCATGCTCGCGCAGCCGAACCAGATGCGCTTCGACCGCCGCCGGGTCGCGTCGGCGGAACAGCAATGTCAGATCGGGCCAGTCGATCGAATCGTTCGCGCCGATCGGCGTCCAGCTCGCCCCGTCCTCGGTCTCGAAATAGGGTGCGTGTCCCGCCACCCGCACCCATGCCAAACCCACGCCCGCTCCTTCGATCCGCCAGCCGCGCTCAACGCCCGCGCGAAACGATCGGCTCCCCTTCCCTGTCGGCCCGTCACCGATTAGACGCACACACGCAATGACCCCGCCCACGCGCGCCGCCCGGATCGAGTCCGAAACTCTCGCATTGCGGGCGTTGACCTATGTCGTCGGCGATGCCGAGCTTGGTCCACGCCTGCTCGACGTGACAGGCCTCGATGTGGCCACACTGCGCAACCGCGCGAGCAACCCCGCATTGCTCGCCGCCACGCTCGCGTTCCTAGAAGCGCACGAGCCGAGCCTGATCGCCTGCGCCACCGCGCTCGCGATCGATCCAGCGCAGCTGATCGCCGCGCGTGCGGTCCTCGATCCCCGTTCCCAGGAGTAACTCATGTCCATCCACGCCCGCCTCGCCGAACTCGGCATTAAACTGCCCAGCCCCAAGCCGCCGGTGGCGAGCTATGTCCATGTCGTCGAGGCGGCGGGCATGGCCTACACCTCGGGCCAGGTGCCTTTCGCCGCCGACGGCAGCTACCCCAAGGGACGGCTCGGCGCGGACATCGACATGGCCGGGGGCGAGGCGGCAGCGCGGCAGTGCGCGCTCAACATTCTCGCCCAGCTGAACGCGGCCGGGCTGCTCGACCGCGTGGCGCGCATCGTCAAACTGGGCGTGTTCGTCGCCGCCACGCCCGAGTTCACCGATCACCCCAGGGTCGGCAACGCGGCGTCGGACCTGATGGTCGAGGTCTTCGGCGACGCGGGCCGCCATGCGCGTTCGGCGGTGGGCGTCGCCTCGCTGCCGCTGGGCGTACCGGTCGAGATCGACGCGGTCGTCCAGCTGCGCGACTAAGCGGCCCCTCCCCGCGTTCCATACCGCACGCCATATCGGCGCGAGACACCGGAGCGCCCCAGCAATCGCCGACACCGACCCCCAGCCCATCACCGCGCACCTGATCGCCGCCGCCTCCGAAGTGAACGCGGCGGATTGGGACGCGTGCGCGGGCGAGGACAACCCCTTCACGCGCCACGCTTTCATCACGGCGGTGGAGGACAGCGGCTCGGCCACGCCCCGCACCGGATGGGCGGCGCGGCACATTGTGATCGACGGCGCGGACGGCCGCCCTGCCGCGATCCTGCCAGCGTACCTTAAATCGCACAGCCAGGGCGAATATGTGTTCGATTACGCGTGGGCGGACGCGTTCACGCGCGCGGGCGGCGAATATTACCCCAAGTTGCAAATCAGCGTGCCCTTCACACCCGCCACCGGCCCGCGCCTGCTGACGCGCGACCCAGATCTTGCGCCCGCATTGCTGCTCGCGGCCGAGACGCTGTGCCGTCAGAACGGCCTGTCGTCGGCGCACGCCACCTTCATCGAACCGGGCAAGCTCGCCCCGTTCGAGATCGCGGGATGGCTGATCCGCAAGGACCAGCAGTTCCATTGGGAAAATGCGGGCTACACCGGCTTCGACGATTTCCTGGGCGCACTCGCCAGCCGCAAGCGCAAGACGATCCGCAAGGAACGCGCCGCCGCGCTGGAGGACGGCATCACCGTGGAGCATCTGAACGGCCGAGATATCACCGAAGCGCACTGGGACGTGTTTTGGCGCTTTTACCAAGACACCGGACAACGCAAATGGGGCCAGCCCTATCTCAAGCGCAAATTCTTCAGTCTGATCGGCGAGCGCATGGGCGAACGCACCTTGCTGATGCTCGCTAAGCGCCAGGGCAGATACATCGCGGGCGCGCTCAACTTCATCGGCGGCACCTCGCTCTACGGACGCTATTGGGGCTGCAGCGAGGATGTGCCTTTCCTGCATTTTGAGCTGTGCTATTACCAAGCGATCGACTGGGCAATCGCAAACGGTCGCCGGCGCGTCGAGGCGGGGGCGCAAGGCTCGCACAAGCTCGCGCGCGGCTATCTGCCAACGATCACCTACAGCGCGCACTTCATCGAAAACGCGGGCCTCCGGCGCGCGATCGCCGATTATCTCACGCGCGAACGCGCCGCGGTGGAAGCGCATGCCGCCGAACTCGCCGAACATGGTCCGTTCCGCAATGAGGATTGATCCGCTGACGCCAGCGGACACCGCACGGATCGAAGCCCTGCTCGATGAAGCGTTCGGCACCGATCGCCGCGCGCGCACCGCCTATGCGCTGCGCGCGGGCACGATGCCGATCGCGAGCCTGAGCTTCGCCGCACGCGCGGATAACGGGACATTGATCGGATCGCTGCAATGCTGGCCGATCGCACTGGTGACCGACACGCGACGTGCTTATCCGCTCGCGTTGCTCGGCCCCGTCGCGGTCGCGGTGGACCACCGCAGTGAGGGTGTAGGCAAGGCGCTGATCGGCGCGTGTCTCGCGCGCGCGCCGAACGCCGCGATGCTGCTGATCGGAGACGCGCCCTATTACGGCCGCTTCGGTTTTTCGAGCGCGGCAACACGAGCGTGGGCGCTGCCCGGACCCGTCGACCCCGAACGGTTGCTGGCGCGCAACGCGGATATCCTCCCCGCGCAGGGCGTGATCGCGCCGGCATCGCTTGCGCGAAAGGCGGCCTGACACACTCCGTCCAACATCCATCGATCGCCCTAAACGACGGCGCGTAACATCGGCACGGCACGTCGATCGGCGGGCAAAGCTCCTGATACGTACGCTTGCAGACGCGCAAGGCATGACGCACCTACGCCCGATGCGAATACTTCCGCTTCTCCTGCTCGCTGCCGCCTGTTCGCCCGCGGTGGTGACACCGCCCGCGCCGATCCTCGCTCCTCCTGCGCCACCGCCGCCCGCGCCGGCGGGTTTGACGCGCGTGCTCGGCCACACCGCAGCCGAGGTGCAGGCGCTGATCGGCACGCCAACGCTCGACCGGGTAGAGGGCAAGGGACGGCAGCTCCAGTTCGCGCGCGGGCCCTGCGTGCTCGATCTCTTCCTCTATCCGCCCGCGCCCGGACAAGAACCCCGCGTCAAATACCCCTATGCGAGGCGCAAGAACGGCAGCCCGCTCGATCCCGCGTCCTGCCTCCAGAGCCAGATCATCGGCGCGCGCTGAGCCGGTCGAGCGCCCAAGTCGCCGCCTCCGCCACCACGGGATCGGCATCGGCCACCAGCGGCTGGAGTTCGCGCGCCAGCCGGGGTTCGCCGCTGTTCCCCGCCGCGATTGCCGCATTGCGCACCAGCCGTCCCCGCCCAATGCGCTTGACCGGCGAACCCGCGAACACCTCGCGGAACCCCGCATCGTCCAGCGCCAGCAGATCGGCCAGCGCGGGCGCGGCGAGTTCGGCGCGTGGCGAAAACGCCATCTCGCGCCCCGCAACCGCGAACTTGTTCCACGGGCAGACCGCGAGGCAATCATCGCAGCCATAGACACGGTTGCCCATGCCCGCGCGCAGCTCGAGCGGGATCGGGCCTTTATGCTCGATCGTCAGATACGAAATGCACCGCCGTGCATCGAGCCGGTAGGGCGCGGGGAACGCGTCGGTCGGGCACGCCGCCATGCAGCGCCGACACGATCCGCAATGATCGCCGCCGGGCGCGGTCGGCTCCAGCTCCAGCGTCGTCATGATCGCGCCCAGGAACAGCCAGCTGCCATGGTCGCGGCTGACCAGATTGCTGTGCTTGCCCTGCCACCCCAGCCCCGCCGCCTCGGCCAGCGGCTTCTCCATTACGGGCGCGGTGTCGACGAAGACCTTGACGTCGCCTTCTCCGGCCGATTTCAGCATCCACCGCGCGAGCGCCTTCAGCCGTGTCTTGATCAGATCGTGATAATCGCCGCCCAACGCATAGACCGAGATCACCCCCGTGCCCGGAGCATCCGCGTGTCGCAGCGGATCCAGCACGGGCGCATAGCTCATCCCCAGCATCACGATCGATCGCACTTGGGGCCACAACGCCAGCGGCGCGGCCCGACGTTGGGCGGTGTCCGCCATCCAGAGCATGTCGCCATGGCACCCGTCCGCCAGCCACGCGCGCAGCCGCTCGCCCGCCAGCGGTGCAGCATCGGCGGGCGCGACCCCCACCGCCTCGAACCCATGCTCGTGCGCTGCCGTCGCCAGCGCCGCGCTAGAAATCGAGCTTGTCATAATGCGCGGGCGGGAACAGCCCCTCCATCCGCTCGGCGAGCAGCGGACGCATCGAGGGCCGGGACTTGATCGCCGAATACCACGTTTTCAGGCTGGCATGGCCCGACCAGTCGATACCCGAGAGATAATCCGCAACCGAAAGATGCGCTGCCGCGGCAATGTCCGCCATGCCGAACCGCTCGCCCGCCAGCCAGCGCCGCGTGTCGAGCAACCAGTCCAGATATTCCAGATGCCCCTCCACCGCGCGGCTCGCACGGCGCAGCGCCTGCCCGTCGGGCGGCTCGCGGCGGATCGCGCGCTTGATCATGCGTTCGTGCAGCAGGTGGACGCCCACCTCGGTATAAAAACGTTGGTCGAACCACGCCACCAGCCGCCGCGTCTCGGCGCGGCACAGCGCGTCCGCCCCCACGAGCGATGGACCGTCCAGCGCTTCGTCCACGAATTCGGCGATTGCGATACTGTCCGCCAGCATCGCGCCGTCCACTTCCATCGCGGGCGTCTGCCCGGCGGGGTTGATCGCCAGATACGCCTCGTCCTGGTTCCACGGTGTTGCCTGAACCAGCTCCACGACGCCGCCCTTCTCGCCGAGCGCGAGGCGCACCTTGCGCGAGAAAGGACAGAGCGTGAAGTGATGGAGCCGCCACATGGACCGCGTTCATAGACGCGGCCACGCGTGTGTCACCAGCCGCGTTACCCGAAACGCTTGGCAATTCCAAAATAGAAGGCCTGACGCGGACCATATTGCGGGGCGGTGATCCCTACTCCCGAGCCGTTTCGGATTTGATAAACCCGGTCGAACAGGTTAATTACGTCGAAGCGTAGTTCCAGGCCCTTCAACGGCCCGCCCCTGTCGAAACGCTGGCTGATGCCGAGGTTGACCTGCTCGTAGGCGGGAAGCTTCGAACCGTTGGGATGCACGATGTTGGGATCGTCCGGCGATCGGCGCAGGCCCGAACCGTAAATCAGATCGGTCGCGAGCGTCAGCGGACCATAGCGGTTGTCGATCCGGTAGGACGCGCCCGCCGAGCCGGTGATTTTCTGGTTATGATCGGTGTAGATGTAGTGCGTGCGAATATAGGCCAGCTCGGCCGCGCCGAAGAAGAATTGATTGCTGATGATGTCGTTCGCACGCTGTTCGGCAGCCGCCACGTTGGCATAAAGGCTCAGCGGCCCACGCCGGTAGTTGCCTCCCACTTCGATACCGTAATTATAGCCGCGCGCGTAATTATAGGGCGATAACACCAGCGCCTCGCCGAACTGGCCCTCGTCGATAAGATTGCGCTTGTGTTTGTGATAGCCGTCCAACGTCAGCGTGAAATGCGCGAACGGCGTCAGGTTGACGCCCGCATCGTACAGCGTCTCGCGCTCGGCGCGCACCGGATCGGCGGTCAACGAGTTAGCTTCCTTGGTCGTGCCAGTGAACAGCCCGACCGTCTGCGAGGCGGCGAGTTCCTGCGGCGGCGGCGTGAACGTGCGCGCATAGCCGATGTGCGCGGCGAGCTTGTCCGAGAACTTGTAGACCGCGTTGACGCGTGGCGAGAACTGCTGCTCGCGCGTGTACGCCTCCACCCGGTCGAACCGCCCGCCGAAGTTGATCGTCAGCCTGGGCAGCGGGGTCCACTCGTCCTGGAGATAGACGCCGTAGAGCGTGCCCAGCTTGCGCTGACGATCGACGATCGAAAACGCCTGATCGAGGGCAAACACGCCCGTCGTGTCGAACACCGAACTGTTGACGAAGCTATGCGTGATCTCACGCTGGTAAAACAGGCCGTAGCGCAGCGTGTGCGCGCCCGAGACTTGGAGCCGCCCGTCCGCTTGCACGCCGAACAGGTCCGAGGACAGGCGCGAGCGGTCCGCATAGCCGTTGAACAGCAGGTCGCCGGTCACATCGGGGAGGAAGCGCTGGCGCGACAGGCGGAAGAAGGGCGCGACTTGTAAGTCGATCGGACCGTTTGAATATTGCAGCGCGACCGACCCATAGTAATTTTTCTCGCGCTGGCGTTCATTCAGCTTGGACGAGTCGAACGCGGTCTGGCCGTTATAGGTGAAGTTGGTCGGCCGGCTAGGTATTGCCGGGATTTCGAAGTTGCTCTCGTTGATCCCGAACACCGCCGAGACGCGGGTTGTGGAAGACAGGATCTGCGAAGCGTAGAAGAAGCCCTTATACTGGTCGCTGGTGTCGTTGAACGTGTCACGCCGCCCGATCGGGTTCTCGATGCCGAGATCGGTGTGCGTATAGGTGAACGAGCCGAAGCCGTTGAACCCGCCCTTGGACCCTTGCGCGAGGATCGACGGCTGGAGCGTGTTGTAGCTGCCGCCGTACATGCTCAGCACCGCCGCGTTGTCGAACGCGCCGGTCTTCGTCTTGATGTCCACCACGCCTGCCGTGCGATAACCATATTGCGCGGGAAGCGCACCGGTGATCAGGCTGATCGAATCGGCGATGCGGGTATCGATCACTTGGCCAAAGCCGCTGATCGGCTCGGGGAAAATCACGCCATTGATGCGGTATTGCAGATTGGCGTGTTCGTTCCTCACGTGGATTTGCCCGAAATTGTCCTGCGTCACGCCGGGCGTCTGCTCGAGCGTGCGCGCCAAAGTGCGCTCCGCCCCCTGGGGCTGGATCGCGAGCGCCTGCGCGTCGAGCGTGTAGCGGTTCGCGCCCAGGCTGGGCAGCAGCCGGTCGCGCGCCTGATCGAGCCGTCGTGCGGTCACCACGATCTCCGACTCGGGCGCGGCCGAGCCAGCGGGGGCGGGCGACGGCTTCGCGGCGGCGCTCGGATCGGTGCGCGGCTGATCGGGCGCGGTTTGCGCTCGCGCGGGAGGATTCGCAGCGAGTGCGAGGACGGCGGTGGTGGCGAGGAGGGCTGTACGCATGACCACCCTCTGCATGATATATTGTTACATCAAAATGAACCGATGTGCAGGAATGCGTCGCCAATCGTGAGATGCCGCAACGCGGGCAAACCGCCGTCAGCCGTTGCCCATCAGCCACACCCGCCCGTAATCAGGGTCAGCCGCACGCCGCGCAGCACCCACGCACTTCAATCACCGGGCGCGCGGGCCGGAAGCCTCCTGCCCGTGCGGCCTCGCGCAGCGCGCCCGTCAGCGCGTCGTCGTCGATATGCGTGATCGCATCGCAGCCGTCGCACACCAGGAAGATGCAGTCGTGCGCGCAGCCGGGGTGCTCGTTCACCACATACGCATTACGGCTCTCGATCCGGGTGGCGACCTGCGTGGCGACGAACAGGTCGAGAATGCGATACACGCTGTTCGCCGCCACCCGCCGCCCAAGCCGCTCGGACGTCGCATCCGCCACCGCATAGGCGGACGCCGGCCCGCTACCCTCTGCCAGCGTCGCGAACACCTCGGCACGCAACGCGGTCCATTGCTCCCCGGCTCCCTCCAGACACGCGCGCGCGGCATCGGCGAGCGCGGCTCCCGTCGGCAGCGAATGGCTATGCGCGTCGGCATGGTAGGACATTGATCTCCCTTTAACCCTGCGAAGGCTCGGGCGAAACCGTCGCGCCCTTCCAGCCTTGCGCCACAACATACCATTCGCGGCTTTCCTTGCGGCTCGCAGCGGGCTTGGCGTGGCGCACGGTCGTAAATCCCTGTTTCAGCCGCGCAACCAGCGCCGAATCCGCGCCCCCCGCGAGCACCTTCGCCACGAACGCCCCGCCGGGCGCCAGCACCGTCTCCGCCAGATCGAGCCCCGCCTCGATCAGCCCCATCGTGCACAGGTGATCGGTCTGCCGATGACCGACCGTGTTCGCCGCCATGTCGGAGAGTACCAGATCGGCCACTCCGCCCAGCGCGGCCTCGACCAGCCCCGGCGTATCGTCCGCGCGGATGTCGGCCTTTAGGATCGTCACGCCTTCCAGCCGCTCCATGTCGAGCACGTCCAGCGCCACCACCCTCGCTCCGGGCCTTCGGATGCGCGCGATCTGCGTCCACCCGCCCGGAGCCGCGCCCAAATCGAGGATGCGGCCCGTGCCCGCCAAGATGCCGAACTGCTCGTCCAATTCGATCAGCTTGAACGCCGATCGCGCGCGGTAGCCCGCCGCCTTCGCCGCCATCACGTAAGGATCGGCCAGCTGGCGCGCGATCCACGCGGCGGAAGCCTGGCTTCGATGCCGCGCGGTCAGCACGCGCGTCTTAGGCCCGCGCGACGCCCCCCCCACGCCTTCGGTTCCCGATCCCACGGCACCACGTTTGCCCGCGCCCGCCCCGCCCTGGCGACCCGGCCCCCGGCTAATCGCCATCGCGTGCGATCAGCGTACGCAGGATGCCCTCGCGGATGCCGCGATCCGCGATCCGCAGCCGCTCGCACGGGAAGGCAGACAGGATCGACTCCAATATGGCGCAGCCCGCAACGATCAGGTCCGCGCGATCCGGCCCGATGGTGGGCAGCAGGCCGCGTTCCGTGGGAGACTTGCCCGCCAGCATATGCCCGATCTCGCGCATCTCGCCCGCAGGCACATAGCAACCGTCTACCTGCGTGCGGTCATACGCGGGCAACCCCATCTGCAGCGCGGCCAGCGTCGTGACCGTGCCCGACGTCCCCAGCAACTGCGGCGTACGCCCGTCCATCATCGGCGCGACGCGCGCGGCGAACGCCGCTAGCGCCTGCGTCACGCGGCCATGGCTGCGCGCATAGGCACCGAGCCGTCCATCGCGCGTGGGAATGCCCATCGGCTCGGTCTCCGCCAGGCTGATCACCCCCCACGGCAGGCTCACCCACGCGCGCACCTCCGCCTGGCCGCCCGGTCCGGGGCGCACCAGCACCAGCTCGGTCGACCCGCCACCGATGTCGAACACGATCGCATCGCGCGCGGCGGGCTCGATCAGCGCCTGACAGCCCAGCACCGCGAGCCGCGCCTCCTCGGCGGGCGTGATCACGTCGAGCGCGATCCCCGTCTCCTCATAGACCCGCTCGATGAACTTCGCCCCGTTCGCCGCGCGCCTGCACGCCTCGGTCGCTACCGATCGCGCCAGCGTCACCTCCCGACGCCGGATTTTCCCCGCGCACACCGCGAGCGCCGCCAACGCCCGGTCCTGCGACGCATCCGATAGCCGCCCACTCGCGAGAAGCCCCTCGCCCAACCGCACCACGCGGCTGAAACTGTCGACCACGTAAAAACTATCGCGCGCCTGTCGCGCGATCAGCAGGCGGCAATTGTGGGTGCCTAGATCGAGCGCGGCATAGGTGCGTCGCTTCGCGCGGGGGTCGGCGGCCTCGCGCATGGTTTCGCCATGCGGGGCCGCGAGCATTTCGCCCGCGTCCAAGTCCATCGGCATCGTTCCAATCGCCCACCCGTGGGGACCCCACGCGCGCTTGTTCACAAGGTAAGCCGAAACGGGGCAGGCCGCAACGTTCCCGCGTTGACAGCGATGCGCTTGCCGCCTAGCTGGCGGAACCGGCGATTGCCCCGTCGTCTAATGGTAAGACAGCGGATTCTGACTCCGCCAATCGTGGTTCGAGTCCACGCGGGGCATCCAGCGGGCTACGATCCGGCTGCCTGTCCCTTGCCAAGCCGCGCGCGTCCGAACACACGTCCCACAATGATATCTATGAGATTGGGAGAGTGTTCATGCAGCGTCACATCACCTTGGTCGCCGTCCTCGCATTCGCGGCTGCCCCTGCCGGCGCGAAAACCTACGACGCGCTGTTCACCTTCGGCGACAGCCTTGTCGATTCGGGCAACGTTCAAGCCGCCGCGGTCGGCGCGGGCCTGCCCGATCCGACTCCTGCGTCCAAGGGCTACTACAAGGGACGCTTTTCCAACGGCTTGAATGCCGCCGATTACCTCAGCCAGGCGCTGCTCGGCCATCCTACCACCGGCTCGCTGCTGGGCGGCACGGACTTCGCCTTCGGCGGCGCGCTCGCTTCGACGAACGCGGACGTCATTCCCGATCTCGGCGCCCAAATCGCCCTGTTCGCAGGCGCTACGGGCGGCCATGTCGACCCGAACGCGCTCTACTTCATCAACGCGGGCGGCAACGACGGCTTCGCCCAAGTCTTCGGCCAAGCCGATGCGCCAACAGCCGCGCGGGTCGGCGCGTCGGTCGCCGGGACCGTGCAGGCGCTCGCCCTGCTCGGCGCGCGCCATTTTCTCGTCGACAATGTCTTCGATCTTGGCAACACGCCGATCGTGCGTGGCGCGGGCCTGAGCGCGGCGGGAACCGCTCGCACCAAAGCGATCAACGCCGCGATCGCGAGCGCGCTGAACGGACTGGCGCTCCCGGCCGGAGCCGATCTGCGCCTGTTCGACGCCTACGCGCTCGGCCTGCGCCTGAACGCCGATCCCGGCGCCTTCGGCCTCGCCGGACTGAACACGACGACGCCGTGCATCGCGGTCGGCGCGGCTCCCGCGTGCACCGGTTATGAGTATTTCGATCAGGTCCATCCGACCGACAGCATCTACCGCATCTTCGGTCGCGGCCTCGCGCAGACGGTGCCCGAACCCGCGCCCCTCGCGCTGCTTGGCTTGGGCGCGCTCGGCCTTATACGCGCACGGCGGCGCGTCTGAGCCTGCTCAGCGCCAAGGGCATCGTCGCCGAACGCGGCGGGCGTCTGGTGCTGGACGGGGTCGCCTTCGCGCTTGGCGCAGGGGAGGCGTGCCTGGTCACCGGTCCCAATGGCTCGGGCAAATCCACGCTATTGCGCGTGCTGGCTGGACTGCTCGCGCCCGTTGCGGGCGTGATCGAACGCGCGGGCCGGGTTGCGTGGCTCGGGCATGACAATGCGCTGAAAACGACCAGCACGCTCGGCGACGAGCTTCGCTTCTGGGCGAGGCTAGACGGCGCGACCCTCGATGCTTTCGCCCGCGCGGCGGACTCCTTCGACCTTACCCCCTTGCTCGATCTGCCCGTCGCGATGCTCAGCCACGGCCAGCGCCGCCGCGCCGCGCTCGCACGCGTGGCGGCGAGCGGCGCGCCGGTGTGGCTGCTCGACGAGCCCGAGGCGGGGCTGGACGCGCGCTCGGTCGCGCGCCTCGCCGCAGCCCTTGCCGCACACCGCGCGCAGGGCGGCGCGGTCGCGGTCGCCGCGCATGGCGCGCTTGATCTGCCGGGCGCGCACGCGCTGCGGCTCGGGGCTTCACAGGCGGAGAGCCCGCGATTATATCCGGTCCAGTCGTCAACAATTGAAAGGAGGTGATCCAATGTCTCATTGTCACAAACCGCAGCGTGTCACGGTCGAGGCCGGGATCTCCGCCAAGGGGATCATCGCCTGAGTTACCGCCGCACCACGCGGTAAAGACAATGGAAGGGCCGGGTCGCGCGAAGCGACCCGGCCCTTCGTCCGTTCAGGCGAACCAGCGCGTCAGGAACGCCGCGTAGATATCGGTCAACGTAGCGAGATCTTCGAGCGGCACCGCCTCGTCCACCTGATGCATCGTGGCCCCAAGCAGCCCCATTTCCACCACTGGGCAATAGCGCCGGATGAAGCGTGCGTCCGATGTGCCGCCACCAGTTGAATACCCGGGCGCGGCCCCGGTCACCGCCTGCGCCGCCGCCGCGAGCGCGTCGCTGAGCGGCCCTGGCTCGGTACGGAACGCCTCGCCCGAACAGGTGACATCCAACGTCGCCGTCGCGCCCTCCGCCGCCGCCGCCGCGCGCAGCCAAGCCTCGAGCGACGCTGCGCTGTGGCGATCGTTGAACCGGATATTGAACCGCGCCCCCGCGCGCGCGGGGATGACGTTGTTGGCATTCGGCTCGCCGCCCTCGATCCGCGTGATCTCCAGGTTGGACGGCTCGAACCACGGCGTGCCCGGATCGAGCGGCTCGGCCTTCAGCCGCGCAATGATCCGCACGAGCCGCGTCAGGGGATTATCCGCCCGCGCCGGATAGGCGACATGCCCTTGCACGCCCTCGACCGTGATCCAGCCATTCAACGATCCCCGTCGCCCGAGCTTGATCGTGTCGCCGACCGCCTCGACGCTTGTTGGCTCTCCCACGATCGCCGCCTCGGGCAACAGCGCCCGTTCGGCCAGCCACGGCATCAGCCGCGCGGTGCCGTCAACCGCGTCCCCCTCCTCGTCCCCGGTGATGATCAACATGGTCGCGCCCTGCCCGCCCCCGACCCGCCAGCGCGCCTCGGCCGCGATCCACGCGGCGATCGCCCCCTTCATATCCGCCGACCCGCGCCCGACCAACGATCGACCCACGATCGCCCCAGCGAACGGCGGCTTGCTCCAGCGCGCCGCGTCGCCTGTGGGCACAACATCGCTATGCCCCGCGAAGGCGAGCCTTCGTCCCGGGCCGCCCAGCACCGCAACCAGATTGTCGATCACGCCAAAGCGCGGGCGGTGCACCTCGAACCCAAGCACGCCCAGCGCATCCGCCAGCACGCCGAGCGCGCCCGCATCCGTAGGCGTAACACTGGGGCAACGGATCAGGGCCTGGGCGAGGGTTACGGCGTCCATCGGTGCGCCTAAGCTTGCCTGCCCCCGCCACGCAACCTTGACTCATCGCCGCCGCGCCCCTTAATCGCGCGCTTCGCCGTGCACCACGGCCCCTTCGTCTAGCGGTCTAGGACGTCGCCCTCTCACGGCGAAAACACGGGTTCGATTCCCGTAGGGGTCACCAGCGTTTCCGGCGTACGTCCCCTAAAGCGGCGACCATGCCTCCTCGCGCATCACCACGGGTGGCATGACCGCGTCCTGCAGCGCGTTCAGCATGGCTTCTACCCCTTGCCCGCTCGCCGCGCTGAGCAGGAAGACCTCGCGGCCGCTCACGTGTTCCAGCGCGCGCTTGCGGGTGTCGAGCGTCTGCGCGGTGATCGTGTCGGCCTTGCTCAGCGCCAGGATGCGCGGCTTCTGCGCCAGCCCCGCGCCATAGGCGGCGAGCTCGGCCTCGATCGTACGGTAGGCCACCGACGGCCCGGGATCGCCCGCGTCGATCAGGTGCAGCAGCACGCGGCAGCGTTCGATGTGGCCGAGGAAACGATCTCCCACCCCCACGCCCTCGGACGCGCCCGCGATCAGGCCGGGGATATCGGCGAGCACGAACTCGCGACCACGGTGGCTCACGACGCCCAGCTGCGGCTTCAGGGTAGTGAAGGGGTACGCCCCCACCTTTGCCTGCGCGTTGGTCACCGCGTTTAGAAAGGTGGACTTGCCCGCGTTGGGCAACCCCACCAGCCCCGCGTCCGCGAGCAGCTTCAGCCGCAGCCAAACGCTCATCTCCTTAACCGGCTCTCCGGGCGTGAACTGTCGCGGGGCGCGGTTGATCGAGGATTTAAAGGTGGCGTTGCCGCGACCGCCGAGGCCGCCCTCCAGCATCGTCACACGCTGACCCACGTGGGTCAGATCGGCGAGCGTTGTCTCCTGATCCTCCGCGAGCACGGTAGTACCCATCGGCACGGGAACCACCAGATCGCCCGCGCCCGCGCCTGCACGGTCGCGGCCCGATCCGCCCTGGCCGCGATCGGCTTTCAAATGCTGGCGATAGCGAAAATCGATCAGCGTGTTCAGCCCGGGCACCGTCTCGAAGACCACCGATCCGCCGCGCCCGCCATTGCCGCCGTCGGGACCTCCGTATTCGACGAACTTCTCGCGCCGGAAGCTGACCGCACCGTTGCCGCCCGCGCCCGAGAACAGATGGATTTTGACCTGATCGAGAAAATGCATTGTACCCCGTGTTCGTCTTCACACATGACGATTATGTAAGGCCTGTTCCACACGCGGGAAGGCGATAGGTCGGTAGATAGGGCGTGTCGGCCGGAATGCCGATAAGCATGGGAAGGACCACCACTATGAAGATCAGCCATATTCTCGCCGCTTCGGCTCTCAGCCTCGCGCTCGTCGCCCCCGCGTTCGCGCAGGACGCTTCGGCTCCGGCTTCGGGTTCGGCTCCCGCGAGCAGCCCCTCGGGTTCGATGGGCACCACCGATTCTTCGATGTCGTCGTCGGGTTCGATGAAGTCGGGCAAGAAGATGCACACCAAGAAGATGCACACCAAGAAGATGAAGAAGGGCTCGATGAGCTCGGACTCGTCGATGACGCCTGCTACCCCCCAGTAAGGCACTTCTCCGGTCGGGAACCTGGGTTCCCGACCGGCTTCGGCCCGTGACGACACTGTCGTGCGGCCCGGACATTCGGGCCTGGGAGAACCCATGACCCGCAAGATTTTGCTCGTCGAAGACGATGCGACCGCGGCGGAATATATCGCGCGCGGACTGAGCGAGGCGGGCTACACCGTCGATACCGCGTCCGATGGGCGCGACGGTCTGTTTCAGGCGACCGAAGGCGGCCATGCCGCGATCATCCTCGATCGGATGCTGCCTGGATTGAACGGCGTGGCGGTTCTGTCCGCGCTTCGCGCCGCCGATGTGAAGACCCCCGTGATCATGCTTTCCGCGCTGGGGTCGCTCGACGACCGCGTAACCGGCCTCACGCACGGCGCGGACGATTACCTGCCCAAGCCTTTCGCGATGAGCGAGTTGCTTGCGCGTCTCGAAGCGGTGCAACGACGCACGTCCGATACCGGCGCGGCCCCCGTGACCACGCTCGGCTGCGCGGACCTGACGATGGACCTGCTCAGCCGCCGGGTGAAGCGCGGTGAGACCACGATCCCCATCCAACCGCGCGAATTCCGGCTGCTCGAATATCTGCTGCGCCACAAGGATCAGGTGGTCACGCGCACGATGCTACTGGAAGGCGTCTGGGATTATCACTTCGATCCAGGCACCAATATCATCGACGTCCACGTTAGCCGCCTGCGCAAGAAGGTGGACGAGGGCTTCGATCCGCAGCTGATCCACACGGTGCGGGGAGCGGGCTACCGGCTGAGCGCAGGCGCGTGAACCGCTTGGCGAGCTGGCGGCGTTCGGCGACCGCGCGCCTGGCGCTGCTCAGCCTGGCGACGATCCTCGCCTGCGTCGGTATCGTGCTCGGCGTGGTGTATGCGGCGGTTGATCGGCAGATCAGCATCGATGCGCAGGCGCTGGTGGAGGATGACCGCAGCCTAACTCGCGCGCTAATCGATGGCGAGGAGCCCGGCACGGTGCGCCGCGTGATCGGCCAGCTGCTGAGCGAACCCGGCGCACGAGGGCGGACGTTACTGGTGATCGACGCTGCGGGGAGGCTGGTGGCGGGCGACGTCGCGGGCTGGCCGGTCGGCTTGCCCGCGCCCAGCGGCTGGCGGGTGCTGGACCTCTATCGCCAGGGTATCAGCAAGCCCGAGGCGGTGGGACTGGTAGCCGAAACGCTGCCCGATGGCGGGCGGCTGCTGGTCGGCCATGCGCTCTACGCCCAGAAGCGGCTGCGCGAGGCGGTCGGCACCGCCGGGCTGGCGGCGCTGGCGGCGGGGACGGTGCTGGCGATGATGGGTGCGTGGGCGGTGACGCGCTTCGTCGACCTGCGCGTCGCGGAGACGGTGGACGCGGCGCAACGCTTCGCGAGTGGCGATCTCTCACGGCGGCTCACGGGTGCGGAGATCAACGATCCCTTCGGCCGCCTCGCAAGCGCTTTGAACGCGATGTTCGACCGGGTGGCGGGGCTGATGACCGAGCTGCGCATCGTGACCGATTCGATGGCGCACGATCTGCGATCGCCTTTGACGCGACTGCGATTACGGGTCGAACGTGCGCTCGGTTCGGACGATCCGGCACGGCGCGAAAGCGAGCTGGTTGCGATCCTGGGCGAGACCGACGCGATGCTACGCCTGATCGCGACGCTGCTCGCGGTGGCGCGCGCCGAGGCTGGAGTGGGCCGCGACGATTTCGTGCGCGTGGACGGGGCGGCGATCATGGAATCTTTGGCCGAGATTTACGAGCCCGCCGCCGAGGACCGCGAGGTCGCGCTGACGCTCGACGCGCCCGCCCCCGTGCCGTTGACCGCGCACCCTCAATTGCTCGCGCAGGCCCTGGCCAACCTGATCGATAACGCACTCAAGCATGGGCGCGGAACCGTCCATCTGTTCGCGCGGATCGAGGGCGGCGCGGCGCGTCTTGGCGTGGTGGACGAAGGCGCGGGCATTCCCGCTAACCAGCGCGCGGCAATGGTGAAACGCTTCGGCCGCGCCGATACCGCGCGCACGACGCCGGGCGCGGGGCTTGGACTGAGCCTGGTCAGCGCGATCGCGCATCTGCACGGAGGCCGATTGGTGCTGAGTGACAATGGACCGGGGCTGAGGGCTACGGTCGAGATGTCGGTGGCGGGCTGAAAGTCGCGTCAGCACAGCGCGCGCGTCTTGGCTCGAACTCCTGACAACCCAGCCAAAGTGTCGATTTTCTTCCGTCGCGCACCGGGTTCCTTGGATGTTAAACTGCGCGACGCCGACCACACATTGCTGACGCTAACGGCAGACCTGATCTTCACTCGGCCTACGACATCAAGTGACCGACTTGTTCCCAGACGGCAATTTGGCCAGCGACACCAGCATAGATCTGTTCCCGATCCTCCTGACAACCTCGGGGTGCCGCAGCGCTGGTGCCCGAGCCTGCCGCGTTCGCGCTGTTGGGTCTGGGCATGGTTGCTGTCGCCGCTGCGCGTCGCCGCGCGTGACCAGAAAGCGGGTGGGCACGCGCCCATCCGCCGATCCGGCACGCGACAAGCACGGTTCGCCTCGCTATATAGCGCCCATGCCCAAAACGCGGCCTTTGACGCTTTCTGAAAACCTTCCCGATGACGACCACCTTCATGAAGAGTGCGGTGTGTTCGGCGTCTACGGTTCTGAATCTGCTGCCGCGCTCGTCGCGCTCGGCTTGCACGCGCTCCAGCACCGGGGACAGGAGGCGGCCGGTATCACGAGCTATGATGCCCAATCCTTCCACAGCCACCGCGCGCTTGGCCATGTCGCGGGCAATTTCGATAGCGACGCCGTCATCCGTCGCCTGCCCGGCGCGCACGCGATCGGCCACAATCGTTACTCGACCACGGGGGAGACCGCGCTTCGAAATGTCCAGCCGCTGTTCGCCGAGCTGGCTGGCGGGGGCGTCGCAGTCTCGCACAACGGCAATCTGTCGAACGCGCTGACGCTGCGGCACGAACTGGTCCAGCGCGGATCGATCTTCCAGTCGACAAGCGACACCGAGGTGTTCATTCACCTCGTCGCCACGTCGCGCGGGCGCACGCTGACCGATCGGCTGATCGATGCGCTGAAGGCGGTCGAGGGGGCATATAGCCTGGTACTGCTGACCACCGAGGGAATGTTCGGCGTGCGCGATCCGCTCGGCATCCGGCCATTGGTGCTGGGCCGCTTGGGCGAAGCGTATATCCTCGCGTCCGAGACCGTGGGGCTGGACGTGGTGGGCGCGACCTTCGTGCGTGCGATCGATCCGGGCGAGATCGTCCACATCGGCGCGCACGGGCTAAGCACGTTGCGCCCTTTCCGCCCCATGCGCGCCCGCCCGTGCATATTCGAGCACGTTTATTTCAGCCGCCCCGATTCGATCGTGGACGGAGACAGCGTTTACGGCGTTCGCAAGCGCATCGGTGGCGAACTCAGCCGCGAAGCGCCGGTTGAGGCCGATCTCGTCATCCCCGTGCCCGATAGCGGCACCCCCGCCGCGCTCGGCTTCGCGCAGGCGAGCGGCATCCCCTTCGAGCTGGGTATCATCCGCAGCCATTATGTCGGCCGCACCTTCATCCAGCCCGGCGACGGCGTTCGCAATCTGGGCGTGAAATTGAAGCACAACGCCAATCGGCCGCTGATCGAGGGCAAGCGCCTGGTGTTGGTGGACGACAGCATCGTGCGCGGGACCACATCGCTCAAGATCGTGACCATGCTGCGCGAGGCGGGCGCCGCCGAGATCCATATGCGCATCGCCTCGCCGCCGACACGCCACTCGTGCTTCTACGGGGTGGACACGCCCGAGCGCGCCAAGCTGCTCGCGGCACAGATGGACGTGGCGGCGATGGCCGAGTTCATCAAGGCGGACAGCCTGGCGTTCCTGTCGATCGACGGCCTTTACCGCGCGCTCGGCGAGCCGGGCCGGTTTCTGGACGCGCCTACGCGCTGCGATGCGTGCTTTACCGGGGATTACCCGACGCGCCTGACCGATCAGGAAGAGGCCGACCCGTTCGATCAGCTGCCCCTGATGGAGCAACTGGTTTGAGCGGCGCGCTTGACGGGCGCGTCGCTCTCGTCACCGGCGCGTCGCGCGGCATCGGGCAGGCGACCGCGATCGCGCTGGCCGGGGCGGGTGCCCACGTAGTGATGACCGCGCGCACGCAAGGCGGGCTGATCGAGGCGGATGACAGGATCGCCGCGGCGGGCGGGTCGGCGACGATCGCGCCGCTCGATCTGACCGACGGCGAGGGGGTGGACCGCCTGGGCGCGGCGATCGGCGCGCGCTGGGGTCGGCTCGACATCCTCGTCCTGAACGCGGCGATGCTGGGCTCGCTGACTCCGGTGGCGCACGGCGATCCGGGCGAGGTAGCGGACGTGTTCGCGCTGAACGTGCTCGCCCAGCAACGGATATTGCGCGCGTGCGATCCCTGGCTGCGCGTGGCGAAGGCTGGCCGGATAATTGCGGTGACGAGCTCGGTTGCCGCCCAGCCCCGTGCCTATTGGGGCCTCTACGGTGCGAGCAAGGCGGCGCTGGAGGTGCTTGTGCTGGCGCACGGCGACGAGGTCGCGAACGTAAGCCCGGTGCGCGTTGCGATCCTAAACCCCGGCGCGACCGCGACCGCGATGCGCGCGCGGGCGTTCCCGGGCGAGGATCAAGCAACGCTGAAGCGGCCCGAGGCGGTGGCGGATCGTGTGGTGGCGATGCTTAGGGCAAATTTCACGACCGGGGAGCGTTTCTCGGTCGGCTAGTTCGTGATCGCGTCTGGTTGAATCGGGTGGGATTCCCAAGGCGGGGGGTTGCTGATTTCGGCTTTTGGGCTGGGTTGGAGTCCGGCATGGGATGACGCGACCCCTATTCGATGGATCTGCGCACGCGGGTGGTGGCGTCGGTTTTGGCGGGGCGCAGCTGCCGGGAGGCGGCGACGGATCCCGCGGTCAGCGTGGCGAGCGTGGTGCGCTGGAGCCGGCGCGCGCGCGCCACGGGCAGCTTCGCGCCCAAGCCGATCGGCGGACGGCGGCGCTGGACGCTGCTGCCCGCGCGCGACGGGCTGCTGGCGAGGATCGCGGCCGCGCCCGATCTGACCGTGCGCGCGCTCCAGGCCGAGTTGGCAGCACATGGCCGGCAGGCGAGCTACGGTGCGCTCTGGGCATTTCTCGCCGAGAAAGGGCTGAGCTTCAAAAACGTATGGCCCGCCCGTCCGCAAGGGGTGATTTCGAGGTGGCATGATCGGTCTGCATCAACGTATGGCCCGCCCGTCCGCAAGGGGTGATTTCGAGGTGGCATGATCGGTCTGCATCAACGTATCCGGTCTCAAGGCTGAAGCCCTGGCCAAGATGGATATCCGCGCACTCTGGTCCTCATAAAA
>JAABUQ010000638.1_pt1 | contig 81651 bp, 68 predicted proteins | sample 5560001 | NCBI WGS metagenome assembly JAABUQ01 (sample SAMN10711888, study PRJNA513371) | rock metagenome | isolation source: Antarctica rocks | place: Antarctica: Victoria Land, Finger Mt nord | collected 2015-12-18 | reverse complement strand
ACGCCCCACCCCCCATCCATCGAAACCGCCGAGGAACACCCATGCCCATCCGCACCTTCGGGGCGGCCCTGATCGCCCTTCTCGCCGGGGTCGCCCCCGCGTCCGCCAATTTCCTCGTGATCGGGTCGAACCCCACGACCGAGCTGGCCGTGCCGTTCGGCCTGGCCAGCGACGGGGCGGGCGACCCGTCGAACCGCTACCAGCAGGTCTTCTCCTCCAGCCTCTTCGGGCCGGGGCGGATCGCCATCACCTCCCTCACCCTCTATGCCCAGGGGCAGGGGGCCGGCGGGGCCTTCAACCCGGTCACCTACAACTTCAGCCTGTCGACCACCTCCGTCGGGGTCGGCGCCCTCGACCCCGCCAACTTCTCCGCCAACGCGGGCCCCGACGCGGCCCTCTTCGCCTCGATCACCCCCACCGGCAACGCCCCCCCGACCCTGACCATCAACAGCGCGTCGCCGTTCCTCTACGACCCGAGCCGGGGCAACCTCCTGCTCGACATCGGGATCGTCGGCCAGAGGCTCGACGCGGGCTTCCTCGGCGCCAGCTTCGACGGCCAGGCCGACTTCGGCGGCCTTTCAAGCTCGGCGGACAACTTCGGCGGCAACGTCCCGACGTCCGGGCTCTCGCTCGGGATCACCTACAACATCGTCGTGCCCGAACCGCCCTCCTTGATCCTGGGCGCCGTCGGGGGCGCCTTCGCGTGCCTGGCGCTCCGCCGCAAGGCCGGCTGAGCGTCGCCCCGCCCGGGCCGGGCGGCCCCTCGGGGCGGTTGATCCCCCGCCCCCGGGCGTCGATGATGGGGCATGCCCTCCGGGACGCGGGGCTTGGCGAGGCCGGGGCCGGCCGGAGGGGGAGGCCGACGATGACGACGCCGGGGCGGATGACCGGTCGAGGCGGGGCCCTGCTCGTCGTCGACCTCCAGGGGCGGCTCCTCAAGGGGATCGAGGGGCGGGATCGGGTCGTCGCCAACGCCCTCCGCCTGGTCCGAGGGGCCCAGATCCTCGGGCTGCCCGCCCTGGCGACCGAGCAGTACCCCAAGGGGCTCGGCCCCTCGATCCCCGAGCTGGCCGCGCTGATCCCCGAGCGGCCGGCCAAGGTGACCTTCCACTGCCTCGGCGCCCCCGGGATCTCCGAGCGGCTCGAGGCCGAGGGGGTCGGCCACGTCACCCTGGCCGGGATCGAGGCCCACATCTGCGTCGCGCAGACGGCCCTGGAGCTGCTCGGCCGGGGATACCGGGTCCAGGTGGCCGTCGACGCCGTCGGCTCGCGGTTCGCCGACGACCTCGCCATCGCCCTCGCCCGGCTCGACCGGGCCGGGGCGACCCTCACGACCACCGAGGCCGCCCTCTTCGAGTGGGTCGAGGCCGCCGACCATCCCCGCTTCAAGGAGATCGCCGCCCTGGTCAAGGAGCGGCCCCCGGGGGCGTCGGCCTGATCCTCTTCCCGAGGCCGACCCGCCTCGATCGCCGCGAATGGGGGTCGCGACGGATTGAATCGGGCGGGGCGGTCCCTTACCCTTTGGGTCGGGGTCGGGGGTCCCGCCCGACCGATCAGCGCCCGCGAAGCCCGGAGGAGTCGCCCATCGTGGCCACCGTCACCCTGCCCGAGCCCGCCGTCCCGGGGCCCCTGAACCCCTCGCCCCGGGTGCTCCTGGGGCCCGGCCCGAGCGAGGTCCCCCCCCGGGTCCTGGCGGCGATGGCCAAGCCGCTCCTGGGGCACATGGACCCCGAGTTCGTCGCCCTGATGGACGAGACCCAGGCCATGCTCCGCTACGTCTTCCGGACCGAGAACCGCCTGACGATGGCGGTCTCGGGCACCGGCTCGGCGGGGATGGAGGCGGTCGTCGTCAACCTGATCGAGCCGGGCGACCGGATGCTCGTCTGCGTCAACGGCGTCTTCGGCGCCAGGATGGTCGACGTCGCCGGCCGGGCGGGGGCCGAGGTCACGGCGATCGAGCGGCCCTTCGGCGAGGTCTTCGACCCCCAGGAGGTGGCCGACGCCATCAAGCGGGTCGGGCCCAAGGTCGTCGGGATCGTCCAGGCCGAGACCTCGACGGGGGCCTGGCAGCCGATCGAGGAGATCGCCCGGGTCGCCCACGAGGCGGGGGCCCTGATCGCCGTCGACGCCGTGACGGCGCTGGCCGGGGTCCCGGTCGAGGTCGACGCCTGGGGGATCGACGCGATCTACTCGGGCACCCAGAAGTGCCTGAGCTGCCCGCCCGGCCTGGCCCCGGTCTCGTTCGGGCCCGAGGCGGCCCGGGTCATCGCCGACCGCAAGACCAAGGTCCAGAGCTGGTACCTGGACATGCAGATGATCCAGAAGTACTGGGGGGGCGACCGGGTCTACCACCACACCGCGCCGATCAGCATGAACTACGCCCTCCGCGAGGCCCTGGCGCTGGTCGTCGAGGAGGGACTGGAGGCCCGCCACGCCCGCCACCTTCGCAACCACCGGGCCCTCAAGGCCGGCCTGGCGGCGATCGGCCTGGGCTACGTCACGGCCGAGGGGCACCAGCTCCCGCAGTTGAATTGCGTCCGGATTCCCGAAGGGGTCGACGACCTGGCCGTCCGGGGGCGGCTCCTGGCCGACTGGGGGATCGAGATTGGCGGCGGCCTGGGCTCGCTCAAGGGGAAGGCCTGGCGGATCGGCCTGATGGGCCACGGTTCGAGCGAGGCCAACGTCCGCTTGGTCCTCGGGGCGCTCGAAACCTGCCTGAGGGACGGCGGCCTCGCGATCGAGCAGGGCTCGGCCGTCGCCGCCGCGTCCGCCGTCCATGCCGGGCCTCGCTGACGGGCGAGGTCCCGGCATCGCTCGCGCCGCCCGCGATATTTCGCCCCGCCAGGCGAATATCCGGGCGGAACCGAGGCCACGACCCCGACGATCCCGGAGCCCCAACCATGCCGATCGACCAACTGATCTTCATCGGCCTCAACGGCTACGCCCTCGCCTTGCATCGGGACTCGGGGGAGATCGTCTGGTCCAACGACCAGCTCAAGTCCGGGTACGTCACCCTGATGCTCGACGGCGACCGCCTGATCGTCTCGACCAGCGGGTTCATCTATTGCCTGGACCCGGGCACCGGCAAGATCCTCTGGCACAACCCCCTCAAGGGATACGGCCGGGCCGCGCCGACGGCGATCGTCTCGGTCCGAGGGCAGGCCCCCGACGCCCTCCTGATCGAGCAGGCCGCCGAGCAGGCCGCCGCCGAAGCGGCGGCCGGAGCCCACGGGGGCTGAAGACTCGGCCCGACCGGGGGCGATGCCGGAGAGCCCGGCGTACCCCTCGCCTGGACGCGCACCGGCGGCCCACCCCCCGGGAGGTAGAGCCGCCGATGCACATCCCAAACGTTTGCGGACGGCATCGGCCGCAGGGTGAGGATAAGCAAGATCCTCTGGTTTATCAAGGCGAAGTTGCCTTCCATCTTCGAAAGTGCCTTGCCTATCTAACCGGTTGGCTTTGTTTACTTTGACGAGATTGCGGGGCAGATCCTCGGCCCGCGGGAGTCGAGCTCGATCGGCGACGTGGGTTGATCCCGAAATCATTCGGAGTCGCCGCTTGCCGGGCCCCGGGCGGTGGTTTATAGTGGGTCGATCGTGGGCCCGGGGCACCGTTTGATGGATGTCGACGCGGGAGGTCGAGCCGTGCGCGAGTTGGACAAGCCGATCGGACGGGTCTGGCGTCGGATGCGGGCCCAGCGGTTCCTGGCGTCGCTGGTCTGGTGCCTGGCCGGCGGCCTGGCCCTGGCCACGTCGGTCCTGGCGGCCGAGAAGCTGGGCGAGGTGCCGGTGCCCGGGGCGACCTGGCTGCCGTTCGCGATCGGCGGGGCCTTGGCCCTGGTCGTCGCCGTCGCGATCGCCTCGTTCACGGGCCCCGACCGGACCGATGCGGCGGTGGCCCTCGACCGGGCGTTCGGCCTGAACGAGCGGCTGAGCACGGCGTTGACCCTGCCCGAGGCGGCCCGCGAGACCCCTGCGGGCCGGGCCCTGGTGGCCGACGCGGTCCGCCACGTCGCCGACCTCGACGTCGCCGCCCGGTTCGGCCTGGCGATCCCCCGGCGGGCCTGGCTGCCCTTGGTCCCCGCCGTGCTCGCAGGCGCCGTCCTGCTGGTGCCCGAGTGGTCGAGGAAGGTGGCCGACGCCCGGTCGACCGCCTCCGCCCCGAAGCTCGACAAGCAGCTCGTCGCCAAGAACACCTCCGCCCTCGGCAAGAAGATGGCCGAGCAGCGCAAGCAGATGGACAAGCAGAAGTTCTCCGAGGCCGAGCGGCTCCTGGCCGACATCGAGAAGGTCGCCAACGACCTGGCCAAGGCCCCGCCCGCCGACAAGGACAAGGCCATGATGGCCATGAACAAGCTGACCGACTCGCTCAAGGAGCGCCAGAAGCAGCTCGGCTCGCCCGAGCAGGTCAACCGGGCCCTCCAGCAGCTCAAGGACATGGGCAACAACGGCCCGGGCGAGGAGTTCTCCAAGGCCCTGGCCAAGGGCGACTTCGCCAAGGCCGCCGAAGAGCTCAAGCAGATCAAGGACAAGCTCGCCAACAACAAGATGACCGAGAAGGAAAAGGAGGAGCTCAAGCAGCAGGTCGGCGACATGGCCAAGCAGCTCGAGAAGCTCGCCAACCTCGACCAGCGCAAGAAGCAGCTCGAAGAGGCCAAGAAGAACGGCGGCCTGACCAAGGAGCAGTTCGACAAGGAGATGGCCAAGCTCAACGACCAGGCCAAGGGGCTCGAGAACCTCAAGAAGATGGCCGGCCAGCTCGCCAAGGCCGAGCAGGCCATGAAAGAGGGCGACACGAAGAAGGCCGCCGAGGCCCTGGGCATGAGCGAGCAGAAGCTCGCCCAGATGGCCCAGGAGCTCCAGGAGATGAAGTCCCTCGAAAGCGCCCTGGCCGACCTCCAGGACGCCAAGGCCGGGATGAACGGAGAAGGCCAGGAAGGCGACAACCAGTTCGGCGACGGCTTCAACCAACTCGGCCAGAACGGCAACCAGCGTAATCAAGGAGACGGCCAGGGCAACCGGGGGATCGGCGACGGGGCCCGCCCCGAGGCACCCGACGCCACCGCCTCCTACAACACCCGCGCCAAGAACCAGTACCGCCCCGGCGCCGCGGTGATCGAAGGCACCGCCCCCCCAACCTCCCAGACCAAGGGGATCAGCAAGATCTCCATCCAAGGGGAGGTCGACGCCAACGTCGGCAACGCCGCCGACGCCCTGACCAACCAGAAGGTCCCCAAGAGCGTCGAGAAGCACATCCGGAGCTACTACGACCAGATCAACAAAGGGCAGTGACGCCGGATTGTCGCATCATCCCACGCCGAAAACCGGAAGCTAGGGAGGCGCCCCATGTCGTCCGCGACCCGGAAGTCGACCGCCACGCTCAGCGACCTGCGGCGCGTCGAGGGCAAGGCGGAGTTGATCTCCGGGAGGATCGTCCACCTCATGCCCACCGGGCTCCGACCGAACGCGATCGCCGGCGAGATCTTCGTCAGCCTCAAGGTCCATGCTCGGGCGACCGGCCAAGGGGTGGCCTGCACTGATAACTTGGGCTTCGCGGTCCCCGAATTGCCCTCGGGGCGCGAATCGTTCTCTCCGGACGCTTCGTACTACCTCGGCCCGCTCCCCGCCGACGACATGGATTTTGTCCCCGGCCCCCCGACCTTCGCCGTCGAGGTCCGGAGCAAGAACGACTACGGCAACGCGGCCGAGGTCGCGATGGCCGCCAAGCGGACCGATTACTTTCAAGCCGGAACCTCGGTCGTCTGGGACGTCGATCCGCTCGCCGATTGCGTGCACTCTTACCGGGCTGACCTGTCAGACCAGCCCATCACCTATCCCCGAGGCCAAGTGGCCAACGCCGAACCGGCCGTGCCGGGCTGGCGGATGGCGGTGGACGACATCTTCGCCTGACCCGACCTTGCTTTTCTCCCGAGAACCGGCGATGGCGATCCGGCCGGTCGTCGGGTATTCTGGACCTCACGTGGTCCCAGCGTCTTCCGGACTCCGAGGTCTCCCATGCGATCGGATTCGATCCCCTCCGAAATCGCTCGAATGGTCCGTACCGCCCCGTTTCGGCCCTTCGTGCTCAGCATGGAGAACGGGGATCGCGTCACCATCGGCCATCCCGAGAACATCGCCTTCGATCCCGACGGCAACTCGCCCGACTTCTACGTGATCTCGGGCCAGATCCGCCTCTTCGGCACCTTCGCGGCCATCACCAGCGTGGCCACGGCCGATTCCGTCGAGCATCTGGCCTGACCGACCACCGGGATTGGAACGCGTTGCCACACCTTTTCGGCCCGTAGGAAGATGACTTGACACCGACTCTCCCGCACCAAGGGAGGATGCGAATGGCTTATTATTCAACAAAAATTGGACGAATAGTGGGCGCATCCGGCGCTCTTGCAGTGGTGATATTTTCTCCTCTATCGGCATTTGGTCATAAAGATCGCATTGAGCCGACACGCACGCTGACCGTCGGTTTCAAGACCGGAGAGACCGCAACCCTTGCGATCTCCGACTCTGCCATCGCCTCTGTTACCCTTCACGTGGGAGCGGCCGATTACACCGTGCCGCAGGGTGTATGCGCCAAATTGCGAGACATCCGTTTCGAGACGGTCTCGCTCCTATGGAATGGCTCGTTCGAGTGCGCGTCGAAGGCGGATTATTTCTACCTGCGATTCGATATGGGGTCGGAGCGCGCGAGGTCCTTCGGAGAGTTGCCGCGGGTTCAACTGAGGTTCCGCGATGCTAAGTTTGCAGACGCCACCGTCATGAAGAAATCGGCAAAAGACACTTGGCAATACTTCACACTGTGATTGTGCGAGAGCCTAGCCCAACCCGAAGTTCGACCGCTGTCTGCTGTCAAAGTCCGTCGGTGGTGCGGCCCCGGGGTTTCTGGATGTCGGTGAGGAGGCGGCCCCGGCGGTAGATGGAGACGGTGCCGGTGGACTGGGAGACGCAGAGGGCGAGGGCTTCGGTGGCGAGGGTGACGGCGGCGGCGGCCTCGTGGCGGGTGCCGAGGCCCTGGGCCAGGGGCTCGTCGAGGCGGGCGACGGGGGCGAGGTAGCGGCCGGCGTTGAGGACGACGCCGTCGCCCCGGACGATGAAGGCGCCGTCGATGGCGGAGAACTCCTTGATCGTCTCTTCGAGGCGGGGGTCGAGGATGTTCCGCTCGTCCTCGGGGTAGCCCCGGAAGGGGTTGATGACGAGCTGGCGGGACTGGGCGAGGACGGCGTCGGAGTCGCCGAGGACGAAGAGGGTGCCGACGGGGCGGCCCTCACGGCCTTCGAGGCCGAGCTCGCTGGCCAGGGTCAGGATGCGCTGGAAGACGGCGGGGGCGATGTCGAGGGGTAAAGGTTCGGCGGTCGAGCCGCCGAACATCTCGATCTCCTGGCCGAGGTCGAGGACGATCACGGTGTCGATGGTGCCGGAGCCGTCGAGGCCGGTCATGCAGACGATCCGGTCCCCCTGGCGGACGTGCCCCTCGGCGGCGGCGACCAGGGTGGCCACCTTGATCTGGCCGACCCGGGTCATCGCCACGTTGGGCACCAGGACCAGGGCGCAGCGGTCGGCCCAGCCTTCGGGGATGCGGAAGCGGTTGTGCCGGGTGACCAGGATCACCCGCGAGCCGACGTCTTCGAGCAGGCCGGTGAGGTCGTGCTCCTCCTCGATCACGTCGGCCGAGAGCAGGACGACGCGGGCTCCAACCTCTCGGGCGATCGCGTGGGCGTGGCGGACCAGGCTTCGGGTGACGATCTTCAAGGGATTCATCCCAACCCGGGATCTTCGATTCAAGGGGGGCTCGGGGCCTCGAACTCGACGGCGATGCAGAGGATGCCCAGGTCATCGAGCTCGCCGGGCTCGTCGGCCATTTCCACCTGGTCGATCCGCAGGGTATTCACGCCGAGCTTGAGCAGGCCGGCGGGGATCGGCAGGCGGATCCGCTCGGGCGACTCGTTCCGGGTGGTGACATGGCGGTTCAGGTTGTCGACCGCCCGGCCGTTGACCTTGAGGTTCGACCGCAGCTCCCCCTTGCGGACCAGCTCGGAGAAGCGTGGGTTGTTGGTCTCGCTGATGACCTGGACCACGTCCAGCACCAGCGACGCGGCCCCTTCGGGGACCCGGTCGAGGGTGAACTGGCGCTCCAGGCTCCCCCCTTCGGGCAGGGGTGGGTCGAGCCTGGGCGGCTCCTTCGAGGCGTTGTTGCCCAGGTGGTGCGCGGTCGGGTCGATCACGATCCGCCGCCCCTTGCCCACGACCTTGATCCGCCTGAGCCGGTCGCGGGGGATCAGGAGGTCGCCGCTGTAGGGGGTGGCCAGGGCGAGGCTCGACTCGGTCAGGGCCATCAGGGCCCCCTCGACCTGGTCGGCGTCGCGGGCGTCCTTGCCGGGGCCGGGGGACCACTCGACCCGGACGAGCAGGCCTTCGATCGGGCGGGCCTGGTCGGGGCTCCTGCGGAACTGGAGCGAGGCGACCTCGGTCCAGGGCAGGGCGACGTCCCGGCCGTCGATGGCCAGGGTGGCCGAGTCGGCGTCGGCCCCCTTGATCCGGCCGAAGAGCTGGTCGCCGTCGACGAGCCGGACGTCGTCGAGCCGGGGGGCGACCTCCAGGCCGCCGATCGGCTCGGCCATGCGGACCAGGCGGAGGTCGTCGAAGGCGACGAGCAGCCCCTGGGGCGGGGCCGCCGCCCCCGCCGAGGCGTTGGCCAGGCGGATCTCGATCAGCGAGCCGTCCGACCCCCGGCCGTGGGCGAGCTCGTCGCCGTCGACGGCCAGCTCGATCACCGGGCCGAACCGGACGCCCAGGCGGTGCCAGCCCGGCTTCCGGGCCAGCCGTTGGACCGCCAGGGCCGGGCCGCCGGTCGACTGGACCGCCAGGCTGTCCTCGCCCAGGTCGAGGATCACCCGGACCGTCTCGGGGCCGGTCCCCCCCCGGAACAGGAGGTCGACGAACCACTGCTGGCCGGCGACGGTCCGGCCCGGGTCGTGGAAGGCGACCTCCAGGCGGCCCGAGGCCACCGGGTCGGCCAGCCGGCAGGTCACCGCCGAGCCGCCGGCGGGCAGGGCCAGGCTCCTGGAGCCGGCCAGGTGGGGCTCGGCCACGACCTCGGGCTCGCCGACGTTCGACCAGCGCTCGGCGTCGAGGGCCTCGAAGCCGTCCTGGATCACCAGGGCCTCGCCCGGCCGCTGGGTTAGGGCCGCCGCCCCGGACCGGGCCACGACGACCGCCCGGCCGCTCGGCCCGTCCTCGAGCCGGATCGAGTCCTCGCCCACCGACCCCAGCCGCCCCGAGATCTGCTGGTCGAGCCCGAGCAGGACCCGCATCGGCGGGTAGCCCGAGGCCAGGTCGGTCGGCGGCCCCTCGATCGTCACCGGGCCCGCCTTCTCCAGCGGGACCGCCGGCTCGCCGCCCATCGGCTCGAACCGGAACCCGCCGCCGGCGTCGCCCGCCACCCGCCCGTAACTCGCCTGCCCGTCCGGCCTGGCGATCGACTCCAGCCGGGGGCGGATCGGCACCGGCGCCTGCGCCGGGGCCGCCCCCGGCCCGAGGATCAGGGCCAGAGGGCAGGCCAACCAGGCGTGTCGACGGTCGAGGGTCTTCATAATCCCCGATCTTACGACGCCCCCGATCCGCCCGGCAAGTTGTTCAAGCCCGGCCGCCCGATTCGGGACCGAGGGGCAGCCCCCCCACCGGGCAATTCAAGGGCCCGGCCCGCCAAACCTGGCCGTCGAAGCGGAGGTCGTTGATCGCCACGTGGTCGATGCCGAAGCCGTCGAAGGCCGCGGGCCCTCGCCCTTCGAGCAGGCCGGACAGGAGGACCCGGATCACCATCCCGTGGGCGACCACGACGATCGTCTCGCCCGGGTGCGCGCGGGCCAGCGCGACGAACGGGGGGACGACCCGGTCGCGGATCTGGAGGTAGGACTCGCCCCCTTCGTGGGTGGCGGCGAGGTCGCCGGCCTTCCAGGCCTCCATCGCGGCGACGTGGCGGCCTCGGCCCTCGACCTGGAGCATCCCGCCGAGCGGGCCCATGACCCGCTCGTGCAGCTCGGGCACGGCGACGGCTTCGAGGCCGAGGGCCCGGGCGATCGGTTCGGCGGTCTGGCGGGCCCGGAGCATCGCCGAGGAGTAGAGGGCGGTCGGCCCGAGCCGGGCCAGCCCCAGGGCCACGCCTTCGGCCTGCTCGACCCCCCGGGCGCCGAGGGGGACGTCGGACTCGGCGCCGTGGAAGCGGTCGGGGGCGGCGGTCTCGGCGTGGCGGAGGAGCAAGATCCGGGCTTCGGTGGGGGCCTCTGGCATCGTGCGGCGGGTCCTTGGATGGGTGGGGAGGCCCGGGTCCGTTGATTCGATGGTAAGATGGGTTGCCGGCCGAGGGTCCCAGGCCGGATGATAATGCGTCGAACCGGCGACACCTGAGTGAGCGGCTTCCGGTTCCCGACCCGGGCGAGGTGACGAGAATGGCCGCAGAGCGGAAGTACCGGACGATCCTCCTCTTCGGCATGCCGGGCAGCGGCAAGGGGACCCAGGGGATGGTGCTCGGCCAGCTCCCCGACCTGGTCCACATCTCCTGCGGCGACGTGTTCCGCAAGCTGCCCAAGTATGGGACGCTGGGCAAGGAGATCGTCGACTACACGTCCGAAGGCCAGCTCGTCCCCGACGACCTGACCGTCCGGATCTGGGAGCGGCACATCAAGGTGATGGAACTCCAGGAGTACCTCATCCCCGAGATCCACACCCTGATCCTCGACGGCCTCCCCCGCAACCGCGCCCAGGCCGAGCGGCTCGACCACATGCTCGACGTCGTCCAGATCTACCACCTCAAGATCTCCGACAACGCCAAGGCGATGGAACGCCTCAAGTCCCGGGCCCTCCGCGAGAACCGCCTCGACGACATCAACGATGAGGTGATCCGCCGCCGCCTCCAGTCCTACCACGACGAGACCTACGAGACCCTGAAGTTCTACGACCCCTCGATCATCTACGAGATCAACGCCGGCCAGTCCCCCATCGACGTCCTCCGCGACATCATCGACCGCCTCTCCGTCATCCAGAGCCAGCGACAAGCCCGGGTCATGGCCACGGCCAACCCGACGGGGTGAGGGGGATTGCGCGAGCGATCCATCCGGGCCACGCCGGCCCGCCCGAGCCCCGATCCCGGAGAGGAGCGGTGAACTCATGCCCGAGCGCCCCCACCCGCTGACCTACGGCTACGTCTGGATCTGCCGCACGCTGATGCCATCGTCGAGCGTCCGCCTCCTGGAGCAGCAACTCGGCGACGCCCGCCACCACCTCCGGACGCGGGACGTCGGCCAGTTCGGCCACCCCTCGCTCGACACGGACGTCGAACTCTGGGCCCACCCGGGAGATCGGGATCGCTTCGGGTCGCTCGTGATGGGCCTGCTGGCCGATCAATGAGCCCGGATCGATCAGGCGTCACGCCGCGGCTCGCCGCGAGCCCGGGATGGCGGTCCCCGCGGCGGGGACGGACGCGGAGAGCCTCATGCTGGCCGGCCCGGCGGGGCCGTGGCCATCTCAGGAAATTTCGCGGGAGCAACGAAGAAGATTTCCCGATCGGGAACCAGCTTCGACCGAGCGGCACCTTCATTCCGAGGGCGTCGCCACCCCGACATCCCAGAGAGCGTGTCATGAGCCTCACCAGGGCTCAGGGGCAGCCTTGTGGAGCATCGGGAAACCGTTCGTCCCGTCCACATCGACCTTGCCGAGCCCGATGCCGCGAACCGCACGACAAGCCCTGGCCGCCTCGCTGATCGTGCTCCACGCCGCGATCTCGCTCTGCGGCGCCAGCCTCCATGCGGCCCCGGGGCTGGGACATGCCGGATCGGCGGGTAGCTCAACCAAGGCCGACGCCCATCCCGGGTTGACCAGGATCGCGGCGACGGTCCCCGAGCATTGCCCGCTCTGCGATTACTTCTCGCAGGGGCAGTTGCCCCTCGCGGCCGACTTCGTCGCGGCTTCTCGGCTCGTGCTGCCCTTCGAGCCGACCCAACCCCCGCCCCTCCTCCCTCGCTCGCCCCATCTTCTCGCCCGTCCTCGCGCCCCACCTCGCGGCATTTCCCGGATCGTCTAGCCGGCGTCCCCGGGGCCTCGTCCCGGCTCATCCTCGTGCATCGCCGCGCCCGACGTCGCTATCGTCTTCGCCCTCCGGGCGATCGGGCGGTGCGCCCGGGTCCGAGCCGAGGTTGGACCCCTGGGGCCTTCCGCCCGGGGCTCGGGATTCGACGCCGAGGCTGATCCCCCGCCCGGACCGTCGGGGGGCGATCGATCGCGGGAAATCCGCCCTCCTGATTTGAACCCGTGGCTGCACGCCCGTCGGCCGTGGAGGTCACGCTTTCGGGCATCCCCGGGCCTGTCATTTCGACCGTGAAGACCAATCGGATCGATGGTCCGGTGGGTCATCCTACCTCGACCGCGAGGATCGGTCGGGCGACCGCGATATTTTCGAGGAGGTTCCATGCTCTTTGTGACCGGAGCGAGCGGGCGTGGCGTTTTGCCCTGTCTCGATGCCTCGGGGGCGTCGGCTTCCACCCTCTGCGCGATCCATTGTGCCCTGACGCCGATGCTGGCGTCGCTCCTGCCCGCGATGGGCCTCGGTTTCCTGGCCGGAGAAAGGACGGAGATCGCCCTGCTTTCGCTCTCGGCGGTCCTGGGCGTGACGAGCCTGGGCCTGGGGTTCCGATCGCATCGATCGATCCGGGCGCTGGTGGTGCTCGCGGCGGGGCTCTGCCTGCTGTCCTCGGGCCGGATCGCGGAAGGCTGGGAATGCGAGCCGATCGGCATGCCGCTGGTGGTCGGCGGGGGCCTGACCGTCGCGGCGTCGCACCTCTGGAATCGACGCCTCTGCCGGTCCTGCCCGGGCGGCCCCCCTCGGTCATCGATCGCGCCCCTGCCGTTGCCCGGGGGGCGAGCCGAGGCCTCGGCCGCGGAGATGCTCTCATGAGGCGGCCCGTCGGAGCGGGTCCGAGGCGACCCGATCCACCCCGATGGCTCGCCGGGCTCGGCGAGATGCTCGCCCGCGACTATTTCTCGCGGTACGACTCCTGCTGGCGATGGGCGAGGAACCCGCTCTCCGCGCTGATCCTGGCGACCATCGCCTCGGCCCTCTGCGGGCTCTGCCTGCATCCCCAGGGGTTCGTGCTGGCCCTCGGCCTCGGGGCGTTCCTGCTCTCGGGCGTCGCCTGGCCCTGGCTCAGCCTGCGCGGGGTCGTCGGGACCTTGTCCTTCGAGGAGGCACGGTCGAGGGAGGGGAGGCCGGTCAAGGCACGTCTCTCCTTGAGCAATCGTTGCCCATGGGGTGCCTGGGGGCTCTCGATCCGCGCCGGCCTCGGCGACGGCCCCGCCGCGGCGGTCTCCCACGCGCCGGGACGGCGGACGACCGAGCTTGCCTGGGACTTCGTGCCCGACCGGCGGGGCGAGTACCCCGCCGGCCGGCCCTCGATCGCGAGCGGCTTCCCCTTCGGGCTGGCGACGTCCGCCCGGCCCCTGGCCGTGACGAACTTGCTGGTCTGGCCCAAGACGTTCCCCGTCGGCCCGATCCCGCAGGTCGCCGGCGGCCTCTCTTCGAGCGGATCGGCGCCGAGGGACCGGCCGGGCGGATCGGGCGACTTCCTCGGCGTCCGCCCCTATCGTCGGGGCGACTCGCTCAGGCGCGTCCACTGGCCGCAGACGGCCCGGTTCGGCCAGATGGTCGTCCGCGAGCTGCAATCCAACGCGGTGCCGAAGGTCCAGGTCGTCCTCGACGCCCACCCGGACGGGCACGCCGGGCCGGGCCCGGACGGCTCGCGCGAGTGGTCGATCCGGGTCGCCGCCAGCTTCGTCGAGGCCTGGATCGGCCAGGGCGCGGAGGTGGAGCTGGTCGTCGAGGGCCGGGCGGTCCCGACCCGGGGCGGCTCGGCCGCCGGCCGCCGGGCCTGCCTGCTCGACTCCCTGGCCCGGCTCGGGCCTGCCGACCTCATCGGCCTGGCCGAGATGCTCGACGGGCCGGCCTGCCGACGATTCCCGGGCGGGCTCCGCGTCGTGGTCGCCACCGACCTCGCCGTGTCGAGGCTCGGGGCGAGGGCGAGGGCCGGCGTGGTCGAGCGATTCGTCGTCCTCGAAGCCGCCGCGTTTGACCGCTCGGGGGCCGCCCCCGGGTCCGGGAGGCTTCCCGTCCGCCCCTGGGTCCTGGTCGACGACCCGGCCCGGGTGGCCTGGCAGGTCCGCAATGCCCGGAGGGAGGTCAACCTTGAGTCCTGAACCACGCACCGGCCGTCCGGTCCGCCTCGCGACCCTGGCGATGGTCATCCTGGCGACCCTGGCGATCGAGCTGGCCATCTCCGAGCCCGGCCGTCCTGCCCTGAACGTCCTGGCCTCGGCCGCCGGGCTGCTGCTCGCCCCGATGCTCGCCGCCGCTTGGTGGCTCGGGCGGACGAAACGCGATTCGCCGGTAGGGGCCGGCCCTCGCCGATCGGTCCAGGCGGAGGGGCTCGCCGAGTTCGCCGCGATCGCCTTCCTCCTGGTCCTCCCCTTCGCCGGGCAGCCGATCCTCGCGGCCTGGTCCGGGCGGGGCGTGCCCCTGGAAATCGTCCTGATGGCGTCGCTCCGCAACCTGGGCCTGGGGCTGGCCGCGCTGGCCCATCGCCCGGCCTGCGCCCGGCTCGCCGCGCTGGTCAGCCTGTTCCTCGCCCTCGTCGCCTCGTCGATCGGCGACGGGATGCCGGCCGTCGTCGCCGTCGCGATCTACTCGGTCGCCGGGACGACCTGGCTGATGCTCGCCTACTGGGAGGGGCTGTCGCCGTCGATGGGCCGGGGGCGGAGGGCCGGCCCCCCTTTGCTGGCGGTCGCGGCCTGGGCCTCGGTCGTGGCGGTCCTGGGAGTCGCGGCGGTCGCCGTCGGGCCGACCCGGGCCGCCTCGGTCCTGGCCGAGCTGGTCGCCAGCTCCGGCGGGACGGGCGAGAATGATCCCGAGGCCCGGGGCGGGGTCAACGACGGCGACAACGAGGTCGCCGCCAGCAAGGACCCCCGGAGCATCGGCTTCACCGAGAGCGAGGTGTACCTCGAATCGGAGCGGCCGAGCCTCTACGACTCGTTCAGCGAGCAGTACGGCGAGCCGATCAAGCCCAAAGGGCCGCAGCAGCGGATGGTCGCCCTGGGCCCCCAGGACACCGAGACCAAGGACCGGCCGACGGAGAACCTCCACGCCGGCCGGACGTTCCCGACGGTCCGCCAGCGGCCGACTCGCCGGGGAGGCCCCGGGGCCGAGCGTCGGGCCAAGGCCCTGGTCTACGTCAAGGGCGAGACGCCGCTCCACCTCGGGCTGGCGGCCTACGACCGGTTCGACGGCGTGACCTGGCAAGAGGAGCCCCACTGCGGCCAGCCTTGCCCGCTGGAGCTGATCCCCGGCGAGGGGGCCTGGCTGCGGCTGGATCTGCCCTCGACGCGCCCGCTCGCCGGCCCCGTCCGGCACCAGATCAAGATCGGCATGCTCGATTCGAGCCCCCTGCCGGTCCCCTCGCACGTGACCCGGCTCCGGGTCGGCAGCGTGAATCGGCCGGAATTCTTCGGCTGGGCGCAGGCCGGGCTCCTGAAGATGGTCGAGCGGACCGTCCCCGCCGGGACGGTCATCGACACCGAATCGAGGGCGATCGACCCGCGCCGGCTCCGCTCGATCCAGTTCGAGGAGCCGAGCCGGGCCGCGTCGGGGCGTTACCTGGGCGTCCCCGGGACGCTCGACCCCGGCGTCCCGGCGCTGGTGCGTTCGTGGGCCGGGGCGATCCCGAGGGGGTGGTCGCAGGTCGAGGCGGTCGTCGCCGGCGTCCGGGGGCATTGCGTCCACGACCACCTCGCGACGGCCCCCGAGGGGTGCCGCGACGTGGTCGGCCATTTCCTGATGCGTTCGAGGTCCGGGCCGGATTACCTGTTCGCCTCCTCAACCGCCGTCGCCCTCCGGCTCCTCGGCTATCCCTCCCGGGTGATGGGGGGATATTACGCGAGCCCCGCCCGCCACGACGCCCGGTCCCGCCACACGCCGGTGACCGCCGAGGACGCCCACTTCTGGGTCGAGGTCCTCCTGCCCGGCGGGATCTGGGCGGCCGTCGAGCCGACGCCCGGCTATGAGCTGCTCGGGCCGGCACTCTCGCTGGGGGGGCTCATTTCCGAGGCCCTGGGCCGGGCCTGGTCCTCGCTGAGGGCGAACGCCCCGGCCATCCTCGCCGGCCTCGTCGCGGCGGGCCTGCTGATCGGCTTCCGCCGCCAGGTCTTCGACCACTTCGCCACGCTGTCGTGGCGGCTCTCGGCCTGCGGCCCGTCGCGCGACCGGGCGATCCGGACCCTCCGCCTCGTGGAATCGCGGTCGGGATGGGCCGGCCTGGCCCGCCCGCCGGGCCGGACCCCCTCCCGCTGGTATCGCTCGATCGCCCCGGACGCCCCCCACGACCTGCGGGCCGGGCTGGCAAGGCTCGTCGCGATGGCCGACTGGGCGAGCTTCGCCCCCGAGGACGCGACCCGGGTCCCGCCTTGGTCGGACCTCGACGTCCGGTCGACCTGCTCGCGGGCGGTCCGGGACTGGACCCTGGGCCGCTTCCGCTCCCATCACCGCCCCCCCACCCCGAGGTGACGCCGTCGTGGAGATGACTTCGACTCTCGCAACGAACCCGGCGACCGGGCCGGCCTCGGAGGCCCTCGCCTCGCTCCGGGCGACCCTCAACGCGGCGCTCCGGGGCAAGTCGGGGGTGATCGAGCACGTCCTCGCCTGCCTCCTGGCCCAGGGCCACCTGCTGGTCGAGGACCTGCCCGGGCTCGGCAAGACCACCCTGGCCAAGGCGCTCGCCGAGGCGGTCGGGGGGACCTTCTCGCGGGTCCAGTGCACGCCCGACCTCCTGCCGGGCGACATCACCGGGTTCCGGATCTTCGACCAGCATTCCCGCGAGTTCGAGTTCCTCCCCGGCCCGGTCTTCGCCGACGTCCTCCTGGCCGACGAGATCAACCGCGCCACCCCGAGGACCCAGAGCGCCCTGCTCGAGGCGATGGCGGAGCGGCAGGTGACGGTCGACAACGTCCGCCACGTCCTCTCCTCGAACTTCTTCGTCATCGCGACCCAGAACCCGGTCGAGCAGCACGGGACCTATCCCTTGCCCGAGGCCCAACTCGACCGGTTCGCGATGAAGCTGCGGATCGGCTACCCGGACCGAGGGCACGAGATCGAGATGCTCCGGGGGGCGATCGGGCCGGCCCGGGCGGCGGGCCAGGCGCGAGCCTCGCTGCTCGGCCCCGGCCAGCTCTTCGCCTTGCAGGAGCAGGTGGCGGCGGTGGCCGTGGGCCCGGCCATCCTCGACTACCTCGTCAACCTGGCGGCGGCTACCCGGTCGCATCGCCAGGTCACCCTGGGCCTCAGCCCCCGAGGGCTCCTGACCTGGCAGAGGGTCGCCCAGGCCCGCGGCTTCCTCGGCGGCCGCGACTACGTCACCCCGGACGACGTCCAGGACGTGGCCGGGCCGGTCCTGGAGGTCCGCCTCGGCGTCGAGCCCGACGCGACGGCGCGAGTCCTGGCCGAGATCCTCGAAGGCGTCCCGGTCCCCGTCTATCCCCAAGCTACTCGGCCCGAAGGCCGGAGGTCTTCCCCATGAGATCTGGCGCCGCACGACCGCCGCTCGCCCTCGCGGTCGCCTGCCTGCTGGCCCTGCCCGGTTGTCAGGGTCGCGAGTCGCCCGGCGACGAGGACCACGCCGGCCACGTCATCCCGGCGCACAAGCCGAAGGATTTCCCCTCGGCCGTCGCCCGGCTCCGGGAGCTGGACGGGCAGATCGCCTCGAAATTCGCCGAGGGGAAGGCCCGGTCGCTGGTCGAGGACCGTACGCTGCCGATCGCGCTCGACATCGCCAACTGGCTCCCGGAGATCGCCGCCGATTCCGACATGCCGGAGACGCCCTGGGACCGGGTCAACGCAAGCTCGTCGACCCTCGTCGAGTCGTATCAGAAGCTCCTGGCGGGCGCGACCGGCGGCCCGACTCCTCTCGATGCGTCATCCATCATCAAGCAAGCCGGGTCGGTGATCTCCTCGCTCGAATCGGCCCTCGCCTCGGCCGATCCCGCCTGGTTCACCCCCGCCAAGCCGGGGGGCCAGAAATGATCGAGGCCATCTTCTGGGGTGCGACGCTCCGGGTCGCGCAAGCCCTCGTCCAGGCGACCCCGACGATCCTGGTCGGCCTGGCCGTGGCGGGCATCTTCCGCCGGCTGCTCGGCCACGCGAACACCCGCCGCCTCTTCGGCCGCGGGACCTGGCGCGAGCTGCCGCAGGCCTGGCTGATCGGGATGCTCCTGCCGGTCTGCTCGCTCGGGGTGATCCCGGTGGCCCGCGAGCTGCGCCGGGCCGGGGTCAAGGGGGGGACGATCCTGGCGTTCGCCATGACGGCCCCGCTGTTCAACCCGCTCTCGCTGCTCTACGGCCTCACCCTCTCCGAGCCGTTCGTGATCCTCTCGTTCGCGTTCTGCACGATGGTGGTGGTGACGTTCGTGGGCTTCCTCTTCAACCGGCTCCTGCCCGACTCGTCGGCGGAAGCGGAGCCGCCGCCGGTCGCCTTCGGGCTCCGGCGGATGGCGTCGATCGTCGTCGTCGCCGCCAGGGAGGTCGTCGGGCCGTCGCTCGGCTATGTCCTGATCGCCCTGATCGGGGTGGCCGGCCTCTGCGCCGCGCTGCCGGCGGGCAGCCTCCAGGCGACGATGGAGCACAAGAACCCCTACGCACCCCTGGCGATGGTCGGGGTGGCGATCCCGGCCTATACCTCGCCCCTGGCGGCGATGTCGCAGATCGGCTCGATGTTCCAGCATGCCAACTCGGTCGGCGCGGCCTTCGTCCTGCTGACGCTGGGCGCGGGGATCAACCTCGGCCTGATCGCCTGGGCCTGCCGGAACTTCGGCCTGGCCCGGGGGCTGGCCTGGCTGGCGATGCTCGTGGCGGTCGTCCTCGGGCTGGCCTACGCGATCGAGAATCCGCTCTATCCCAGCGAGATCGAGCCGCCGGGCCACACCCACGCCTTCGACATCTACTGCCGCCCGTTCGACTCGGGGAGCACGGCGACCCTGGCCCCGCTCGCGGTCGCGAAGTTGCGGGAGGCCATCGACCCCGTCGCCCGGGTCGGCCTGATCGTCCTGGCGACATTGGCCGTGATCGGGCTGGTCCTCCGCGCGCTCGATGGTCGCTGGCGGGTCGAAAACTGGCTGGAGCGAGTACCCGAGACGCCTTCGGACGGCCAACCGGGCTGGCTCAACGTGTCGATCCCGCCGCCCGCGCTGGGCGGGATCGCCCTGGCCGGGCTCGTGGCGTTCAGCCTCGTGGGCTGCTTCGCCTACTACCCTTCGCCCCGCGAGGTCTTCGACGAGATGACGATCCTCCGCGGCGAGGTGCTGACCGCGGCCCTCACCGGCAACCAGAAGCACGCGGGCCACTTCATCCCGGTCTGGGAAGACTGGACGCGCCGGCTCCAGGTGGGCACCTTCCTCCGCGAAGGGCGTCTCGGCCCTTACCGGCGGATGAAGGCCAAGGTCTTCCGGGATCGCCTGGAGTTCCTCAAGCATGCCGTCGAGGAGGGGGATCGCGAGGAGTCCCGGGAGATCGTCCAGTCGCTGCAAAAGGCCTACGGCCGGATGCGGCAGGCCTACCTCGAACCTCGCGGGTAGGTCGCGTCAGCGACCGGCGGGCCCCCCGGCCTCGACCCTCGGGATGACCATCAGGCCCTCGTCGGGCTCGCCCACCGTCCTCGCCTGGCCCGACCGCCACATCTGGGCCGTCAGGGCGCAGACCACGGCGTCGAGCTGGTGCTCCGAGGCCCGGGGGTGGCGCAGGCCCGGGACCAGCGGCCGGAGCGCCCGGTAGATCCGGGCCCGGCCCCCGATCGTCCGCTTCCCCGCCCAGGGCAGGCCCAGCAGCTTGAGGGTGGCGAACGGGTAGACCTCGATCGGCTCGTACCCCGCGTCCCGCAAGGAGGCCGCGACCTGGTATCCCCTCCTCGCCAGCACCTTGATCAGGGCGGTCGCCAGGGTCGGCACGCTCATCCGGGCCAGCTCGCGTTCGAGCTGGCGGCTCCTCGTGCCCGGGTCCTGCCGGCACGGGCAGTCGTCGTCGAGGCAGCAACGGCCGCGGGGGCGGGTCAGCGGCGCATTCACGGCCACCGTGCCGCCCGGCCCGGCCAGCGCGGCGAAGGCGAGCACCTCGGCGTCGGTGCCGGCGGCGGCGAGGAGCTCGAGCCGCCCGTCCCTGGTGATCGCGATGCCGGTCTCCCGATGCTCGACGCCGGCCAGGTCGATGCCGACGCAGAACGTCCCGCCGAGCCGGGCGAGCCTCCGGAACTTCCTCCTTGTACTGGCGTCCATATGACGATTATTACGTCCAGGCCCGGCGGCGGACAAGGGTCGGTCCGGTTCGGTCCGGGCGGCCGATACGTTGACGCTGGCGAAGGTGGGCGGGCCCGACGGCGGCCGATTCCTTTGCGAAGGGGAAGGCGGGCCGGTAAGGTGGTGCGATCCGGGATCGAAAGGGGGCCGGTCGCCCCTTCGCCCGCGCCCGTCACGGGAACAAAGGGGAGCCGCGGTCCTATGTCGGTCCATCCACCGCTCGAAGCCGAGGCGATCGCGACCCCACCCACGCACCGGCCGTATGTGGCGGATTCGAGCAGCCCGCCGGAGCTGACCTGGTCGGCCGTGGGGTTGGGGGCGATCCTGGGGATCATCTTCGGGGCGTCGTCGCTCTACCTGGTGCTCCGGGTGGGGATGACGGTGTCGGCGTCGATCCCGGTGGCGGTGCTCTCGATCACGCTGTTCCGGGCGTTCTCCCGGTGGACCGGCACGCGGTCGGCGACGATCCTGGAGAACAACATCGTCCAGACCACCGGCTCGGCCGGCGAGTCGATCGCCTTCGGCGTCGGCGTGACCATGCCGGCCCTGATGATCCTCGGCTACGACATGAACGTCGTCCTGGTGATGCTGGTGGCGGCCCTGGGCGGCCTGCTGGGGATCTTGATGATGATCCCGCTCCGCCGGGCGTTCATCGTCAAGCAGCACGGGAGCCTGGCCTACCCCGAGGGCACCGCCTGCGCCAAGGTCCTGATCGTGGGGGAGCAGGGGGGATCGAGCGCCCAGACCGTGTTCACCGGGTTCGGGATGGCCTTCGCCTACCAGGTGTTGATGGAAGCGTTGAAGCTCTGGGAGCAGTACCCGGCCCGGAAGTTTCGCGACTTCAAGGGGGCGGTCCTCTCGTGCGAGGTGTCGCCGGTCCTGCTCGGCGTGGGGTACATCATCGGCCCGAGGATCGCGGCGGTCACCTTCGCCGGCGGCGTGCTGGCGTACCTGGTGATGACGCCGACGATCAGCCTGTTCGGCTCGGGCAACCCCGCGCCGATCTTCCCGGGGACCAAGCCGATCGGCGAGATGGCGGCCAAGGACATCCGCGACGCTTATATCCTCTACATCGGCGCCGGGGCGGTGGCGGCCGGCGGGATCATCAGCCTGATCCAGGCGTTGCCGCTGATCGTCGGCTCGATCCGCTCGGGGCTGGGCGACCTGGCCCGGTCGGGGGCGGGCGACGGGGCGACGATGGGCCCGGGCCGGACCGAGCGCGACCTGCCGCTCTGGGTGGTCGGGGTCGGCTCGACCGGCCTGGTCGCGGCGATCTCGGTGTCCGGGCTGTTTCCCAGCGAGGTCGGGCCTTCGGGGCGGGTTGCCGGGGCTCTGATGATCGCCCTGTTCGGCTTCCTGTTCGTGACGGTCTCGTCGCGCCTGACCGGCGAGATCGGCTCGTCGTCGAACCCGATCTCGGGGATGACGGTGGCCACGCTCCTGCTGACCTGCCTGATCTTCGTCCTGCTGGGGTGGGTCGGGCCCGAATACCGGGTGGCGGCGGTCTCGATCGCCGGGATCGTCTGCGTCGCGGCCTCCAACGGCGGGACGACCTCGCAGGATCTCAAGACCGGCTACCTCATCGGGGCGACCCCCCGGTCGCAGCAACTGGCGATCCTGGTCGGGGCCCTGACCTCGGCCGTCGTGATCGGCGCGACGCTCCTGTTCCTCGACGGGGCCGGCACCGTCGCCACCAAGAAGGCCGAGTACCTGCCGACGATCGCCGCTCCCGACCCGTCCGCCCTGACCAGGACCCAGACCGGGCCCGACGGCAAGTCCTACAAGGTCTGGTGGGTCGTCGACCCGATCCCGGGCGCCGAGGCGGGCAAGTACCTCGTGGACGACTCGGGCCGGGCCGCCTACCTCGTCGACCCGGCGATCAACGGCCGGGTGACGAGCACCGACGAGGGGGTCCCGGTCCGGAAGTACGATGCCCCCAAGGCCCGCCTGATGGCCCTGATCATCGACGGGATCATGCGGGGCAAGCTCCCCTGGGCCCTGGTGATCCTCGGGGCCCTGATCGCCGGCCTGATGCACCTGTCGGTCGTCCCGGCCCTGGCCTTCGCCGTCGGCGTCTACCTGCCCCTGTCCACATCGATGCCGATCTTCGTCGGCGGGATGGTCCGCCTGGCGGTCGACCGGATCAGGCGGACCCCGGCGGCCGAGTCGGATTCGAGCCCGGCGGTGCTCCTCTCCAGCGGCTACATCGCCGGGGGGTCGATCGCCGGCATCCTGCTCGCCCTGCTCGCCCTGACCCCAGGGCTGGCCTTGAAGCTCGACATGACCAGGAACCTTCCGGCCGGCTGGGCCGAGAGCCCCTGGCCCAGCCTCGGCGCCTTCGCCCTGATGGTCGGCGTGCTCCTGCTCTGCGGCCTCGGCGTCCTCTTCAAGGGGGCCGGCGCCGGGTCGTTCGCGGCGGCCGGGGGCGTGAAGGGCCGCGAAGAAGACCTGTAATCGACCGCCCGGGCCCCGTTCGCGGGGCCTCGCATCTTTGATGGAGATCGGCTTGATGAGTTCGCTTCGCAGGATCGTTGCCTTGATCGCGCTGGCCGCCCCGGCGGCGGGAGGGACCGTGCTGGCCGACGAAGGGATGTGGGTCTTCGATCGCCTGCCCTTGGGCCACCTCAGGCAGGCCTACGGGTTCGAGCCGCCCCCGGGATGGGTCGACCACCTCCGGTCGTCGGCGGTCCGGTTCAACAGCGGGGGCTCGGGCTCGTTCGTCTCGGCCGACGGCCTGGTGATGACCAACCACCACGTCGGGGCCGACACGCTCCAGAAGATCAGCACCAAGGAGAAGGACTATTACAAGTCCGGCTTCCACGCCAGGACCCAGGCCGAAGAGGTCAAGGCGCCCGACCTGGAGCTGAACGTCCTGGTCGGGATCGCCGACGTGACCGACCGGGTCAACGGGGCCGTCAAGCCCGGGATGGACGACGCGGCGGCCAACGTCGCCCGCCGGGGGGCGATGGCCGGGATCGAGAAAGAGTCGCTCGACAAGACCGGCCTCCGGAGCGACGTCGTCACGCTCTACCAGGGGGGGAAATACGTCCTCTACACCTCGAAGAAGTACACCGACGTCCGGCTCGTCTTCGCCCCCGAGTTCGACGTCGCCTTCTTCGGCGGCGACCCGGACAACTTCGAGTACCCCCGCTACGACCTCGACGTCTGCTTCTTCCGGGCCTACGAGGACGGCAAGCCGGTCAAGCCGGCCCACTTCCTCAAGTGGAGCCCGGGCGGCTCGAAGGAAGGGGACCTGACCTTCGTCGCCGGCCACCCGGGCCGGACCAGCCGGCTGCTCACGATGGCCCACCTGGAATTCCTCCGCGACCACAGCTTCCCGTTCACGATGGAGCTGCTCCGCGACTGCGAGGCGTTCCTGCTCGACTACGGCAAGCTCGGCCCCGAGCAGTACCGCCAGTCGAAGGAGGAGCTGTTCAGCATCCAGAACAGCCGGAAGGCCCGCGAAGGGGGCCTCAAGGGGCTCCGGGACCCGGCCCTGATGGCCCGCAAGGCCGAGGCCGAGGAGGCCCTCCGCGCCCGGATCGAGGCCGACCCGACCAAGAAGGCCGCCTACGCCTCGGCCTGGGACAAGATCGCCGCGTCCCGGAAGGTCTCGGTCGAGCTGCTCAAGCCCTTGAACTTCCTGGAGCGCGGGTTCGGCCTCAACTCAGAGCTGTTCGGCGTGGCCCGGACCCTGGTCCGGCTGGCCGCCGAGAAGCCCAAGCCCAACGCCGAGCGGCTCCGCGAGTACGGCGAGTCGGCCCTCGAATCGCTCGAACTCGGCCTCTTCTCCGAGGCGCCGACGTACCCCGAGCTGGAGAAGGCCAAGCTCGCCCGGTCCCTCGTGTTCTGGCGGAAGCACCTGCCGGGCGACCCGATGCTCGCCCGGGTCCTCCACGGGCGGACCCCCGAGCAGGCCGCCGCCGACCTCGTCGACGGGAGCAAGCTGGCCAACGTGCAGGTCCGCAAAGGCCTGGCCGAGGGGGGCCTGAAGGCGATCGATGGCAGCGACGACCCGATGATCAAGCTCGCCCTGGCCGTCGACGCCGACGCCCGGGCCATCCGCGAGCGGTTCGAGGACGAGGTCGAGGCCGTCGAGACGGTCCAGTACGCCACGATCGCCAAGGCCCGGTTCGCCGAGCTGGGAGAATCCACCTACCCCGACGCCACCTTCACCCTCCGCCTGGCCTACGGCACGGTCAAGGCGATCGACGTCGACGGCCGGACCATCCCCGCCTACACCACGATGGGGGGCGCCTTCGAGCACGCCAGGAAGCACGGCGACCAGCCCCCGTACCAGCTCCCCCCGAGCTGGACCCGGGCCAAGGCCGAGCACCGGCTCCGGCTCGACACGCCGTACAACTTCATCTCGACCGCCGACATCATCGGCGGCAACTCCGGCAGCCCCGTCGTCAACCGCGACAACGAGGTCGTCGGCCTGATCTTCGACGGCAACATCGACTCCCTCGTCCTCGACTTCGCCTACGACGACCGGATGGCCCGCGCCGTCTCGGTCGACTCCCGGGCGATCATCGAGGCCCTCCGCTCGATCTACCGGGCCGACGAGCTGGCCAAGGAGCTGACCGGGGGACGCTGAAGGGCGCCTCGTCGGATCGGAAAGCCCGGGCGGCCGGTCGGCCCGGCCGCCCGGCGGTCATGGCGTCGCCGGGCATCGAGGCTCGCCTCTCGCGGCACCCGATGGCCCCCTCATCGCGCGGAGTTTCTGTCGGCATGTCTCGTGTCCTTTTGATGTTCACGACCTGATCGAGACGGGCGCAATCCCTCGTGGTCCGATCGCCGATCGGCCGGCGTGGACTTCCGCTGCGTCGAGCCCTGAGCACGGCTAGACATCCCTGCCCCCGCGGTCCAGGGACCAGCTCAGGGCGGTCGCGGCGACGCCGAGGGCGGCCACGAGGGCGCCCGCCCAGGGCACCGCTTCCAGCCCGAGCTTGCCGTCGAGCACGAGCCCTCCGAGGTACGCCCCGCCGGCGCTGCCGAGGTTGAAGGCGGCGATATTGAAGGCGGAGGCGAGGTTGGGCGCCCCCGCGGCCTTGGCCACGACCCGCAGTTGCAGCCCCGGCACGATCCCGAACGCGGCCACGCCGAAGAGGAAGACGGTCGCGAGCGAAGCGGCCTGATGATGGCCGGTGACGGTGAACGCCGCCAAGACGGCGGCGAGCGTGGCCAGGGTGCCGAGTATGGACGGCATGAGCCGCCGATCGGCGAGCTTGCCACCGAGCGTGTTGCCGACCACGAACCCCAGGCCGAGCAGCAGCAGGATGGGGCTGACAGCCCGCTCGGGAAACCCGGCGATTTTCACGAGGATCGGGGCGATGTACGTCAAGACGGTGACGACGCTGGCGTTGCCCAAGATGGTCATGGCGAAGGCGAGCAGGACCTGCGGGCGACGGATCACGCGGAGTTCCTGGCGGATGCTGGGCGCCCCTTCCTGGGGCACTCGCGGGACGAGTGCCCCGAGGCTGATGCTGGCCAGGACGCCGAGAAAGGCCACCGTCCCGAAGGTGGACCGCCAGCCGAATTCCTGCCCGATCAGGGTGCCGAGCGGCACTCCAAAGAGGAAGGCAAGGGTGACCCCGGTGAACATGGCCGCGATGGCACTGGCCTGCTTGCCCGGGGGCGCCAACTCGGCGGCAACGACCGCACCGATCCCGAACAGGGAAGCGTGGGCTAGCCCGGTGATGAATCGGGCGGCCATGAGCACGGAATAGCCGGGCGCGACGGTGCAGAGCAGGTTGCCGGTGATGAACACGCCCATGAGGACGAGCAGGGTCTCCTTGCGCGGCAGTCGTCGGGTGAGGATGGCCACGAAAGGCGCGCCGCCGACGACCCCGAGGGCGTAGCCGCTGACCAGCAACCCGGCTGCGCTGGTCGAGACCCCGAGGTCCCGCGCCACGTTCAGCAGCAGGCCCGCGACGACGAATTCGCCCGTGCCCACGCCGAAGGCGCATGCCGCGAGCGCCCAGATGGCGGGAGGTAGGCGATCCCGCCGTCCCGCGACCTCCGGGCTCGCGGAGATTTCCTCTGCTTCGAGCATAGTCGGACCGTCCGTTCGTGGGAGAAGGAGTGATCCCGGGGGGGATCGGGGGTTGAGCGGTGAGCGGATCAGATCGTGATGACCACCTTGCCGAAGTGGTTGCCGGTCTCCAAGTAGGCGAACGCGTCCTTGGCCTCGCCGAAGGGGAAGACCCGGTCGATCGCGGGACGCAGCCGGCCCTGGGCGATGGCTCGGTTCATCGCCTCGAACGAGTCGCGCGAGCCGACGCTGATCCCCTGGACGCGGATGTGCTTGCCCAGGATTTTCGTGACGTCGATCTCGCCCTTGATCCCGTTGATGACCCCGATGACCTGGACCCTCCCGCTGACCCGCACCGCGTTCAGGGATCGGGAGAGGGTCTCGGAACCGCCCAACTCCAGGACGATGTCCGCGCCTCGGCCTTCGGTGAGCGCCGTCACTTCCTCGTCCCAGCCCGGCGTGGCCTTGTAGTTGATGAGGAGGTCCGCGCCGAGGGATCGCGCCCGCTCCAGCTTCTCGTCGCTGCTGCTCGTGATGATGACCTTCGCGCCCATCTGCTTGGCGAACTGGAGGGCGAAGACGGAGACGCCCCCGGTGCCCAGCAGGAGCACGGTCTCGCCGGCCTGGAGTTGCCCCTCGACGACCAGGGCATTCCAGGCCGTCACGGCCGCGCAGGGCAACGTCGCGGCCTCCTCGTAGGAGAGGTGTTCCGGGACCATCACGAGCCCCCGCTGATCGAACGCCACGAGTTCCGCCAGCACGCCTTCGGTCTCGCCGCCCAGGGCCGAAGCCGCCGTTTCCGGGGTCAAGTCGCCGGAGATGTGGGCCTGCCTGAATGCTCCCGCGACGCGATCTCCCACCCGCACTCGCGTGACGCCCGGTGCCACCGAGACGACCTCGCCGGCCCCGTCGGAGAGCGGCACCTCCGGCCGGACGCCGTACGACCCCCTCAGGATCTGGATGTCCCGATAGTTCAGCGAGGCGGCGCGCATCCTGACCAGGGCCTGACCGGGCCCGGGGACCGGCTCGGGGCGCTCGACCAGGCCCAGCGCGGCGAGCCCCCGGGGTGGACCGTTGAACTCATAAGCCTTCATCGTTGGCCGCCGTTCCGTGATTAATTCGATTGTTCGGGAAATATCGAACTATCCGGATCGTAGGGCCCGCCGCTACAATGTCAACGAGGCCCCGTCGGAGGAAACTGTTTTGAGCGGAACGCGAACCCGGCCCCTCTCCGCCGACTTGATCCTGGCGGTGGTCCTCAACGCCTTGGGCGACGAGACCCGGCTGCGGATCGTCCGGCGTCTGGCCGCCGACGGCGAGGTCGCCTGCGGGCATTTCGGCCTGGACCATCCCAAGTCCACCATGTCCCACCACTTCCGCGTGCTGATCTCGGCCGGGATCATCGACCGCCGGCGCGAGGGCACGGCCCAGTTCAACCGCCTGCGGCGGGAAGAATTGGACCGATGCTTCCCGGGGCTGCTCGATTCCGTGCTCGTCGCGGCGCAAGCGGTAGGGGGGCCGATCGGGCCGCGGCCCCCGACCTCGGCGAACCCCCCGGCCGGCACCGTCGCCCCGCCGGGCGGTTGATTGGGCCATCCCCTTGACGCTCCGATCGAAGCGGGTTCTCATCGAAGGTCACGCCTCGCCCGACCTTGCCCGATCATTCCGAAGGAGCCTCGCGCCATGCCGACGATCGACCGTCGCCAATTCCTCCAGGATTCGGCCGCGCTGGCGGCCAGCCTCTCGGCGTTCGAAGTCGCCGCGACCCGGGCCAGGGCCCAGGAGACGCCGGCCCAGGACCAGCCCAAGGAGGCCCCCAAGCGGGTCGGGCCGAACGACCAGATCCGGGTGGCGGTGCTCGGCGTGAAGGGGCGGGGGATGGAGCACATCGCCTCGTACCTCAAGCTCAAGGACTGCCGGGTCACCACGATCTGCGACGTCGACCGGAAGGTGATCGGCCCGGCCAACAAGCTCGTCGGCGCGGTCTACGGGTCGGAGCCGAAGTATGTCCAGGACCTCCGCCGGGTCTTCGACGATCCCGAAATCGACGCCGTCTCGATCGCCACGCCCAACCACTGGCACTCCCTGGCCACCATCTGGGCCTGCCAGGCGGGCAAGGACGTCTACGTCGAGAAGCCGGTCAGCCACAACGTCTTCGAGGGCCGCAAGGCGGTCGAGGCCGCCCGCAAGTACGACCGGATCGTCCAGGCCGGCACCCAGTGCCGGAGCCACAAGGGCATCCAGGACGCCATCGCCTTCCTCCGCTCGGGCAAGCTCGGCGAGATCTACATGGCCAAGGGGCTCTGCTACAAGCCCCGGGGGTCGATCGGCCACAAGCCCGACGGGGCCGTGCCCGAGGGGCTCGACTACGACCTCTGGGTCGGCCCGGCCGAGAAGACGCCGTTCAACCCGAACAAGCTCCACTACAACTGGCACTGGATCTGGAACACCGGCAACGGCGACCTCGGCAACCAGGGCATCCACCAGATGGACCTGGCCCGCTGGGGCCTGAACAAGAACGAGTTCCCCAAGTCGGTCCAGTCCTCCGGCGGCCGGTACGGCTACAAGGACGACGGCCAGACCCCCAACACCCAGGCCACCGCCTTCGAGTTCGACGACTGCCTGCTCCAGTTCGAGGTCCGGGGGCTGCTGACCAACGCCGAGGAGCAGGTCAAGATCGGCGACATCTTCTACGGGACCGAGGGCATCCTCGCCATCACCAGCTACCAGGACTGGCAGACCTACCTCGGCCCCAAGCTCGAAAAGGGCCCCGGCGGCAAGGGCGTCGGCGACCACTTCGCCAACTTCCTCCAGGCCGTCCGGAGCCGAGACGCGAAGTCGCTCAACGGCGACATCGAGGAGGGCCACCTTTCCAGCGCCTATTGCCACCTCGGCAACATCGCCTACCGCCTCGGCCGGAAGCTCCAGATCAACCCCTCGACCGAGTCCTTCGTCCACGACGCCGAGGCCGACGCCATGCTCACCCGCGAGTATCGCGACGGGTTCAAGGTGCCCAGCGTGGTCTGAGGAACGCGACTTCGATGGAAAGCCCTCCCCCTCTCCGCGGGGGAGGGTTGGGTGGGGGGCCGTCGCCTCGCCAAGCGACGCCCACCGAACCCGCGAGCCCATCGACTTGGGAACCGAAGCCGAACCTCTCGAAGCTGCCTGCCCCGCCTGCCGGTCGAGGTTGATCGGCGGTCCTCGAACATGGACCTGCGAGGGTTGCGGGGCGGCCTATCGGGGCCTGCGAGGGATCGTCGACCTCCGGGTGGCCGAGGACGGGTTCCTGCCGAACGCGGACGACTGGGCGTATGCCGAGCGGCTCGACGCCGACTTCGACCGGCTCGACTTCCGGGGGATGCTCGACCGCTACTTCGAGCTTTCCCCCTCGATCCCCGGGGCGCTCCGGGATCGCCAGGTCGCGCACATCCTGACCGCGCCGGGGCGGGCCGGGCGGTGGCTCGACGCGCTGGGGCTGGGCGACGACGAGGCCGGCGCCGTGCTCGACCTGGGGTGCGGGAGCGGGTCGTTCCTGGCGGCGGCCGGCCGCGTGGGGGGTCGGCCGCTGGCGGGGGTGGACATCGCGATGCGGTGGCTGATCGTGGCCCGGAAGCGGCTCGACGAGGAGGGGCTCGGCCACGTCCCGCTGGCCTGCGGCTGCGCCGAGCGGCTGCCGTTCGCCGACGGGAGCTTCGCCGGGGTCGTGGCGGGGGACGTGATCGAGCACGTCGCCGACCAGGGGGCGACCCTGGCCGAGGTCCACCGGGTGCTCAAGGGCGGCGGCCGGGCGTTCCTGGCCTCGCCCAACCGGTTCAGCCTGGCCCCCGAGCCGCACGTCCAGGTCTGGGGGGTCGGCTACCTGCCCAGGACCTGGATGGCCGGCTACGTCCGCCGGGTCTCGGGGGGCGACTTCCGGGCGATCCGGACGATGGGCGTCGGCGAGTGGCGGCGGCTGCTCCGAGACAGCCCCTTCGGCCGGGGCGAGGTCGCCGCGCCGGGCCTGCCCGAAGGGGACCTCGCCCTGTTCGGCCCGCTCAAGGCCGCCGCGGCCCGGGCGTACAACCGGGCGGCGGCGACCCCCCCCGGCCGGGTCGCGGCGCTGGCGGTCGGCCCGCTCTTCCACGTCACCTGCACCCGGACCAACCCCGGGCCGATCGAAGGCTCGGGTCGTTGAATTTCGCCCACACCGGCACCATGAAAGGTGGCCTAGGGTTGGATCGGAGGGGGCGTCGCGAGGCCGCGGCGGCCCGCCCGGGTCCGGCCCGGGGTCACTTGGCGAAGAGGGGTCGGGCGATGATGAACCTGCGGGCGACGGGGCGGTCGGGCAGCCCGATGATCCTGCTCCGGATCAGCGACGGGAGCGTGCACATGCATCGCTCGTTCGATGACTTCCCCCAGGCCATCCGCAGCGCCGAGGCGTTCGCGGGGGCGGGGTTCGCGGTGGCGATGATCTCGGCGACCGGCCGGTTCCTGATGGGGTTCGAGCCGCAGAAGGGCGCGCGGACGGCCGGTTGAGCCCCCGAGGCTGCCGGCGAGGCCGGGTTTTCCGGGGTTTTCGCGGCCTTTGGGCTCGCGAACCGCGGGAAAACCGGGGAAAATCGACGGATACCGAGCCAAACCCCGATTTTTCCTGTATGTTTCGGGCGTCCCCGTCGAAAAGTTCGGCAGGAGCCACGGTGCCGAGCCTCATCGGGGGGACTCGGACGGTCCGGCTCATTTCGAGTCTCGCGCCACTTCCCCCTACCAGGAGGGCACTCCGTCCCATGGCCAAGAAAGCCGCCCCCAAGGCCGCCGAGCCCAAGGCCGCCGCCCCCGCCCCGGCCCCCGCCCCCGCCCCGGCCAAGAAGGCCGCCGAGCCGAAGGCCGACTCCAAGTCCGTCGCCCGCCCCAAGGCCGCCACCAAGTCGGAGATCTACGGGCAGCTCGCCGAGGTGGCCGGCCTGAGCAAGAAGCAGGTCGCCAGCGTCTTCGACGCCATGAGCCAGGTGATCACCAAGGACCTGGGCAAGAAGGGCCCGGGCATCTTCGTCGTCCCCGGCCTGCTCAAGCTCAAGGTGGTCCGCAAGCCGGCCACCAAGGAGAAGCAGGGCAAGAACCCGTTCAACGGCGAGCCGATGACGATCAAGGCCAAGCCGGCCCGCAACGTCATCAAGGCCGTCCCCCTGAAGGCGCTCAAGGACCTCGTCTGAGCCCAGCCCCCCGCCCCGATCCGAGCACGGGCCGGTCGCCCCCCGAGGGGCGGTCGGCCCTTTCGCATTGGCCGGAGCCGAGGCCGAAGGCCCAGCCGAGCCACTCGCCCAGGCTCCAGGCCCCCAGCAGGGCCAGGACGATCGGCAGGCTCGCGACGAACCGGGCCCGATGGGGGGTCGCCAGGGCCGCCCGGCCGACCCGGGCGACCTGGGCCCCGAAGATCGCCGGTCCCGCCACCAGGCCGAGCCACCGGGCCGCCCGGGAGGCCGAGGCCCGACGCAGCCGGCCGAACTCCAGGCCGAAGCGGAGGCGGTCGCCGAACGCCTCGCGAGGCCCGAACCGCCGGACGTGGCGGACCCCGGCCCCGGGGATTGACCGGGCCGTCCCCCCGGCACGACCGACCAAGGCGAGCAGGGCGACCTCGTGGACCTCGCCGCCGATCGAGGCCGACTCGGCCGCCTCCCGGGTCGCCGCGAAGTTGTTGCCGGCGAGCCGATCGGGCCGCCCGGCGGCCCGATCGGCGAGGAACGGGGCGTACTCGCAGAAGACCACCGCCCAGTCGAGCGTCGAGGCGGCGGCATCGTGCTCGACCGGGCCCGTCCCCGCCGCCAGGGTCCCGTCGGCGAAGGCCGAGACCCACGCCTCGGCCCAGCCGGGCCCGGCGACGCAGGAGTCCTCGGTGAAGGCGACCACCCGCCCCCTGGCCGCTCGGACCCCGAGCCCCCGGAGCCCCGGCACGCCCGAGCCCGGAGGCCCCTGGATGTGCCGGGCATCCCCCCCGGCCGCCGACGCCCAGGGGGCCGCGACGATCAGCTCGACCCGGCCCGACTCCGATCCCGGGCCTCGGAGCGACCCGAGGGTCCGGGCCGCCGCCGAAGGGGAGTCGGTCGCCGCGATGACCACGCTCAGCTCGGGCTCGGACCCGGGCCGATCGCCCGGGGTCATTCGCGGGTCGGCACCAGGCGGAGCCGGGTCGCGGTCCGGGGCGGGGTCGCGGCCGGCTTCTCGGTCCCGTCGGGCGTGTCGGGCGTCGGCTCCGAGGACCGGCGCCTGGACCGGATCAGCGACTGCCTCTGCTCGGGCGCGACCTGGTCGACGATCGGCTCGATCTTGAGGTCGTCGAAGGCGGCGAAGCCGTACCCGGCCAGGCCGAGGGTCACGCTCAGCTTGCCGTCGGCCGGGATCCGGCGATAGTACACCACCTCGAACCAGTCCATCCCCAGGGCCTGGTAGGTCCGGAACTGGAGCCGCTCGCCGCCGTAGTTGTCGCGGACGATCACGCCCCCCGCGCCCGGGGTCGAGGCGTGGTCGATGTACGCCATCACCGAGATCCGGTACACCTCGCGCTCGCGAACCGGGATGCTCGGCGAGTGCAGGGCCACGACCGGGTGGTCGACGAAGGGGGCCAGCTCGTCGACGGTCAGCCCTTTGCGGGGCCTGGCCATCAGGATCAGGTTCGACCCGGTCCCGTCCGGCCCCCCCTTGTCGGCCCCCCCCTTGGCCTTGAGGTTGACCTCGGTCGTCAGGTCGTCGGTCCGGTAGCTGTCCTCGTACCAGCCGGCGTCGGCCAGCTCGGGCACGGTGGCGAAGTTGAAGTTGCCGCTGGGCATCAGGTTGGGGCCGAGCTTGCCCGTCTTCATCCATTCCGACCAGAGCCAGGCCTGGGGCAGGGTGCTGAACGAGGACAGCGGGGCGGCGACGATCGGCGCGATCAGCCGGGGCTTCGGCTTCTTCTGGCCGTCGTAAACGGTCGGGCCGCAGAGCTGGTCCTCGTCGCGGAGGAGCTTGGCGATCGCGTCGTAGCCGGCCATGAAGTGATACCGCATCAGGACCCGGAGCGGCCGAGCGGCCCGGCGGGCCTCCTCCCAGGCGGTCCGGTAGTCCTCGAGATCCTGGGCGTCGTGGGCCGACTTGATGAACGTGTCGGCGCTGGCGATCAGGTCGGTCCAGTGCTTCTGCTCGTGCCCCTGGAGGCGGAGCTGGTAGTCGACCTCGGCCACCCAGGCGCGCTGGAGTTCGGCCTGCTCGATGGCGAGGCCCACCGCGACCGGCCGGATGCTGTTGACGGCGCGCTCGATCTGGTCCTTGAGCTCGACGTTGGTGGTGACCAGCACGAGGGCGGAGACGCCGAAGTCGGTCAGCGTGATCATCTGGCCGCCGGGCACCCGGGCCGAGTCGATGTTCCGGACCCCGCCGGGGCTGATGAGGTAGGCCAGGGCGTCGCTGGGGGCGGGGATGAGCAGCTTGAGGTTGTTGGTGGCCGACTGGGGGGGCTGATACTGGGCGTACTTGTAGTAGTCGGCCACCATCAGCAGCGTCCCCCGGCGATCCTTGGTCGTGATCGCGGCGGCCCAGACGGTCGGGTTTGGCGGGAACTCCTTGGGCGTCGGCTGGCGGTTGCCGAAGGAGTTGTTCATGGCGAAGAGCGACATCGGCGGGGGAGGCGGCGGGTCGGGCAGGTAGGTGTTGACCATCCGGATCGACTTGTCGGGGTCGGCCAGGATCGGTTCGAGGAGGTCGATCTCCTCGTTGAGCAGGGCCATCTCGATCGTCGCCATCCGGCCGGTCGCCTGGGTCAGGTTGTCGTTGGCCTGGAAGACGAGGCCCCGGTTGCCGGCGGCCAGGGCCCCGTAGGTGGCCACGCGGAGCTGCTCGGGCTGGACCCGGGGCAGGGCCCAGGCCGGGGGCTGGTCGTCGCCCCAGATCATCTCGCGGTAGATCGGCGGGGCGGTGACGTCGAGGGCGGCGAAGAGCGGGGCGTCGGCGTTGCTCCGGGCGGTCAGGAGCCGGCGCTGTTCGAGGTACTGGTAGTTCTCGAAGGGGTCCTGCACGGTCGCCCAGGCGGTGGCCGGGGTGACGATCAGGTCGAGGTTCTCGGGCACCCGGGCGTACTCGGGGAGCATCCCCACGACCGAGGCGATGGTGAACGGGGTGCCGCCCGGCCTGGCCTTGCGGAACAGGAGCACCGCGTCGCGGATCTTGCGGAGCGCCGCCTTGCGGACGTCGAGGTCCTTGGCCTGGCCCAGGTCGTCGCCCAGGGACCAGGCGAAGACGTGGTCCTTGAACGGGAAGGCGGCCGCCTCGGCGAGCATCCGGTCGGGGTCGGGCAGCTGCTTCTCCATCAGGCCGGAGTTCAGCTCGACGATCAGGAGCAGCCCCTGATCGATGGCCGAGCGGATGTATCGCTCGTCGCCGTCGTTGGCGACGACCACCACGTCGCAGCCGATCGTGCGGAGCAGGACGGGGTCGGCCTTGGGGGCCCTGGCGATCGTCGGCAGCCAGGGCAGGCCGTCCTTGGTGAGCCGGTTCCGGTCGAGCTTGATCCGCCCGGCGACCCCCGGCCGCGCCGGCTCGACCGGCTCGCGAGCGTCGCGGGGCCGGTCGGCCACGGTCAGGGCTGAGGGGCCGCCCCGCTCCTCGGGGGCCTCGCCGTCGACCATCCGGGCGTGGGCGGCGACGAGTTCGGGGGCCACCGGGCCGATCGCCAGCTCGTCGAGGTAGACCTCGGAGTCCCCCTCGCCGCCGTAGAGGTTCACCACCAGGCGCTCCAGGTACGCGCCGTCGAGGCTGACCTTGCGCCGGCTCGAAGCCCGGAGCACCCGCGCCTGGCGCTCGATCGAGGGGAGCATGTCGGCCAGCTCGACCTTCTGCCAGCGGTCGGCCGTGTCGTAGGTCGTGCCGGGGACCAGGACGAACGCAGGCTTGCGGGTCTCGGGGTCGACGTCGGCCGGCAGGACGACCCGGCCGAGGATCTGCACGCCCGAGCGGTTCGAGCGGATATAAAGGCTGACCTTGAGGGGGTCGGTGATCGGGATCTTGGGTAGGGCGTAGCTGTAGTACAGCCCGCCGCCGATGCCGGCCTCGAACTGGAACCCCTCGGAGAGCTGGCCCTCGTGCGCGGCGCGGCGGGTCCGCTCGTGGGCGAAGATCTTGTAAGCGGCGTCGGTCTGCTCCTGCCGCCAGACGACCTTGCCCTCTTCGAAGCCGTCGCGGATCGTCCCCGAGGCGGCAGGGGCCGCCGGGGCATTCGAGGGCTCGGGCCTCTGGCCGAGGGCCGTCGGAGCCCAGGAGCCCAGCGAGATTGCCAGGAAGCCCAAGGTCAGGGCCAGGTCGCGACCCTCGGGCCGCCCCGATCGTCCGAACCGGTTCATCATGGGACTCGGAACCTCCCTGTTCCCAAAAGGTCCGGCCAAACCCCGGTCGCCGGGGCGCGAGCCCGCCACCCTCGGCCGCTCGAAGGCGGGACTTTACCCCGATCGGTCGGATCGGGCTAGTCCAATGGATCGGGAGGCGTCCAGGTCTCCGCGGTCGTCACGAATTACCCAGTCGGGCGAAATCCGACAACCGCGAGGCTTTCGCCAGTCGGCATGATAGACTAGGTGCAGCACCACGACGAGGACCGCACCATGAACACCCCGACATCCCCATCTTCCCCCGTTGACTCGGCCCCGATCCCGGCCGAGCTGCTGGCCCTCCGCGCGAGGATTCGGTCCTTGCCGGCGGAGGTCCGGGCGGAGCTGGAACCCCTGGCCGAGGATGCCTGCGAGCAGGCGAAGTTCCGGGGGCGGGCGCTCGGGCTGGCCCGCGAGGCCCTGGAGCAGTTCCGCCTGGAACTCTCGGCCGCCCGGTTCGACCTCGACGCCACCCGCCGCGAGCGCGAAGGGTGGCGACGCCTGGTCGAACGCGAGGCCTGATCGGGCCGGCTTGCCCGATCCTATTGGCCGTCGGCGGCCTTCGGGGGCTCGCCGACGGTCAGGGTGTAGAACTTGCTCTGGCTCCCGGGGACGGTCAGAATCCCCTGAATGACCTCGGACCGCCCCTCGTGCTTGATCCGGACCCTCCAGCGGGTCCGGACCGGCACGCCGCCGTTGCCGCCGTAGTACTTGACGAACCACTTGTACTCGCCCGGGGGGCCTGGGCCGAGGTCCTTGGAGCCGTCCTCGGCCTGCTTGAGCCAGTAGATGTTCTCGGGGCCGAACCCCTCGACGTTGTCGACGTCGAGCTCGCCGCCGAACCGCCCCTTGGTGTCGTTCCAGAAGATCTCCTTGCCGCCGGGCTCGACGACGTGGAGGTCGATGTCGGCCTTGGTGTCCCAGAGCAGGGTGAACTGGGGATCGCCCACCTTCACGGCGATCCCCCGGACGTTCTCGCCGCCGCTGCCGAACTTGGCCAGGCCGAAGCCGTCGCCGAGTCCGGCACCCGGGTTCCCGGTGTTGCCGGCGAACCCGGCCAGGGGGTTGATGGGGACTTCGGACTTCATCCGGCTGAAGGTGGCCTCGGGCCTGGGGGCCTCGGGGGCGACCTCGGGCATCGCCACGGGGGTGTCGAGCCCGCCGAGGTTGGTCATCCCCTCGTCGACCCCGTGCTCCGAGCCCGCCAGGCGGGCGTCGAGGGTCGGCACCTGGCTGGGCCGGCCGTTGAGGTACCAGACGCCGAGGATGATCAGGAGCAGGGCGTGGGCCAGGATCGACCAGGCCCACCCCTGGACCTCCCAGGGGGACTGGGCGTCGTCGGCCTCGTCGTCCTCGGCCCCGGGCTTGATCGCGACCGGCACCCGCCCCTTGGGCGGCCGGCCGACCTTGGGCTTGGCCTTGGCCTTGGGCTCGGCGGTGGGGGCGACGGCCAGGGCGGTGCCCGGGGCGGGCTTGAGGACCTTGAGGCGGTTGTACGCCTCGTTGATCACCCGCATCTGCTCCAGGGCCTTGGCCTTGAGCCGGTCGTTGTCCGGGAACCGGTCGGGGTGCCAGATCTTCGCCAGGTCGTGGTAAGCCTCGCGGACCTGGTCGGGGGTGGCGCCGGGTTCCAGGTCGAGCGCCCGATAGGCTTCTTCCACGCTGATCCCCCTTCGAAGGCGGGCCGGCTTCGGGGACGGACGAGGTGACGTCCAGGATCGGGTCCGGCCCATCATTGCAACCAGCATAGCACGACCCGCCCGCCCCTCGGAAGGGCGTAGAGCGTTGCGGCGGGCGTCACCTTCGGGTTACAACCGAGGTTCAATTTTCTGCCGGGAGGCTCGGGACGTCGATCGTCGGGGGCCGGCCAGCCGGCCCGGGCCCGATCGGCCTTTGATCACAGGATTGGCCGGGGAGCGTTGATGGATTCGCACGAGTTGCACCGCCTGTTCGAGTCGGTCCGGCGGGGCGAGGTGTCGCCGCTCGACGCGTCGAAGCGGGTCGTCTCGGCCCCCCTGGAAGAAACCGGGGCGTTCGCGACGGTCGACCTCCACCGGGCGGTCCGCTGCGGGTCGCCCGAGGTGATCTTCGGCCAGGGGAAGACGGTCGAGCAGATCGTTGCCATCCTCCGGGCCTTGCTCCGCCACGGCGAAGGGGGCCTGGTGACCCGGGTCGCCGCCGAGGTCGGCGCGAGGCTCCTCGAAGCCTTCCCCGAGGGGGAGTACAACGCGCCCGGGCGGACCTTCCGGGTCCGCCAGGGCGAGCCCAAGCCGAAGCTCGGCCGGGTGGTCGTGGTGACCGCCGGGACCAGCGACCTGCCGGTGGCCGAGGAGGCCAAGGTCTCGGCCGAGATGTGGGACTGCGAGGTCGAGCTGGTCGCCGACATCGGCGTGGCCGGCATCCACCGCCTCTTCAACCGCCTCCCCGACCTCCGGGGGGCCGACGCCCTCGTCGTCGTCGCCGGGATGGAGGGGGCCCTGCCCAGCGTGGTCGGCGGCCTGGTCGATTGCCCGGTGATCGCGGTGCCGACGAGCATCGGCTACGGGGCGAACTTCGGCGGCCTGGCGGCCCTGCTCGGGATGCTCAACAGTTGCGCTTCGAACGTCGTGGTCGTGAACATCGACGGCGGCTTCAACGGTGGCCACGTCGCCGGCCTGATCGCCAGGCGGGCCGGGCAGGCCAGGGCCTCGGCGGCCGACGGGGCGGGGCAAGGTTCACGGACGGATCGCGGGTCGAATCACGCGGAAGGTAGCTCGCATCATGGCCATTGAGCGGATCGAGGCGGCCCCCCGGCTCCCGGGCAGGTCGAAGGACGGGCACAAGGGGACCTACGGCACGGTGCTGGCCTTCGCCGGCGGCCGGGGGACGGCCGGAGCCGCGGCGCTGGTGGGGGGCTCGGCCCTCCGATCGGGGGCCGGGCTGGTCCGGGTGATCTGCCCCGACGAGGTCCAGACGACCGTCGCCAGCTTCGAGCCCTCCTACATGACCTGGCCGGTCGCCTCCGACCCCGACGGCCTGGCCACCTTCGACGCCGCCCGCAAGGCCCTGGAGCGGTTCCTGCCCACCGCCGACGTCCTGGCGATCGGCCCCGGCCTGGGCCAGTCGGCCGACCTCCGCGAGCTCGTCCGCTGGGTCGTCGAGTCGGTCGAGGTCCCCACCGTGCTCGACGCCGACGCCCTGAACAACCTCGCCGGCCAGACCGAGACCCTGGCGTCCCTGAAGCGGCCGATGATCATCACCCCCCACCCCGGCGAGTTCGCCCGCCTGACCGGCCGCCCCATCGCCGAGATCCAGGAGGACCGCGAGACCCACGCCCTCCACCTCGCCGCCGAGGCCCCCCACCTGATCGTCGTCCTCAAAGGAGCCGGCACGATCGTCACCGACGGCCGGAGGATCTACACCAACACCTCCGGCAACCCCGGGATGGGAACCGGAGGCTCCGGCGACGCCCTGACCGGTGTCATCGCCGCCCTCGTCGCCCAGAAGATGGACCCCTTCGACGCCGCCTGCCTCGGCGTCTACGCCCACGGGCTGGCCGGCGACATCGCCCGCGACCAGGGCGGAGAGGTCGGCATGATCGCCGGCGACATCGTCGACGCCCTGCCCGACGCCTTCCACCACCTGGCGCCTTGAACGGATCGCGATCCTGGCGGCGGGAACCGGGAGCGAATCATGGAAATCGCCAACATCCACGAGGCGGGGTCGCAACTCTCGAAACTGATCGACCACGCCTTGAACGGCGAGGAGGTGATCATCGCCAGGGACGGCCGGCCGATCGTCCGACTGGTGCCGATCCACGCCGACAAGTCCCCCCGCCAGGGGGGCCAGTGGAAGGGCCGGGTCCGCATCGCCGACGATTTCGACACCTGGCCCGACGACATCGCCGCCGCCTTCGGCATCGATCCGGCATGATCATCTCGCTCGATACCCGCGTCTTCCCCTGGTGGCTCGGAGACCCGGGACAATTTCCTCGGACAGGATCGTCGAGTTGTAGGCTGGTAAGGTCCCCTGACCGAACGCCCGGATGGTAGAATCGGAACCGAAGATTTACCACCGTCACGATTTAAGCCCAACCCGGCCACTCGGCCTCAAGGGGGGACCATGGGTAAGCGAACAATCAAACCGGCGGGGCGGGCGGTGGAAACCCCTCCTGGCTTCGTCAACTGGCGGGAGTTCGATCCATCCTGGTTGCCCGATGGCGATCGCTCCACCTTCGCGACCGAACTTTGCACCTACCGCGACCACCTGGATGAAATGCTCGAGCATAAGGGCCGATTCGTCGCGATCCGGGAGAGCACGATCCTGGGTTACTATCGCACCCGTCAGGCCGCCATTGCCGCCGCCTTCGAGCGATACGGGGCCGTTCCGGTCCTGATCAAGCAGGTCGTCGAGCTCGAACCGGTGCGCCGACTGGGAGGGGTCATCCTCTGATGCCGCTCTTGACGATCCCTCTCCTCGACGCCGGTGCATTTCTCGATGTGGGAGTCGGAGCGTCTCGAAGCCTGACCGGGCCCGCGAACCGCCCGGATACCTGGCGGGCCTTGATCGATACCGGGGCCGATATGACCGTGATCAGCTCGGCCGTCGTCGCGGCCCTGCAACCGCAGAAGCTCGGCACGGCGCCGGTCGGTCGTGCCGGCGGAGGCAGGTCTTTCCCGCTCACCTACGATGTCCGCCTCCGCTTCGGCGGGCATGCCGGCCCCGGCCGCTGGTATCCGGCGGAGGCCGTCGAGGTCCAGCCGGCGACCCCGAACGTCGATGTTCTCATCGGCATGGACCTGCTGATCCGGATCGACATGGGCTGGGCCGGGCCGCGCCGCCTGGTCTTTCTCAACCACTGAACGCCCGCGGGGGAGGACGGGGAGAAGGTGACGTCAACCCGAGAGGCTCCTCGAATCCAGATTTTGCTCATCACTGGCCCGGCCGGGGTCGGCAAATCGACCTTGTGCTGGGAGATCTCGGCGAGGCTCGCGGGCTCGGGGCTGGCCCATGCGGTGATCGAGACCGACGAGCTCGACCGGGTCTTCCCGCTGCCGAGCCCGGGCGAGCTGTCATCGCTCCGCCCGGGGACGACCGACGTCAGCAGCCTGAACCTGGCGGCCCTCTGGGCGACCTACCGGGCCCTGGGGCACACCCGGCTGATCATGTCGGGCGTCATGGTCCAGCCCGAGGACGACCGCCGCTGGATCTCCGACGCCATCCCCGACGCCGACGTCACGATCGTCCGCCTCCGCGCGTCCGATGCAACGCTCCTGGCTCGGCTGGACCGGCGTGAGGTCGGCTCCGGTCGAGAGGACCAGATCCGACGCTCCCTCCACCAGTCCGGGCAGATGGCGGGCGAGCGTTCCGACGGGCTGGTCGTGGTCCCGGCCGACGACGCGACGCCGGCACAACTCGCCGATCGGGTGTTGCTCGCGTTGGGCTGGTTGGAAGGCCCCGGCGAGGGGACGCCCGCCGAGGTGGGCGAATGATCGCCGAATATCAGGCCCGGGCGGCTCAATATAAGAACCGACACCGAATTCTGTGCAGCAAGTCGTACCAAATTAAATCATAAAAATTGATGTGTTCTTTCGGAGAAAATCAACGATCGATCATCACCGAGCATCGCCCGTGGTCGCGTTCGAATCGTCGCATCCCCGAGGTCGTCACTTGGGTGCTGATCGCGACGACCGAGCCGAGACCTTTGATCGGGAGCAATCCGCGAAGCCCATCGTTCGTGATAGCAGTCCCGCAAACGTCCAGATGGTCCAAACTCCGACAATGGGCGATGGACTTCAATCCCGCATCCGTGATCTTGGTGCCGCTGAGATCGAGCCTCGCCAGTTGCGGAAGCCTCGCCAGGTCGTCGAGCCCAACGTCCGTGACCGCGGCGCAATAGGACAATTGCAGGTCTTTCAGTCGGCCCAGTGGGGCCAAGTGGACGAGGTCCGTCGATGCCACGGAGGAATAATTCAGGTCCAGCCCTTCGATGGTTGGGATTTTGGCCAGGTGCTCAAGCCCGGCACCGGTGATCTTCGTTTTGCTGAGTCCCAACTCGGTCAATTCGCGGAGGGATTGCAGCTCGGCGACGCCCGCGTCGGTCATCCCGGTGCCCCAGAGGGACAGGCGCCGGAGCCGATTCAACGTGGCCAAGTGCCGGACGCCCGCGTCCGTGATTCGGGGCCCACCGATGGTCAGATCGCGGAGTTCGCGTAACTCCTTGAGTGCTGCCAGGTCTTCGTCGTCCAAGTCGATGCCCAGCCTCAGCTCTTGAAGATGCTCGAGTCGGGCCACCAATCGGACTCCGACCCCGGTTAATCGAGTCTTCTCGATGCGGAGCGAGCGAAGCCCCATGAGCGGGATAAGCCCGCGGGCCATCTCGTCGGTCAGGGGCGTCCGGAGAACCTCAAGCCGTTGGAGATGGGCCAGATCCTTGAGCCGTTCGATCAGGGGCGCCGGGTCGGCACACTCATTTAAGCTGACCCCGATGATGGGATTCCCCGGCACCTCCTTGAACCAATCTCTACCGTTGCAGAGATCGGCCCGGAAGCAGAATCCACCGAACTTCTCGATGGCGAGGATTGCCGGATCTTCAGGGCCGCCGTTGACCGCGGACTGCTTCGGATTCCATCGAGAAGAATCGGGGAAGCATCCCGTCGTGGCTCCGAGAAGCAAGGCGGCGAATGTCGGACGCAACATTTTGAGCGAAATCAACACGTGATGTTCCGGTGAGGGCCGTCGGTCGAAGGAAAACTGGTGTCGATTGCTCTGGCCTACGGGACAAGGATAGCTTCTCCATGAATTTTGGCCCGCCTCGCGGGGTGGAGGCATCTTGGCGTGACGAGGTCGACCCGCCTTCCGAACAAGTCTTCGAGGTCGAGCTTCAGGCCCATGAAGTTGTCGAAGGTGGCCTTGCCCTCGAAGGTGACGAGGACATCCACGTCGCTCCCCTCGTGGTCGTCGCCACGGGCCATCGAGCCGAAGATGGCCAGGGATTCGACCCCGTACTTCCGCTTCAAGCCGGGGGCTTCGGCGTTCAGGCGATCGAGGATGGCTTGGCGGTTCATGGCTCGATCCTTCCCTCGCGATGCAAGCTGTCTGCGAGCTTCTCCGGTTCGATCCGCATTTATCGCGACGGGGTGGCGGGCGGGGTCATGACCTTGTCGAGGACTTCCTGGTAGTTGTCGGGGGAGACGCTGAACTGGCCGCGGAAGGGGTTGTCCATCACGGCGGTCAGGAAAAGGAGGAGGGCGACGAAGGTGGCGAAGATGGCGACGAGGGTGGCCTGGAGCTTGAGGCTCTCGACCCAGATCAGGTAGAGCAGGGAGGTGTTCAGGACGGCCCCGAAGAGGACGACGGCCCAGAGCGCCGCGGGCAGGCCGGTGCCGACGGAGCTGAGCCGGAGCCGGCGGGCGTCGACGACCTGGTCGAGGGTCTTGATGACCTCGGCGTGGATGATCTTGTCGCGCTCCTTGACGGGCTCGAACTCCACGACGTGGTCCTCGAAGTCGTGGAGCAGGGCGGTCCCCTCGTCGTTCGTCTCGCCCTTGCGGTGGGCGGGCCAGTCCTTCTCGACGATGAACCGGGTGTAGGTCATCAGCTCGGCTTCGAGCTTGGCCCGGAGCGGCGGGGGGTAGCCGTCGAGGTCGTTGTAGAGGGTGGCGATCGAGGCGGCCTCGGCGGAAATCTGGGCGTCGACGCCGGAGAAGTTCTCCCAGGTCCCCACCGCGATCAGGCCCAGGGCCAGGCCGTAGAAGACGCCGATGCCGGCGAAGACCCAGCTCACGACGTCGTTGTAGCGGTCCGACCCGTCGAGCAGCCGGCGGACCAGCGGCCGGGTCGCGAACAGCCCGAGCAGCGAGCCGAACACGCAGACCGAGATGATCAGCAGGCCGAGCTGGACATTGGCGAGGTCGTAGATCCAGTAGAATGTCACCGGACTTCCCCTCCCTTTTGATCGATGCGGGGCGCCGGGGCGACCGATCGGGGGCCGGCCCCTCCCCGTCTACCTGAGGAAGAGGTGGTAGGCGGGGTTGGCGGTCTCCTCGACGTGGCGATAGCCCAGGCCGGCGACGAACTCGCGGAAGGCGGCCTCTTCGCCCTCGGGGATCTGGATGCCGACGAGGATTCGCCCGTGATCGGCCCCCTGGTTCCGGTAGTGGAAGAGGCTGATATTCCAGTCGGGGTGCATGCTGGCGAGGAACCGCATCAGGGCTCCCGGCCGCTCGGGGAAGTCGAACCGGAAGAGTCGCTCGTCGACCGCCAAGGCGCTCCGGCCGCCGACCATGTGGCGGACGTGGAGCTTGGACAGCTCGTCGTCGGTCAGGTCGACGGCGGCGAAGCCGTGCTCGGCGAACCCCCGGGCGACGGCGAGCGAGTCGGCCCGGTCGCTGGTGGCGAGGCCGACGAAGACGTGGGCCTCTCGGCCGTCGGAGGCCCGGTAGTTGAACTCGGTCACGCTCCGCTGGCCGATGATCTGGCAGAGGCGCCTGAAGCTCCCCCGGCGCTCGGGGATCGTGACGGCGAAGAGGGCCTCGCGCTCCTCGCCCACCTCGGCCCGCTCGGCGACGAAGCGGAGGCGGTCGAAGTTCATGTTCGCCCCGCAGGTGATCGTCACCAGGCTCTCGCCCCGCACGCCGGTCCGCGCGGCGTACTGCTTGAGGGCCGCCACGCCCATGGCGCCCGCCGGCTCGAGGATGCTCCGGGTGTCCTCGAAGACGTCCTTGATCGCCGCGCAGACCGCGTCGGTGTCGACCACGATGAAGTCGTCGACCAGGGCCCTGGCGATCCGGAACGTCTCGACGCCGACGAGCTTGACCGCCGTGCCGTCGGCGAAGAGGCCGACGTCGGCGAGGAGGACGCGCTCGCCGGCCCGGACCGAGCGGGCCATCGCGTCGGAGTCGGCCATCTGCACGCCGATGACCCGGATCTCGGGGCGGACGGCCTTCAAGTAGGCGGCGACCCCGGAGATCAGGCCGCCGCCGCCGACCGCGACGAAGACCGCGTGGATCGGCCGCTGGTGCTGGCGGAGGATCTCCATCCCGACCGTCCCCTGGCCGGCGATCACGTCGGGGTCGTCGAACGGGTGGACGAACGTGTATTCGTCCGCCTCGGCCAGTTCGAGGGCCCGGGCATAGGCGTCGGAGTAGCTATCGCCGTGGAGGACGACCTCGCCCCCGTAGGACCGGACCGCGTCGGACTTCAATCTAGGGGTCGTCACCGGCATCACGATCACCGCCCGGCAGCCCAGGCGGGCCGCGCTCAGGGCCACCCCCTGGGCGTGGTTGCCGGCCGAGGCGCAGATCACGCCTCGGGCCAATTGCTCGGCCGAGAGCCCGGCCATCTTGTTGTAGGCCCCCCGGAGCTTGAAGCTGAAGACCGGCTGCGTGTCCTCCCGCTTGAGCCAGACCCGGTTGCCCACCCGCTCGGACAGCTTCGGGGCCAGCTCCAGGGGGGACTCGATCGCCACGTCGTAGACGCGGGCGGTGAGGATCTTCTGGAGGTAGTCCATCAAGCCGAGGGGGGACTCGGGCGACGGTCCCAGGAGCGTCGGCGCCTCGGGCATCACGGGGCGATCGGGTCCGAGCATGGTCTCACTTTCTCTCAACGGTCCGCAGCGGCCGGCCCGGCGATTTTACCATCACCGGGCCTCCCGACGGTCGCCCGCCCGGGGAAATCGCCGAAGGCGGGCCATCGGGCCGGGCTCCCGGCTTGGCCTGTCCCGATCGGCGGGGGTGACGTATACTCTGGGATCATCCCGCCGAGGGAATGGTGATCAAACGGGATCGAGAAGGAGGCCGGGGTGTCATCACGCGAGAATACGCCGCCCACGTCCTGGACGTATCGGATGGAAGTTTCTCCCACCGGCCAGGCCGCATCGCACCCCCCGGCCAACCCGAATGCCGACCCGGTCGCCCTACTCCATGCCCTGCTGAACTTGCAGTCGCAGACCCTGGAGATCCAGCGGCAGATCCTCCAGAGCCAGCAGCAGCAACTGGAGCTGGCCCGCGAGGCGGCCCACGTCGCCCGCGAGCAGCGGGCCCGGCAGATGGCCGAGCTCGAGCGCTGGCAGAACGGCCATGACCGGGTGATCGACCGGTGTCGCGAGTCGCTCGGCCAGCTCGAGCAGGTCCACTCGGCCCTGATGGGGGAACTGGTCGAGCACGTGGCCGACAACCACGAGAACCTGGTCGATGGGGACTTCGCCCTGACCGACTTCGTGGACAAGTTCGGCCCCAGGCTGGCCCACCTCAACACGATGCTCGCCATCCTCCGCCCCCTGGCCGCCGCGGTCCGGAAGCCCGAAGCCGGCCAAGGGGACCTGCCGAGCTAGCCGGCCTCGGGCCGAGCGGGCTCAGGTCGTGTAGTCGGCGTTGAGCCGGATGTACTCGGCGGTGAGGTCGCAGGTCCAGAACCGGATCGAAGCGTCCCCCTGGGTCAGGGTCAGGCGGATCTCGGTGTCCCGGTTGGCCTTGAGGCTGGCCGAGGCGGCCGGGTCGTCGAAGGGGAGCGGGGCCCCGTCGCGGTAGAGCTCGATCCCGTTGAGCGTCAGGGACAGCTCGCGCTCCTCGAAGGGGACGCCGGCGTAGCCCGCCGCCGAGACGATCCGGCCCCAGTTCGGGTCGGCGCCGTGGATGGCGGTCTTGACCAGCGGGCTGTCGGCGACGGCCTTGGCGATGGCCCGGGCGTCGTCGCGGGTCTTCGCCCCTTCGACGTGGATGGTGATCAGGTGGGTGGCCCCCTCGCCGTCGTCGGGGATCATCCGGGCGAGCTCGACGCAAGCCTCGCGGACGGCCGAGGCGAACCGCTCCAGCGCGGGGCCGGTGAGCGGGTCGCCCTCGCCGCCGGCGAGGATGAGCACGGTGTCGTTGGTGCTCATGTGCCCCTCGACGGAGATGCAGTTGAACGAGTCCTCGACGGCCCCGGCCAGGATGCGCTGGAGGTCGTCGGGCTGGACGGCGGCGTCGGTGAGGAAGAAGCCGAGCATGGTGGCCATCTTCGGGCCGATCATCGCCGCCCCCTTGGCCAGGCCGAGCAGGGTGACCTCCCGGCCGTCGACCTCCAGCCGCTTCGAGACGACCTTGGGCCGGGTGTCGGTCGTCATGATGCTCCGCGAGGCGTCGACGAAGCCCGAGGGCTGGTCGGTGGCCCGGGCCAGGGCATCGGCCAGGCCGGCCTCGACCCGGTCCATCGGCAGTTGGTGGCCGATCACGCCGGTCGACGCGACGAGGACCTGATCCGCCCGGCAGCCGAGGGCCCGGGCCGCCATCTCCGCCGTCCGCCGGGCGTTGTCCAGCCCTTGCTGGCCGGTCGCGGCGTTGGCGTTGCCGGCGTTGATGACGACCCCTCGGATCGATCCCGAGGGGACCAGGGCCCGGTCCCAGTGGACCGGGGCCGCCGCGACCCGGTTGGTCGTGAACGTCCCGGCGGCCGAGCAGTCGCGCCCCGCCACCAGGACCGCCAGGTCCATCCCGCCCGAGGGCTTGATCCCCGCCCGGACGCCCGACGCCCGGAACCCCTTGGGCAGGTGCAGGTTGCTACTCGCGTCGCTCATCGAGGCTCACCTATTTGGTCGCGGGACCGGGCCGAAGTCGCCGATCGGCCCGTCCGGCTTCTTGCCGACCCCCAGATTCTCCAATGCTTCGACCACCCGGTCCAGCTTCCGCTCCAGATCGGCCAGGCGCCGGTCCACGTCCGACACCGGCAGGCTGGGCTTGGGTTCGGGCCTGCCGGATGCGGCGGGTTGGGTGCCAGAAGGCTGGGTCGAGGGGGTTTCGGTGTACGGGAAGACGCTGGTGTCGCCGACGTTGGCGGTGCGATGGGCCTCGGGATTCTTGCCGAAGACCGCCGACATGCCGTTGCGGTCGAGAATCCGATGGATCGCCACGGGGGCGGCATAGAAGCCGAACTTCTCGTTAGGATCGGCGAGATTGCAGACCCCGGCGAGGTATCCGTCGATTGTGAACAGGCCGCCGCCGGATCGGCCTTCCATCGGCGGGTTGGTGCACGCGATCTCGAACATTTCCCGGTTGGTCTGGGCAGTTCTCATCGTGACCAGGGGGTCGAGGATCTTGGTATCCCAGGCCGTGGCGTCGTTGCCGTGCGAGCAGCCGACGGCGTACATCTTCATCCCGGCCTTGGGCTTCCAGTCGTCGGGCACGACTTTCGAGGCCGGGAGCTTCCGGCCCGGCCTGATCCGGATCAGGGCGACGTTGTCGTCGAAGTCGTAGTCAACGACGTGGGCGGCGATGTCCTTCTCCAGGCAACCGACCATCGAATGATTCGGGCCGGCGAGTCGGCCGTCGAAGAGGTCGACCGTGATCGGGATGCGGAACTCGTTCGGGGCCGGCTGGCGCTGGCCCTTCAATTTGAAGATGTGGGCACAGGTGAGGATGACCGCCTGCTGCTCGTCGCTGTCGATGATCGTACCCGATCCGAAGCCCCAATCCTGGCTCGAGTGGTGGAGCTTGATCCGGGCGGGCGTTTCCCAGGGTTTGGCCAGGATCTCGGCCGTCAGATCCGGTTCGGGCTGCTCGGCGGTGTTAGATGCCGCCTTCGAGGGATCGACAATCTTCGGCCGGTGTTCGTTGTAGAACCGGGCGAGTTCGGGCGCGTCGAGGCGGCCCGAGTCGTGGCCGTGGCGGGCGATCTCCGCCCCCGCACCATCGACGAGGATGTAAGTCGGGAGGGCCCGGATCGCGTAGCGGAGGGGTAATTCCTCGTCATAGGCCGCGACCGGGACCGACTTGATCGGATAGCCGGCCTGGGCCAAGCCGGTGATCTCGCCGTGCCATCGGCGGCCGATGGCCGAGCGGGACTCATAGAACTCCAGGAGGACGGGGAATCCCGGCCCGTCGGCCGGGGGCGGGATGGCGGGCTCATCGACCTTGGGCGCGTGCCCAGCGGATTCGAGGAGTCGGGCCGGGGCCGGGAACTTGAAGCCGTGGATGTCGACGTCCTTAGCCTTCGAGGCAGATTCGTCCTTGAGCTGGCCCGGCGGCGGGGGCGTCTCGCGGGTGGGCTCGATCGGGGTTCCGGAGGATTGGGCGGCCTGGCCGTCGGTGGCCCGGGCGGCTCGGGCGGCTCCGAGGTAGGCGCCGGAGGCGACGAGCCCTCCGGCCGTGACCAGGGTGGCGGCGGCGATCTTCCAGGGGGTCATGAAGAGTCCTTTCGTGGTGGCTTCGATGAGGGCGAGGACCGCCGGGCCGGCCGAGGGGGCGGCGGGGGGCGAGGCGGCGAGCCTCGACGTGGCCAGGATCAGGGCGTTGGGGATCGGCGGCGGCGTGGAGGGCAGGACGGCGAGGGTCGGGGCGTAGCCCCGGCGGCTCAGGCGGTCGCGGAGCCGGCGGCGGGCCCGGTCGAGGCGGCTTTGCAAGGTCCCGACGGGCCAGCCGAGGCGGCGGGCGGCGTCGTGCTGGGTCAGGCCTTCGAGGTGGCAGGCGACCACCGCCGACCGATAAGCGGCGGGCAGGCGGGCGATCTCCTCGTCGAGGACCCGGGCCAGTTCGATCCGGTCGTCGTTCGGGGAAGGGGTCGACTCGGGCCGGGCGGCGGAGCGCTCGGAGCGGCGCCTGCGGCCTTCGGCAACCCGGCCTTGCGAGGCCACCCGCCAGGCGACGGCGTGGAGCCACGGGCCGATCGAGTCGCGGACCCAGAGCGACGACCCCTTGCGGGCCAGGATCAGGAAGGTTGCCTGGAATGCGTCGTGGGCGGCGTGCTCGTCGCGGAGGACCGACCGGGCGACGCGGAGGACCATCGGGCCGTGCCGCTCGACCAGCGCGGCGAAGGCCAGCTCGGCCCCGTCGCCCCCTCGGCCCGCGAACCGCTCCAGGAGCTGCCCGTCCGAGAGGGTGCCCGCCGCCCCCAGCTCGAAGAGCGTGCGGAAGTGCCTCCCCTCGGCCGCCCCGATCCGCCCGTGCCGCAACGGCTTCGACCTCCCCACGCCCCTCCTGATCGTCGCACGACAGGTAATGGTCGGGATCGGGCTGGTTATTCCGGATTTCCCGGCGAAGATCCCGGAGCCGGCCCGCTGGGGTTTCGTAGGGTGGGGCTCGCCGCGCTCGACCCACCCTACATGTTTGGTTCGCAGGCGTGAACGATCGTCACTGGGTGGTGTAGCCGCCGTCGACCAGGATCACCGCACCGGTGACGAAGCTGGAGGCGTCGGAGGCGAGGAAGACGGCGACGGGGCCGAGTTCCTCGGGGTCGCCCCAGCGGCCGAGGGGGACCTTGGCCTGCATGGCGTCGCGGGCGACGGGGTCGTCGAGCAGCGGGCGGTTGATCTCGGTGCCGAACGGGCCGGGGCAGAGGGCATTGACGTTGATCCCGTCCCTGGCCCACTCCAGGGCGAGGGTCCGGGTCATCAGGGTCAGCCCCCCTTTGCTCGAACAGTAGGGGGTCCGGTCGGCCAGGCCGACCTCGCCGAGGGTGCTCGACACGTTGATCACCCGGCCCCACTTCTGCCGCTTCATCGCCGGGGCGACGGCCCGGCAGCAGAGCCAGGGGCCTTTGAGGTTGATGTCGATCACCTGGTCGAACTCGGCCTCCTCCAGCTGCTCGATCGGCCGGCGGATGTTGATCCCGGCGTTGTTGACCAGGATGTCGACCCGGCCGAAGGTGTCGAGCGTCCGGGCCACCATCGCCTCGACCTCGGCCCGCTTCGACACGTCCGCGCCGATGCCGAGCGTGCGGACCCCCTCCGCCTCGCCCAAGGTCCGGGCGACCTCCCCCGCCTTGGCGTCATCGCGGCCCGTCAAGGCCACCGAGGCCCCCGCCGACGCCAGGGCCCCGGCCATCGCCAGGCCCAGGCCCTTCGTCCCCCCCGTCACCAGGGCGACCTTGCCATCCAGCCGGAATCGATCGAGCACCCCCATCGCGCGGCCCCCCTCTCGAAGCATCTCCCTTTGGAACCCCTCGGCCGCCCAGCCTAACCCGGAGGTCCGGGCGGGTCCAACGGTCCGGGCGGATTGACCGAGAAAGGCTGCTAACGGCCGGCCCCGCGGCCGGAATATAAGCCGGATCGGGCCGGTGGGGCGCCGAGCCCGGCCGGCCGGATCGGGGCCATCCTCCCGGGCGGAGGCGACATGCGGAGCCGAGAAAAGTGGGTTCGTTCGGCAGCAAAGCCATGGGCAAGGCGCAGGCCCGAGGACACGGCCGAGGCGCCGGAGTCGCGGCGGACTCGACACAGGCCGGAGGGAGAAAGGCAGGAAGAGCGGCCCGGCGCAAAACGAAGCCACCGGTGCGCGCAACCTTTGGCGCAGAACGAAGCCACCGGCGTTCCGGGCGGCCGGCGCAAAACGAAGCCAACCGGGCCGGCCGGTTCAATCCCGCGCGGCGGCCGCACGATCGCCGTGAGGGCGCAAAACGAAGCCATTCGAGGGATCGCGACCCTCCGGACCACGTCGACCTGGGGGGTGATCGGGGCTGGCGCGATGACGGGTTCCTTGGGGTCTGGGTGGATGTTTTGGCGCCTTTCGTAGGGGCCGTAACTTGTGGGCAAACCTTGCGTTCTGGCGATCCTGGGATCTTGGGAGTTTTGGGAAACACCTTGATGGTGGGCCGGAAGATTGGCCGAAGCATAGCTCTGAGTTTGGCGGGTCCGATGGGGCGAGCGGAGCTTGCTGCCCGGGTCCGCATCAAGACGTCGGTCGGGAGTGTTGTCGTGGAGCGTCTTTCGATGCGTAAACTTCTGTCGGTCCGCCTGGCAGCCCTGTGCATGGGGCTGTCGTGGTCGGCCGCGCACCCGGCGGAGGCGGCCAGCTATGCTGGTGGAGCCTCGAATCGTTGTTGCCCCATGCCCCAGGAGTGCGGCGGGCATACGCAATACCTGCTCCAGCGTCAGACGGTGCTGAAGCAGATCTGCGAGACCATTTACGAGTCCAGGCCGGTGACCTGCGAGCGCGACGTCGTGGAGACGACCTACGTCCCCAAGACGATCACGACCATGAAGACCGTGGCGGAGCAGCAGCTCCGCGAGGTCCCCTACACGGTCCAGCGGCCTGTCTACCAGACGGTGATGCGAGAGCAGCAGTACACCGTCAACCGACCCGTTTCCCGTACGATCTACAAGGATGTTACGTACACCGTCAGCAGGCCGGTCCGCGAGACCCACCTGGAGACGAGGTCGTATACCGTCAACCGCCCGGTCCGCGAGACGACGCTCCGGAGCGTCCCGTACACCGTGGCCCGCCCGGTCCGCGAGACGAACTACAAGGACGTCGCCTACACCGTCTGCCGGCCGGTGCAAGAGATGTCCGTGAAGACCGTCCCTTACACCGTCTCCAAGCCGGTGTACGAGACCGCGTTCAAGAACGTCTGCTACACGGGCTCCCGGCCGGTGCAGAAGACCTGCTACCGCTCGGTGCCCTACACGGTCAGCGTCCCCGTGCAGTACACGGTGATGCAGCCGCGGCAATACACCGAGATGGTCCCGGTGAGGACCTGCGATTACAAGCAGGTCGCCTACACCGTGTCCCGCCCGGTCCGCGAGACCGTGCTCCGCGAGTGCCGATACACCGTGCAGACCCCGGTCCGCCGGACGGTGATGCGGAACGTCTCGTATAACGTCTGCCGCCCGGTCCAGGAGACCTCGATCCGCGAGTGCCGGTACACCACGACCCGGCCGGTCCGGACCACCACGTACCAGACCGTCACCGAGACCTGCTACAAGACCGTCGCCGAGACGGCCTCGAAGGAGGTCGTCGAGACGGTCTGCGTGCCGAGGACGGTCTGCAAGCCGGTCTGCCGCGAGTTCACCGAGAAGGTGAACGAGTGCGTCTACGTGCCGGGCAAGACCGTGTGCGTGGACGGGGTGACCTACCAGTGCCCCGGCTCGTACGTCTCGAAGCGGGCCAAGGTCAAGCGGAGCGTCGTGGAGAACGTCGCCGAGACGGTCTACGAGGCCCAGCAGATCACCAAGGTGGTCCCGGTCACCGTCTGCCGCCAGGTCCCCTACACCACGACCCGCCAGGTCCCGGTGACGACCTGCCAGATGGTCCAGGAGGAGCACGTCAAGCAGATCCCCGTCACGACCTGCCGGATGGTCTCCGAGACCATGACCAAGCAGGTGGCCGACACGGTCTGCGAGATGGTCTCCACCGAGCAAGTCAAGCAGGTCCCGGTGACGACCTGCCGGATGGTGAGCGAGACGGCCTACAAGACCGTCGCATTCCCCGTCACGACCATGCAGCCCCGGACCTGCACCCGTCAGGTCCCGGTCAGCATGACCAAGGTGTGCGCCAAGACCATGTGCCGCCAGGAACCCTACACCGTCACGCACATGGTCAAGGAGACCGCCTTCAAGCAGGTGCCCTACAGCGTCTGCCGGATGGTCAGCGAGACCGCGTTCAGACAGGTCCCGGTGACGACCACCCGGATCGTCCGCGAGACCGCCGTGAGGCGGGTGGCCTACACGACCTGCCGGACCGTCAGCGAGACGATGGTCAAGCAGGTGCCGGTGACGACGTGCCGGATGGTCTCCGAGACCCGGTCCTGCCAGGTGCCGGTGACGACCTGCCGGATGATCTCCGAGCCCTGCGTCAAGCGGGTCTGCGAGACGGTCTGCGAGATGGTGCAGGAAGTCCGGACCCGGTCCGTGCCCGAGACCCACTGCACCATGCAGACCGTCCAGTGCGTCAAGCGGGTCTGCGAGACCGTCTGCCGCCAGGTCCCGGTGACGACCACCGTCTGCGAGCCGGTCTGCACGACCCGCAAGGTCGTCGAGACCAAGATGGTCTGCCAGCCGAGGACCGTCTGCCGCCAGGTGCCCGTCGAGGTCTGCGTCCAGGTCCCCGTGGTCGTCCACTGCCCGACGCCGGAGGTCCTGCCTTCGGCCCAGAGCGTCCTGGCGACCTCGCAGTCCCCCGCCGTGATCCCGATCGACGTCGCCGACCGGCGCCACCCCAAGCTGGGCCGCCTGTTCCGCTGACCCCGACCATCGACCGGCCCAAGGAGGGGCCGGGCCTCCGGCCTCGCCAAACCAACGCCGACACCTCCCGGATGGGAGGTGTCGGCGTTTTGACGTTCTTATATTTTCATGCCAAGAATTTGTTGGTGCGTCGGCGCCGAACCGTGTCGTTGCGGAGGGCGGCGGGGGGTGGCACAATGGGCCGATCGGCGGGCCGGCCCGCCCCTGCTCCCCCCCGCAGTCCTTCCGAGAGAACCGCTCCATGCCCCGACCAGGCCCGACCCCCCCACGACCCCTCGCGCTGCTCCTGGCCCTGCTGATGACGACCGCCCTCCCGCCGACCCGGGCGATGGCCCAGGGGAGGGGCCGAGGGGCCGACGGCCCGGTCAACCGGCGGCCGTTCGTCAAGCCGGGCGCCCCCAAGCAGGCCGAGCGGGTTCGGACCTTCGACGTCCGCCACGTCCGGGCGGACCTGGCCGTCGACCTGGGCAAGGAGGAGGTCCGGGGGACCGTCACGCACACCCTCGCCCCGCTCGTCCCCGGCTTCGACGCCCTGACCCTCGACTGCGGGGCGGACCTCGCCGTCGCCAAGGTCACCGCGGGCCCCAACGGCTCGGCTCGAGACTGCAAGTTCACCAGGAAGGGGGACGAGCTGGCCATCACCCTCGACCGGGCCTACGCCCCGGGCGAGGCGTTCGAGCTGGCGGTGACGTACTCGGGCGAGCCCAAGCTCGGCCTCCACTTCGTCAAGCCGGACTCCGACGATCCCAAGCGACCCCTCTGTGCCTGGACCCAGGGGGAGGCCGAGGAGACCCGCTACTGGCTCCCCTGCTTCGACTACCCCAACGACAAGGCCAGCTCCGAGATGGTCGTCACCGTGGCCAGGGCGTACTCGGTCGTCTCCAACGGGGCCCTGATCGAGACCAAGGAGAACGGCGACGGCACGGCCACCTACCACTGGAAGATGGACACCGCGCACGTCAGCTACCTGATCTCGCTGGCGATCACCGAGTTCGCCGTCTACCGCGACGTCGCCGCGGGCAGGCTGCCGGTCGACTACTACGTGCTCAAGGGGGTCGACGAGGCGACCGCCCGGCGGGCCCTGGGCAAGACGCCGAAGATGATCGAATTCTTCAACGAGAAGATCGGCACCGCTTATCCGTATCCCAAGTACGCCCAGGTCTGCGCCCCGGAGTTCGGCGGCGGGATGGAGAACATCTCGGCCACGACGATGACCGACTCGGTCCTCCGCGACCCGATCGCCTCGCTCGAGCGCGACTCCGACAGCCTGGTCGCCCACGAGCTGGCCCACCAGTGGTTCGGCGACCTCCTGACCTGCCGCGACTGGTCGACGCTCTGGCTCAACGAGGGGTTCGCCAGCTACTTCGACCCCCTCTTCACCGAGTCCGACCGGGGCGAGGACGCCTTCCGGCTGGCGATGGCCGACGAGCTGAGGGACTACATCGGCTCCGACCGCTCGGTCCGCCGGCCGATCGTCGAGCCGAGGTTCTCCGACCCCAACGAGATGTTCGACTCGGTGACCTATGCCAAGGGGGCCTGCGTCCTCCACGCCCTCCGCGGCCTGATCGGCGACGACGCCTGGTGGCGCGGGATCAAGGCGTACGTGGCCGCCTACAAGGAGAAGGTCGTCGCCACCGACGACTTCCGGAAGGCGATGGAGGCGGCCTCGGGCAAGGACCTGGGCTGGTTCTTCGACCAGTGGGTGTACAAAGGGGGCCACCCCGAGCTGGTCGCCCGCTGGACCTACGAGGACGACGACAAGTCGGTCCGGCTCGCCGTCGAGCAGGTCCAAGGCGTCGACGAGCTGACCCCGCTGTTCCGCCTGCCCACGACGGTCCAGGTCGGCGACGAGTCCGGGGTCCGGTCCGTGCCGGTCCTGATCGCCGGCCGGTCGCAGACGTTCGTGATCCCCTGCCCGGCCCGGCCCAGGCTCGTCCGGGTCGACCCCCAGGGGTGGCTCCCCAAGGAGCTGAAGTTCGAGAAGCCGACCGACGAGTGGATCTACCAGCTCGACCACGCCGCCGACGCCCTCGGCCGGGCCGAGGCCGCCCGGGCCCTCGCCGACCGCAAGGACGACAAGGCGGCCGTCGTCGCCCTGAACAAGGCCTGGTCCCGCGAGACCACCACCGCACCCCGGCTGGAGATGATCCGGATGCTGGCCAGGGCCGGCGAGCCCTGCCGCGCGGGCCTCGTCGAGGCCGCCAGGAGCACCGACCCCCGGGCCAGGCTCGCCGCGCTCGACGCCCTCGCCGACCTCAAGCCCGACCCGGCCCTGGAACCCTTGCTCCGCTCGGCCTGGGCCAATCGGGGCGAGACCTACGCCGCCCGCCAGTCGGCGCTCCGGGCGTTGGCCAAGGCCAAGGTCAAGGACCTCGACGACCTCCTCGCCTCGGCCTTGCAGGAGGACGCCAACCGGCACTCGGTCGCCGCCGAGGCCCTGAAGATCTCGCTCGAAGCGGGCGGGAGCAAGGCCCGAGAGGCCGCCTTCCTCTACTCCAGGCCGGGCCAGCCCGCCGCGCTCCGGCGGGCGGCCATGGACCAGCTCGCCAGGCTCGCCAACGACGACCCCGAGGCCAACAAGCTCCTCCTGTCGTTCCTCGACGACCCGCGCCGGGGCATCCGGACCTCGGCCGCCTTCGCGCTCTCCGAGGGGGGCGTCACCGCGGCCCTGCCGGAGCTGGAGCGGCGGCTGGCCCGGGCCAAGGACCTGTCGAGGCTCTCGCTGGAGCAGATCGTGGCGTCGCTCCGGGGCAAGGTCAAGAAGGCCGAAGTCCCGGCCTCGGGCCCCGGGGTGGGCGAGCTCGAGCGCCGGGCGGCCGACCTGGAACTCCAGGCCAGGGAGCTGCGGAACCGGGCCGAGGCCCTCAAGCTCAAGGCCGAGCGGGCGAGGCTGGAGTCCGCCAAGCCGGAGGCTTGAAGCCGACTCAGGGCATCGCCCCGACCGCGATCAGGCGGTCGAGCCCCGGGCGGAGGCGGGCGAAGGCGCGGGCCCGGTGGCTGAGCTGATGCTTGGCCAGCGGGCCGAGCTCGCCGAAGGTCTTGCCGTACTCGGGGATCAGGAAGAGGGGGTCGTACCCGAACCCGCCGGGGCCTCGGACGTCGCGGATGATCCGCCCCCGGCAGGCGCCCTCGGCTTCGAGCCGGATGGCGCCGGAGGGGTCGCTCAGGGCCAGGTGGCAGAGGAACGCGGCCCCCCGGGCGTCGTCGTCGACGCCCGCGAGGGCTTCGAGGAGCTTGCGGTTGTTGGCGTCGTCGTCGGCCGAGTCGCCGGCGTAGCGGGCCGAGTAGACCCCGGGCGCCCCGCCGAGGGCGTCGACGGCCAGGCCCGAGTCGTCGGCGAGGACCCAGAGGCTCAGGCCTCGGGCGACCTCGCTGGCCTTCTTCCGGGCGTTGCCGGCGAAGGAGTCGGCGTCCTCGACGACCTCGGGCAGGTCGGGCCCGGCGTCGAGCAGGGTCCGGACCTCCAGCCGCGCCAGCCGGGGGGTCATCTCCCACGGCGGCGCGACGAGCTGGGCCAGCTCCAGGCCCTTCTTGCGGTTGCGGGTCCCCAGCACGAGCGGGACGTCGGGGCGGTCGGGGAGGGTGCTCATCGGCTCAGTTCGCCCGGAGCTGCGAGGCCGAAGGGCCCTGGAGCTGCTTCTTGATCGGGGTCAGGTCGGTCAGCTCGGTGGCCGGGCAGATCATCGTGGCGGTGACCTTGCGGTTGTTGAGGTCCACGGCGATCTGGTTGAGCTTGTCGTGGAGCTGCTGGGCGGCCGGGTCGGAGATGGTGTTGAACGACCCGATCAGGACCCGGCTGGAGAAGCGGTCGTGGAAGACGTAGGGCTGGAAGCCGGTCTTCTGGATGTCCTTGTCCTTGGCCAGGGCCTCGGCCATGTGCTCGGCGTCGTCGGCGGCGGTGGCCAGGGGGCTCTTGAGCGCGGCCAGGGCCCCCTTGAAGCGGAAGTCGTGGTCGGGGTCGAAGGTCGACCGGCCGTTGAAGCTGGCGACCTGGAGCGAGTAGGTGCCCGGGCAGTTCCGGACGTTGTGCGGGCCGGCGTTCATCTTGCCGATCAGGACGTCCTGCTGGACGTTGGGGAAGAGGGCCTCGGCGGGCACCAGCGGGTTGGCGGTCCGGATCGCCCGCTTCAGGCCCTGGCCCTTGCGGTGCTGCCACATCTGGGGCAGGCCGTCGAGGCAGACCGGGTGGATCTTCTGGACCTGCTTGAGCAGGTCGGCGGCGTCCTTGACGGTCTTCATGTCGCCGACCAGCACGGCAGCCTCGTCGAGGGTCCGGACGATCTCGGGGAAGCCGACGTCGTCGCGGCTGACGAAGGCGGGCGTGGTCGGGGGGACGCCGCGGATCATGCTCTTGCCGGGGAACTTGCGGGGCAGGAGGATGTAGGCTGGGAGCTTGTTGTTATTCCGCAACTCCAGGACCAGGGCCAGGGCCTGCCTCGGGGCCTCGGGCCCCTTGAAGGTGTAGGCCAGGACCATGAACGGCCCGTTCTCGCGGGTCAGCATGTAGGGCTCGATCGGCCCGGTCGGCAAGGGGACGGTCGGCTTCAGCTCCTCGGCGGTCGCCGGGGCGGGGGCCTCCTGGCCGTCGCTGAGGGTCGTCCGGCCGTTGAGGGTCGAGCCCGGGGCGGGGGTCGGCAAGTCCTGGGCCCGCTTGACGGCGGGGTCGGCGGGGGCCGGGGCGGCCGGTGCGGGCGCGGCCGGCCTGCGGTTGAAGATCTGGGCCGAGGCGGTCGGGCCGGCGATCAGGCTGGCCGCCAGGGCGGCGGCGGTCACGGCGATCGGCGCTCTCATGGGCGATCCCCCATCCTTGGGTCCGCGTGGTGAATTCGACGGGCTAGCTAAGGTCCGGTCGCGGTGCGGCTTCGAAAGGGGCGAGGTCTCGGCGACATGCGGGCCGGACATTAGCAAATCCCCGAGATCCTGCCCAGGGCGATTCGCCGCCAAAACCCGCGCGACCATCCCCGCGATCGGGCCGCCCCTGTCGGTCGTCGCCGGGGCCCGCCTCCCCCTTCCGGACCGGGATGTCGTCGCGGACGCCGCCGGCCCGGACGGCCCGAGGTCTCGCCGCGAACGGCCCACGCCAAGGGCCCTGGCCCAAGCATCGGGACTCGACGGATGTTCCCATTGTCCGCGTTGCCTTCTCCCGCATAATGACAAGGCTCAAGCCCGGGGCGATCGGCTCGACCGCACCCGGAAGGCTGGGCGTTCGAATGACTGGCTCATTCGTCCCCCGTTGCGCGGACGCCTGCTTCCCCGGATCTTCGGCCCGGCGGGGCTCGCGCACAGGCCGAAGCACCTGGTCGGCGACCCGCCCCGCCCGACGACGAAGCGACGCGAGAGGCCGGCCCCATCGGGTCGGACATCCCGCGAGCAACTCCGGCAGAATCGAGGAGTTCCGTGAACGCCCGTGCGGTGCATCTCGTGGCAATCCGATCGAACCTGTCGACGCCGGCGATCGTGCCAACCTGGCACGATATCCATGGCCTTCGCCGGGGCCTGACCGTCCTGTTCCTGGCTGCGACCGCCCCGAGCCCTGGGGGTGCCGCCGATGGAATTTGATGTCCTGACGCTGTCGCGAATCCAGTTCGCGCTGACGATCATGTTCCACTACCTGTTCCCGCCGCTCTCGATCGGCCTGGGCGTGCTGCTGGTGGCCTTCGAGGCGCTCTACCACAAGACCGGCGACGCCGACTACCGCGACCTCGGCCGGTTCTGGACCCGGGTCTTCGCGGTCAACTTCTCCGTGGGCGTGGCCACCGGCGTGGTCATGGAATTCCAGTTCGGCACCAACTGGGGCCGCTTCTCCCGCTTCGCCGGCGACGTGTTCGGCTCGGCGCTGGCCTCGGAGGGGATCTTCGCCTTCTTCCTGGAGTCGGGGTTCCTCTCGGTCCTGGTCTTCGGCTGGGACCGCGTCTCGGCCCGGATGCACTTCTTCGCGACGGCGATGGTGGCCCTGGGCTCGACGTTCTCGGCGGTCTGGATCGTGGTCGCCAACTCCTGGATGAACACGCCGGCCGGGCACCACGTGGTCGTCCGGGACGGCCTGGCCCGCGCCGAGGTCATCGACTTCTGGGCGATGATCTTCAACCCGTCGAGCACACACCGTGTGATCCACGTCCTGCTCGGCGCCTACCTCATGGGGGCGTTCTTCGTCCTGAGCGTCTCGGCCTGGCACATCCTCCGGGGGAACCACGAGCGGGCCTCGCGCAAGGCGTTCCGGGCCGCCCTGGTGATGGCGTCGGCGGCGGTCGCCGCGATCTTCTTCTCGGGCGACTCCCAGGCCAGGAAGGTCTCCCAGACGCAGCCGGCGAAGCTCGCGGCCTACGAGGGGCACTTCCGGTCGGGCTCCGGCGGCACGCCGATGACGCTCGTCGGCTGGCCCAACGCGCGAGAGCAACGGCTCGACTACCAGGTCGCCGTCCCGGGGATGCTGAGCATGATGGTCAGCGGCGACCCGAACAAGCCGGTGACGGCGCTGGACCAGTTCCCCGAGCGGGACCGGCCGCCGGTGGTGGTCCCGTTCCTGACCTATCACGCAATGGTCTACACCTGGGGGGCGATGGCGGGCCTGGTGGGCCTCGGCCTCTGGTCGTGGTGGCAGGGCCGGCTCTTCGATCGGCGGTGGCTGCTCTGGGGTTTCGTCGCCGGCGTCCTCGCGCCGATCGTCGCCAACCAGGCGGGCTGGGTGTCCTCGGAGGTCGGGCGTCAGCCCTGGGTCGTCCACGGCCTGATGCGGACCGGCGAGGCCCATTCCAACCGGCTGCCGGCGGGGCAGGTCTTGGCCTCGATCGCGATGTTCGGCTTCGTCTACTTCCTCCTGTTCGTGGTCTGGGTCCGCCTGGTCGACCGGCTGGTCCGCCGCGGGCCCGAGTCGTCCCCGACCCACGGGGGCGCGGACGACTCGCTGCAAGACGCGGCGACGAGGCGGGCGGGGGCGGCCTCGGTGGGCGAGGAAGTGGTCGAGGACGAACGGGGAGATGCCCCATGAACGTGGATCTCGCGGCCCTCTGGTTCGTGCTCCTGGGCGTCTTCCTGGTCGGCTATGCCATCCTGGACGGGTTCGACCTCGGCGTCGGCATCCTCCACCCGCTGGCGCGAACGGAGGGCGAGCGGCTCGTGCTGATGGACTCGATCGGCCCGTTCTGGGACGGCAACGAGGTCTGGCTGGTCGTCTTCGGCGGGGCCCTGTTCGCCGCCTTCCCCGCGGCCTACGCGGCGGCGATGACGGCGCTCTACCTGCCGATGATGCTCCTGCTGGTCGGCCTTGTCTTCCGCGCCGTCTCGATCGAGTTCCGCCACCACGCCGCGACGCCCCGCTCGCGACGCACCTGGGACTTCGCCTTCTTCGGGGCGAGCACCCTGGTGACATTCCTCTTCGGGTTGATGGTCGGCAACTCGATCCGGGGGGTCCCGCTCGGCCGCGACGGCGACTTCCTGGGTAGCTGGCGCGACCTGATCGGGCCCTACCCGATCCTCGTCGGCTTCTTCGCCGTCGCCACCTTCGCCATGCACGGGGCGACGTACCTCAAGCTCCGGACCGAGGGGGACCTCCGGGGCCGGGTCGACCGCTGGGCCCGATGGGCGTTCGGCTTCTTCCTCGTCCTGTTCCTCGCCACGACCGCGGCGACCCTGGCCGCGGTCCCCGGCGCGACCGCCAACTTCCGCCGACAGCCCTGGTTCTGGGCGATCCCGGTCCTCAACGTGCTGGCGATCGCCAACATCCCCCGGGCCCTGCACTGGGGCCGGCCCCTCGCGGCCTTCGTCTCCACCGGCGCGACGATCGCCGCCTCCACCGCCCTGTTCGGCCTCTCGCTCTTCCCCAACCTGATCAGCTCGACCGTCGGGCGGGACTTCGACCTCACGGTCCACTCGGCGGCATCGTCGCACGGGTCCTTGCTCAACCTGCTGATCGCGGCCGGGCTCGGCATGCCCTTCGTCCTCTCCTACACCGCGGTGACCTACTGGGTCTTCCGCAAGCCGACGCGGCCGGACCCGGAAGGCCCGGCCACCGCCTCGACGCCCCACTGAGCGATCCCGCCCGGGGCGATCCGCGTCAGACCGCGCACGAACTCTCGGCGATCCGCTTCGCCTGCAACTCGCGATAGAAGCGGACCTCCAATCGGTTGCTCGACAGGGCGAGCTGGGCCTCGCGGACCATGTTCAGGCTGGAGGACAGCAGCAGGCCCACGCCGACGACCGAGAGCCCGGTGGCGACCGGGGCCATCAGGTGGATGTCGCCGAAGAGCGTGTCGATCGCCAGGACCAGGCTGGTGCCGACGAACGAGGAGAAGGCCAGGTAGAGCATGCTCAGGGCGTGGCGGATCAGGTCGCTCCTCCGCTCCAGCCGGAGGAGCTGGTCGGCGACGTGCCCTTGCCGATCCGCGATGAAGTCGAGCTTCGAGTCCCCCCGGCAGAGTTCATCCCCCCGATCGTTCAGGACCCGGATCCGGTCGACGATCCTCGACATCCGGTTCGACGTCGAGATGATCAACGAGCCGTTGGCCGTCATGAAGATCGCCGGCGTGATCATCGCCGAGAGCGTCGCGTAATTCGAAGGGGCCAGGGGCGAGTTCAGGGACATGGTCGATCGGGCTCCTCGGCTCGAAGGGCGGCTCGGCTCGGTCCGATGGTACCAGCAATCGCCTGGCGGGCGAACCTCGGCGCCTGATACGATGGGGCACGACCGAACCCACCGAGGGACCGCCCCCAACCGGCAATCGGGCCGGGCCAGACCGGAAGACGCATGCCGACCTATTATTGCAGCGACCCCCACGCCTTCCACGGCAACATCCTCAAATATTGCCGGCGGGTCGAGTTCATGAGCGACGCCGACCGCTCGGCCTTCCTCGCCATCGAGGCCGAAGGGGGCGACATGGGGGCCCTGAGGATGGGCGAGGAGTCGATCGACCGGATGAATCGGGCCCTGGTGGACAACATCAACGCCCGGGTCCAGCCCGAGGACACCCTCTGGTGCCTGGGCGACTGGGCCTTCGGCCGAGGGGCCGATTACCGCCGCAACGCCCGCTGGTTCCGCGACCGGATCGCCTGCCGCGACGTCCGCCTGATCTGGGGCAACCACGACGACCGGTCGATCCGCGACCTCTTCACCTCGACCTACGACCAGGTCCGGATTCGAGACGGCCATGCGGCCATCACCCTGAACCACTACCCGATGATCACCTGGGACGGCCAGCACCGCGGGAGCGTCTCCAGCCCCAACATCCACCTCTACGGCCACGTCCACGCCCTCTACCAGCGCGAGCCCGAATCCTGCCCGATGACCTTCGTCGCCGCCTGGGCCGCCCTCGACGTCGGCTTCGACGGCCACGACTACCACGTCTGGTCGCTCCCCGAGATCCTCGAAGCCCTCAAGCCCCGCCTCCTCGGCCTCGAAGACCTCAAGCGCGAGCGCCACCAGTTCGACCCCTTCCGAGGTCGGGGCGAGCAGGCCGCCCGGCCCGGCTATTGAGGCCGGATCGGGCCCCGCCCGCGCCGCCGGCCGGGGGCCCGGCGTGATAGGATGATCTCCGCCGCTCGGGGCGAATTCGTCCCGATCCATCCTCGCGCCTCGGGCGGCCGGGAGTCTCTGCGATGCGTCGTCTCCTGGCGTGGTTCGGGCCCTTGTGCGGCCTGGCCCTGCTCTTGTTCTTCTACCGGGGCGTCCTCTTCGGCGGGGGCCAGTTCGGCTTCCGCGACGCCGCGCACTATTACTATCCGCTCTATCACAAGGTCCAGGCCGAGTGGGAGGCGGGCCGCTGGCCGCTCTGGGACCCGAGCGAGAACGCCGGGATGCCGCTCCTGGGCAACCCGACGGCGGCGGTCCTGTACCCGGGCAAGCTGGTGTTCGCGGCGTTCTCTTATCCCTGGGCGGTCCGGCTTTACGCGGTGGGGCACACGGCCCTGGCGTTCGCCGGGATGCTCGCGCTGCTCCGGTCTTGGGCTTCGAGCCGGTCGGCGGCGGCGATCGCGGCGATCGCCTATGCGTTCGGGGCTCCCGTGCTGTTCCAGTACTGCAACATCATCTTCCTGGTCGGGGCGGCCTGGACCCCCTGGGGCCTGCTGGCGGCGGACCGCTGGCTCAGGCTGGGCCGGCCGATGGCCCTGGCGGGCCTGGCGGTGGTCCTGGCGATGCAGGTGCTCGGGGGCGACCCCGAATCGGCCTACCTGATCGGCCTCTGCGCCGGGGGGTACGCGCTGGGGATGGCCAGGGCCGAGGCCCGAGGTCGGCGGCCGTCGGGCCGTCGGGGGCGGACCTGGCCTCGGGTGGCGGTCGGTGGTTTGGCCCTGGTCGCCTGGGCGGGGATCACGCTGGTCCTGGCGGCGAAGCTGCCGGGGTTCCGGCCGGAGAAGGGGGAGGCCCCTTGGGGGCCGTTCGAACGCTGGCTGGCTTCGGGGGTGGTCCCGAAGTTCCGGCCGTCCGCGTTCCAGGGGCCGGTGCCGGGATTCTTCTGGGTGCCGAAGATCCCGACGGTCATGGCCGGGCTCTGGGCCCTGGGCGGCCTGGTCGTGTTCAGGAGGTGGTGGCGGCGGGGGTCGGAGGCCGTCCCCCTGGTCCCGAAGCTGGCGGGCCTGGCGGGCGCGGCGGTGCTGGCCGGGGCCCTGGCCGCCGCCCAGCTCGTGCCGGTCCTGGAATACGCCCGAGTCAGCGGCCGGGCCACCGACGAGGGGGCCCACGACATCTACCCCTTCAGCCTCGAACCGTACCGATTGGTCGAGCTCGCCTGGCCGGGGGTGTACGGCCGGAACTTCGGGTCGTCGGCCGACTGGGGCGGGGCGCTCCTGCCCGGGCTGAGCCACCGGCATTGGGTCCCCTCGCTCTACCTCGGCGGCCTGGCGCTGGTCCTGGCCCTGGGCTCGCTCGGGGCCCGAGGGGGACCCCCTTGGCGAGGGTGGATGACCGGGATCGCCCTGGTCAGCCTGCTGGGCGCCTTCGGGGAATACGCCAGCCCGATCATGGTCGCCCGCCAGTTCGAGGTGCTGGTGCCGATCATCGGGCCCCACGACGCCTTCGAGACCAACGCGGTCCGGCTCGACGGCTGGCTCCGCGACGGCGACGGCAGCCCGTATTGCCTGATGGCCGCGCTCTTGCCGGGGTTCCAGGCGTTCCGCTTCCCGAGCAAGCTGCTGAGCTTCACCACCCTGGCCCTGGCGGCCCTGGCCGGCCTGGGCTGGGACCGCGCGGTCGAGGGCCGGGCGGGGCGGGCCGGGCGGATCGCCCTGATCGGCTCCGGGGCGACGCTGGCCCTGCTGCTGGCGGCGGCCCTGAACCGGGGGCGGCTCCTGGCGTGGTTCGGGTCGCTCGCCATCCCCTCGCTCTTCGGTCCCCTCGACCCCGGTCGGGCGATCGCCGACCTCCTGGCGGCGCTGGGGCAGGGGGGGGCGGTCCTGGCGGCCTCGGCCGCCCTGATCGCGCTGGCAGGGCGGAGGCCGGGGCTGGCCGGCCCCCTGGCGGTGGCGGCCCTGGCCGTCGACCTCGCCCTGGCCAACGCCCCGATCGTCCGGGCGGTCCCCCAGGCGGATTTCGAGGCCACGCCCAAGGCCCTCCGCCTGATCGCCGAGGCCGAGAAGCTCGACCCGAGCCCCGGCCCCTACCGGGTCCACCGCCAGCCGGAGTGGGGCCCCTACGCCTGGCGCGAGCGCCGCTCGGACGAGCGGATCGCCGACCTCGTCCGCTGGGAGTCGGCCACGCTCCAGCCCAAATACGGCCTGCTCCACGGCATCGACTACACGATGACCCTGGGCGTGGCCGAGCTGTACGACTACGAATGGTTCTTCGCCCCCTTCCCCCGCGACGCGCTGCCCGAGGCCGCCTCGAAGATCGGGGTCAAGCCGGGCGAGTCGGTCGTGGTGTATCCCCGGCGCGGGTTCGACCTGTGGGGCTCCCGCTACTTCATCCTGCCCGGCCGGCCGGAATGGAAGGACGCCCAGCGCGGGATCGCCTCGTTCCTCAACAACGCGACCCCGATCTACCCCAAGGTCGGCGCCTTCACCGGCCCCGAGGGGGCGGCGAAGGCCCGGGCGTACATCATGGAGGAGGACTTCCAGGTCGTCCGGAACCTCGACGCCTACCCCCGGGCCTGGGTCGTCCACGAGGCCCGCTTCAAGCCCCCGATCTCGGGCCTGACCCGCGACACCCGGACCGAGGTCATGGAGGAGATCCTCTTCGGCGACGACCCGTTCTGGCGCGACTCCCGGCGGACACTGCACGACCCCCGGCGGGTCGCCTGGATCGAGTCCGACGACCGGGCCGCCTTCGACGGCTACCTGTCCGGCTCCCCCCCACTGGCCGGCGAGACGGTCCGGTACGTCGCCGTCGAGCCCCAGCGGGTCGAGCTCGAGGTGACGATGGCCCGGCCCGGCCTGGTGATCCTGGCCGACGTCTTCTACCCCGGCTGGACCCTGGAAATCGACGGCCACGAAGCCCCGATCTTCCGGGCCAACCGGGCGATGCGAGGGGCCGCGGTCAAGGAGGGGCCGCATCGTCTGATCTACACCTATCGCCCCCGCTCGTTCCGCCTCGGCCTGCTGGGGAGCGGCGTCGGCCTGCTGGCCTTGCTCGGCGTCGTCGGCTGGTCGGCCCGGCGCGGGCCTCGTCCGAAGGATGAGGCTTGAACCGGGGCGGGGTGCTGTTAAAGTGGGCCCGAAGCCCATCGCCCGACCCGCTCCGACCCGACGCGAGCCCGACCATGCGACGAGCCTTGTCCGCAGGCCTGCTGGCGGCGACCCTCGGATCGGCGGCTGGCGGCCAGTCGATCGGCCCCGAGGCGAACCAGCCCAGGGTCGCCCCCGGGCCGAACGAGCCCGACTGGTCGGTCGTCCTCGACGTGGGGTACGGCCTGGGGATGTACGCCGACCTGCTCAACCCGGTGAAGACCTCGCCCCTGAAGACGCCCGGCCTGTTCCGCAAGGCCGGCCCCGGGCCGGTCTCGTACACGCCGGTCATCGCCCTCGGCCTGGAGACGGTCAACCGAGGGGGGTGGTATCGCCCCGGCCCCGACGCCGGGCACCCCGACAAGCAAGCCCTCTGGTCCTACCGCTTCAAGCACACGACCGCCGACTTCGCCGCCGGGTCGTTCCTGCCCCCGAAGCTGGCCGAGGGCTCGAAGACCGCCTTCGACCCCGGCGACGCCCCCTTCGGCCTCTGGGTCGCCAACGACGGCCTCGCCGAGAGCGACGCCTACTCCGAGCCCAAGGTCGTCGCCGCCCTCAACAAGCGCCTGGCCAAGCAGCCCTACAAGGCGATGATCTACCCCTTCAAGGACAAGGCCACCGGCAAGCTCATCCCCCACAGCTACCTGATCGGCTGGGAATACTCGACCAACGACGACTTCCAGGACATCGTATGTAAAGTTGATAATGTAAAGATTGCCACCCAGCCTTGAATGCGGACGGGATGCCCATCATGGAGCTCAGCCAGAATGAAGGTTCAACTCAAGAATGCTCAGGCTCCTGACGGGGTCCAGTATTGGTCGTTGACGCTGGGCAATGTCTACGAAGTGCTGGGCATTGAGGGAGACTGGCTCCGCCTCTTGGACGACATCGGCGATCCCGTCCTCTTCGATCCAGCGTGTTTCGATGTCATCGACGGCGAGGAGCCAGGGCACTGGCAATCGAACTTCGAAGAGGAACGGGAGCGGTACGCCTACCCACCCGAATGGAACCATGCCGGTTTCTTCGAAGATTTTCACGATGGCGTCCCCGAGGCGGTGGAGGTCTTCTGGAGTCAATTACGCCGTTACTACCCGGATTTCGATCGGCGATAAACCAGCGATCGTCTTCGATAAGGCCCTCAAGGTTCAGATCGCCGGAGGAGCACACGTCGTGAAGGAGAATGGGTTGCAAATTCGAAAGACGACCAACGACGACTTCCAGGACATCGTCTGCCGGATCGACAACGTCCAGCTCGTCGTCGAGCCCTGAGTCGCGATCATCCCGTCCGCCGAGTTCGCCTCAATTGCGTGGAAATCGAGTCGCCTCCACCTCTTCCCGCTCGGGTCGCCATGAAGCCCCAAAACGTCGATCCGGCCAGCGGTGTTGTCTTCGCATGCTTCCTGGTGACCTGGATCGTTCTGGGGATTGGCGGATTCTTGCTCTTTTATGCGGGGAAAGACATACCCTTCAAGCGGAAATGGTTCCCTCGCTTCGTCGCCCTCACCGGATTTCTCTTCATCGCCTTCGCCACCGGCTTCAGGCTCCCTTCCTCGCAATCCTTGGAGACGCTGATCTTTATCGTGCCGGCGACTTGCTTGATTTCCTATTTGAACATCAAGTTGACCAAATTTTGCGATGCGTGCGGCGCCACCATCGCTCCCGGGAACGCTCGAAACTTGTTCGCCCCGGCGAAGTTTTGCCCGGATTGCGGGGCGGCCCTCGACCCGAAGCCCAAGAAGACCTTTGATGACATGCTGGACTAATGACGATGGCCGACGCGACCGGACGATCGAGCCCCGCTTCGTCCCTCCCGCCGTCCGACGGCGGACTCCAAGTCGTGGCAGGGTCCTGAGCGGTGCGCCGGGTTGCCCGCCATTTCGAGACTTGCCAATGGGTCGACCTGACCCTCGAAGGAGGCCGGATCGCCTCGGTCGGGCCGGGCGACGGGCCCGAGGAGATCTTGGGGGATGACGACTGGATCGCCCCGGCGTTCTGGGACCTTCAGATCAACGGGCGGTGGGGCGTCTCGTTTTCGAGCCCCGATCTGACCGTGGAGCAGGTGGCGAGCGTCGTCCGGGCGCAAGCGGGCCTGGGGACGGCTCGGCTCTGCCCGACGTTGATCACCGCGCCGGCGGCGGACATGCGGCACGGGGTCGCCACGATCGCCCGGGCTTGCGAGGCGTTCGAGGATGTCGCCGCTCGGGTGTTGGGCATCCACCTCGAAGGGCCTTATCTTTCCGAGGTCGATGGCTACCGGGGGGCGCACCCGGCCGGGGCGATCCGGGACCCGGACTGGAAGGAGTTCGAGGGGTTGATGGAGGCGAGCGGCGGGCGGGTGGCGATCGTCACCCTGGCGCCGGAGCGGCCCGGGGCGGTCGCGTTCGTCCGCCGGGCGGTGGCCGCCGGGGTCGTGGTGGCGCTGGGGCACACCGCGGCCGATGGGGACCAGATCCGGGCGGCGGTGGATGCCGGGGCGACGCTCTCGACCCACCTGGGTAACGGGATCGCCTCGACGTTGGCCCGGCACCCGAACCCGATCTGGGACCAGGCGAGCGAGGATCGCCTCTTCGCTTCTCTGATCGCCGACGGCCACCACCTCGGCCCGAGCGTCCTCCGAGCCTTGGTCCGGGCCAAGACGGCCGACCGGGTGGTCCTCGTCGGCGACGCCAGCCCGCTGGCCGGGCTGCCGGTCGGGGTGTACGGCCCCTGGGAGGTCGACCCGTCGGGCAAGGTCGTGGTCGCCGGCACGCCTTATCTGGCCGGGTCGAACCGGGGGCTGGCCTGGGGCGTCGACGCCCTGATCCGGGTCGCCGGCCTCGTCCCGGCGCAGGCGATCCATGCGGCGACCCGCCAACCGGCGCGGGTCCTGGGCCGGCCCGAGCCCACCATCGCGTCCGGCGAGCCCGCCGACCTGATCCGCTTCCTCCTGGCGGGCGACCCGGCCTGCCCGCGGTTCGAGCTGCTCGAGACGTGCGTCGGCGGGCGGTGGTTCGGGCCGGAGGAATGAAGACGCCCGGCGTGACTCCGCTTTGAGGGAGGCACGCCGGGCGTCGGCAGGATCGGGGCTCGGGACCGGGTCGATCAGTTGCGGGCGGCGACGGACCGGTGGAGGTCGTCGAGGCTCGCCACCGGCTTGGCCGGGGTGGACATGTTCAGGGCATTCTTCGGGTCGACGGTCTGGCCGTCGGGGCCCGGGGGGAGGGTCGGCAGGGCGACGACGACGGGGGGGCTGGTCAGGGCCTTCATGAAGGCGACGAGGTCGGCCTTCTCGCCGTTGGTCAGGTTGAGCGGCTTCATCTCCGGGTCGAGCGTCGGGTTCTTGTTGCCGCCCTTGTTGTAGTACTCGACGACCTCTTCGAGGGTCTTCTCGGAGCCGTCGTGCATGTAGGGGGCGGTCCGGGTGATGTCGCGGATCGTCGGGGTCTTGAACGACCCGCGCTCCGCGTCGCTCTTGGCGCCGATGGGGGAGATGACCCAGCGGCCGAGGTCGGCGAACTTCCCCTTCGATTCGTCGAAGCCGACGCCGATGTTGTGGAACTCCTCGTCGGTGAAGTTCTGGCCGACGTGGCACTTGGTGCAGTTCGCCTTCTTCACCAGCGTGGCGTCGACCTTGTACGGGTCCTCGGGCTTGAGCGGGTAGCCGAAGAGGGCCATCCCGCGCTTCTCGGACTCGGTCAGGGCCTGGAAGGTGGCGGGCTCGTCGGGGTCGCCGAGGAAGTACTTGTCGTAGGCCGAGCCGCCGGAGAGGGCGGTCCGCTCGAACGAGGCGATCGCCTTGGCCATGCCGTCGAGCGTGACGTCGGTGCCGAAGACCTTGAGGAACTGCTCCTTGTAGCCGGGGATGGTCCGGAGCCGCTCGACGATCTCCTTGTACGACTGGTCGCCCATCTCGATCTTGTTCTGGATCGGCCCTTGCGCCTGGCCTTCGAGCGAAGGGGAGCGGCCGTCCCAGAACATGGTCCGGCCGTAGACGGTGTTGAGCACCGTCGGGGCGTTCCGGCCCCCCTTCTGGTTGCCGATGCCGACCGACGTCCTCAGGTTATCGGTCCACCCCTTGGCCGGGTCGTGGCACGACGCGCAGCTCACGGTGGCATCCTTGGAGATCCTCGGGTCGAAGTAGAGCTGCTTGCCGAGCTCGACCTTGCCCTTGGTCATCGGGTTGTGCGCGGGGATGACCGCGGCGACCGGCGGCAGGCCCGGCGGGACGACCAGCTCGAACGGCTCGTCGCGGATCGCCTTGGGGTCGGACTGCTTCCAGAGGAACTCGACCGGGGTTGGTCCCTCGTCGGCCTCGCCCCCCTTGACCTCGTTCTTGACGATGTCGACGGCCTTGCTGAGGTCGACCCGGCTGCCCGAGGCGGGGGTTTCGGCCGACATCTGGCCCTTGGGGGCGTCGGCCGAGTGGCCCGATTCTCTCTGAAGCGTGGTGCCTGCGGTGTTGTTTTCGCCGGAGCCGCCGCAGCCGCCCAACAGGAGCGGGGTTGCGGCGATCAGCGACGCGAGGACATACGGCAGACGCGGCATGGCGAGACTTCTCCAATCGGTGGTCCGTCGGGTCGGGATGGCTCCCGAGGGGGCGTTGGCCGGTAGGGCGGGATGCCGGCAACGGACGACGAACGGGCCACGGGCTCCGGCCTCACGCCATCATCGGGGCGCGGCGTCGGCCCAGCTTCGAGGGGCGGGCGGGGCTCAAGCCGGGGGCCGGCGCTTGCGAGGCTCCCGGCGAGAGTTAAGGTAGATTATCGATCGCGCCGGGCTAAGGGTCAAGGTTCGCTCTATCATGAACCCGGCGTCCGTCCCCATCGAGGCGGGGCCCTTCGGCCCCGATCGCATCCATGAAGTATCCGCCGAAGGCCGGGATGTCGGCCGAGGAGACCCTGGTCGTCGGCCCGTCGAACCGGATCGTCTTCGCCGACGACCGGATGCCGGCGGTGCTCTCGACCCCCTGGCTGGTCGCCCACCTGGAGTATGCCGCGAGGGCGGCCCTGGCCCCCTGCCTGGCCGAGAACGAGCGGAGCGTCGGCACTTACGTCGAGGTCGAGCACCTGGCGCCGGTGCCCGAAGGGATGACCGTCGTCTGCCGGGCCCGGGTGATCCTGGTCGACGGGCCGGTCGTGACCTTCCAGGTCGAGGCCCGCGACGGCGTCGAGCTCGTCGCCCGGGGGCTCCACCGCCGCCGGGTCATCGACGTCGACCGCTTCGCCCGCCGCGTCGCCCGCAAGCAAACAGCGCACTTCTGACAACTCCTGGGCGCGACGAAGTCAGGGCGGCGGGGCGATGAAATTGGTCGAATCGCCACTTTTGGCTTGAAACCTTCGTGGTGCGAAGTCAAGTATCAACCAAGATGGTCGACGCCGCATCGCGGCGGCGATCATGGCCCGATCGGTCCGGATCGTCGCTGCTCGGGTTTGTCTCCTAAGAATTTCCCGAGAAGTGCGTGAAAATGAGGTATTCGCCGCTACTCAGCCGCGAATCGATTGATTAAAATCCGGTTCTCGCCGAATTCCCCCGTCCTCACTGGAGTCACCCGATGTCGCGGGCTCCCGGATCTCCCACCTCGGCCACCCTCGGCCCCCATACGATGTCCCACACGGTCCAATGTCCCCAATGTGGTGTCGTGCTGAATGTGCCGGCGTCGGCCGCCGGTCGGCGCTTAAGGTGCCCCCAGTGCTCGACCAAGTTCGCCGCCCCGTCGATCGGCCCGGACGGCTCGATCGTCGGCGAGCCCGGCCCCAGCTCGTCGCTTTTCCCTTCCTCGATCGGGGAGAGCAGCGGCACCGTCGAGCTGCCGACGGCCCGCAATCGCGGGGGGAGCAGCGGGAGCGTCGAGCTTCCTACGTCGCCCGCCCCGCTTCATGACACCCTCGACCTGGCTTTGTTGTCCGACCCCGAGCCGAAGAGGCCGGCGAAGGCTCCCGCCACCCCGGCGAAGGGGCCGAGCACGCCCGCCCCCGCCCCCGCCGCGGCGGCCGACGCGATGGCCTTGTTCCGGGACGAGCCGAAGTCGGCCAGGCGGCCGAAGGGGGCGGAGGCCCGGGCCCAGGCCCGGCGCTGCCCGACCTGTTCGAGCGTCGTGCCGGTCGGGATGTCGCTCTGCGGCACCTGCGGGCTCGACCTCGACACCGGCCAGCGGGTCGAGACCCTGGAGGTGTTCGAGGAGGACCTGCCCCCGTCGGCCTACCGCCAGGCCCCGCCGATCGGCCTGATCTTCGTCGGCACCCTCTGCGCCACCGGCTTCCTGATCCTCTCGATCGCCTCGCTGGTGGCCTGGGGCAAGGGGATGGACGGGGCCCAATATCTCCTGGTGATCTGGCTGTTCGGGATCTACGCGACGGTGCAGTTCCTCCGCCGCAAGGCGATCCGGCCGATCTTCATCGCCTTGAGCCTGGCCGTCGCCGTCGGGGCGGTCTACCTGATCGCCCTGCCGGTCTACTACGCCAACATGCCGACCGACGCCCCCGCGCTCGATCCCGGCAACGCCCCGGTCAACTCCGACCCCGACGCCCCCGACCTCCGGCCGATCGTGGTCGACATGAACAAGATCTCCTGGGGCGTCGCCTCGATGCTGGGCTACGCCGGGATCGTCTTCTACCTCAACACCCCGGGCTTGCGCCGCCAGTTCAACCGGAAGTGACGCCTCGGGGGCCGGGCCGAGGGGACTTCCCCGGCCCGGGCGGGTGGGCGAGCGCGACCGATCCGCCGTCCGGCTCAGGCCGACGCCGCGTCGAGCGGGCTCCGCCAGATTGACCGGACGGGGAAGAGGATCCGGGCGGCATCGAGCGCGGTGCCGGTCGAGGATTCGACGCCGTCCTCCTCGATCGCCCGGTCGACGCCGGTGTGGCCCATCAGGAGGCGGACCAGGGCCGGGGCGGAGAGGGTCAGGTGCCTCCGGCTCAGCTTGTCGGGCTCGAACCGCGACTTGCCCGCCTCGACGTGGATCAGCCACCGGCGTTCGCCCACGGTCAGGCCGAGTTCGAGCGGCTGGGTCACGCCCGCGGCCACCGCCCGGGCGGCCAGCTCGGGAAGCGCCGAGTCGAGGAACCGCTCGATGTTGGGGACGTGGTACATCGAGGTCGAGCCTTCCCATTCCTCCTGGTCGATCACCTTGCCCGACGCCTGGCGGAACGCGTCGATGACCGGGTGGTCGAGCGGGGCGTGGACGATCACCTGCGGGTAGGCCCGCTCCAACGCCTCGGCCCGGACCCGGCCCAGCAGGGCCTTCAGCGCGTGCGGGTGCGCGGGGTCGCTGGCGATCTCGAGGATCCGGTGGTCCTTGACGAATGCGTATCCGCGGACGGTCTCCCCCTGGCAGGCGACCCAGATCACATGCGCATAGCGGCGGCCGATCATCCATCGCCAGTAGTCCTCGGTCCGGACGATCGAGCCGGTGGTCTGGGCGTATTGCTGGTCGTAGAGCCGCATCAGGTCGTTGAGCTCGACCTGGCGCCAGGGGCGGACGTGCCAGAACCCCCCCTTGCCCTCGACGGCGCCGTCGCTGACCTGGGGGAGGTTGCGGCTGAGGGTCTGGCCGAAGCACTGCCGGCCGCAGATCCCCCAGCCCAGGGGGCGGTAGAACTGCGGCATCCCGGTGTTGAGCGACTGGAGGGCCACGCCGGTCTCGCGGGCCCGGCCGTCGGCCAGCCGCATCAGGTTCTGGGCGAAGCCGAGCCCCCGGTATTCGGGCAGGGTGCCGACCCAGACGATCCCGTTCATCGCCAGCGTGGCCGAGCCGTAGCGGATCTGGCGGTCGGTGAGGTGGACGTGGCTGACGACCCGGCCTTCGACCTTGACCAGGATGCGCTGCTCGGGCTTGTACGTCGGGTCGCTGAGGGCGCCGAGGAAGCTCTCGCGGTCGGGCCCCTGGAAGACGTGCAGGAGGGTCTGGTAGACCGCCTCCTGGTCCGCCTCGCTGCCGAGGCTGAATTCCACCAAACCGCGACGATAAGGCAGCCGGACGACCGGCTCGGGCACTTTCATCGATGGACCACCTTCGGGCGAACCGCGACCGATCCGGAGCCGGCGCCGGGTCGGGACCTCTCGCCCTCGACCTCGTATCGCCTCATTGTAGGGGGCCGGTGGGACTCTCGCCGCAACTTTGAGCCGTCGAAGTCGCGCATTTTTCGGGGCGGGTCAGCGACCGGCCGCCCGATCCCCGATCCGTCGCATCGCCGCCCCCAGGCGCCCTTCGTCGTGGAGCGGAAAGGCGTACTCCCGAGAGCGGGCGATCGCGTTCCGCTTCAGGCCGGCGAGGAGGATTTGCCGCTCCTCGCCCAGGGCGGCGAGGGCCGGGCCGGTCCAGGGTTGGAGGGCCTCGTTGGCCCGGCGGATCGCCCGGAGCCGGTCGAGCCGCTGCCGTCGGGTGGCCACCTCCCCTTCGATGGCGGCCCACTTGGCTTCGAATGCGGCCTGGGTCCCGGCGGGCCGAGGGTCGGGCAGGTGGCGGTCGGGGTTGAACGCGAGGTCGCGGATCGACCGCTCGACCGCGAGGAGCCGGGCGCGAGTGGCGGGGTCCCCCTCGATCCCGAGCCACTGGGTGAGCGAGAGCGTGACGAAGGCCGGCGGCTCGATCCCGAAGAACCCCCGGGCCAGCTCGTCGCCCAGCTCGTCGTACTTGGCACCGCCGATCCCGTGGACGAAGACGTCGCCGAGCAGGTAGCGGGCGAACAGGGTGGTGGTCAGGGCCCGGGTCCTGAGCCGGATGCCGAGGTCGCGGAGGCCTTGCAGGTCCTCCACGGCGCAGCAGGCGTCGCGGTCGGGCGCCAGGGGAATCTCCAGGAACGGCGCGTCCTCGCCGCCGATCCGGAGCTGCATGGTCCGTCCGAGCTGCCGGGCCAGCAGGGGGCGTCGGCGGGGGGCGTCGGCCCGCCAGGCCCAGAACGGGGCTTCGAGCCAGTCCCCCTGCCGGCCCAGGGCCGGGACCGGGTGGTGCCTGCTCCTGATCCCGTAGGTCAGGCGGTATCGGGCCAGGGCGGCGTTGTGCGTCGCCTGGAACCGGGGCAGGGAGGCCAGGATGTGGCAGGCGAACCAGCCGAACGCCTCGGTCTCGCAGACCTCGCCGATCGGCACTTCCAGGTTCCTCGCGCCCCACTCGGCCTCGGCCTCGCGGCGGGCCAGGGCGAACCGCATCCCGACCCGGTCGGTCTGCTCGGCCCTCCGGAGGACCCTGGGCCAGAAGGACTCGATCATGGGGTCGGCCACGAGGTCGCCCAGGACCGGGCGGGCCCGGTCGGCGAACGAGGCGAACAGGGCCTCGTCGCGGACGGCCTGATCCTCGTAGGGGATCTCGCCGGCCGACAGGTCGAACTCGATCGCCGAGACCCGGAGCGCCGGGCCGACGCGGTGGGGGACCCGCAGGCTCGGCCCCTTGGGGATGTCGTTGTCGACGATCAGGTTCAGGCCGACCGCCCCCTGCGACTCGGCCAGGCCGGCGACGGCGAAGTTCTTGACCCAGACGCCCGGGTGGAACAGCTCGGGCTGGTGGCCGGTGACGACCATCCGGGCGGGCTGGTCGGGCACGTCGGGCAGGTCGAGCCCATACTTGCGATGGTGCTGCCGGGCCAGGGCGACGACCTGGGCCCGGGCCATCGCCCTGAGCCGGCCGGCCGTGCGCCCCTGGAAGTCGTAATCCCACCGGTTGAGCCGGTCGGCGTTGGCGCGGAGCGCGAGGCCGGCCTGGTCGAGCGGCGGCTCCGCCAGCAAGGCTCCGTCGGCCGAAGGGGCCCGCAAGCGGTGGGGGAGCATCAACGACAGCTCCCGACCACTTCGAGGCCCGCGCGATCCAGGGCGGCCTGGAACACCGATCGATAATGGTTCAGGCGATACGTCGCGTCGTCCAGGGCCCCGCCGAACGCCCGGTTCTCATCGAGATAGATCAACGGCACCGGCACCTCGACGATCGACATCGCGTGCTTGACGGCCTGGACCCAGACCTGGAGGGGCATCGCGTAGCCGAAGTCGGTGACCTCGAACTTCGCCAGGGCCGAGGCCCGGTAGGCCTTGAACCCGCAGAAGGCGTCGGTCAGGTTCAGGCCGAGGCATTCGTTGAGCCAGCGGGTCACCTCGATGTTGATCCGGCGCCGCTCGATGGGCGGCATCTGGCTCGGGTCGAACACCTGCAAGTACCGGCTGCCCGAGACGATGTCGGCGTCGGCCAGGCCGGCGGCGATCTCGGGGATGCGTTTCGGCTCGTGCTGGCCGTCGCAGTCGATCGTCACCAGGCCGTCGAAGCCGTTGGCCACGGTGTAGCGGAATGCGCTATCGAGCCCGGCCCCGTAGCCGCGGTTGACCTCGTGGCGGATGACCCGCACCTGGGGGAAGGATTTCAGCAGTTCCGGGGTCCGATCGCTCGACCCGTCGTCGACCGCGAGCACATCTTCGGTGTAGCGGAGGACCTCCGCCAGGACCGGCTCGATGTAGGCTTCCTCATTATAAACAGGAATCGCGGTCAGGATGCGCATGGACGGCCCCGAGCGGTGGAACGACCCCAGAATCTTCAGCGGAACTGCACGGAATGCACCCACCCAGCAAAAAATGGGCCCCCGCATTCTAGTAATTCGAGGAGGGAAGTCAACGAAACCGGAAAGTGCCCCTTCCGGCCCCCGGACAGGCGATTTCCGGGCCCCGATCGAGCGGGCCGAGGGGTCGGCCACCCCTTGACCGGAATCGGCCCGACGCCCTAGCATGGCAAGCTCCGGTCCAGGCGTGGGTGCGCGCCCTTTTCCTCATTCTTACTCGATCCGTCGATACCCTTTATGACCGAACCCGAATCGCAGGAGCCGCTCCCGAAGGACGGGGCGGGCGTCCAGCTCGAAGACGCGGCGACGACCGAGGCGCCGGCGAAGCCGCCGGAGCCCTGGACCCCCGCGCGCGCCTCGGAATGGAACGCGTATTACGACATCTATGTGGCGGCGTTCGTGCTGCTGCTGGCCTTCCTCGGCTCGGCCAACAAGATCCAGCCGGTCTATTCCGGCCTCTGGTCGCAGCTCCAGGCCGGCCGGGAGATCGCCGCCAAGGGGGGCCCGGTGGTGGTCGACGCCTCGTCGATCGCCGGCGAGGGGCGGCGGTGGGCCAACGTCCCCTGGCTGTTCGACCTGGTGCATTACGAGGTCTTCTCGGCCGTGGCCTCGCTGGCCCCGCCGGCCGAGCCCGGGACCTCGCCGGCGACGGCGGCGGCCCGCGGGGATCAGTTCGGCGCCGGGGCCTTGATCGCCCTCGACGCCTTCGTCCGGGCGCTCGCGGCCTGGCTCCTGCTGGGGCTCCGACGCAAGGGGCCGGGCCTCTGGTGGGCGGCGGTCTGCGTGACGCTGGCGCTCGGGGTGTCGCTGAGTCCCGAGCCGGCCGAGTCGTTCCAGCCCGGCGAGGCGGGCGAGGCGGTCCGGGTCCTCCGGACCTCCCTGGGCTACAACATCGGCGGGATCGCCGGGCCGGCCGGGGTCTCGTCGCAAGGGTGGGGCCTGCTGTTCCTGGCGGCCGAGCTGCTCCTGCTCCACCACGCGATCAACCTCGGCCGGGGGGGGCGGCTCTACGCCCTGATCCCGCTGTTCCTGGCCTGGGCCAACGTCGACGAGTCGTTCGGCTTCGGCCTGGTCGTGCTGGCCGCGACGGCCATCGGCCTGGTCTTCGACGGGAGGCGGAAAGGGGCCACCGGGCCCGGCGCCCGATCGGCCCTGATCGTCCTGGGGGCGAGCTTCGCGGCGACGTTCGTCAACCCCTCGCACGTCTTCGGGGTGCTGGCCGGGTTCGGCACGATGCTCCGGATCGTCGGCCTCAACGTCGGCCCGCCCAACCCGGCGCCCACCTCGGCCTTCGGGTCGGCGTTCAAGGAGCTGGGCGCCGGATTCGCCCGGTCATTCCAGCTTTATCAGGGGGCGTTGGTCGGGATCGGCCTGGCCTCGTTCGCCCTGAACCGCCACCGGTTCTCGTTCGCCCGCCTGCTGATGTTCGTGGTCGCCTCGGCCCTCTGGCTGCTGGCCCTGGTGTTCACCGGGCCGTTCGCGGTGGTCCTGGCGGCGGTGATCGTCCTGAACGGCCAGGAGTGGTATCACGACACCTTCGGCACCGAAGGGCGGGTCGGGCCGACCTGGACGCTCTGGTCGACCGGCGGCCGGCTGGCGACGATCGCCCTGGTGTTCTTCGCGATCTTCCGCTGGACCACCGGCTACGGCGGCCAGGTCGGCGGCCAACAGTTCGGCTTCGGCTACAACGCCGACGACTTCTCGTTCGAGGCGGCCGACGCGATCCGCGACCTGCCGATCGAGGGGAACGTCCTGAACACGACCCTGGAGCAGGGGGACTCGCTCGCCTGGCGGGCCTCGGGCAAGCGCAAGCCCTACCTCGACAGCCGGCTCCACCTCTACCCCCGGTCGGTCTTCGACGACTGGGAGGTGCTGCGGCGGAACATCCGCGACGACGTGCCCGAGAAGTGGCGGTCGGCGCTCGATGCGTCCAAGGTCAGCGTGGTGATGGTCCAGGTCACGGGAGCCCCCCGGACCTATTCCCGCCTGATGGCGAGCCCGAACTGGGCGCCATTCCACGACGACGGCAATACCGTCCTCTTCGGCCGGCTGGACGCCGGGGCGGCCCCGGCCGACGTCGCCTACTTCAAGGCGAACCGGCTCGACGCCGACACCCTGGTCTACTCCAGGCCCAAGCCCGTCCCCGCCTGGGAACGGCCCCCGACGGCGACCTCGGAGCTGGTCGACGGGATCTTCCAGAACCGCCTGCTCAACCGACCTCAACCCCACATCGAGGCCGGCCGGCGGTGGCTCAACCCGCCCAACCTCGCCAGCGGGGTCCGTTTCCTGCCCGACCCGGCCCGGTGCATCATGGCGATCCGCGAGGCCCGGGCGGCCTTGTCGTTCAAGCCCGACGACTCGAACGCCTTCCGGCTCCTGATCGACGTCTACCGCATCCTGGCGGCGCAGGAGTCGGCCCTGATGGCCGGGATCGCCCTGACGCCCGAGAACATCCCCCGGATCGTCCAGGCGTCGCAGCAGTCGAGGATCATCGGCGACCGGTCCCGGGAGCTGCTCACGGCGATGAACTTCGCCCTCCAGACCCTGCCGCCCCCCAAGACCCCCGCCGACCGCCTGGAGCGGGCCGACCTGAACTACTCGATGGCCCAGCTGGAGATCCAGGGGGGGGCATTCGACCTGGCCCGCGACCACCTGCTGGCCATCGACACCCGGGCCGGCGAGATGAGCGACCAGTTCCTTACCAACCTGACCCGGCTCCTCGGCGAGCTCAACCAGCGCATCGAGCAGGTCCAGGCCCAGGTCAACGACCTGGTGATCCAGCGGAGGGCCTCGCCCCAGGAGAAGGCCGGCTTCGAGCGCCAGTCGGGCGCCCCGGGCATGGCCATCCGCGACCTCGACGAGGCCGAGCAGGCCGGCGGCAACACCGCCGCCGTCCGCCCCTCCCTGGTCGACCTGTACTGCGAGACCGGCCAGCCCGACAAGGCGCTCGACCTGATCGGCGCCCTCGCGATCGACGACCCGTCGCTCAGCACGGGCATCGGCACCTCGTCCTATCGCCAGGCGAAGGTGTACTTCCTCCTGGGCAACTACGAGAACGCCGTCAGCCTCTGGCGCGACAAGTCGATCATCCAGGTCCGGACCCAGCGGAGCCTCCAGGCCCCCGGCGCCACCCAGCTCCTGCTCAAGGGGGAGCCGGTGGCTTCCACCCGGATGTTCACCGAGCTGCCCGAGAAGATCGAGACCCAGGCCGCCTGGGAATTCGAGATGGCCTCCGCCGCGCTCGAAGGGGGCCTGCCCCCCGAGTTCGTCGCCGAGCACTTCCAGGCCGCCCTGAAGCTCGAACCCGACCTCGCAACCCGCCCGATCATCGCCTACTATCTGACCAAGCTCGGCAAGGAAGTCCCCCCGCCCCGGGCCCGGGCGACCTCGCCCTCGCCCTCGCCAAGCCCGGCGCCCGCCGCCCCGACCTCGACCGAGCGGCCCGAGCTGCCCGCCAACCCCTTCGAGCCGGGGACTGCACCGGCCCCCTCGGCCACGCCGACGCCCCCCAAGGCGGCCGAACCCGACCCCTTGCCCAGGTATGAGCCGCCCAAGCCCTGATCGGGCCGGCCCTCGTCGAGTCCGCGCATGGTCCGGGCCCGGTCGCGAGCAGCGACCGGGCCCGGACCCTTGCCGGCCTCAAGGCTGCAAGTCATATTCGCGGATCTTGTCGAAGAGCTGGCGGCGGCTGATCCCGAGCCGCTCGGCGGTCTGGGTCCGGTTGCCGTTGCAGGCGAGCAGGGCCCGGCGGATCGCCCGGCGCTCGACCTCGGCGAGCAGGGCGCGGAGGGGGAGCGGCTCGGGCCCTTCGCCGCCCTGAGAGTGGGCCGGGTCGGCCTCGGCGGCGATGGCGTCGGGGTCGGCGTCGAGGTGTTCGGGGAGGATGGCCCGGCCCCGGGAGGCGATCGCCGCCCGCGCGAGGGCGTTTTCCAGTTGCCGGACGTTGCCCGGCCAGGACCGCTCGCGGATCGAGGCAAGCGCCTCGGGCGAGATCGAGAGGCCGTGCCAGCCGTGCCGCCCCTCGACCCGGCGGAGGATGTGGTCGACCAGGGGTGGGATGTCCTCGGGCCGGTCTCGGAGCGGCGGGATGACGATCCGGGCGACGTTGAGCCGGTAATACAGGTCCTCGCGGAACCGGCCGGCGGCCACCTCGCGGGGGAGGTCGCGATGCGTGGCGGAGATGACCCGGGCGTCGGAGCGGAGCGTCTCGGTCCCGCCGACCCGCTCGAACTCGCGCTGCTGGAGGACCCGGAGGATCTTGGCCTGGGCCGACAGGGGAAGCTCGCCCACCTCGTCGAGGAAGATCGTCCCGCCCGAGGCCCGCTCGAACCGGCCGGGCTTCTGGCGGTCGGCCCCGGTGAAGGCCCCCCGCTCGTGGCCGAACAGCTCGCTCTCGATCAGCCCTTCGGGCAGGGCGCCGCAGTTGACCCGGACGAACGGGCCGGACGAGCGGTCGGAGTGGTGGTGCAGGGCGGCGGCGACCAGCTCCTTGCCGGTCCCGCTCTCGCCGACGATCAGGACCGGCTCGTCGGTGGCGCTGGCCAGGCCGATCCCCTTGAAGACCGCCCGCATCGAGGGGCCCTGGCCGATCAGCTCGGCCTGGGGCGGCGGCCCTTCGACGCCCCCTTCGGAGGCTTGGGCGGCCCGGAGGGCCTGGACCTCCCGGGCGAGGGCCCGCTGGCGGAGGGCCCGCCGGAGGGTGAGCAGCACCTCGTCGAGGTCGAACGGCTTGGTCAGGTAGTCGTAGGCCCCCCGGCGCATCGCCTCGATCGCCGGCGCCGAGCCGCCGAAGGCGGTG
>JAABUQ010000636.1_pt1 | contig 81689 bp, 100 predicted proteins | sample 5560001 | NCBI WGS metagenome assembly JAABUQ01 (sample SAMN10711888, study PRJNA513371) | rock metagenome | isolation source: Antarctica rocks | place: Antarctica: Victoria Land, Finger Mt nord | collected 2015-12-18 | reverse complement strand
CTCTTACCCTTCCACATTTCTTTCCCTTACAAACGGCTTTCTCTTTCTCTTCTTGCTCTTGTCTGAGATAGGCTACTCTATCGGCGCTCGTTCGCTTTTTGTGTTGCTGGTGTATTTTTTTGGTGTTGGGCTTTTTGTTTAGGGGCGAGGGATGCTGGGAGGGTGGGGGGTGATGAGAGATTGGGGGATAGATTTGTTGGAAGGGGGGGGGAAGGGTTGTGGGGGGAAAAGAGAGGAGAGAGGGATGTGGATAGAAGACGGGCGGTAAAGAGAAGAAGAGAGAAGAGAGAAGAAAGAAGAGAGAAGAGAGGGCAAGAGGAAAGAAGAGAGAAAATAAGAAGAGAGAAGAGAGAAGAAGCGAAGTATCAAAATAACCGAGAAAAGCGAGTGGAGAAGAGGAGAAGAGAAAAGACGTGTGAGTGGTAGATGCAGGGGGAGAGTCAGATCTATCGGTAGAAATATTCCGTAAGTCAACGAATGCGGCACACGCGAATAGCGGCTCGCTGAACGTGGAATCCGGTGCCTTTATTGGATAGTATGTTGTAGCGATTATGTACAAGCATTAGCGCTACCACGAGGGGCTGTCATGGTCAGTCATTATATATACATGTACCGTGTCATGCACCACATCAGACCATGCTTTCCCCTCTTACTCCGAACCTCTCGTCTATCGGTGCTCCTGTAATTGCGTCCGAGGGCCCTTCGCCCGGCTTGCGAATCTCACGCAACGGCACGCCCGTATGGTCCCTCGCACCCCACTCATGTTGCCTGTCATCTTCACCCCCGACTTCTCGGCTTTCGATATTGACCGTGTCCCGAACATGGATCGCGTTTTTGTCGAGGATTTCCCGCTTGTCGCCCGACGAGCGTTCACTACCACTGTCCCCGGTCGCCGTGTGGTTTCTGTAGACATCGAACGCCTTGTTGGATTTCGAGAGTGCGCGGGAAGCTCGGTTTTGTAGGGAAGGGACGGCGCCGCTTGAATTCGAATTAGGGTCTGAGGAGGGGTGTTTCCAGTACGACGACTTGCCGAGTTGGCGGGAGGGGCGGAATTCGGATGGGGAGGACTGGCGGAAGAGGATGAGGAAGAGGGGACGCAGGGTGGGGATGCAGGCGGCGATGATGATCACGTTCATCTCGATACTGTAGCGTTTGGGTTAGCATGGTGGAATGGGAGCGGATTGTAGCTCAATAGAGCGAGAAGGAGAGATGGTGGATGCACTGTGGGCAGTGGGGTAGGACGGTCGTGCACTGAATGTGTACAGTGTACATGACCTGAGACGTCGAGGGTCCATGGTTTCAAAAGCGCCAAAGCGCACAGGCCGTGAGTAATGACTGCAGTGACCGATAGGTAGAGGAAATCCAGTCGACTTACCCATTCCACATCAGGAGTTCTACCGTAGCCCCTAGAGATCATTTAGCGCTCGGACACGCCGATTTATGCATGATACATGAACTTACATGTAATGTCGGTCTTCGCATTGACCGTTATCGGGATTTTTGACGTTTTGACCGCAGCACAAATGGCCGCACTGTGTTCCGTTAGTGGCGAAGGTCTGAGCGCTAGGAGACCGAGCTCACAAGACACCCATGCCTAGCAGACAGCTAAGCATTATCTTCTTTTTGAAGTCCATCTGCAGCTTCCATACAATATCGATTGGTATGGCCGCAAGAGCAAAGTCCAGGAAAGTCCAGTAACCTGATTGACTTGTCAGTACCCGAACCCTTGATATTACTGAATTCACTCGACCTACTGGCAATCACGAGGTTCCAGTTGTTCACTGGGATGGGATTCCAGCAATGCGCTTTGCCTTCCTTCAGGAGATACTTGTCCCACACCGCGTGTGCGGGCTGGCATTGGGCATAGAAAAACGTCAACGTGATGACGGCCGAGATGAAGACGCTGATGGAGATACTGCGAAGAAGCCATTTCCGCCAGCTGCTGGGGCCGGCAAATCTTTCGATCAGGAAAGCCACGGAGATCTTCCCAATTGATATGCTGAACATACACAACGAACGAGATATCGTGTTGAGCTTTATGATGTCGGGTAGCTCCGAAGGTGGGATGTAGTATAAATGTCGTGCGTAACCTCTGCCGGCATAGACACTCCACATTACGGAAATGACAATATCGAGAAGCTGGTTTGATATTAGATTGGGGGCCCTATACTGGGACCGAAGAGAAGGGACTTGCCATTGCAAAGCAAATACACCAATCATCCCACCATGGGTTTCGCGTGAGCTTCAAACGGGTATACATTCGGGACGCCACGAATGCAAAAGAAATGATTTCTAAAAACCAAGTAAAGGCATAGATCTCGTTGGCTGTATTGACATTACCACCCAGTGGTGGAGGCCCTTGAGGCATGGCAGCGAGAAGAGGATGGTTTGGAAATTGGTTGGTCCAAGGAGAGCTGGAGGAAGAAGTGAGATCAAGAAAAGAGAGACAGTGGAGACTGAAGCATATACGCGGAGAATATCCTAGGAGAACCATTCAAACTACCTTTTTCGTGGGGTCTCCACATAGCTTTGTATTTCTTTGGACGGTCGTCGAGACCCTCGCGCTGGTGTGCCGACACCCGGGCATTAGGCCGCTTGTCTCCGGAGAAATGAATGCAAGCAATCATATCGGCTACTACTGCCCGTCTCCTGGAGAGATTGCGACACACGGTGGTTAGTGCTTGGAAGCTTGGAAGGGTTCCTGGCCTTGGGGTCAGATGATGGTAGATGTGGATCCAGCCACGGGTCGAGTGCCCAATGCCGAATTCCCGGACCACTGCAAGGATTTCATTATTCAAGGCTGGCTAATGTCGAAATCAATAGCGTGGGCCAGCCGTTGGCACGAAGAACATTCGACGCCATGTGGATGGAAATACATGGTTGCTTGGGCCGCGCTTAAGGGCTCCGCCTTTAAGCGCACCATTACCAAGGCGTCGGAACGTAATGGAGTCCCTAAATGCGGTCAAAGGGTGACCGTACCTGGCCATTTTTCCACCCTCTAACTGTGAGAGAGTATCTCCAATCGTGCCGTGTCCGAACAGATGTCCGGGTGACAAATCCGATTCAAGGCATGCCCCTGATCTCATGTTCAATAATGCTGAGGAGTCAAGCTCGGAGAATTATGTTCCATCGATGGATGTAAGCTTTCTGCGCATCTGGCGACCCTGCACCTTCGATAGGTTCAGGCTGTAAGTCTGGGACACCCTTGATTCTTCGTTCGGAATGGATGGTTCGCTTGTGGTCTGGGTGATGCTAGTGCTCTGGTGAGACCTGCCCCGAATGAGCGCTAGAGACGTAGTACAAGTACTTCTCTTTTGCCCACTGTAATAATTTCGCATATAGCAGTATCAGGCTTGGTGGTTCGACAAGTTCTTCGAGTCGCTCAATCTAGGGTACATGTGATGGATGAGTAGAGGCGAACATGACTTCCCTTGAAGTTCGATCTCCCACGCCACACACTACGGGATCGGATTGACAACTTGGCAAGCCAGACGATCAGCTATGATCACAAACGATGTTGCGCCTTCCCACACGTTCTTTGCTTCTTGGCGATCCGGTCAATGTCCAAGACGGGAACGGTCCTGTTGCGCTCGGGCCGCTGGGTTCGACTTGGCTGCACTAGAAGCATTCACCATTAGTACAGCGAACACACCCTCACTTCACCATTGAACCAGCGCCATCAGAAACCGAACCTAATACTTGTGACGATCGCTGTGCGCACAGCCATCAGCAATGAGGAAGTGCGACGGCCTCGGCGCTATTGAATTCTGGGGTAAACACTGGGGGTGTGCTAATCTGGAAAGAGATTGCCGAGACCGATGCTTGGTTATCAACGAGCCAGAATCGGCATAGATCTCTCCTCGAAGGTGCTAGCGAACTTCCTGATCGTTCCTGGTCCGTCGCTCTTCTCGAACATGGCGAGTAGGTTGATGTCCTGGCGCTTTCGCGTCCAAATGCTACGGGAACGATCATTGAAGGCGAAGGACTTCGTAACACATACTCCGTGATAGAAGGATTAACTACGGCTGTACGATATGCATCGAGATATTCTTAGACCGCTTCCATGTTTCAGATGTAGTACAGCAGTGCTTTTTCTGATTCTATTACGGCTTTGTTATCCCACATGGCCTGTTCTTCGACTGTCGAGGGCCATTATTACTCGGAGTAACAGTCTGACATGCTCCATTTCTGGTACGCGCTTGTTTAGTCTAGAGGTATGTACTTCACACGATTCTCTCCCACAGTCTACTTGCACAGAGGTACCACCGCGATAAGCACACGGATCATTTCCTCGGATCAATGGCCTTCTCCACATGCCGCTCACCAACGTCGTCGCTCATCAAAATCCTCGTCGGGTACTGGTTTAGGTTAGATTGTGCTCAAAGCAGTTGTTCTACGAAAGAGTCGACGAGGTGATGGTTAAGGGTAAACATGAGCTAGAAGTTGGGTGCGTTCACGAGAAAGTGCGACGGTGATAATAGTGAGAATATTCCTTTTTGGAGGAGGTGGATCATTGAGGGCCCAAGGCTTGTGGGTGGACAGATTTGAAACGGATGCTTATCTTTGGCCATTCAAGTAGGTTTATCTGCTCGACTTCGTCATCCCGCTCCAGCCGTACATCAATCTACACAGCATCATTGTTGTGATAGGGAGCCATCCACGGAAGCGTGAGAGCTTGTGGTACTAGAAACATTGTAGAAATACGATGGAAAGCAGCAAGCAGCCAAAAGGGACAGACAAGGGCTGCTTCAGGGTTTCCGGCGCCTCGGCAATTCCAGCCGAAGGATGAAATCTTGGCATGCACCGAAACTTCAATATGAGAAATGGTCGAATTGAAGAAAATACATAGAAACTCAGATCCCCAAAAATGGCACCAGAACCATCCGCATTCACAACGCGAGTCCAATCCGGCTCCCCCTACCAGCTGGATCAATCTCAAGTAGCCCTCCCCATGCCCCCCAAACCCTCATATCTAACCTCCCCAAGCTCCACAAAGCCTCCACCGCCCTCCTCGCACACATCTCCACCAAAGCCGCCCAAGACGCCTCCTCATCCTCAAAGAAAACCCTCCTCACGTCCTCCTCCCCCTCGCCCACCGACGCCGAATTCATCTGGCTCGTCCTCACCACAAAGCACCACATAACCCCCCACACCCGCCTCAAACCCGGCAAAATCCCCCTCCCCCACCCCCTCAACACCAGCCCAGACTCCACCCTCTGCCTCATCGTCCCCGATCCCCAACGCACCTTCAAAGACATCATCGCCCACCCTTCCTTCCCCCTCGAGCTCGGCAAGCGGATAACAAGAGTCATCGGCATCAGCAAGCTCAAAGCCAAATACAAGAGTTTCGAATCCAAGCGGCAGCTGCGCGACGAGCATGATTTCTTCCTTGCCGATAAGCGCGTCATCACGCTGTTACCCAATTTCCTGGGAAAGACGTTCTACACCGGCGGCGCGAAACGGCCAATCCCCATCACGCTCGAAGGCTACAAGCCCAAGAAAGACGAGACGGGAAAGCGCTTCTCCGTCGTCGTGAACAAGAAGCCAGAAGCAGAAGACAGCAAGAGCGTCGCCTCCCCCGCACAATGCGCAAAGGAGATTGAGCGTGCGCTGGGCTGCGCGCTGATACATCTAAGTCCGGCGGCCACGACGAGCGTGAAAGTCGGGCTGAGCACGCTCATTGCGAAGCAAGTGTCTGAGAATGTGGAGGCGGTGGTTAATGGCATGGTGGAGAAGTTCATAGCGAAGGGCTGGCGGAACGTGAAAGCGATACATATCAAAGGCGCCAACACGATGGCGTTGCCGATCTGGCTTGCGGATGAGCTGTGGGTTGATGAAGGGGCGGTGCTCGAGGCTGAGGAGGTCGAGGAGCGGCAGTTGGCGGCGATTGAGCGGAAGAAGGGGAAAAAGGGGAGGAAGATGCTGGAGGGTGGAAAGCAGGGTGGGGAAGGGGGGAAGAAGAGGAAGTTGGAGGATACAGATTTCTCGCTGGAGATGAAGGAGCGGAGGGAGAAGCTGAGGGCGCAGAAGAGGGAGCTGAGGGGGGCGGTAGCCGGGGTGGGTGGGGAGGAAAAGGCGGAGAAGGGGGCGGGTGGGAAGGGAAAGGCGGAGAAGGGGGTGGGCGGTATATCAAAGGCGGAGAACAAGACGAGCAGGTTTTCAAACTCAGAGCACGGAGCAGACTGTCACAACAAACCGGCGGGCTCGAGCAGGCGGGAGAAGGCAAAAAGACGGAAGGTTGAGGCGGTGGCGTGATGATAATTATTAATCTTATGATTGATAGCTCTGGAACATCGTTCAAGGCCTTTGTCGTGAGTGGAATAGTAGCTCATGCTTGGATGTAGACACCCTCTTTCCATTGCATCCCTGCCTACAGCAATTCATAGAAAGCGCCAACCGCAAAGAACCCCTCCCCGTTCAATGGTGCGCCCTTTTCCCAGGCACTTATCCATGGACGGCTATATATTCGATAGCCGTTAAGCAAGCACACACATTGAAGTATTCACACTCAGCAGTCAAACCACCCATAAGGGGATGGAGAGAGCATCGGATATGTTTCGAAGCCGCTGAAGAGTGCACTGTGCCACTATGGCTAGGGAAGGGAGTTATTGTTCTTATGATGTAAAGATTGGACTCTGTGTGGGTTGGTATGTTTGTAAGGCTTGGATTGGGCTTTGGGGTTTTGTTATGGGGGAAGCCTTGTGTGATGGGGGTCGAGGTGGTGGGGAGGAGGTTGGAAGGGGGTACGGAGGGTAGGAGAGGGGGTAGGAGGGTTGTTGAAGTCGTTTGGGTGGAAAGGAGAGTATGGTTATAGGGCTAGATAGACAGAGTCAGAGGGATGGTATCGCGTCGCAGTGACGAGTCTCAGACATGGGATGGGACCCCATCAAAAGTCCTGAGGGAATCTGCCTTCAACATCAACCGCCCCCCTAAGTGCGAACCTGATTGCAACGCGAAATTTCCAGTAAGGATATTAGTGGAAGGGCAATGCGCATGTGTGTAGAGACTGCTTGCATTGTCTATCTAGGTGGGGTGTCGGACTGTGGAGTCCTGCTGTGCTGGAATGCTAGTTTGTGAAGGAAGATGGAGCTGTGCTGGGGAGTGGGCTGAGTGGGAAGTCGAGCATCGGCTATGATATACTGCTGTCGAGGAGGCGGAAGTGGTATGCTGGTCGAGGATGCGAACGGGGTACTTGATATGTCGGTTGCAAGACGCAGAATTGAAGCGGAGATGTCCCAAAGCTCGGGGGTGCTATGCCCTGGAGCAATGTTTGATGTACTTGGTGTTTAGATCAGTCGCTGCTGTCCTCGGGCATGCTGTCTTCCAGAGTATTGGGCTCGGAAGCGGCGTCATCGTCGTCCTCTTCATCGGGCGCAGTCCATGAAAGGGACGATTGGGCCATGGGAAGACTTATTTCATTATCATCCTCCTCCTCGTCGGGCGCACTCTGTGAGATCGACGATTGGGCCACTGGAAGACTTATCTCATCATCGTCGTCCTCTTCATCTGGCGCAGTCCATAATATGGACGATTGGGCCATTGGAAGAAACATCTCATCATCGTCGTCGTCCTCGCCGTCAATCGAAGAATCATAATCACCCGAAAAATCTCCGTCAGACGATTCCCCATCGTTATCTCCCGGCAAGACGATATTGTAGCGGCGCAAGTTCCAGGGCAACAAAGGAAGCCTATTCATCTCGCGGTCGAAACGGAGATGGTACTCTCTCAGTCCACTTTCCAGCAGTCGTTGCGCCACTTTCTTGGAATCAAAATAGACGGATTCCGGCACTTTATCAGCGATGTAACTGCACTGGTGATCGTACCAATTTCTAAAGCGCTTGGAGCGAAGATGACTCCGGAAGTCGCCGTCATTAGGGAGGCAGTGGTGACGACGCTCTTGCTGGACAATTCCTGATGATGAATTATCGTTAGCTCTTCTGATGTGTTCAGTATGCGGGAAGGGCTTCGAGGTACCTTTTGTGGCTTCTTCCTGGCGAGGAATTAGTGTAAATTATCGTGCTGAGGATCTGCGAAAACATACCGATAGCTTTGCAAGCTCCATAGCGACCTTCTCTTCGGAAAAGAGCCTTGAGAAAAGCTTTTTCCAATCGAATGATATCGCCCATTCGCGTTTCTGGACACGCATCTCTGGGATCACGAGATTGTTATACACCCCAGAGACCTGCAACATGTAGTGTTGCGCGAAAGGCCCTTCAACCTGTGGACGACAAAGCTCCTCCAGCATTTTGAAGACCTGGTCAATGACTACGGTGCGCCTCTCCTTTATCGGTCTTTCCAGGTTGGGGTGAAATGTTGCCAACGCATCGTCTTTGCAGACTTGATTAAGGGTGCAACGGATACGGCGCTGCAGTATATTCGAGGGCTTTGGGACTTCAAGTCGGTCGTCGAAGACGGCATGGAAGTCCGATGATGCGTATTGTCTTACTTTAGATTCTAGATCCGGCTCTTGACATAGTCAGCATCATCCTTTTCAACAAATCGAGTTATTAAACTTTAACTTGCAGACGTACTCAACCATATATCAATCTTCATGCCCGGAAGCACCAATTCCTGGAATAAAGCTTCGATCTCCGCTTGAAAGAAGCTTGATACGCCACGGAGGTTGGTCCATGTAAGCGCAAGATCAGAGTATGATAAGGACGGGAGATCGAGATTGAAGATGATGTGACGCCATATCTCAGGTGGCACCCAAGACACCCTGGGTGTAGTATCTTTGGAATCCATCCTCGACCCGAATATGTATCGCTGTAATGTGCGATACCGCTGAGCTGTAGTATGGTAGTCCAGTCACGTTATAGTAGAGGCAATGTCGGCAATTGAGTGTCACCATAAGGTTATGCATCGAAGAAGCAAGTCTGAAATGAAGAGAGGCTGCACTCACACATTTGGGAACGACGAAATGATGGATAATAATTAGCCGAGCATCTAGTGTGTAGCGTCTAGGACCGGGGCAATTCTCTGACGTATGATAAGCTACTTACTTTGAGAAGTGAAAGGCTCAACACTGAGGTAGATCACATATGTCGACACGCGGAACGGCCTAAGGCTTCACACCAATGTGAATAGGGACCCTCCTCACTTGTCATCTGCTGACCTTAACCAGCATGATAATGCGAGGAACAAAGAACTTCTGTTGATCATGCAAGCTACAGGAAAGGTTGTCAACGGGGGTTGGCTTCAGATCCGTATACTGTATGAATGACCTACAGTACTGTTTGATCGAGACCTATCTGCTTACCCGTGGGACTGCTTAATGAAGCAGCACCTACCATAGTCGAAGAGACCATCAGGTGGGACGCACTATGCCATGAATGTGTATCCCAGATGCTGTGACAGATCGAAAAGATACCCGTAACCGCTACAGAAATTTACAATACCGTAGGATCTTTTCCTACGTACGAGATCTATTTGGTCTAGCCAACCATTTTGCCCATATGTGAGATCCCAATGCCTCATGCTCACGGATTCTCCTTGACGAATGCAACACCTAGGTACTGTTAGCGTATGTCCTTGAATGGAAGCCCCTATAGACAAGATACCCTTTGCAATGTTCTTCTTCAAGTCGGCCTTGCAAGCCTCAAGCAGCTTCTGCTCGAATGGTGTAATTTTGCCGACCTCGTGTATCTTTTCCACACCGTTTGGACCGAGCTCGACCTTCGATGCGAAGAAGTCGATACCTTCACTCTTGAACAAGGGGCTGTCGACAAACGTAGGCTCGATGACGCCCTTTTGACCCTGAGCAGCCTTGAGCAAGCTCTCGGCGAAACGCGCACCAGCCATTGCCATTGACAGTGTCGCTGATCCCGCTCCATCTTTGGCCTTCACGACCTCATCGCCACCGAATTGGACGCGGTAGATGAAGTCATCATGCTCCTTGCCCTCAAGCGAGTAGCCCGCCTGCGAAAGCAGTGGAACAATCGTGGCTCCTGAATGGCCACCGATAACGGTGATATTCTCGTCTGCCGGGTCGGTATTCTTGAGCTGCGAGATGAAACGAGAAGCGCGGACAACATCAAGGGTGGTGACACCGAACAGGCGTTTTGGGTTGTAGACATTCTTAGATTTGAAGATCTCGGCGCAGATCGGGACGGTGGAATTGACCTATCAGTGTCAACAACATGCAAATAGTTCCTTTGCGTAGACGTACGGGATTCGCGATGACTAAAACATTGGCATTGGGTGCGGCATCCGCGACGGCCTTTGCGAGATCGCGAACGATGGAAGCGTTGGTATTGAACAGATCTGCAATAACTCAGCGTCCAAAAGCTTCGCCGGGTGGATGAACGGTACCGTCTCTGGTCATGCCAGGCTTTCTCGGCACACCGGCGGGTATCAGAACGATCTCGGATCCTGTAAGAGCTTGCTTTAAGCCATCTGCATCGGGTTGGTAGCCGGTCACAACGCTCTTGGTATTAATATGGCTGATGTCAGCCGCGACACCTATTCTCAGTCAGCTATTGGGTACCGGTACTTGCTCTGACCGTCGACTGACCGGGGCCGCCTTTGATATCGTAAAGTGCAAGCTCGGTCACCCGAGGATTCAGCTTCATTAATAAAGACAATGGCTGTCCGATGCCTCCTGAACCACCGAGCACGGCGACTTTCGTCGCCTGTCAAAGTCAGTCAAAGCTTGCTTAGTACAAACTAAGAAACCGAAGCTGCATACTTGTCTCGCAGAGGCTGAGAAAGCTCTCCGTTGGCAAGCGCCGAGTGCTTGGCGTGTAGCGAGCATTGTAGGATGTGGACAAGTAGACAAGCTGCAAGGGTTTTCGGGTGTGAATGTCCAATGGGTAGATTGGCACGGTCAAACGGAAAATGAAGTATTCAGAGCTCGACGGGAATGTTGCTTTAAGAAAGATCCGTCGCCGCTAGCCATATTAGGTGCAGCTAGTTCAAGCTTGCGTTCGGGGCGGTTCCGCGGCCTCTCGGAGAAATAGAAGTCATGACAGGTGTGATATCAAAGCTTTCTATCCAGTCTACGCGAATGTATCATGCTTGCCAATCTAGGATCTCGATGCTTTACTTCCACTAATTCATACTTCTCGCCCTTCGATGCGGCCACCTTGCCTTCGAGCCATCCTTCGAAGCTCATAGGTTCCCTTCCCAGAATCCAGCTCATCACCTTGGGACTGCCTAGAAGGCCATGGTAGCTGTAGTAGAGTACTAGTCTTTCAATACCGTCTTTCGTGTATGGATGCGAGCCCATGCCAAATAGTTCTCCGACCTTCTCGCCCATATTCCTCTCGAAGGATATAACCTCCGGTCTAACCTTTTTCCTTAAGATCTTTTTAGCCCTCTCATACTGCTCGCTATGGCTCTGCAGCGTTGTGCTGATGATCTGGTATTGGGCGAGATGTTGCCTTTCTCGCTCGTCCAAAATTACCGATCCGAGATCGCCGAGCTCGTAAGGAGAGGTGTCGGAGAACTTGGTATCGGCGGTCCAAGGTATTGTAGCGACGCCAGAATCGAGTATCTACTGGAGAGAAAACTGGTCCGTGAAATAGCTTGGGTTTAGAATAGTGTAGTTCAGTTCAGACTCCATCAACTATTCTTCCTACACTTGTCCGTCAGCCTTGTCTTGAGGGATCTCTGTCTAAGACGACCGCTGTGACCTGTTTCACAAGCTAGTGAGAAACCCTTAGATCAGCATTAATCAACTGTCAAAGCAACAGATGTTGGGACCAACATGTCCTCAACGGCCACTGCTAATCTATAGCTAGACAGAAAACCAGTTACGCACAATTAATTATTCCTACAGAGTATCCCAAAAGATTCCGGGGCCCGAGAGCGCAGAACCAAAAGCATTCTTCAGAATAAGATATTACGAGTATATTTTGATGATAACAGAGGAGCAGCGCCGCTACAGCGTACAGCCCATTGAGCAGTCATGGTGCATCAATTTACGAAGCTGGGTATTGAGCACACTGCTAAAGACAAAGTGTTGGAAATTCGGCTCTGCCTTTGCAGCATCACCCATGTTGTAGCCAATCTCTGTCTCGTGCGGGCGGAACGATGGGCCAATGTGGTAGACGGCAGTGATCCCATTGAGTAGCTTTTGGCGGTCCTTACTTTAGACTCAGCTCGGTCAGCTTGTACAACGTCTGCCTTTGGATAGCCTATTTCCAACATCTCGCGAGAGGCTTGGCTGTGATCCGCGAGCCGGAGGTTCTCCCCCTACTTTATGAGAAAGAGTAAGAGAAAGCCAGCTTGTTTACCGCGGGCACAAGTGACGAGAATCATTTACAGATATGATAGATAATATGGAGATTAGGAATTTTGTGAGCAGGCAGATTCGTAAACACAGGATCGCAGGATGCCGCGAAAATGGAGAGCAAAGTAAAGAAGAAGGATTTCGGTGAATCGTCGTTATTGACGGAAGCTGTCTCGATGTACATGTACATTCATTGACGTCCAAAGCGAGCGAGTGACGAGACTTTAGATGGCCTATGATTGGGCTGAACAGCAGACTCAGGTTGCCGACGGACGGCGTCGAGGAACGTTATGGAAGTCGTCGTATTTGAGCCATCATCTGATCGATTAGTGTAGCACATGGATGTTGTTCGCAACTGGCGATGTTGCATGGTCTAGTCGTAGTCTTCATGTAAGGCCAAGGGGTCGTAACGTAGGAAGAGGTTACCCTCACATGATGGCTGAGTGGGATCACACATCAACATTGAGTGCTTTCTTCTCCGTACTCGGTTCCTGCCGAAGCGCCAAGGCTGGACCACAGTTATTTTGGTGGAGCCTAACGGCTCACTAGTCCCTACTGGTGCTTACTGCGGGTCTTGGATGGATGGAATACGACTTCACCAATTGATGACACGGGAGATAGAAAGGTCACTCGCCATGAATATAAGTACGGGTCCCCCCCAGCTACGGGCAGTGTTACTTCGTCCACCATCGACAAAATGCACCTCTCCGGGGTAGTCCTATTGACCCTCGCCAGCGCCTGTCTGGCCATTCCCCTGTCAGAAAGCGGTGTTCATGCCAGCTTTCAAAAGAGAACAGTGACTCCAGATGCTTCTTGCGGAGGAAGCAAAGGCTACACATGCCTAGGCTCAACCTTTGGCAAATGCTGCAGTGTCAATGGCTGGTGTGGTGCTACGACGGCCTACTGCGATAGTGGTTGCCAGTCACAGTATGGAAGTTGCACAAGCTCTACTACTGCCAAACCCTCGACAGCTCCCACGCCAATGCCCTCGTCGACCCTAGCAGACTGTTTGGCTGCGAAGAATGTGCCAGTGAGGTTCTCATCCTCCTCGGACTTCTCTTCACTTGCCAAACCCTACAACTTGCGTTTGGCATACACTCCCGCAGTCATCGTTCTGCCGACAACGACCAAGCATGTGTCCGACAGCGTCCTCTGCGCTAGCAAGAGTTATGTCAAGGTCCAGGCCAAGAGCGGAGGTCATTCATATGCGTCGTACAGCTCAGGCGGCCAGAGTGGCAGCATGGTCATCGAGCTTGAGAATTTCAACAATGTCACCGTCGATGCTGCTACCGGCGTTGCTCAAGTCGGCGGAGGCGTGAGGCTGGGTAATATGGCTCTGGCGCTGTATAACCAAGGTCAACGAGCACTACCGCACGGCACCTGCCCCGGTAAATTAAATCCCATATCTGATAAGATTACCCAGTGAATAAACTAACAACGAACAAGGCGTTGGTGTGGGCGGACATGCGACTCACGGGGGCTTTGGCTACTCATCGCGTGCCTGGGGTCTGCTCTTGGATGCAATCGTCGGCCTTGACGTCGTCCTCGCCAATGGCAGCTTCGTCCATGCCACCAGCACGGCCCATCCATCAATCTACTACGCCCTCCGCGGCGCCGCCGACTCTTTCGGTATCGTCACCACTTTCTATTTCAAGACCCAGGCGGCCCCAACTTCCGTGGTGAACTGGTCATTCTCCCTTCCCAACATGTTCCAATCCGTGGCCACCCTCACTTCCACATTTACGCATCTCCAGAACTTTGCGCAAAACGCCTCCCTCGTCGACCGTAAACTCGGAATGGGTATGTATATGGACGGCATTGGCTTTAGCATTTCTGGGACCTACTTCGGCTCCCTAGCCACATTTAACAACGCCATCAAGCCCGAGCTCCTGCGGGGCCTTCCCACCCCATCCACTTCCTCCGTCCAATCTGTCGACTGGATCAAGTCTCTGGTCCTCCTCAGCGGCACTACGACCCTTCAAGAGCCTCTCACCGGCTACAACGCCCACGACGACTTCTTTGCTAAGAGCGTCGTCGTGCCCTCTTCTTCGCCTCTAACTACCGACGCTATCAACAGCTACTTCCAATACATCATCTCCTCCGGCGTCAACTCGGGCAACTCCTGGTTCAGTATCATAAACCTCTACGGCGGCCCCGACTCCCAAATCAACGTCCCGTCCCCCTCGAGCTCCGCCTACAGCGACCGCTCAGCCCTCTGGGTCGCCCAGCACTACGGCTTCACGGGTAACACGGGCTCGCCCTTCCCAAGCACTACCACTGATTTCATCAATGGCTTGAGCAATGCCATGACGAGCAAAATGCCGAACACGGTCTTTGGCGGCTATCTTAATTATGTAGATCCGAGTTTGACGCCAAGCCAGGCGCACGCGGAATACTATGACTCGGCGACTTATAGTAAGCTGCTTGAGATCAAGAAGATGGTGGATCCGGGAAGTGTGTTCTGGAATCCGCAGGCTGTTGGGAACTGATGTGATTTACGAGACGGTGCGATATGGGAGGTCCGGGGGGTTCGAACATGGCACTGGCCATCTAGCATTGAGCAAGGTGTTTGCTTTGGGCTGAAGAAAGGGAGGTAACGATTGGAAGCTACGACTGTTGACGCATTTACTCAACATCATATTAACGAAAGCGATCACTTGCAACAGCCATATTCCGCTAATCTTATCTTCTTCTTTACTTCTTTCCTTCACTGCGACAATTTCCTTTACCAATACAGCAATACCTTATTCCCGCAGATTGACTCTCTCCCTTCGTTGTCACCTTCTCATCATTTGCGTCCCAAGATTCTTTCAATGTTTTTCTTTCTCCATACTTCTCCAACTCCCACTCCCCCAATCGTCTCGCCTCTCTGGAATCCCAATACATAAGCCCTGACGAACATACAGACCCCCAACCTATCACCCCAACCCTCCAAACCCTTACCGACACGCTCCCCATTACCAAACCTTCTCAACCAGACTCTTCACCACCAACCCTCGAGAGACGCAATCCCCAGCATGCTGCATCAGAAACATCCACCAAGCACACCCGACGAGTCCTGATATGTCATAGGCTGAGTGACGGAAATTCCGGACGGCTGGCAGGATAGTGGTGGGGGGATGGAGAAGGCTATATGAGCTTGTGCATTTGGGCTTCCGAAAGTGGTTGATTGTACTTACGAACGGCGTTGTAGTATTCAGCTTCGACGGTAATGTCTTGATACGCTACGGATACGTACATAGCTGGAGAAGTTTGATGATATAGCTTTCATAAAACATCTACGTAGAGAAAGGGGTATTGACATGAAAAACTTCATCTCTAGACATCGTCGCTCCGTACTCCGAATCCAGAGGATATATGATTTCAAGATCATCTTGAACTCATATATCGATTCCATCCTCATAAATCCCCCAACGCCCCTACCTACCTCCTCAACGCCATCCTCTCCCCCAAACACCCCAACACCCCCTCCCCCACCATCCCCTGATTCACCAAATACTTGCTCAACCCCCTCACCACCTCGACCTGCTCCTCCACCGTCAGGCCCTGTATCGCCATCTCAATGACCCCGCCCACACTCTGCCTATACACGGCGATAAAACTCTGATAGTACATGAACGCGAAAAAGCCCATGATGAACTGGCAGTCCATGCGGTCCGTGATGCCGCCGTGGCCGGGGATGGACTCGCCGAAGTCTTTGATCTTGAAGGTGCGCTTGAGGCCGGAGGCGAAGAAGCCGCCGAAGGGGGCGATGAGAGAGGCGAAGGACGCGAAGACGAGGATGTGGAATTGCATGGGGGCGATGTAGAGGGGGGAGGGGTGGAGGGGGGAGAGGAGGGAGGGGAGGTGGTAAGGGTGGGGGATGAAGACGGGGTTGGGGGTGCAGGAGAGGCCGGTGAAGATGGTGGCGCCGAGGTCCTGAGGGGTGTTAGAAGGTGGAGGTGTTGGAGAGGAGATGGGGTTTCATGGGGGGGGTTGGGGGAGACTGGAGGGAAGATGAGAGGGCGTACATTGACTGGGCAGATGAAGTACTTGTACCGCATCAGGATGTTGGTCATGCCGAAGCCGAAGATGATGGTTAGTATCCACGCTCCGACGAAGCCTTCGACGGTCTTCTTGGGCGAGAGCTTGATCAGTTGGGTGCGGCCGAAGGTGATGCCGCATATATAGGCGAAGATGTCGTTCGTAATGACTAAAGAGGCAGGCAGGAAAAGCCAGATCATGCCTTCGAAGATGTTGTTCATGATGAAGTGCGCTTGGACGACAATTAGGTAGAGGGCCATGTGCGTCCATGCGAATTGAGTGAATTGAAAGCGGTAATGGCCCTTTTGCAAGGAGGTTACGAAAAAGACGAAGCCTGATACGGTGAATGTCAGTACACTGTGACTTCGATGCCTAGGTTGGCCTGAGGCTAGATAGAAGGCTTACCTATAACATACAACATGAAGCTTATGAACCGATGATGCGTTGCAAACGGTAACAGAACCCTATCGACTAACACGATATGTTTGAAGTAGTAAATTACGCTTTCTCCGTAGAGAAAGTACATCGTGGTTCCGAGGAAATACCAATTGAGAGATCTGGTGAAGGGAAGATTCTTTGCTCGACTCGGTACATGCGCAATGGCGATGACCTCCTTGAAGGAAATGATCTGAAGGGCCGTAACGATGCCAATTACGTATATATGGCCTGAAAACATAGCAACAAAGAAGCCTCCTATCATGACGAGTGTCCATATCGTCCGAGTTATGAAGGCTTCTTTCTTCTTGTCGTAGTCTGATGTTGGAGGGGTATCTCCCTAGACACCAGGGAATCAGCCATTGTCTTCCCGCAGGAGGTTGCCTAGTAGGTATATCTGGTAGAGTAGCTGGCGCTTACCTCTTCCGTGATGCTATCGGCGTAGCCATCCATATTCTGTCTTAGAGGACTGCCTGGATCTGACATTGCATCGCTCAGCTCCGCGAGACTTGGCCTTCGTCCGTTGAGGTCATTGCTTCCTCTGTGCGGAAACTTCACGTTCCGCCTTTTGCTCGCCATCCTGACCCTCCCACCCGGCTATCCAGACTGTTGGTGAGTGCAGTGGGTGGTACTTCTTGGTGTCCAGCCAAGTCTTTCCCCTAGCAAGGTATGGATGGACTGTGGTATCCGGTCGGCAAACAGATATTGATGGCCGTTGCTCTCCCAGAGGATGCGCTAGGCCTTGAGCAAGTCTTTTGGGGTACAGGACTCTAAGCTTGACATAGACTTAGCCGTACCCCAAGCCAGGTTGAGACTTGAAAATGCGCGATCTCATTACATTGAGGGGATTTGGATGAATAAAGTATTCAGCTTGACAGGCTACCAAGAAGCGTCATATCGAAGTCTTGGCATGCATGCCACCGCTTCTAGTGATCGACAAGGATATGTGATTGGCAACACTCTGTGCACTTTCAATACTTCTACTGAACTTCTAGAAAGCCATCCAAAAGTCCCCACGCCCAAGGCTACTTCGAGGTATTATCACTTGCTGCCAACGATGCCGGCCTTATGTCAAAATTGCGGTGGCTTCTGCCGGTAGAATTTCCCGAGCACAGTCATCGGTCAAGGGCTTGATGATCTACGAATTTCTCAACACTGGCAGTGCGGATCTACTCCATGAAGGCTTACATGGAAGGTAATGGAAGAAACCGAAGAAGACGACGGCTATTCCGATGACGATCTCGACACTTTGCCCGTCCATGCATTTCAAGAGCTCCAACAGGATGCAATCAGGTCAACGCAGCAGCCGCAGGTGCATGGGCAGGGCCAAAGGCCATACTCGGGCCTTAATATTGTCGCAAACGGCCGTCTAGGAACACCTGAGCAACCGACAATCGGGGCCAATGGCAACAATTACAGTCATCAGCCGTCCTCCGATTACGGAGACTTCGACGATGAAATGCTGGATGGAGAGATCTTTGATGCCACGGAACAACAGAGCATCCTTCTGGGGGACAATGATTCCCTTAAGGTGGCCGACGAAAGCGCCTACAGGGAACCTTGGATGCAACAAGGATACAGTGGTCCATCGTCAGGTGCAGGGCTCCAGAAAGCTCACAGGGCCGTTGTTGGGCACTCAGGTACACAAGTTCAGGCATTTGGGCAGACTGGCGGTCGAGGGCAGGGAGGATTGTTCGTAGCACCTAAGCAAGGTCACATACCGGTCAACGCTGTCGAGCAATCTGCAGAAGACGAGAGCCTTCAGGCGAAGATTGACAAGGTGAAAACACCACAAGTTTTCTTGATTTTACAATACTAATGCCTTTCATAGCTCCTTCGTACAAATGAACTACTAAAGAGAGAAGTCGATGTGGCAAAGAGCGAGGCCGCGTCGAAGACCGGCGAGATCTCTATAGTCCGAGCCAACCGCTCGAAGGAGAAGCAGGAAGAGGAGAAAAGACTCGCCGCGGAACGCAAATTGCGAGCAGACGAACAGGCGAAGTACAATGGCGAGATTGTAAAATACAAGGCAGAGCTACAGAAGGTTACTACGGATAAAGCCTTCGTCGAAAACGATCTTGCTCGGGAGGCTGAGCAACGAAAGGGGCTTCAGAAAGTTTCTAGGGCGGCTGCGATCAGTAAGGCAGGGGGCAAGGAAAATGCTGTGACTACGCCAAAGAAGAACAAAGATCTGCCGTTTGGCGATGGCTTCGACGAGGATGAAATCCAGGCGCCATCCCCATCAAAGCTCGTCTTACGGTCCAAACCGGCTACACCAAGAGCTGGGGCAAAGCGCAAGCGAAAGCCCACAGAGAACAGTCCGGTCAAGCCTTTGCAGTTGAGTCAGACCAACAACGTTCCTGATGTAGGTCAAGCCAGGGAGAAGTCTATGAATCAATCCTCTGAGGAAACATCTCAAGCGCAACGAGAGGGCGGACCACCAACAGCGATTCCGCAACGTCCATTTCTGCACGATGGAAGATTCGAGGTAAATTGAATTCCATGACTGGCAGAGTGTAATGTTTTGACGAAGGTACTACAGATTACTCAGAAGATATTCGATCATAAGATGAATCCGGATGGGAAACGTTCTTTTGAAGCCTTGTCGGATTTCGCCTTACCTTCGAAGCCCGAGAAAAGTCTCTCTAGCATCCTACTAGACGCGCTCTCACCTCTGAACACGGGTGCAAAGGTCGACAACCTTGCAGTGATAATCGGCCTAACCGCCATCTCATCGTGGTCACAATGTCTAGATGCAGCCATGGTGAGCCTCCAACAATGTTTGTTGATCTTTCTACTAACATTAAGGCAGTATCGCCCAGTTGTTCTCTTAATGGATCTCGTTCGGTTCATCTTGATTATCAGTCCGCCGGGCACAGCGCCTCATTTTACTGATGAGCTGACTGTGCTGGTCCAACGCACCGCTGACCTCAACCTCATCCCTCGGATACGTAGAAAGCCGCCTTCGAAGATTACAGCTGAGATCAAGACGAAAGATTGCCTCGAAATCCTGCATCTCATGGCTTACGATTGCTTTTGGCAGAAGGAGGATCTTGAACGCTTCTGGCGCTGTATGCGGGTTGACTTCATCGCAATGGCCCTCAAGGTCGATCAGCCCATCGACGAGATACTTATCGCTTTGGACCTATTACGCGCGAGTGTCCTTGAGAACACCCTTGCAATGATCCGGTCCGCTGCCGACGGCGATCAGGAGAACTCCGAACAGGGGCTGCTCCAAATCATGTCAAGTTTATTTACCGAGAAACCTCGGGTCCTAGAAGGCCAAGAGCCGTACGATGTGACCGAGATTGCCCAGCTGCGCCTCGAAGCCCTGAGTCTGATGGAAAAGATGTGCGAGACCAACCACGGCGGAGAAGCCTTGGCGAAATGCGTCAATGTTTTCGTTCGATTGATACGTTTCATGAATGATGAGATTGGGTTTTTGTACGATTATCAACATGGGCACGAACACAGGTATGACGGGTTTGATCAAGAACAAAATGGCTGAGGCTTACATTTACAGGATTGAGCTCATCAATCAATCCATGCGGCTTCTCTATCATATTACGACTACCTATCCTCATCTAATCAACATACAGGAAAGGCTTGCGACGACTCCAGGAGGAGCGCACAAGTATCTCATAGTCCTTACGCGTCTGAATGTCAGCGATGGCATCTTCTATGAGCAGGGCATCGAGGACGATGTTGTTGAGTGTGCGCAGCATTTGCTGGAGAACTGGGTCACGCCGGAGGAAGGCGAAGCATTGGTCGAAGCATTTTCGAGTGCACGGAAGTGATGGGTCAAGAGCATCTACGATTTGCATGCATAGCGTTGGTTTAAAAGCAAAAAGTCCCAAGAGAAATCCTGTACCACCCCCAAATTTTCTAGCAGGTTTTAAGCACGACTTTATCGACTAAAGCTGACGCGAGGACTAGCAAGACAATAGAGATCTAGGACGACTCGACCAACCTTTGCAAACATCTCTCTCTCGTATCAAGCTACCGTCTCATCTCCGCGATCATAATCCTCATTCATCCCGCGTCTTATCGCGAGAGTTACAATTTCCGGACTGACTCTTCTTCGACGGTTCCGATTGTCTGGCAGGATCGCCGGCAGCTGCTTCAGCATGGGTACGTGCGTCTGTATCTTACTCGATCTTCATCTCTTCCGTGTTCGTTTCTGTCAGTCCTTGACCTATTCCCTCGTCGGTGCACTCTGGTAGCGAAGCTTGCTGCGCATTGCCCCCTGCCCTTATGTCTGACGTTTCTTCGGCCTGAGTTGCTTGCTCTGGCGTGTCGTCTGTAGGGGGATTCATCACTCTGAACATCTTGTTCGCATCACGTTCTCGCTGGCGGCGCGCCTTCTGGTAGAGGTGCAGATCACTCATTGTGGTGGGCATTGGAGTTAGTGCCTGGATTGAGATCTTGAGATCGCGAAGTTGTTTTGGAGCAGATAGGGGTATGGGATGTCTTTATACGTATTCGAGCAAACCCCATACTGGCAGCAGCGCAGATGCAAACATTAAGAATGGAGGGATGCCAGCTGATAACGGGTCTTGTGCGAAGCTGCTGCGACCGTCACGGGACGTTGACGAGGTATTAAGTTGTTAATGTCTGAGAAGTATCATCTGGTATCCGATTCTAATAAAGAGCGAAACAATGGAGAAGAAAAGAGCTAGTGTCTACAAGAAATGGCCGACGATGAAAAAGCAAAGGGTAGAAAGAAAAAAAGATAGGAACCAACCAGAAGCTCTCAGAGACATGGGGGGGGAGATACTTACAGGTGTGTGAGAGGCCCGCGAGAAGGCCGTCGGTGTCCAGGTGTGAGAGCCCCGCGAGACGGTCGTCAGAAGGCCGCGGGTGTCCAGGTATGAGAGCCCCGCGAGACGGTCGTCAGAAGGTCGCGGGTGTCCAGGTGTGAAAGCCCCGCGAAACGGTCGCCGGATGTGTTGTATTCAGGTGTAAGAGCCCCACGAAACGGTCGCCGGGTATCCAGGTGTGTATCCAAGTGTGTTCGATGGAAACTACCGAACTGAATGTCAGCAGCGAGTCTCGAACATGGAGCTTCTGGTTGGTTTTGAACATCAAGCCGCTGGGCCATGATTGCTGTTATTGTCAGATCTGTTGTGTTGTGGGTTATGTCCTTGTGAAAAAGGGGCTTCATACACGTGATTTATGCTTCCGCAACTTTGGATTTATGGAGCTTTTTATTATCGTCTTCCTCGAACCTAATCTCCTAAATTGCGTCGCTGTCCTCTCGCCGAGGCCTTTACTGCGAACCGCTGGTAGGAGTCAGTTTCATCTGTTCAGTGGCACCTGGTTTTGAGTGGTGTTCACATCCTGAAGGCTCTGGCAGGTTGGGAAAGAATCCGTACCCCTTTTCAACTTTACGCTCTCCACGGTCGCTTTGAAGACTGATACACTAGCAAATGCCTCCTGAGAGCTTCTGCTCTCTGCAACTCGATCCCCTAGCCATGGTTATGAGGCTTCTGATTTTTCTGAAGGATGCAAGTCAGATTACACGGTCTGTAGAAGGGGAAAGGCAATCAGGCGCTCTTTCTATGTAAATTCATGCAATTGTTGTGCCGTGCCTCTACTACGACGACATGTGCTGACAGCGACAGATCACACTGAATAGGTATTGTGCGTCTTTAAGTTTACCTATTCATCCAGAATGGGAGAAAGATTTCCAAACGTTTCAAATGTAGATATCGTCCCGGTCAAGGATACACCACATTACCATTGAAGACCCATCGAAGATGGCCCAGAGATATCTCCTACATACAAATCCGTGAAAAAGGAAAGGCAACGCTTCCACGTGGCCAGGCGTTGCTAAAGCAATCGCAATTGGAAACATCTAGTAAGGTACTCTATCGTAAGAAACCTCCGGCCTAGACGAGTTTCATCTTGCTCATCAGTTTTCAGACTCAGTGCTGGCATCGAGTCAGCCTCACATGAATAGGCTGCCGGCGTTTTGACCTAGACGGAAAGTATTTGCATGTCTAAAGATAGAATCCGCGAATCCTGTGCCTAAAAGACTAAGAAAGGGCTTGAAGAGGCCATGTAATTCTAGCCTCCGATTACTCCTTACTAGTAACGTCCTCTACGCTTCTTTCTGACTTCCCGCTCAGCGTTCATCGGATTGACATTTCCGTGCTGGCTTTGCTCTGACGTTGCTGATTGTCCTGCGGAATCACCGCCAGTACTTGTTGCATTGTTGGGTACGGTCTCGCTCTCCCGATCGTCTGGTGCTGGAGCATTCGCCTGTTGAGTAAGCCCCCTTTCTGCTTCTTGCAGCTGCTCTTCAGGAAATGTGGGGAGTAGTGGCTTATCCGGCCCAGTTTATTCGACGTTGGTTAGCTGTTCGGTGTTTTCCTCTCCCTCTGGCTGGACGCCGGTGACACCTCTCTGGACCGCATTGCTGGGCTCCGGTTGCTGGAGCAAAACGCTAGGACCCGGCTGCTGAGCCGCGGTGCTGGCCTCTGGTTGTTGAACAGCGTCGCTCTCCCTAGCTGCAGCTCTTTCGCGTCTTTCAGCCCGGGCCTTGCCTTTCTTATGTGCGGGCATTATGATCAGACTCCGACAGATTCTAGTTTTTCTAGTTTCAGGTAAGCTGATTTTACTGTACCGAATAGAGCGGCGTGGAGAAGCCTTTTATACATACGCAGTAAACGCGCATGGCTCGCTCGCAACGATATCAGATGTGCTGGCAACGACAGACAATGACGGGCGAGAGGTCGTGGTAGGATTACCTGCTGATGCAGGCATGGGGATGTGTGCTGGAGGCATCGTTGACTTTGATAGCGAAGCATAGATGTGGTGGGTACTCGGTGGGATTGAAAACGTGGGAGCGGTCCGCTTGATGTTGAGCGGGCGTTTCCTTGCCCATTTCTTCTACTTTCTATGCCATACATAGGCTGGCACCAATGAGTACTGATTTGCTTGGCCAGCTGGTAGACCTTTTCTCATTGCTTTTCCCAGGTATTCAAACATGTCTATAGTAATTTCTCTAACGTTATGCCCCTTTAAGTTTGGGTCATCACCCGTCAAGCAGTCCATCTTAACCTTATTAATATGTTCTTGGGTTGTGTCAAGCAAGAACCTCTGGTTGGTAGCTCATGCCCCTGAGACGAACACCCTGTCAGCGCATGCGAAACCCATTTCTGCTCTGTCGAGGGCTTGGAGAAAGTAGAGCATACATGTTCTTGAGCGCTGATTGATAAATGCTTCAACAAGATCCAAGGAACTCCAGCCCAGAAGGATCGTGGATGACGACGAACAGCAGGCGAGTGTTCATGGATACAATACTCAAGCGCTGCTCTTTGCGCCGTCAGCTACTTGTTCACGAGAGAAACCATTCCTTCGTCTTCGCTGATCTATCTTCCAGCGTCTTTCATTATCTCCACCCGGTCCTATCGAAGAGCCATCCTCCTGTTGAGACGGCTCTGTTTCAACATTCCTAATTGTCTTGCAGAATCCTCCACCAATCTCACTGCAAGACGGGCTTCTTCTATCCTCGTCCCCTCACTTATTCCTCGGGACTCTCCCCCACTCGTCCTCGATCCTATATCTGAACCAACATGTTCCTCCGAGCAAGCTTGCTGCACCCCACCTGCCGTGGCACTACTCCCCTGCCGAATACCAACCAACCCCCTTCTCGATCCAACAGCACCGAACGTCGGATCCGATGGCGTAGTAACTGTCGCATCGCTCAAAAACCCCAGCATTCCGAGTCCGATCACTTCCTCCCTATCATTCTCCCGGACTTTAAAACCGTGGCCTGGCATCCGCCCTGAGAGCGCAGCTGGTACCGAAGGACTTGCTTGCTCTGCCACCGAATGTTTGGCTTGGTCGAGCAGTCCCGGAGCTTTGTCGTTTGCCTGCTGGAGGCTATGATGGTGCCGTAGCGTCGCGGTGTTGAGGGCCTGGCGGAGGAGAGGTCGACAATCGCGCCTAGTCTTGGTAGAGGAGGACTGGCTGGTCATTGTTGCTGAGTTAAGGCGTTCGGTTTGCTTTCTGGGTGATCGTGAGCTGACTGCGGGATCACGGTAGGGTACTGGGAAGTGATCACATACGATGTCAGAAGAGGGACAGGGACGCTTCCCACGTAATAGTATGAGTTGGCGATAACAGACGTTGCAAGAGAACTAGTGAGTCATGGCGAGTTTGCCGGCTGATTCAGATGTTGTGATGTGGTTTGCACCGGCGTGGACTTTAGCGATGAAGCACAGATAAGTCTTGCCTTATGACAATTGTTTTCTTAGACGGGTGCTCGATGTTCCCAGGCTCCCCTTTGTCTTGATGTTTCAAGAACACGCTCCTAGTCCATTCCCATGATTTTTTGGTCTATGTTTCAGACTATCTCTTGTTCTCCTTCCTTCCTCCTGTTACACAGCTCAGAAGTCTTCTACACAAACCGTCCTCCCCCTCGCTGTCATTCTCCTTCACGTCAGTTTTGCCATCCCTTGCAAGTTTGTCTTTACTTCTATAGCCAACGCTTTGAGGACGGTAGATGAGTGGTGGTGAGGATTCAGAATGGTTTCTCTCTTCAGAGTTTTCGCCGGAATGAGTGGCTTGTTGTTCCGCTACTGTCTGATGCCCGAATGATCCAATGCCCATAGGGGTCGATATCGCTTCCTGTAGCATCTGTTCTAAGTGCTGCCTCGAAGTTGCGTCGGTCTGGAAACGCACTTGAGGCTTTGCAGTAGCTGCTGGGACGTTCTGCGCCGGTGGAGGTGGCGAGCTGGCGGCGTTATGACTTGCAGCTTCGCCTGTAGTTAGGTCATTTTTCAATCGCTGATGCATGAAGCTGAGGCGGCTTGTTTGAGCAGCCCTGATGCGGTCCTCCTCCAGGTCGTTCACGCGATCGACACGTCTCGCTATTGGCAAGCTATCCATTTCTCCTAGTGCTGCAAAGGATCCTAAGTTCTTGCATTGACAGTACGATCAGTGAGCACTCCAAAGGTTTTATAATTTATCGCCAAATGGAGTCTTTGCTCCATTGATCGTTTCTTTGAAGCACGTGTCTGGTATCTTGTCTTGTGGTTGGTGATCCGGTGCCTTAAGCAAGCACCTTCTAGATATCCTACCAAATTGGTTGTCCTGGACTTTTCGGCCCTTCGTGAGGAACAAGAGATAGAAACCGAGTGACACTAGGGAATAATGATACATCGAGGTGCTGTTTGTATATAGTATAGTTGATATGGCATGTAAAGCAACCATGAGGAATCTCCTTGTAATCACAGTGAATGACACAACCAAGACAAGGCTGTAAAATAAATGTTGTTGAAGCCTTTTTCTAAAAATATTTACGAAGTTGTAGGTGCATGCATTGCCTTCCTGAATGCAATCTACTTCAGCAGTTCCATGACACGCGAGTAGGCAAAGTGAGCTCAAAAATCAACATACCTGGGTATCATTCTTATACCAAGGCTTACCCCATTCATAGAATGTACCGAATCCCAGTACTGATGCTCATCCAACCACTACCACGACTATACCAAAGTCGCCAAATTCGCTGCCAAACTCCCTTTATCGTACTTGACATATTTCCCCTTCCCCTTATCAATCTCGTGATAGCGATCCCAAAACCTTGCATAAAGCGGCTCAACCATGGCTTGTACTTCCCTTGCAAGCTGACTCCGAACCTCACGCTCCATAGACATAGTCTTGTGCTTTTGACAGAGATCCTCAAAGCTAGCATTGAAGCTCTTGAATTTCTCCTTGATAGTATCTTTATCTTTGCTGCTTAGCCCTTTAATCACGGCCGCCGAGTCGATGATGCCAGCGCTGCCCGAAGGTGGTCGCGCTCCGCGGTTCGTGTACTGAACGTCCATCAAGGCAGAGCATGGTTCCCGCCATGAGTCGAGGTAGGCTGATGTGCCTTTCTTGCGCCAAGAATCGATCTTCGCGGGCGCACCGCCCGTAGCGAGAAGATCGGAGAGGTCAGAGGAGCGGATCATGCGATCGATGAGGGCGACATTATTCGCCATGAAGACACCAAGCATGGATTTACTTCTAACCAGTGCTCGTGCTTTGGTTTCGAGGCTTGTCAGGAGAGTCTCCATTGTGTCGAGGACGTAGTGAGCGAGCAATTGGTTGCCGTCGGCTCCAACATCGAAATTCTTCGTTTGAGGAACAGACATCGAAGAGGATGTGTTACCAGTCGAGCCTGGGTTCCAATTGCCATCTCCTAACGACGCCATAATGAACGCAAGGGATTGAGGATATGAAGTCATCGTTTGCAAGCGTGTCATCACCTCTGACGTGAAGGGTAACGAGGATCCATCGATCGGTAAAGACTGCAACGCATGGACGCGGCGCCTTACATCCTCAATGATTTCGATTAGCGAAGACTTAGCAGTCTCTCTGATAGGCTTCAATGCATCGGCGAAGGGCAATTTGAGCTCGCCTGTCTGTGAATCGAGCCGGAACGAAAGGTTGGTGACGATCTCAATGATCTCGTAAGACAGGAAACAGTCTGTTGTCAAGTTCGTCTTGATATGCATGTTGAGCTCTCGAAGCGTCTTTGCAAATTCGGCCAGTGATTTGTGACAGGTCGATTCGAAGGCGATGCCCCAATCTTCGCGCGGGAAGATCGCCGAGATGTTACCGAATTCGGATAGGAACATACCCTCAATACCGCGGGCATAGGTTCCTATACCGCTTGTGCCTTGACGGTAGATTTCATCTGGGGTTTTCCGCTTCGAAGTAGTTATGGTTGCTGAAGACAAGTTTGCAAGGCTGTTGCTTAGATATTGCCCTCGGGCTTCGGAGTAGATGCGAACCGAAGGTGACTTCCCTTGATTATACTGATCATCGCGTACTGACGGAGCGGATATGAATGCATCAATAGAGCCAAGCTGCGAGACCTTCTCCTGTAGTATTGTTGGGAATGGCAATTCTGCCCCGACAATGAGCTCAAGCCGCTTATATAGAGAGAAACCTCACGCTTTGTAATGTAATGCAGTGGCTCTACTGGCTGGAGATCCTCGGACAGCAACGATCGAAAAACGGTTTGCAACTGGCTACTGCCTTCGCTTATTAATTCGTTATAATCACCTATAGACTGTTGGTTGACGCGAAGATTGGTGATCGTCAGTTGCGATAAGGCCTGGTCAATTCGCTTCAAACACGCTAAATATTCGTGTAGACCAACTTTACTGGGTCTACAAAGGACAAAAGTCAGTGAGATAGCCAATTGGAAGGGCATCGAGAGATAGTAACCCCGAGCGAATGATCCTTTCTTCTCGGCCTTTGTCCTCCGTTTGAACAAGCAATTTGTCTATAGCCGCGAGTATCTTGTCGATATCTATCCGAGCATATGTCAGCTTCCACCCACGGGCAGGACGAGGGACCCAGATCATACTGCCGTTCATTGTCTGCAGGTCTTGCGTGTTACTGTAGACCGGGCCCATGGCATCTTTGACTATCTGCGCTCCACTTTCGAGCCTGCCGAGAGATGCTTTGATTCTTTTAGAGATATTGCTGAACTTAGCGGCCTCCGCAAAAAGCACCTCCACCTCGGCGCTCTCCTCCGCAAAGGCTGCACTGCGTGCCTGCACCATCGCGCCGTGGCCACCGATAACCTGTGCTTATCGTCGAAATGCTAGATCTGGCAGTCTTCTTCACCAAGAAGCATGATTCTTCTGCTTCCAAGATAAAGTTGGGGAAATGAGCTATAGGTGGGTTCTGACAGTAAAGAAGTAGACAGCAAAAGCAGGAGCTAAGAACCAGCAGGAGTGACAAGATGCGCGATTTGTGTGTTTAGTTGGGTGTCAAGCGGCCAAGCGTAGGAAATTCATTCTTTGATGAACGAGCAGTAGCACCTTGAGCCGAGCAAGCCTCGACCAGCAGATCTTGGTCACTTTAATGTCACTGGTAATGATGCTCGCGGTTGTGAATGAGGTAAGTCAGACGGAGTATCTGCGACTGGAATGATGAGCAAAGCCCAAATCAACCACGTACATGAACACACCGTACTGAATCGGGACGAGTTATTAAAGACTAAAGTACGGACAGGATACTGGATAGACTTTAAAGTAGTCGCAACCAAGGCTAACGTCATGTTATGCAAGGTACGCGCTCCCGGCGTCAAACCTTCCGCCACGCGTAATGTCTTCAACGTCCAACTCTTCGATGTCAAGGAATGCATCGGATTTTGAAGTCGTATGCTTCGTCACGCCGCCCGTCTACTCTTTTATTGTCTCTAGCAGGTGGCTCGCTCGTATATAGCTTCAATATCAGAAAGTCACCACTGTTCAATGACAGCCAGACATGGCCAGCAGGTTCAGTGGTCACGGAAGAGAAGTCGGACCTAGCTCCCCACAATAGCGATCATGTCTCCAAGAGCCTAAGCACAAAGGGCTCAGGCGCCCTAAGTGACCATGTCGGTAGCTCTACAAGCGAAACACCGCCTGCCACGGACGATGACCTTACAGCCTGGGAATCTTTCGCTACCAATTTTGCGGCCGCGCGCGAATCGATATCATCCATACAATGGTCGTCGTTTGCAGATCGCATGTCAGATCTAATGCTCCCAGACTGGGTACAGGATCTCCCGGGGCAGGTCAACAAGTTGCAGACCGAATTGACGATGGCCCCAGGGTCACTGGCAGATGAAATCTGGCAGGAGGCTCAAGATACCGATGTCAACCCCGAGATCGCATACGAAGCCAGAGTGAGATTTGGGAAAAGTCTGTGCAAAGAAGAGCTTGATTTCAGGGCCCGGAGAAAGCGACATACGACGACAGCTCTGGCCAAGTACCTGGGGATACCTGAGGGCGATATTGATCCGGATGATGTCCCTACCATAGCCATGTGCGGGTCTGGAGGAGGCCTCCGAGCGCTGGTCGCCGGTGCATCGTCGTACCTTAGCGCGCAACAGGCTGGCCTCTTTGACTGTGTAACGTACACTGCTGGTGTCAGTGGGAGTTGCTGGCTACAGACGCTGTATTTCTCCAGTATCGGCGGTCAAAGGCATAACAGGATACTCGATCATCTGAAGAACCGTATCAACGTTCACATCGCATATCCCCCTACCGCACTGGATTTGTTTACGAAAGCGCCGACCAACAAATTTTTGCTATCTGGCTGCGTGGAGAAGCTGAAAGGCGATCCTGCGGCGGATTTTGGAGTTGTTGATGCGTATGGACTGCTACTGGCAGCTCGACTACTTGTACCACGTGGAGAGCTTGGCGTCAATCCGCTCGACCTCAAGATCTCGAACCAGAGAGCCTATCTAAGAAAAGGTGAGCATCCACTTCCCATCTACACTGCCGTACGGCATGAAATACCCATACCGTTGCCGAAAGAAGAGGTGGACAAATTGGACGATTCTGCATCTCTGAAGGAGAAAGCGAGAAAGGAGGCTTGGTTTCAATGGTTTGAGTTCACTCCATACGAGTTATGGTGTGAAGAATTGGATGCTGGTATTCCAGCTTTTTCGGTTGGCAGAAAGTTCGAAAGAGGCATGAGTGAAATTCGCGATAATGGTTTTGGGCAGCCCGAGATTCGCATTCCTCTTCTAATGGGTATCTGGGGCTCTGCGTTCTGCGCCACTCTTGCACACTACTACAAAGGTCAGGCTCGTCCATACCATACCTCACCAAGTTGTGTTCTTACCGATCATAGAGATTCGGCCAATCGTTCATGGTCTCACCGGCTTCGCTGGTGTAGACGGTCTGATTGATGAGCGAAGCGATGACCTGGTCAAAGTCCATCCGATTGTTCCCGCTACGATCCCTAATTATGCGATTGGGCTTGATGAGGCACAATTGTGCTCCACAACTCCCAAGAGCATCTTCAGCTCAGAACGTTTACAGCTTATGGACGCGGGTATTGTATTTCTCAATTGGTTGTAATAACAGATGCTGACCATGAACATAGGTATGTCAAACAATCTGCCAATTTACCCCCTACTTCGAGATGGCCGCAACATTGATGTTCTGATCGCTTTCGATGCGTCTGCGAACATCGAATCCGAAAATTGGCTATCAGTCGTTGACGGGTATGCTAAGCAACGTGGCATCAGAGGCTGGCCTATAGGAGCAGGGTGGCCGAAGGAAGATGTCGCTACAGACCCACTGAAAGCGGATCTTGATCGTGTAGAAAGTGCAAGCGTGCAGCAAGCAGCTGAAAAAATAGCAGACATACGGGAAGAACGCCGGAAACAAGCCAACGCTAAGCATCTAAGAGACGATGACCTTGGCTACTGCAATGTCTGGATAGGTACAACAATGGAGCGCGAAAGCGAAGATGAACCCCCTCAGAGCAAACGCGTCGACCCAAATGCTGGTTGGCGGCTTCGGGCTCCTGATGCCGGCATTGCGGTCATATATTTTCCGTTTCTTCCAAATCCGAAGGTTGAAGGCGTAGATCCGAACACTTCTGACTTCATGAGTACTTGGAATTTCATCTACAGCCCTGAAGAAATCGAGAAGGTCGTCAGCTTGGCTAGGGCTAATTTTGGGGAAGGCAAGGAGCGGACGAGACAAACCATCAGGGCAGTATATGAGAGGAAGAAAACCAAAAGGCTTGATGAAGAAGAAAAGAGCCGGATTCGAAGGTGGAAACACCAACTGAGAGAGTCAGGCGATCACTTTGTCTGAGTCAAGGCTTGCTAAGTGGTCCCTTTCTCTTTGAGCCTGGAGACTGATTTGTTATAATGTTTGAGATACCCACATAGCATAATTAAATGGTTTCTAAGAGAGATGCCCCGGGGCAGTGTATCAAATATACCATAATCCAGTCCTCTCCATACCTATGTATCTGACTTGGTACTCAACCTTGGAAGTCCCCAGTTCTTGAGATAGTCAAAGACAGTTCCATGGCGGATGTGAAGAGCCTTTTGCAAGCTCAGACTCGGGTTGATCGAGAGTCCAGAGGCTATACCTGCTAAGTCCACAGAGCAATGCTCATACCCTAAGTGGTCGACAATTTCAGCATATTACACTGGATTGAAACAAGCAATCTGGCTAGGTTTAATCATAGTGCTCTGTTACTAATTTACAGTCATTCTTAGCCGTAGGCTTGCAGTTATAATGGACTCAGAAGCTGTTCTTTGTGGGACAGGGACATGAATCACATAGTGTTGTTGTCAAGGTGGGTTAAGGGTTCCCTTCCGGCAGATACTGCTTCGGCTCACATCTTCCCTTGTCTAAGCAGATCAACGGTTTTACGACTTCACGACCTACCGACTCACCCAAAGAATCTCGCTTATGGTTTGTCAGTGAAGCTTCACAACGCGAGATCCAGCAATACTATAAACGGCGCTCTAGCCATGATTGATTAGCTCCCACACATTGTCATCAAACAGCCCTGAATTTTAACATGAATCTCTCCTCGACATCTCATCGCCTACATTGGCGATCCTCACTGTCTGTTGTCGCCCCTTCGCAACAACACCGCCACCATGCCACCAGCACTCCCACCAGATCAAGTGCATCAAATGGTACGAGACTGGGTGCCCGCCCCCCTGGCCCCACGCTCCAACCTTGCCCTCATGCCCGCTCCCCTCACGGTCCCGAATCTTCGCAGCTTCGACTCCACCGAGAGCTGGAGTCCGCAGACCAAGTGGCCGTCCACCCCCGTACCCGAGGACTCAAGGTCCAATATTACTGACAACACAGCCGACCTGATCACCTCCGATGATCCATGGTTCCTTGATGCAGCTATCAAACTCATCCTCGAGAAGATCCCACAGTCGATATCTTGCAACCAGCCGGATTTTGAGATGGTCTATGGGTTGCTGAAGGGTTGCAGTGATACGAGGCTTCCACTTGAGCTTTTTGCATTGAGTGTTAATCTGATGGAGACTTTGCCCGAAAAGGGGGCTTGGATTGGACGATGGATGGATTCCAGGCCGGTGCATGGGACGGTGCATGAGCAGGATGATTGCTTGCCTGAAGGTATGATGACCTGGCTCTTTTCTCTCATCTCAACCGTTGCTCAATTTAAAATTCTTTTTCTGAACCCAATACCAGGCGACCCAATCCCCTCCTCACAAGGCTTCTACCTCCCCGCCTACTTCCGCCCCGCCAATGAAACTCCTCCTCCACCGCCGGAGCTCTTCGTCATCGCCATCTTAGCTTGCTCGAACAACATCCTTGCCGCCTGTGCTCACCCGATGAGTCAAGACTACGAGAATCACAACTCCGCCCACTGGGCCATTATCGTCTCGCGCGGACGCTTCGGGGTCAGCCAACTGAGAGTCGCGACAAAGGTGCTGTGGAATGAGATCAAGACATTGAGTCAGCGTCAGGTGTGGGGCAAGATGCATAAGCGAATGGACCAGATCGAGCGACATGCTGCGAGGACGATGAAGGAGGAAACCGAGGACGAGCTTGAGGGGGTGGAGGAGGGGGCGATAGAGACGATGGCTATGCGAAGGATTGTGTATGGTGGTGCTCCGTGGGTTGAGCGGTATGAGCGGTGTGAGCGGTATGAGGGGACTGGGGTGGATTGGGACGATGAGGATCATGATGATGATCATGACAGTGGGGTCAACCAGAATGTGAAGTTTGGGACGGAGGAGACGAAGAGCGTGACGGTCAGTGGGTGGCTGGATGGGATCGAGTAGATGGATGGAGGATCTGCGGTATGTTAGTGGCTGGGAACCCGGCTGGGTTCAATTCTCTAGGGGAACACATACTAGTCTCCCTTAAGAGCCAGTGAGTGTCCTTGCGAGCTTAGGATTAATCGGCTCGGGTCAAAGAGCAGATCAAGCTTCCTTTCTCAATGGCCTTCTCTGCCGTCCTTAAGAGCTGGCAATTCTGCGGAAACAGTGCATATATAGGCAGGAGCTGCTGTGAACCAAAGTTCATAAAGCCGAAAGCAGTTCTTTGAGCGGTGTATGAGATCTAAGATACAGCCTACCTTTACATATCAAGTTCGAGGAGCCGCTTGGCCTTTTGATCAACGGCGTCTGCTTCTTTTTCCTTCTGATCGCCATCATCTTCATCTGTCAGCGCCCCCTGATACTCCTCCCACAACTCTCCCACCCCCTTGCCAAAAAGCTTCTTCCAAAACCCCTCCACTTTATACTTCTCATCTCTCAACTCCGCATTGATCCTCCTTACAGCCCCCTCTAGCTCCTTCTCCTCCAACCACTCCAAGAAGTACGCCGTAACCTGATATCCATTATCCCACTTACCACCCCTTTTCGCCGGTCTTTTCCAATGTGTTGGACTCAACCCTGCCTTCAGCCTCACAAAATCCGCGATGCCCTCGATGAGGCCCCCAGGACAGGTCCCTTTCGCATCGTGCTGCCAGCAATGAACCATTTCATGGACTAGCACGCCGTCAATCTCGCTCTCTGCTTTGACCGCCTCCGCCCGTTGGTGAATGTAATTCAGCGAGAAGTGTATCTCCTTGTGGTCATCATCCAGCTCTATGCCCTTGGTGTAAGCCACACCACCCATCTCTTCAAGCACTAACGTCACAGAGCGGGTGGGGGGGATATGCGAATTCGTCTTTGTGGGTTGGTAGAGGGTTGAGAGGACTGTTTGTACGGCATCGGAGAGGGCGGTAGAGATCTCGCAGTGGCTCAGAAACAGGGCAGCGCCAGGGTGTGTGAGATCGTTGATCTGGATGCGGAGTTTAGGGGTGGGAAAATTGGGATGGGGATGCGGGCGGTTTGTGGTCTCTGAACGCTGTTTGGAGGGGGATGAGGAGCGGATAGGCAATGGGGACGGCGTAGGCTCCGAGGGTACTGAGCTCATGGCGAGGGGTGTTGGTATCAGCTTGGACTGGGGAGCGTTCTTCATCGTGGGCTGTCAAAAAGAGCCTTCATCCATCGAATAAAGGTCTCATAAAGTAAGACACATTCCTTGCAGCGACGTCTGATGACACGTGACTGCGCGACTGACTAGCGTGCCATTGACGCGTACTGAGGACCGACCCTTCTTACTCTGATCAAGAATCTCGCATAGAAAGTCACAATGTTTCAGTCACTCGCAACCAGAAAGGAGATGGAGAGGCTCAGACAGAGCATATTCACTGAAAACGAGTGGACTGCCTGGGTGTCCGATTACCAGGAGAAATGGATCCACGCAGATCCCCATTGGATCTGCTGTTGTCAGCTCCCCAGCAATCAACCTCCTGTGCCGGATACAGCGGAGTATAATTCGATGTGCATATTCCAACCGAACACTTTCTACTGGCAGAGAAGTATGACCGTTGGTGAAATGCGGAAAGTGTCTTTGCAAGATGCCTATCTCCACAAGAAGGATGGCTGCATTTGCAAGGCTCGTGCCATTGATCACCCGGACCATCCATTCGTACTGACCGTAGATGGCTTTGATCGGGCTCACGGCGCCCGAAGTAGCATGGCAAAGGTCTCCGTTGACTTTCGCGACGAGCCACTTACTACTCCCAATGCAGTGAGAAAAGCAATGGCGATATTGGAGGACCCAATTCGCGACTGTCAATTCAAGACGATGAATGTCGTTCCACGTCCGTTCCGGCTATGGCCCTTGGTCGAGCACATAGCCTGGTTCACCAATGATAGCTCATTTGATATTTCCAAAATTAGGGACGGGGAAGAGCGAGCGCAGATGGTTGCCTTAATTGGCACCATGCTACTCACAGTAGTCAACGTTTTGATCTCGCAAGAATTGTTTACGACGCAAAATACACCGATTATGCGCAATCTTAGCCTTACATTGGCTCTCTTCTTAAAATTCGGCGACGTGGTTGACAGGGAGGAGATATGTCCCTCGAACGAGAACGGTTGGGCCTGGGTCGTACTATGCCTTGCAGAGGAGCGTAATGTGGATATCCAAGGGGTAGACGGCATCGACATTATCATCAAGACCATACGGGAAAAAGGAACCGAGCTGGATGCTAGAAGGAGCCGTCAGCGAGGCAATTGGTGGCTAAGAGAGCAATGGGGCCTGATGAGGTTACCTACCGAGAAAGAAGTTGAAGAGTATGCAGCCAACGAGGGACAGCCTCCTTGCAAACGAGGCACTGGGACTCGAAGGAAATGGCTCCTGGAAGATGACTATGACCCAGACGGTCTGCGCTACTGGAAGCGGTGGAACTTGCAGGATGAGCACAAGCTTTACCTGAAGGACTCAGCGAAACGCAAACGTGGGAAGCAGCCAAAGATAACAACGGCAACGAGGTTCACGAAAAAGCCCGCTCAGCGAATGAAGATACTCGACTGAGTCCCTGTATGCCACTGAACGCTACTCGCAACTGCTGCCGAAGGACGATCGATACTACATACCGGCGCGAACCCGTTGCGCATGAGCTTGGCAAGCGCATCAAATCCGAGCCCTCTATCTCCTCTAAGTCGTCAAACGGTGTGATTGCCATCATTCGACATCTATCGTGAATCTAGTCGTTGGACGATCAATCCATTTATCATCCCGTCGTTGGTGTTTCAGATACTGCAGAGCACTATGCCGCTGCTCGGCAGGACACAGAAGCGACTACCTTGCCTGGCCATGGCATTTTCGTAGCCTTGAGCCATCTAGAAAACATTGCTTAGCTCTAGGTCTGTAAGGTAGTTTAGCATTACAGTATATATCGTCTATATCATGAGATGGCATGATGCACTACTCAGGGGCTCACCTTGGAGAACGGATTGCGAGATCAAGGGTCTGAGTATTGAGCCTTGACTTACCAGATGCCAACGACTCCAACATGTCCTCAACGTCCTTGGCCATCGGAGCTACCGAGCACTTCGAAAGTGTAGAGAAGAGATAATGAGCTTGGCGATGACCAGACTCACATACGATCTCCGAGCCCGGTCGATGTGTTGTTATGATTGGACATAATATAAGAGCTATCGGATTTGCGCTTGGTCCTTTGCTAGGCCAGCCCATGGGTGGCTCTATCGGGTTCTGAAGGATAGGTACCCTTCGTTTTAGAGAGGCTCCAGGCTCCAGTCAAGGGGTCGAGGTTGTTTTGATTGCCTTGTGTGTAAAGCGTTGGCTAGAAGGAACAAGACCATTGATTTCCGACCATATTGGTGTTAGATAATAAGATAAATTGTTCAGCTGCTTGCTGTGGAGACACTTTTGTGTTAGGTTGACTCGACGTCGAAGTTGTACCGTCGAAACTGCCACAACTTTTCTCGCTTTCACGAGGTCAAGTCCAAAGACCCTAGACTTGACAGCCGAAAAATCTGCTAAGAGAAGAAGCGTCGATGCTGCAAGGGTCCGAGAGAGAGGAGTGAGATCTTGATGGATTTGATAAGCCATGCAGAGTAGGACAACAAATGCATAATCTGGGAAAAGAAGATATTGGAGACTTTTTGGTCGTAAAGAAACGCAGCTTTTGTGTGCTCGAACCTGTAATATGTTGACTCTAGAATCTCTTATATCTGCGAACGACGAAAGGATATACTGTCTTGTGTTCGACCCAGCGATACAGAGTCTCCTCATTAGTTGCTGGAGTGTCAGACTTCTTGAATTCGAAAACAATAACACAACATTCTTGTAAGAGCTCTTGATTCGAATCGCGACCCACCCATAGTTACTATGTTTCTTCCCATGTGCATTGAAAATTCTACACCCTCAGCCCTATCCAGGATTTCAAAACAGCAAAGATCCCCCCCGAAGCCCAGAGCCCGATGGCTCTGGGGTTCGAGGCTATAGAAACGACTCGAAGTCTTTTCTAACCGCGACTCCCTGGGTGGGAGGTTTTTCTGAAGTCGATGTCTGCCGGAATGGGCCCCCGGCCTTTCTTTGGCCAGACTCCGAAATGCGCCGGAAAGTGGGGACCCTATTGAAATCGATCGATGTCTGCCGGAATCGAACCCCCGGCCTTTCTTTGACCAGACTCCGAAATGCGCCGGAAAGTGGGGTTTCTGCGTCCGTTGAACCGCTCGACCATGGGACCTGCTGGTTAGTACACATATTTCTTCCAATTATGCCCTATATTCCAACAGATTCCGCCACTTTACCGCAATTGGTATGCCCTCTGAACATTGCAGATGTAAGACATAATATACCAACAAGGTCAGGCACATCAGAGCAGCGATATTCTTATCCACACAAACAATATAGTGACGCATTGGAAGCTCTCAGGTATCGCAATGCACACGTGGTCAGCATAATTAAGAGGACAACAAAGCCGCTTTGTTCACGTCATGATTGGATCTCTGATACCGTCTCTGGCGTCTCTATAAAGAGATCATATCCAAGAAAGAGTATTCCACCTACAATATGAGACTCTCACAGAAACGACCTATCCTATGTGGTGGCACGGTACACTTCTCAGGGGTTACTCGTGACACGTATTTTCGGGACCTTCTCCGAACCCTGCTTTTAGGTTGAGTGAGAGGAATGATTCAGTCCATCAACTTTCCGTCTTTGCGTTCTTTCATGAATGCCAAGATTCGAGTCCACCACATCGTTCCGGCGCACTAGATACCACGTCGCGACTGTACGTATATCCCTCTTGTAATCAAGTCAAAAGGAAGCGTGCATGCTCGATGATCTCGAACGAGGTAACTGAGAGAAGAGACTACATTGTAAGGTAGTCACAATGTCGACGGAGAGCAGTCCAGAAATCACATGCCAACGCGGTAACAGCGCTTAATCTAGCGCGATGAGGCCAGGCCAATGACGTACGAGTATCAAGGTGCATCAAAGGCCTGTTCAACTTCATATGATTGGTTGCTTCCACGACAGCTGAGCAACGTGACGGACCAGAACATCCCCGTCTTCAAGTCTCGCACCTTCATATAGCTTTAGTCATTCATGTTTGGAGCGCCGTCGGATTGGATATTTCGTCCTCGGGGAAACAATTGGCCATGCTATGGATGCCATCTTCAGATAACATAATCCTTGGGAGCTTCTTCTCTCTTTCCCTTTCAGGAAGTCTCACAGTTTCATGGTCAGTATTCCACGATATGATTCAGCTGTTGTGCCTGGTCTGATATCTGGCTCAGGCTTCCTTACTCCGTCAGATTGTAGCAGGTCCGCGTTCTCGGCACCCTGAAGCTGGACTTGACCTTTGCTACGTCACAGACCACAGTACGCGCATACATACCTGTTCCAAAGATCATAACCGAACGTATGACCTTTGCAAATCCCAGTCATCGCAACCTCCGGTCCTTCCTCAACCTACCCACAACGAGCCTACCGCAACCCTACGGACTCCCTCGTCAAATTCCTCGACTACAAGCACGGCGCCAACTGGGCAATATGGGAGTTTCGTGCCGAGGGCACGGGCTACCCCGATTCAGAGGTCTACCATCGAATACGGCACTACCCATGGCCGGACCATCACCCTCCATCTTTTGCCCTCATACCCAACATCATGGCTAGCATGCGCGATTGGCTGAAAGGCATAGATGCGCCTAAAGACCGAGTCGTTGTCGTGCACTGTAAAGCCGGTAAAGGACGAAGCGGCACCGTGGCTTGCAGCTACCTGATCAGCGAAGAAGGCTGGACGGTCGAGGATGCTTTATCAACATTCACAGCCCGGCGCATGCGTTCTGGGTTCGGCGCTGGTGTCAGCATACCAAGCCAATTGCGATGGGTAAGCTATGTCGATCAGTGGGCGAAAAACCAGAAGCTCTACGTCGAGCGCCAGATCGAAATCCTAGAACTCCACGTTTGGGGCCTCAGAGACGGCGTAAAGGTAGCCGTAGAAGGATATATAGAAGAAGGCCGTACCATAAGAACATTTCATATCTTCAACAAACACGAAAGACACCTCGTCGACGGTAGCAGCCCCAGCGAACCCTCCCTTCCGGACCCCGATCCCACACCAAATGAAAAGAAAACTCCAAACTCAGCCTCAGCACCGCACCTCCCCGGTATGAAGCATGCTCATACCCAGCCCATCATCAGAAGCACCTCTTCAGAGCACCTCACCGGCGCCCCAGCCGTTCTCTTCCGCCCCTCCACCCCCCTCATCCTCCCCACCTCCGACATCAACATCGACTTCGAACGCCGCAACAAAGCCACCTACGGCTGGACCATGGTCACCGCCGTCGCGCACGTCTGGTTCAACGCCTTCTTCGAATCCCAAGACCCCGAAAACCACGGCGACGGCGTCTTCGAGATCGAGTGGGATGCTATGGACGGGATCAAAGGCAGTGCTAGAAAGGGAACGCGAGCGCTGGACCGACTTGCCGTCGTTTGGAGAGCTGTTGGCGATGGTAAGGGCGTGGTGGTTGGGGAGCCGAGAACAGGAGAGCCGGTGCCAGAGACGGGAGCTGCTGATTGGAGGGGTGCGAATGAGGAGAAGGGGGGGTTGGGGAAGGATCTGGGCCTGAGGACGGAGTCGCCGGTTAGTGCGGGTGTGAGTAAGGCGAGCAGTGTCAAGAGTGGGAAAGGCGAGTCCGTCAAGGGCGATGAGGACGGGAGTATGGGTGTGAAGACTCATGGGCCGAGTGGAGAGGATCATTTCCCCCATATGCATATGGGAGATGGGTATGCTGGTGGACCGAAGGCTACAACCTCGGAACTGGGATTGGCAAAGGAGAAGGGGGTTGGGGAGGTGGGAATGAGCAAGGTGGCAGGGATAGTCGCGGGTATGAAGGATGTTAGCGTTGCGGAGGTTGATAAGGCGAAGGCGGTCAAGGACGAGCACGATTGAATTGGAGGCTAAAACCTCTTCAGTGCGATGGGTCAGGGGTTACCTTCCGGGCATCAGCGAGCATTGCCAGGCGTCCCTTACGGTTCTAGCAGGAAGCATGCACACATACCTCAGTAGTCCATACCTAGATCCAAAATGTCATCTCCCAATAGTAGAAGGCGGGGGAAGCGAATTGTATCTGTGGCTAGGTACAATATAATGTACACAAACGCCGCCCAATGAGGCCACCCCCATTTCCATGCAAATATATAAACCCCACCCAAACCCGCCAACAGGCCGGACTCAGACAGTACTCTCACACAACGACCTCCCCCCCATCAATCAGCACAGGCTGCCACTTGGCACCCACGCCCTCCACATCGCTCGGCACCCTAACCTCCACCGGGCTATAGAGATACCACCCCTTAAGCGCATGAACCGCAGCCCTCGTCCGCGCCTCGTTCAGACTTGCTCCTTGCCCTTCGCCCAGCTTCTCCTTGCCTGCAAACACCCCGACCACGAAGACCGGCGTTCTGCTCAGTCGCCCAGTCTCGGATAGGATTCTTGCGACAGGATCTGTGAAGCCTTCTCGGGCGCACAGCTTGGCGAGATCCCGCGTCGGCGCTTTGAATTCGAATAGCCGGCTTACGTCCAGGTGGCGGGAGAGGATATGCTCGTTGAAGAATAGCTTCGCCGCTTTGCGCCCCAGGTGCAGATACACGGACGCCAGCAGCGCATGTATGAACTTTGAGCACGCATCCTCCAGCGCGATACGCTTCTTCGGCGGCCACTCCTCTCCATCCGCTTCCGGCTCGCCTTCCAGCTGGCCCGTGGTGATCTCATCTCCGAATCGGTTGTCATACACAGTCCGGCTACTCATTCCTACGCGCCACCCCTTCCCCGCGTTCGGCCTGACATTCCCCACCTCCTGTATCGCTGGCGCCGTCCCATCTTCCATTGTCTCCACCCGCCTACACTGCAACAACCCAGCGTCGACTTCTCCGCCGGGCTCCGCCGCGAACTCCACGCCCCATTCGCGGCAGATCGTCGATAGGGTCTTGGGGCCGGAGTATGCCCACATTGCAGCGAAAACGACTTCGGTGGGCAGACGCGGGTAGCGGCAGAGGATTGCTTCGGAGGTGTAGTAGCCCATGAGCGAGGAGCCAAGGAGGGAGAGAGAAGTGTTATTGAAAGCGGGATCAGGGTCGGCGGTTGAGTCGATGAGGCAGCGCGCGAAGGTTTCGAGGGGGAGGCGGGGAGAGAGGGAGAGTCGGGCGTGTAAGGCGGCGAGTTTGGCGGAGCGGAGGGCTTGGGAGGGGGGTGGGGACGGGTAGCGGAGGAGTTTGGCTTCGGAGACTTTGGGCTGTCTCTGCGGTGGGTCGGGTGTGGTATTTGAAGGTAGTGGGTCGAGGGGATCTGTGAGGTTATCGGCTGGAGGTGGTTCTTGGAGTGCTGAGGAGGTGGTGGATTGGTATCGTAGGGGGTAGGGGAGGTCTCGTCGGAGGTAGCATTGTGCTATCGAACATGGTCTTGTTCGAGGAGAGAGCAATGTGCCGCTCCATCTTAGCAGGCGGAGCGGCTTCATAGATGAGGAGAAGGATCACACAGCAATTCCCCCCTAATATCATGGGGCGAAAGCATGGATCAATTGAGGCACACGATGTCAATCAATGGCCGGCTTTCTGGAAAAAGTCGTGTCGTGCTCTGCAGGGATCTGCGGCTGCCAAGCGCCAAGACACTACTGCAATCCGTGCCTTGAACCTCACTTCGAAGTCTTGACAACGAAAATGGAAGTTTAGAGCAATTGACCATACCGCGACGATGGTCCAAAGCGACAAAATACCAGAGGCCGATTATTCAATCAATACGGTCCAGAAGAAAGGTGCTGCAGTCTCACATAGCAGTGGAGGAAAGATACCGTGTGTTCAATGGCATCCGATCTGCCCTTGCTGCCATTGCTGATACGCTTCAGATACCCAAAACATGTCTGGTCACCCGCAGGAGGATGGTACGCGCAGCCGGCGAACTGGAAGGCAAACACAGCGGTCTTCACAGTTGTTATAGTCGGCATTACTGCGATGGTATGGAGTATCAGTGCGGAGAGGGAGGTTAGGTACAAGATGCCGGAACCGGACAGATTCTTCCCCAGTCGGTAGTGAGTTGCCTATCACTCAAAATCATGAGAGCGGCACCATTGACACTTAGATCACAGCTGGAGCAAGCAAATCATTGAGCATGAGCGGGCGCAGAAGGAGAAGGAGCGGGCAAAATAAGTCTTCAATCTTTGATTATGCATTGCAGGCGTTCTAGCGGAAGGCATCGCAGTTGTCAGGTAGGCAACGAATAACTGGTTGGGTGGTTGGGAGCTTTTCATTTAATGTGCTAGCTGCTCCTCCGTCTTCTACCCCGTTGTTTGGAAAACCCGCTCCTTTTCGTTATCCCCTTGATCCTTCGTTTGAAGAGCAAGGCTGGCTCGTCATCGTTCGCCAATCAGGGGATGATTCAAGGTTGCTCTGTTGTAGGACTTTAATCGGTCCTGAACAATTTCTTCATTCCAGCGCTCTGTCCCGCCGGGCTGACTAGGAGTCAGGATTGGAGTACCCACTTGCTCTACCGCGAAACTGGCTGCCACGCTTCCGTACATAGCGGCCTTTTCGAAGTAGGGCAAGGTAGGGACTGATCTGTCGTTCAAGAGCCCGATGCAGAAACCACCAAGAAACGCATTGCCTGCCCCCGTCGGATCAACAATTTTTGTTCTCGATGTTAGCCTCCCTTCCTCCACCGTATTCGCTGAGGAAGGCCGGTGATAAGCATCAATGCTGGTCCACCCCTCCCTCGTTATCACACGAGCTCCTAATTCGCCCATGCGAACTACTATTGCTCTAACCTTTGAGCCAGATTGTGGCTGGAGGAGCTCGAGACACTGGCCGTTCAGCTCCTCGGTATCCGTCCGACCAGCATCTTTCGTGAGCTTCGTTCCTAAAAAAGACTCCAATTCCACGAAGTTCGGGCTCATAACGTCCACATATTTCAAGGCTTCCTTGCAATTGGGTAGCTCGCTTGGCTTGCACACGTCAGGAACCGGCTCCCAGACAAAGATTGAATCTTCCACGGCGCAAGGAGCTGTATTGGCTTTCGCGAAGAGTTGACGACGTTTTTCGTGAATGCCATTGACCAGATCGATACACCTCAACGGGCTACAAATGAAATGGAAAACTTTTGCTCCGAGCTGCGCCTCTGTCAAATTATCGTGGTCGATCCGGATCATCGAACCGCCGTATTCGAAGTCTGATCCACGAAAGTGTCAGTCTCCGTACTCTAAGCAGACGTCCACCGTAAGAACACGACTGGCGTGAGATCATCGAGATACTCATCTTCGGCTAGGTTTTTTAGAGCACTTCACATCAATTGCCTCTTACCTCGTTTTTCGTTCTGCCCATAGACATTTAGGCCTCGGGTAGTCAAGCGCTCAGGGGTGTCCACAATATTGCAGTCCGTACCCCACGATTCAATTTCTTTGCGGACATTCTCAGGAAAGTCGGAGCCTGTATGGACGGTCCAGCCAATACCGTGACCAGAGCCTTTCATGATACGCGCTCCAAGAACAGCGTATGAGCCAGCTCCTCCAATGATATCGGTCACTGGTGCTCGTGGAACGGGATAGTAGATGTCATCAATGATGAACATGCCAAGAGAGACAAAGTCCATGATGGCTGACTTTGGCCTGGATGTTGAGTTTTGAGTTCTGTCATTGACCATTTGTGAGATGATTCAAGGAACAAGCATCAGGTAGATCTGAAGCGTATTAGGTGGTGACCATGTGTTAGTGAACCGTATAGTCGAGGCGGCAAACCGATATGAGAATGCCCGAGTCCTTGGATGACACATATTAATGTTAGAGGGTAACTGCCTTTATCACATTCGTGAACCTTTCTACAGTGCTTGCAAACCTGCAAGTGTTAAGGTAGGCTGCCTTTCATGGCAGTTGGCACCTCATCGCTTGTGGACCACATGCCGGCTAGCGTGCTGACTGCCGATGTTTATCCGCGGCCAAGAGGCTCTGAAGGTCGCTGGTGGGCCTGGGTGGTTATTGTTGTCGAGTTTTTCTCAATAACTCGGTCTTGGGCGAGTTAGAAACCACAAACTCGAAGTGCTCGAAGCTCACCAAGAGCGCAGACGAAGTTCCCAGTTTTCATAGCCAGCTGGCACATCACTGTGCGATAATCGGAAGACAAACAAGTAGCAAACAGTGAATATGGCGAACAGCATGAACAACCTGACCACTTTGATCAAGCGGTAAGCTGCATCTTTCCTTGGAATCGCTGTTTCCCAGATCTCTACACAATGGCTTTCCCCAGTATTACATTCCGTTATCCAACAATGGGCGTCACAGTCGAGCCTGATATCTCGCTGACGATTCTACACAGGCTCGAGGCCGCAACCTCTCGCCTCGAGGACATGGTGCCTCATATGACCGAGCAGTCCGCGGTTACCAATGGGGTCTCCTCCCCGGATCAAGATCCTACTCCCAAGGGAGCGAAACAATCCGAAGGCGGTATTACTTCTCCAGCTCCATCGGCAGCTCCCCTACCGGCCTCAATCGACGATTTCGACAAGATGATCAATGGCGAGCTGACAACCTTCGTGACTATGAGTGAGGGGATCGGCGGATTGTTAGCGGAGCAGGTCAGCCCTTATGAATTGCATACGGTGTACGTTAGAAAGAGGAGCTGGATTTTGGCTGACGTCCTTATGCTCGTCTACAGTCCGCTGCCTTACTTCGAGCGTTTGCTGCAGAGCGCAAGTTCTTAATCGTCACAACTAAGGCCAAGAAGCCAGACATCCAATCATCGTCGTACATGGAAATTCTGAAAGAGCTACAATTGTTCATGGGTGTCGTGAATGACATTCGGGAAACGAACCGAGGGTCACCCCTTTTCAATCATCTAAGTGCTCTATCAGAGGGCGTCAGTGTTCTCGGCTGGATCACGGTAGATACGAAGCCGGCCGACTTCGTTACGGAAATCTACGGTGGCACTCAATTCTACGGAAATCGGGTCATCAAAGAATATAAAGAGAAGTGGGCTTACTATACGGTATCAGCTTTGGGGCTCTGCTGACTCGTGACAGGGATCGAAGCCATGTAGATTGGGCCCAAGCCTTCTATCAAATCTTCAAGTCTCTCACAGCATACGTCAAGCAACACTACCCCTCCGGCGTAACCTGGAACAAAGATGGCATTGACGCGATAGAGGCCTTGAAAGAAGTGAACTCCAGCCAAACAACTTCCAAGTCCGCCGTATCCTCCCCATCAGCAGCATCCGGTCCACCCCGACCCCCTCCTCTCCCTTCGTTCGACAACCCACCACCTCCACCCCCAATGCCCACAAACGGCGCCTCCAAAAGCAACCCCGACAGCATGGGCGCCGTCTTCGACCAAATCTCCCAAGGTTCAGCCGTCACCTCCCACCTCCGCAAAGTCGACCCCTCGTCACAAACCCACAAAAACCCATCCCTGCGCGCCGGCGCCGCTGTCCCCTCCACCCCCACTCGCTCCACATCGGGCAACATCAAGTTGACGCTCCCGGGCAAGAAGCCCAAACCCGAGAGCATGCGGACCAAGAAACCCGCGCGCAAAGACCTCGACGGCAACAAATGGATCATCGAGAACTTCGACAAACCCGCCGAGATGGTCGAGCTGACCGCCTCCATCAACCAATCGATCCTCATCTCCCGCTGCACCAAAACCACCATCCGCATCACCGGCAAAGCCAACGCCATCTCCATCGACAACTGCACCGGCCTCTCGCTCGTCATCGACAGCCTGGTCTCCGCCGTCGACGTGATCAAGAGCCCGAAGTTCGAGATGCAGGTGCTGGGCATGCTGCCGACGATCATGCTGGATCAGGTGGATGGGGCGGCGGTGTATCTGGGCAGGAAGAGTTTGGGGACGGAGGTCTTTACGAGTCTGTGCACGGGCGTGAATGTGGTGCTGCCGGGGAGGACGGAGGAGGATGATTATGAGGAGAGGCCGTTGCCGGAGCAGATGAAGAGTGTGATCCGGAATGGGAGGTTGGTGACGGAGATTGTGGAGCATGCTGGGTGAGTGTGCTGTTCACTCTTGTGAGGAATAGATGAAGGATGGAGAGAGAGGGGGCTAGCTGTGACATTGAAGGAGAAAAGGGCTTTGTTTTGAAGTTAGGATGTACGTTGCATGCTCACATATAAATTGTAGGAATATGGGATTCATGGGCAACGGTCAGAGCTGATATTAGAAGGAAACACAGCTTTTAGTTGTAGCCATGTATTGTGGATAAAACCTCCTTTTATTGCAGTCGATTATCGAGCAAAGCTATCTACACGTATTGTAGAGTTTGGAGGACGATCGTGTCCTCATGCATGCATTATGTGAAACAGCCGCCCTTCTTGAGTGAGTCTGATACCTTTGGCATGCATCAGGAAGCCATCATTTTAATGTACCGTCGCTGTCATTACCGTTCCCTTTTTGCGGTCGCCGTTCCATTGTCATGAACTCCATGTCAGAACAGTTCCAATTTCTTCGCCGCGGGCGCATCACCGTCCTGGTCATCCTCGCGAGCTCGCTTCTTCGAATTTGACGATGGCCCAGGTGCGGAAGTCGCAGGAGTAGGTTCGGCTTCCATGGCCGAAGAGGTGCCACCTGATGGGTCGGTCGAAGGGGCGGGTGCACCGCTCACTTCCTCTGGGTTAGTGGACTTTGCCGTCGAATCTGCGGAGTTTGGCACGCGTGATGGAGAGGTAGTGGTAGCGCGGACGGTAGGGACGGAGACGTTGCTAGCTGTAGTGTTAGTATCGAAGGCTGGAAAGGTGGCAGTGGGGACGGGCATGTACCGTTCATCTTTCTCCACTTTGGGAGCATCACGCCCGTTGCGGCGGTCGCCATCACGACCACGCCCGCCTCGCCCGCCACGCCCGCCACGCCCTCCGCGCCCACGACCGCCCTTTTGATCGCCGTTTCGGTCTTGATAACCATTTGCACGATCTTCCTCGCGACGTGTTTTCCAATCACGAGTATCGTCACCGCCACGATTTGACCCGCGTCGATTGGAGTAACCTTCGCCTGGGTGAGCCTTGATGCGACCGGCTTCGATATCCTCGAGTTTTTCGTCGCAATACTGCTTCTTGCTCTTGATCAGCAGCTCCTTGCCTTTCCACTGCGGCTTCGGGTCCAGTGCTAAGAACTTCTTCGCCGTCTCTTCCGAATCGAACTCGACGAACACGCTGCCTTTGAAGGTCTTGTCATTGGTACGACGTAATCTCACACTGCCTGTAGGTCCGAACTCAGCGAAGAAAGCTTCGATGTCGAATTGTGTTCCTGGCCCCTCTTCACCAAAACCCTTGGCGTAGACGCTACGTGCCATGGACTTGTTCTCGTAGGTTTTTTGGATCTCGTACATTGGCTTGTCCTTGATCTCTTCGGGGAGCGGGTATTTGCGCTTGATACAAGCATCATTGTCGACGACGTCAAGTGTCGTGCTGTCTTTCAGAGCCGCGATGACGGCGGAAAGGGGCTGGAAGTGGCGCATGCGCTTAAAGGAGTGGATGACGCTGATCGGGACGGGGAGGTTGTTCGGGCCTTCGACTTTGCTGTAGAGGAATTCGTCGCCGAGGAGGTTAGAATCGGAGAAGTAGAATTCGACCTTACAAATTTGTCAGTATGGTCCAGGCACAGAGACATGTGGGAGATATAGCAACCTGTTTACGGATTGCAACAGGATCACTACTCTCTTCTTGAGAGGTCATGTCGGACTTAATGTTGTTCTTGTAGGCGCGATCTGAGCTGACATTATTGTACTTGAAGCCTCCACCTCGGCCACGACGATCATGGTGACCATGGTGATCCCCACGCTTGTTGTTGTGCTCACGGGCTTCTTGCACCCGCTTCGAGACCGATTTCTGCTTCGGTGCATCATCTGTGTTGGAGACTTCGGTGGTTGGGCCATCTTTCTCGGCAGCAGGCTCTTGCACCAATGCAGGCTTTTCCTCAGCTTTGAGAGGGGCATCGATGTCCATCTTGTCGGCTGATTTCGAAGGATCGGCGGACACAGGCTCCGGGATTTTGGTCTCAGACTCAGCCATGGTGGGAGCTTCCTATGGTGTTCACTGAGCTCGACAATGGGGTGAATCAGCTATGCAATGGTAGAACGTTTGAAGTAGGGGAAAGAGAGAGCAACTCACAAGATACAATTGTAGTGTCAAGATCATAGGTGTTTCGAATGTCTCCATATGTTGCCAATTGAAAGAGAAATGTTGATCGTGAGTGATCAAATCGGAGCTATCCGTGACTCGAGCTTGTGGGGGGCAGACGCGGGCCGACGTCGTGCCGAACATCGCTTCAGACGACTGGGCTTTTCTTGCTCCATGATTTCCAGCTCTTTGTTTATATGTAAATCATGCGGAAAAGGTTTCATGGTCTTAAGAGACTGGTCAGTATCTGGATTGCTTGAAGGTCTTCACGATCGATCACAAGGAGAAAGACTAAGATCATACAGAAACTCCGTCAGTCATGGAACAAATACAACCTCTACAACTTCTCTCGTGCGGAACTCCCCTCCACCTCCAACAGAACTTACTACCAGCAAAAATGGACCGCCAAAGCGGTTACCAGAGCATACCACGGTGAAACCATACGAGAGAAGAAATGGCAACGCATGTTCCGTCCGCGCATAGAGTCCGTAGTACCAATGGACCATACCTATCTGGCTAAAACCGACGGATCGGACGAAGCTGCTGGGAGAGGCGCGGGCAAGGATGTAAGCCCTCGGGAAAAAGTGCGCAAGCCCCAACGGACGCCTTACATGAATATGGTGTATGCGCCTACCGAGAGACGATTGGACACTGCCGTCTTCAGGGCGCTGTTTGCGAGTAGTGCGCGGCAGGCGAGGCAGTTCTGTGTGCATGGGTGGGTAAAGGTGAATGGCAAGAAGGTATACAGTATAATGTGGCCGAGGTGTGGCGAGTGCTGAGTTTTGGCAATAGATGATCTTCCCAGGCTACCAGCTCAACCCAGGCGATATGTTCCAAGTCGAGCCCGACCGTGTCCTCCTCGCCACCGGCGCCCCCAAGGACGCAGCAGACCGCCGCGCGACACGAAAACTCCGCCAAAAGACCTCAAGTGACGAAGAAATAGACACAGATGCCGGTGGCTCGCTAGCCGCAAAACCCTTAACCCCGACCGAAGCCCCCACACCGAAGGACCCTGAAGACACCCTCCAACGGCTCCTAAAGCACGCCAAATCCATCCTCGCCAAGCCCTCAGACGACCTCACCGCAAAGAGGAAACAAGACCTCCGCGCCTTCCAACAAACTCTCAAACGCACCCTCTCCCGCCCCACCTCCCTAACCGACAGCATCGACGCCCAGCTCCTCGAAATGGCTGAGAACCTCAAGATCGCCCCTCCACCTCTGGCTTCCAATATTCCGATAGAACCCGACGCTCACGACTCGCCTTCCGCACCAATCGATGGCAAAGCCCTCGCAATCTCGCATGCGGACACGAAGATGCTCACGCAGGCTCTTGAAAATGCAAGGGATAATCCAGTGGATCCTTCAAAGCCGTATGCGACGCCCTGGCGGCCGAGAGAGTATATTAGTCCCTTTGCGTTTGTGCCAAGGTATTTGGAGGTGCATCACAAGGTGTGTAGTGCTGTGTATCTGCGGCATCCGGTTGCGAGGCCGGGGTTGGGGGAGGTGCCGACGCCGTATCCGGTTGAGACGAATGGGCTGGCTTTCAATTGGTACTTGAGAAGACGATAGAGAAGGACGAAGAAGCTGTTTGGGGTGTATATAGGCATCGTGTGGTTTGTACTATTATACATGAGCTGTACATTGCATATATACCTTGGCATGGGACAGTGGAATGCGTGTACACGTTCAGAAAATTCATATTCAAGCTCCCATATCTACCTGACTATGGACTCATCTCCATCTCGTCTATAGTCCTTGACGACGTCATGCTCGTGTGCGGATCCAGACTCAGCAGGACTGTCCGGAGTCTCCCGCCGGTTCTGCCCCCAATACATCCACATCAGATACTCCATCCTCTTCTCCGCAAGTCCCCTCTGCACATCCACTAGCTCCGCCACCCTCTTCTCCGCCAACATACACCCCCTGATACCCAACGCTTTCAACGTCCCTCCCCTCGGCCACCATCCCATACTCTTCATCTCTACAAAGTACTTCCAAGCGTCCTCGAAGCCTTCATGCATATCTAGCGACTCATTGAGGCACACCAAGATCAAACGATCGTATGTCAACGCATTAGGAGGCACGTTCAAAGCCAGCATCTCCGAGGCAAGAAACATAGCGAGGTCCTTCCTGCGCGCGTAGGAACAGCCACGGAAGAGGGCGTTGAACGTTGCGGTGTTGGGGCCTGAGGGAATGATGCTATGTAAGGTTTGATAGGTCTCGATGGCGGAAGCGAGGTCGTTATGGTGGATGTATGCTTCGATGATGCAATTGATGGCGGCGTGGGGGATACGATAGTCGGATTCTCGGAGAGAGTGGAGAATCTCAAGAGCCTGGGCAGGGCGATCGTATTTCGCTGCCAAGTGGATGTAGATCGCTCTTGTAGATGCCTCGGGGGGTTGCACGCCGGAGGAGACCATAGAGCAAAGGACAGAGATGGCGGCTTTCAGATCGCCGGATGCAAGCCAGGATTCCAGAAGGGCTTCGTAGTGATGGAGTTGGAAGGTATGTTTGCGTTTGTCCAGGACGCGGAAGACTTCGGACGCGAGTTGAGGATCGCGGCGACGGGCAGCTGTGTTCAGAACGTTGATGCACATGCCAGAGGAAGGATTTAAGTACCCAGTTTCAACGCGAAGCCGCCAGGCGAAGAGAGTGGCGTCATGGTGAAAAGATCGGCTGGCGGCGTCGAGGAAGTGCGACCATAAGATTGCTGATATTTTATGCTCACCCGTAGAGATACGATGTCTCATGAGCTTGAGGGCTTCATCAAGCTCTCCCATGTCGCATAGGGTGTACGCTATAATATCGTTCAGCCAGGAAGCGATAGGTACTCCCTGATTGCGAAGGATCTCCAGATTACTCAACGCTACCTCCAGCTGCCGATCTCGCAGCAGCCCAATTATGACATCGTGCCAGCCGTCTGTGGTCAGGGAAAACCATCGCTGGTGGAGCTCTTCAAGGATGTCGCTGCGTAATAAGTAATTTGGGTGTATGGACAGCGCTTTCAGAGCCGCATGCAAGATGGCTGCGTCCGGGTTTATATCCAGATCCACCATCTCTTGCAGTAATGCTTTGACCTCGCTTGGCGACCCATGGTCAGGATCCGCATTCGCCAGTACTAGAGCAAGATACAATCGCTGATTCGGTTTTGCCCTATGCCCTTCCACAAGTGTTTTCACGAGTCTCTGCACTTGCTGATGGTCCGCCTTTCTGCTAGCTTGTCGAAGCTGTTCATAGAGGTATTGGGTGGTCGGGTCCTGCCTGACATAGGACAATTTGTTATATCTGCGTTCGGTGGAATAGAAACCCTGGCATCTGACAGGCGGCTTGAACGCATACAGCGATATGAATTGGCGCCTCGCATTGGGAAGTCCTTGGACGCAACGCGCATAGCTTCGCCGCTCAATGGAAGGTCGTGTATGCGGGACAGTCCACGCTATTCTAGCAAGGCGATAACGGGCTAGCTGGTTTCTGGGGACTGACGGACAGAGACATTCCCATAGTCCATCGAGTACCACTGATGGCATTGGAGGACCAAAGCGGTCTTCAGAAAAGTTGGAGGGTGGGATTGAAGTATAATGCCAAGTCTGAGCAAGCTTTATGACAGCGCTAAACGCTCTATTGAAGACGCCAAAACTAGACTCCTCTTCTTGAACTAGGCCAGACCGAATATGCTTATTGAAAGTCGAATATTGCGGCGCTGATCGTACGAAGTATCCTATCCGTCCGCTACCATGTGGATCGATCGCCTTTCAGGGAATTCAACGCCCTCAGGTCCACCACCTCCACCCCATAACCGATCCTACTCTCCCGCCCCACGACGTCCTGGCGGTCTTGGACCCGGAATTACCTCTCGGCCATCTTACGGCCCTCGTAACTCGTCGCTAGGTCTTAATCCCAGGGCGAGTGTTTCGACAACCTCAGTCAACTCGTCAAAACTACCTAATGGCTCTATGCTGAAAAGACAGGTTTCTCCACCTGAAGAGTTCACCGATCCTTTAAAGGCGCTTGAAAAAGTCATTGGGAAATCAATAAATGAAGAAGCCGTACAAGATGGTCAGCAAAAAAAGCAGGGCGTGTCAAAGAGGCCGCCGGCAATAGTGCAAGATATTGACTTCGGTGAATTGGGTCTCCAAGACTTCGCGCATGGTGTCCTCTCTGAAGCAGATCGAGAGCAGCCAGATGGACGGACTTCGACGGCGCAGACAGTAGAGGAATGTGAGTAAGTATACTCTGTCGACGAATTGCCCACGCGAAATCTGAACATTACGTAGATGAGAAGGAGAAAGATAAGTTCGAGGACCTGCATCGCTCAATACTGGTATGTAAAGTATCATATAAATTTGGTAGAGATATGGATACTGATATGCGACAGGCTTGCGATGACGTGCTGAGATCAGTGGAAGTCTCCTTAACGGGCTTCCAGAAAGACTTGGGGGTTGTTTCCGCGGAGATCGAGACTCTTCAATCGCGCTCGACTGCTTTGAATACGAGGCTTGAAAACCGTAGAGTCGTTGAGAAGCTTCTTGGTCCTGCTGTTGAAGAGATCTCGATTGCTCCTGCCGTAGTTAAGACTATCTCTGAGGGGCCAATTGACCAGAATTGGATCGAGGCGCTCGAGGAATTGGAGAAACGGTCGAAAGTTATTGACGAGAAGATGAGTGGTTATGTCAAAATCCTTGCCGTCACCGATATCAAGCCACTCCTACTCGATCTGACAAACAAAGTATGTGATTCTGCAACTTCATGGATGGGCAATTCTTTACCTAACAACATACCAAGGCCATAGAGCGCATTCGTGACTATTTGGTTGCTCAGATCAAAGCTCTGCGCTCCCCGAACATCAATGCTCAGATCATACAACAGCACAATTTCCTCAGATACAAAGACCTCTACACATTCCTCTCCCGGCACCACTCTCAACTCGCCGATGAAATCGCTCAAGCCTACATCAACACCATGCGCTGGTACTACCTCAGCCATTTCACCCGCTACCGCGACGCCCTCCTCAAACTCCCCGTCTTCACCGACGAAAAAACCCACGCGCTCAGCACCGATTCCTCCACCCTCTCTCGCACCTCCCAACCCGCGCATGACCCTCTCTCCCTAGGCCGCCGCATCGACATCCTCCACCGCGCCCCCTCCTCAGCCCTAACCTCCTACCTAGCCAGCGAATCCAAATCCCCCACCTACCTCGAAACACCCTTCTACAACTTCAACCTCGCGCTCCTCTCCAACGCCACAGCCGAATACACCTTCGTCGCGACCTTCTTCTCCCCCTCCCACACCTCCTCCCGCATCTCCTCTTCCTTCTCCTCCATCTTCACCCCCACCTTCTCCCTCGGCACAGCCCTCACCAAGCACCTCACCGACCCCACCTACGACTGCCTCGGCCTCCTCCTCTGCGTCCGCCTCACCCAGCATTTCGCCTTCGAGCTGCAGCGCCAGAAAGCCCCCGTCGCGGAGGGCTACATCAACGGCACCAACATGCTGCTCTGGCCCCGCTTCCAGCTCGCCATGGACAACCACATCGACTCCATCCGGCGCGCCACCGCCTCCGTCTCCACCTCCCGAACCCTCGCGCTCACTTCCCCGTCCCAGCAATCTACCGCCCCGCACCCCTTGACGCAGCGCTTCGCGATCTTCCTGTCGTCGATACTGCAACTTTCCCCGGACTCGGCGGCGGAGGAGTCTGAGCCCGTGGGGAATAGTCTGGGGAGGTTGATGAGTGAGATGGAAGCTTTTGTGGGGAAGATGGCGAAGGGGTTGCAGGGGGTTAAGCGGGAAAGGTTCGTGGCGAGTAATTGGAGCCTTGTAGTCATGGTTATTGGTGAAGTCGAAGGTCGTCTGGCTGAAGCGATGAAGGAGAGGGCGGAAGGTGCCAAAGAGGGGGTTGGCGGGTAGCGGAATGGGAGGGGAGGGTAGGAAAAAGAGAAGACTGGGGTGATCTATTTCGCAGATAGAGGCATGTGTGGTCGAGGCAGTGTGTTGGGCAGAATAGCTCAAAGCTTGGGCCCAAAGGCAAACGGCAAAACCAAAACTATAGTGACAGTGTGGAAGAGAATTCGACGCGTTGATGCTTTGCAGATTTAACGCATGGGGGATATACCTTTGCGATTGTCACCAGCACGAGACAGCCGGAATCGGCAAGGAAACAAGTAGATGAGGTCCTCAACCATCTACCACATTCCACTGAGTATCTGAAATCCCTCGAATTTGCAGCCGAATCCAGTGACTCTTTCCTATATTATATCAAAGAGCGGTCACCAACCCACGATTCCACACAAAATCTTTCTGTATCTTCAGATTTCGGTCATATGTAAGGTATGAGGAGATAGATACCGAGCCCCAGCCATTTTCCAAACATCGCCCTTCATGACCATACACTCCGAGAAATCCCACGAGATGAACACCCAGTTCCTACTTCAAAAAGCCTACCCAGCGCCGCTCGCTATCAAAACCCCGTATGTTCTCATAATGATACAGATACCCGATCCAATCCTTCTTAGTTTTTTCCTCAAGTACCTCGAGATCGATCCACCCTTAGATATCATAAAGCCCCCAGCACATAGTCAGACCCTCCTTACAAGCCCCGGCCCCAAATCCAACCTCTCAATATCCTTCGCCCACAACCCATCCTCACTCCCCAACCCCCCCATCCCATCCCGACTGATCCTCGGACTCGTACTCACCACACTACTATCCGGCGTCATATCCTCCACGCCCGCATACCCCGGCGGCTGCGTCCCTTCGCTCTCGTAGCCAGGCAACGTACTCACGCTCCGGCCGCTCGTACTCCTCAATCGTCGCGCCGATGAAAAGCCCCCTGCTTCGCTATCACTGTCGTAAGGAAAAGTGTTTCGACCTTCTTCTGCTGCGGCTATGCTATTCGTGCCGCCTCCCCCTGCTCGACGAGGTCGAGTCGCAGCGCGGAGGTGGCGGATATCCTCTTGGCAGACGGCTTCGAGCACGCCTTCCTGGGCGAAGACCCGAGCGCGTTTCTCGTCCCAGGTATCGGATGTCCCGGTGCCGCGAGAGCGTGGGCAGTGACGGTGGCGAAGGGCGCAGATGCGGGTCTGCCACCAGTGGGCCCACGCGGCGCGGCGGTAGAGTGTCCTGTTATGGCGTTCTTCGCGGCGGGCGGCTCGGTCGGCGCGGCGTCTTGGGTCGCGGATGTGGATGATGAGCCAGGTAAGGAGGGAGAAGAGGGTGAGGGCTATGAAGAGGAGTTTAAAAAAGTGGAGAGGGTTGGTGGGGCTGTTGTTGCTGGCGGGAAGGCGGTGGGCGGAGGGAGTGGAGGAATTGATGGGGGTAGGGACAGCATCAGCGCTGTACAGGGTGTCGAAGGGGACACTGGAAGTGGAGGTAGGGTGAAGCGAACGAGTTTGGGCGGGGGTGGGCGCTTGAATGAGGCGGTCGGGGGAGGCTGGGAGAGGCTGAGTGGTGGTGGTCCCGGATTGAGCTAGGAGAGCTTGTTTTCGTGTTTCGGGACACAGATTGGCCATGGCCTCGTGGACCTTGGCCTTGAATGCTTTGACGTGGTGACGACATGATTGGAAAACCTTGGATGCTGTTGTCTTGACCGCAGTGAAGGTCTTTAGGATATATTGACCAAGGGCTTGAACATGGCCTTGGGATGTCCTCTGCCGATTGTTGGAGAATTGACTGGAGGCTGCTTCCGAATCCAGGGTTTCTGATGAACCCTTGGACGTCGATGGAGATCGCCAATACTCGGCGTCGGACTCAATCGATTTCAAATCGGTGTAGTGGGGATAGAACCGAAGTATCTGAGGCTGTCCAACTTGCGTATAGGAGACTGTGAACCCAACATCAAGGTCCTTTCCTGCTTGCCAGATACGGAGAGTCAAGACTTGGGTGACCTCCGCCCAATGGCTATTCCTGCTCTCCTTTGGCCCATCTTCAAAGAGGCAGAGGATTTGCCAGGCGGTCGTTATGGACGGCTGTGTCTGGGTGAGAGTTTGTGCACCCTTGGCAGTATTGCCGTCCCACGTAGACGGCAGATGGTGACCTAAGAAGCGGAGATTGCTCTGGCCACATGGCTTGTCTGATAATTGGAGCTCTCCAACTGTCAATGTCAAGTTCTGTTGGTTTAACAATCAGCGCCTACTAGTGACGAGATGGTGTAGCTGCATCATACAAGGTCTTCACCTTCAAGGCCTTGTATACGAAGCTTGTCTAGGTTAAACGAAAGAAAAGCCTCTGAGGCATCTATCGCTCAATTAGCATTCGCTTCAGGCATCCCACAATTCAAGCTTAAAAACATACGGTACTCGACGCGGGGATTCGAGGCCTCAACGCCGACGCCTGATGACGGTGTGTCAGGAACGACGAAAGCCGATGCGACGGCGGACGACAGCAAAGCGGCGGCCTTCGTGAAGCCGCGCATGGTGGCGACTTGACTGAGTTGCCGGCCGACTTATTGAAGTAGTCGGGTCAGCAGGCCTCACATGATAGTGAGAGGAGGAAGATGACAGGTGCCTGGAGAGGCCAACCAACGTCCAACGTCTGTGCCTCCCCCGGCGCTTACTTCCGCTCCTTGTAGGGCTGGTCTCCGGGGTACAATTACGCCGAGCCGACCATCATCATCGCTGAACTGCATCTGAATAACCATCTGTGTGCACTTCAGTCAAGATGGTAAGTAAGTTACATTCATATCGTGCAAGACTTCCTGCTCACACTCCTCTCTTAGTTACCCTTAGGCCTCCTCAACGCCGCCCAAGGCTCGCCCATGCTCGTCGAGCTCAAGAATGGCGAAACCCTCAACGGCCACCTCGTCAATTGCGATACCTGGATGAACTTGACCCTGAAGGAAGTGGTGCAGACAAGCCCAGAGGGCGACAAATTCTTTAGATTACCCGAAGTCTACGTTCGAGGGAACAATGTGCGCATCATGCGCCCGACATCTTAGGGTAGGGTATAGGCTCACAGTGTCGCGCAGATCAAATACCTACGAGTGCCAGATGAGATCATCGATCAGGTCAAGGATCAACAGCAGAGCCAGCCTTCGACGTGGGGAAGAGGCGGTGGTGTGCAGAGGGGTGATCGTGGAGGCAGAGGCGATCGAGGACACGGCGTGAGGGGTGGACGTGGTCGGGGCAGAGGGCGAGGTGGATGAAAGAGAGCCCAGGCAGTCACAAACTACAACGATAAGACCTTGAGGCCAGAAAGAGGCCAGCTTCAGGCGAGGGTCTGAAGCGAAGAATGTTCGGTAGCAGAGACGGCTTTTGATGGGCTATGTTACCACAGCTTCGGTCGGCTACACGACGACCGCTGATGAGACAGGCGGAAGCTTTGACAGAATCTCGGAGCCGATAAGCTGGCCCCGCTCTGATATCCCGGAGGCTAATTTGCTGCTTGATGTTCTACAAGTGTATGGATCTTGATAGGCCATCAAACTCTCCAAACCTCCTACTAAAGTCTTCGCGCCGCTGCTGCCACGTTGATCACTTCCAAGCTCACCCTCACCGCCCGACCTGTAGCCATGTGCACAAATAGATAGTCGAATTTTCCCGTGAACCCTTTGCTGACACAGGCAACCATGCTCCTCATAAACGTCAAGACAAAATCCCACGGAACAGAATTGTCGGCGCTGAAGAACTCCAGTCGTAGGTTGTTCAACTCACACGCGAAGTGATTCTGTGGTTTTCGACCAGCTTCGATGCTCAGAACATGGTCAAATACTGAGACATAGAAATTGGTGAGGACTGCGGCTGCTACCTGGACGGGGATCAAGGAGTCAAAGGTTTCCAGATATTGGACCCATCCTTTGCCGAGATCGCTGAGCCAGATGCTACGCTGTCGGAGAGACAGTACAATCGTGGAAGCCGAATTCGTGTCAGCGCGACGAGTGGTGGTGAGGATGTGAGGGTCGGGTAGTGAGAAGAAAAGGGGTAACCGGGATTGCCGATCCGAGTAGGGCTGGAGCTCGCGCAGGGAACAGTGAATAGGAAAGGGAGCAACAAGAGTGGAGTACGAACAAGCCGCATACTGGTCTTATAAAAATTGCATTTTGGTGGACACTCGCCGTGTTGTGCTTGGTATCATGCTTCCATGCTCGTTGTAGAATCCCAGCAATACTTCCAGGAACAGAAAGCGGGTGATACTGAATTCTTGCTACAGTCGTCATTGTTTGTGACGTCCTGTTTCGTGACGCCATTATCTTTTCTCTGAATAGAATGGAGAGTGATTGCGCTTATCGCCAGCTGCCCACAAGCCGGAGGAAGGTCCGTAGGAGTCACTGACATGTGAGATGACTCATAGCATTTTCCCGTTTGGGGGGCAAATCTCTGGTCCGGAAGATCCTCCGCTGACGGCCATGCGCTGAGCGCTTCGAAGGACAGCTGCAGGGAGCTGGAGAAAGTGGGCTTAACCCAGTGAAACGTGGGCTTTCCGAGTCTGGTAAAGGGAGGGTGCGGCAAGTTCTGAGTTGATCCTCGCTTTAGAGAAATGCGCTTCGTGGGCTAGAGGAAGAAGGAGACAGCCCAAACCAGGGGTACCTGCAGGACAGGGGCGGCTCGTGGAGATGCGACGATCCTATAATCGGCGCCGCATACTTTAGAACCGCGAGATCACACATCCAATCGCTTTGCGACACTAGCATACTCGAAGACCACAGAACAGGCTTTCTAACTCAGAGGGCTGGCCAGGAGGAAAAGGTAGGAGTTTCTCGGTGTGAAGCGATTCCTGACAAAGAGAGAGATAGCCTTACGGCCATTTCTAGGATAAAGCAAAATATGAGGAAATCCCAAGATAATGTTAACAAAGCATGCGAGGCTCTCTGCCTATCATATCGCTTCATTCAAGTTGAGGAAAGCAGATCTCTGTACGCACATGATCTTGTTTCATCCAGTCCTGTGCATGACATATTCACAGTTTGGCCTTGGGGCCTTCAACTGTCGGTAGTAGTAGGTCTCGAACCTCATTCAGGGCCTCGCTGAGCCAAAAGCTCATTCGATCGCTGCCGAGGCCTTTGCTGACAATGTTGAATTGAATGCTATAATACCTTGTTAGCTCAATACACCTTTGACAGCGGTCAAGACCATGATGGAAAACGCATCAGCAGAGGAAGAAAGTGCCATCGAACGGTCACTTACCTGTTTTCGTTGATCATATATGCAATTCCAAAGCCATCATCTATGACCTGACTCCAACCATACCCATTAAAGTACTCGCTACTCAGCTGGCTCGAGCTCAAGAACCACGTGCCACTGTAACCGTACGCCCGATCTTTGTAGAGTTCGGGCAGCTCCTCACCCTCTTTCAGACATTTCTTGAGTCCAAAGAGATGCCTGTCCACTCCCCTTCCACCGCTTGCATCACTGATGTACTGCACGTGTGCGTCTACAGCGGCTCGAAATGCCTTGGCGCAAGCCTCTGGCGGAACTTCGGGGTCTGCCGCAGCGTTTACGAAGGCAACACTCTCTATACTGACGCTCCGGCAGGTTTCAGTACGGCCTTGTTGAAAGCGACGTGTGGCGGACGATTCGTAGGTTGGCCGACTGGTACCGTACATCTTATGGTAGGCGAGCTGGATGACCATCTGCACGTAAGCATCTGGAGAGCACTTGAACTTCTTGATCATTCCTTTCCCATAACCTTGATACGCTTGCACTTTAAGGTCGTGCTGTCCTATTAGTAGGTTGAAGTCCGTCATTGCGCGTTGGATCTCCTTATTGACTGTTTCGTCGATGTGAAATCGAAGTGCACTGGGTTCAGGCAGGTCGCTGCGGACGCTCGTATCCGAAAGGTCAAGCTTGTTTGTGAAGATCATCATGTTTGCATAGTCATTCAGTCGATGCGTAGGCGTGCCATCCATCATGCTATGTTCGCCCATAAAGCCCGATGTCCCGTTCTCATTGATGATGAACTGTAGCGGCTTGTCAAACCATCGATTGCTACCGTCACCATGCCAGTACGAATGTGCACGCTCTTCCAACGTAACTGGTGAAGCATCGTCAAGGCAGACGAGGAATGACGAGGCCTGAATAGCCTCCAGTGGAGCAGCGTTCGAGGGATGTGCAGCAAGGAGGGCAGCGCGAGCAGAAGTCCAGATATCACGGTTCTGGGTGGTTAAAATCCCGATTGCAGGAGATTTATCGGCGCTCTTGTAAATCCGGCTGAATTGCTTTTCGAGTTCGGCCGCATTGAGTGGCTGCCCATTGATCTCATGCATGACTTTGAAGAACTGGTCTTTGCGAACGACGATTATGTATTTGTGTTCATTATGGCCGTACTTTACTGGATGGTCCATAGGCTGAGCGGGTATTCGACAAGCGTTGAACATCCACTGATAGGACTCCATGCTAATGGGCAGTTTTCTCATGTACTCCGGCTCGAGTGTACCATGGTCAACGTCCTTCTTGAAGTGTAGCACAGCACTCGTCAATGCGGCAGCTCGCTTCGCTGGATTTCGTCTCCTTCTGTCATCGCGATGCGAATAGAAGTAGCTAACGTAAGGTACAACTGGATCTCTGTAGGCAAGATATGCGGCCTCGTTCCACCATTCGTATATCCAATTCTTGTGCTTCGGGTCATCACGGCGCGCTCTCAGCCGCTTTTGTAATTCTTGACCTATACTGCCAGGCTTAACGAATGCATCCACGGCTTTCTTGGTAGACTCGAATTCTGCTTTGTTCAATAATGGCTGGACGGATCTAAGGTATCGTTTCGAGGTTTCTTCAAGAGTCGGTACTGGCAATCGCGGCAATGAATCTTCAAATCGAAGCATTGCGCCTTTCGTGTTGTCTTCTCGGTATCCTGCCGGGAGTTGTGCTTAATGATCAAGGCAGGGGAGTCAACTCGGACGAGTGGAAGATTATCTCACCTTCCGGTAACCCACTGGAAGCCTTTCGAGCATTCGCTGGACCCATAATAGACGTCTGCTATTGGATTAGGTCCGGACACAATACAGCAAACGAATTAAAGTAAGCTTTACCTTCGAGGTGGGGATCAATGTTGCCTTGGTTCGGAATGATGGGCGACTGCGCGCCAACGCCCGCAACATCCCAGAAACAAAGGGGAAAGGTGCGGAACACTGACAGCGGAGGGCAAAGAGGTAGGACAAGGATGGAGATGTTATATCGTGGAGATACACGTTGTTTCGCGTGACTAGAGCATCGAATACCGGTCGGACGCACCAAGTTTACGGTACGTAGTTAGAGATGCCGAGGTCAGACGGGGGCTTCGCGGGTAAAAGGACGAGCCTAGCCCGATCGACGCACATGACTCCTAGCGAGCTCTGCCCCAAATGCTCTCTACCAGGCTCCAAGTAGCGGACGCTATGGAGTGGAACACATTGTAGATGCAGAAATAGTCACGATCAAGAATATTGATGATTGAGACTGGCTTAGAGGTAAGTCTGAATGGAATATCGAAATTATGAGCAAACGTAGACCCTTCGTAGGCTACGAAGGAACAATTGTCGGGCCTGTTGTATCTAGGTTGCACTCCTTCGCGACAGGTGACCATAAAACAGTCGAGGTTCTGCCAACCTTGAATGGAGTAAGATGGTTCATCGTTTACACGACAGCACGTTGGGCAAATTCCCAACCCAGATCCATAAGCAAAGAGTCGTTAAGTCTTCCTTTCTTGGGTTGGGTCCAGGGCTGATTCCGGATGTCGAGATGCACCACTACCTACCTTAAATCTTCTAAATTATCGTGCTTGAGCAGTTGACTTCCATGAGCTGGCACTATGGGTAAGTGCAATCCCAAAACATCAAATGGAACCAACGCTTCGGTTTCAGATTCTGGGGGCAACTGAAAGACGTTCCCTACCATATGAAAGTTCGCACACAACCTGGCTTGAAACTCACCACTCATCTGACTGTCACCAATGGAACGATCATCGAAGTACCACATAGGTGATGCTGGTCAGGCTGCAATCATTCGTCATCGCCGCCGAACACTTTTCCTCCTATTGCTCTTACTATTTGCAGCTTTGGAAGCATTTTGAACTCCTTTGGAGGCTTTGGTGGGCGTACCCTTGCCGCCTTCATCTTTCTCTTCGTTTCCTAGCTCATCATCGTCACCTTGATCCAGCTCACCTGTGGGGGCTTTGCCTCTGCGAGTCCTTGAAACCGGTACTGAAACTGACTGCAGCTGCGATTTACCCTTAGGCTTGCTGCGAGTGCCACGCACTGATCCTTGACCCGGAACCGATGCAGGTGATGATCGTGGCTCTGATTATCTGTGAGTCTATCTTCAAACCTACCAGGTCTGACTCAAGAAAAACGTACCGTCGGTATCATCAATCGTGCTGTGCCTACGATTACTGGATGATCTCCCACTCGGGACTGGATCGGACAAAGTAGGAGGTGACTGCGATCTATCCGGAGCTAATCGTTTGGCGAACGTCATCTCTCCGTACTCATCCTTGGGTAAAGCAAATTCATAGAAAGGCTCTCCCATAGGATCGGCTTCGTCATGCTCGGAATGGCCCATATCATTTTCCTGTATCTCGAATGTCAACTGATGCTGGAGCTGATAGTAATTCGGCAAGGACATACCCTCTCGTCCAGAGCTTCGAGTTTGTAAAGGTTGTTCAACTTCTCCCAGATGCCTGGGATCCTTGTGTGATTATCACGAGACGACGTGTAGCCATGATTTCGGAGGTTTTCAGAGATTGCGATCATTCGAAAATGCTTGTGCATCCCTAGAATTTAGGTTCAGGCTTACCATGCTTCCTGTAACAGGACGCTGTACAATTCTGTAGGAGAACGGACCTACCGGTTTCCATCTGACCATGCTCTTGAACAGGGATGTCTCCTGTTCATCAGTCCAAGGATCTAGTGTCAGCTCTTCTCTACTTGAATCAACCTCCATTGGCGTTGGGGTCTCTTCCACTGGTTCCGGGACACTTTCCGATGGCGTTGACGCTGCATGTGAGGAGAGACGTGCTCTCTTCTTTGGAGGCATGGTGGTATCAAGCTCCTGGATTCGAAGCTCGTTATGCACGCGGACGTCGCAGTCTTGCTCTGTAGTGCCTCGGAAAGACATGTTGTGAATCCAAGTCAGTGAGAATACGGAGGTTTTAAGGCGCTCCGGGCCGGAATCCCCGGCGCGCTAAACACTTAGCGTCGCGTCGCGTAAAACGCGTTGTGACGTGACTGAAGAACAATTCATCCCATCGTTACAAGATGAATCGACATGGACGACCAGCACATTTGTGGAAACGCCTTCGCTATCCCTAACTTCGGTATAGAGCCGGGGTCCGGACTGGCGACAACATATCTTGCAGAGCCCGCCATCGCTGACTTTGAACCGCAGGAATGGCAACTGGACTCGGACCTAGATGGTTGGAACTTCGAAGCCGAGATAGTTCCCGGTCTCAAGTTGCCAGAAATCAGACTGCATGATTTGTATGATTGCTCAGGCGAGCAACTTGAGGAGCTCGGTAGCCTTGCATCGTCCAATCCTTCTTCAAACGACACATACACCGAACCCTCCGAGTCCATTGAGGACGATATATGGTCTTCCCCCGAATCTCTAAAATTTGAGGAACAGCCTCTAAAGCCACGAAGATGGGAAATTTTCTTCGACAAGGAAGCTAGGGTGCCTCTGACCTCGTATATAAGCGAAGGCGGACCTGGCGTATTTGACGCTCTTCTGTCTTTGCATGCTTCTCAAGAGCCTATCATTCTGGGCTCTCGAGTCGTGCTCAAAGCTGATCCTGTGATTGCATGCCTGGCGCATCTGGGTCTCGGGCAAGAGTCGACCCTGTTCTCTTACAATGCCCTAGATCAGAAATTTCACGCTCGAGTTGGGGCCGAGCATATCTGTCCGTCGGGCTTCTCACGAACAGCTTTCAGCAGCTTGGAGGCCGATTTCTTCAGCTATGGGAATCGGGTAAAATCTTTGCAGACATTCGTTACGAACACTTACGCTTCGAGTCGGCCACTAAAAGCGATGGCTTCTCTCGCCGGCTGCATCCATTCTATCCTGTACGGCCAGGAATGGGCTCTACACGAAGCCTCTACAACGGTCAAGAGCGTTTTGCAGCTTCAAGCTACGTTTCGGAAGCCTGGTGAAGTCTTGTCCTTTCTGGACGAATTGGTCTGCCATAGTAGGTCTGCCATAACCGAGGAGCAGGTACTGTCGCTTTTGTATGGATTTGCCGAAGAGATTGAGCATTGCTCCTGGAGTCAACCCATCGCCTTTGAGATACTGACCAAAGTCTCGAGACCTTGGCTTGATGCAGCAGGCAATTGGTTGGGGTTAATCCCCCGAATGGGCTTCCAAGGCGCTGACCCGACGGTGGGCTTTGCCCACAAAACGGAGGCAGTCGAAGATGCTGAGGGTAAGGAGGATCCGACCCAGAGATACGTAATGGACGATGCAGGAATACCTGGTTTTCTCAGTGCCGTAGATGGTGTTCAGATGTTTGAGACTGGACAGAGCTTGCGTTTGCTCCAAGCGCACAAACCTTCTCATCCCTTAGCCAGAGTAGCTGGACCAGGAACCGTCGAGCCACCTTCACTCGAATTCAAGTCATCTTGGCCGGACATTCACAAAATCCAAGAGCGCGCTAATCAGTATGAAGCGGATCTCCGGGCTGCTATTCGAGCTTACGGTGAACAAGGTTCGCTGGCCACGAGCAGTTCAATCTTTGAAGCCGCGCCACATGATGAAGAGTTGTCGAATGTCCGATCAGAGTGCTCCGAAACGTACTTCTCTACTTTGGTAGCAGAAATTGAGCAGCAGCTACCAGATTTAATACTCCGTAGAGCTAACCATGACTTGCAAGCATTCCTTGCTTCTCACTGTATGCAACAAGAACATAGAGATATCTCACTCTCCAGGCCGCCTCTCTGTCTTGTCCCTTCGATGTCTCTCAGGCCCATTATATCCGCTCAGGCTCGTCTAGTCAATCAGTCTTGCCTCTCTATGCTCTTCAAAGAACACAAGCTCCGCTCACACCTATCACTTCAGTACCGGTATAGCCTACTGGGCGATGGTGTCTTCTCATCCCGTTTGTCACATGCTCTCTTCGACCCAGACTTGCCTTCTACCGAGCGTAGGCAAGGGAAGCCTCGGCTGGGTGTCTCTGGTCTTAGACTTGGCTCTCGAGAGATATGGCCGCCTGCGAGCTCAGAGCTACGACTCGCACTCATGGGGATATTGAGCGATAGTTACTATTGTGAGAATATCACTGACGTGACCACCTCAGGAAGAAGTGAGTTGCCTGGAAACATGAGCTTCGCTATCCGTGCAATGTCAGAAGAAGAACTGCGGAGATGCATGGACCCGGACTCTATCTTCGCGCTGGATTTCTTGCGGTTGCAATACAAGCCGCCAGCTCCCATTGATGTAGTTATCAAACAATCATCGCTCGACAAATATGATATTATCTTCAAGCTTCTTCTTCGTGCGGCGAGATTACTATACTCAGTCAAACAACTCTCGCGGGTCACGCTATCTCGCAACCAGTCATGCCGTCCTGACACAATAGCTCGACGTTTCAGTGTTGAAGCTATTCATTTCGTCTCAAGCATTTATGGTCATTTCTTCGAAGAAGTTTGCAAGCACTGGAACCTATTCGAACGTCAGCTCGACAGCTTACAAAAGCGCACCGAGCAGCATGCTATCAGTGAGCACGAGGGCCCGGACAAGCTTCGAGACATGCACGAGAAAATGTTGGATGGCATGATGTTTGGGTGTTTACTCAGGAAACGTCAGGAGGCCGTCATGGGTCTCTTGGAAGAGATCTTCGAATTGATTTTGGGCTTCACGAAGCGCGTGAGAGCCCACAGTCTTCCGAAGATGGATTCAGACGATGAGTCAGATCAACGAGAGGAATTGTACAGGAAGTGGAAGAAGAAGGTCAAGGTTTTCGTTGCCGTCTGCCGGGGCCTGAGTGAGCGAAAAGGCTCTGCTGGCGGCGGCGGCCTCAGTGGAAACGAGGGCAGTGAGAACAGCATGGAAAGACTCCTCTTAACGCTCGACATGAATGGCTACTATTCTCAGCGTACAACATAGACGGGCGTACTGTTCGAAGTGGTTTTCCTTGTATAGCCCTCGCTCTTCGGAAATCACAAGCGACGACAAAGCACATTGCACCGATGTTTCTATGGCTCTACGGCTTCTTGTTGTAAACAGCTTGAACCATGCGTGATTCAAGGAGCTACAGCTTTGCTGAAGCATCCACAGTCAACACGGCAGAACATCATACTGAGCAGGAATCTCGATTGTTGGAAGCCGGACCTCATCGTTGAAGCCAAAAACTCCACTCTAAAACCTATACCAATGCACATTCCGTCCCACGCCTCGCCATGAGTCGTTCATGAGCGATGCTAGTGAAGATGGCTTTGCGGTAAATCGTCGACTCATGGATGGATCACGGGTCCGACGAAGGTTATGATGTGCAACATCTTCATCGCATAGTGTAAGCCATCAACAACTGATTTAAGCTCTGGAAGCTCTTTTATATTACCGCCTTTTACAAGTCTCCTCGATCAATTGTCTCATCAACAGAAACTCTCTTCGATTACCCTACTTTGTTCCTCGCTCTTCACCTTCTTGCGCCTGTTCCACACGTTCTGTAACAGATTTAAACCCTTGAACACCTCCACTCCCTCCAAAGAATACCTTCAGCTCTTAGTGATTTCAGGACCGTTCCTACCCAGTGCCTACACCCTTGGCCATGCTCCGGAAACAGGTACTTTTCCAACCCAGCCTTCGGCATCGCATCAATAGGATCCTTTACCTGCAGTACATCTTTGACATCAAATTTCGCAGACTTTGCGATTTCATAAGTCTTTGAATTTGGAGTATGGGCGCTAGAGCAAAGGCGTGGAGGAGAGGATGGGCAAGAGGATCGCTTATTGACACGGTTTTGTGGGTTCCTTGGTTGCCGTATTTGAAAGTCGTATTACTACTGCTTCATTGTCCGCGTTGCTCTGTTCTGTTCGCTGGCACCAGGGAGAGCTGAAATTTTCGAAAGCTATCATCCTGTTGCTTTGTTTGGTTCTTCATGATATGTCACTAATATGCTTTTATTTTTCACTGTTTTGATAGTGAGTCATTACTGGTCGTTCACTCCACGAGTATTTCGTCAACACAATCTTCAAAGATTTTGAATCAATCATTCTTTGTTCGGTAAGTCCTTGGAATCTGCACTCTGCCAGCGCATGCGATAATAGGGTAAGATGCGCAGGCCTTGTGGTGACAAGTGAGTTGGAGTACTTCGTGTATCGAGTGTTCGGGTCTTCCTGACCACGCCTCTAACCCTGGCATGCATTTCTGTAGACACTGTTTGACCTTCGCATCAGCGCACGAAGATGAAGAGGCACCCATTGTATTTCTCGCAATGCTCTGTACTAACACTCAGGCACCAGGTCCATTAAACGTTCTCTGTGGAATTATAACAACACAACGAAACGACAGCATTCCTTGCAATGTTGAACAGGTGAGGGAATGGGAGAAACTCTGAATCTTATAGAGTGATAAGTTGCAGGGGAGTCAGACCAGAAATCATGTGATGTGCCTTGAAGACACTCATACTCTCATCACGTGACAGACTGTAACCGAGGATTTGATCACGATCTTTGTCTTTGTGTACAGAATGCATCCCCTTCACTCAGCTTTTACTTTCGGACACCGTTCGGTTTCTTACTTAAATCTTCTAAATCCCTCGATTCTGCTTATTTGAGCCGATTCATCGATACCCAACGTCAGCAGAATGGCGCCCCTCAAGTCAAATACCGGCGGAGGAAACCACACTCACAATCTCCGAAGGAAAGAGGGCAGAGCGAACCACACTCACAACCTACGGAAGAGAGCCGGCGGAGGAAACAACACTCAAAAGCTACTGAAGCCGTATGTCCCGAAGCGAAAGCAACCCAAGGCTGAAGCCGCAGAGAAGGGTCCCAAATTCCTCGAACTGCCGCGCGAGATTAGAGATATGATCTTCGATCTTGCAATGTGCGTTGATGGCGTCCTTGTACCCTACGCGGTGAAGGACGATCTTCATTACCTGGATAATGGGGGTCCACCTCCTAGTCTCGCGCTTCTCCGTGTGAATAAACAAATCAGAGAACAAGCAAGGATGTGCATGTTGAGAGTAAATACCTGGAGAATCACGGAGCCATGGCCACTTAGACCAGGTGTTCTGTGGCAAATCAACCCGTGAGTGTTTTACAACGAATCATTTATTTTTTGATTATGCGCACGGATTTACATTGATATTGTGTGTAGGCTTCATATCACACACGTCGTCTTGAGCTATTTCCTATGGGACGGCAGTCCCAGCAGAGCAGAGGAGCTAGAGAAATTGAACGACATCCACAGTAATCCGCGCTATTTCGACGTCAATCTTCGTCGCGATGCTTTGCGTCGCTGGAAAATGGACCTCATGAGAGACTCGTGGAGAGCGAGGAAAGGGGTCGTGAGCCGTTTCGGCAATCTCAAAGTTCTGACCATAGACACTACGAATCTCATGTGTCCTAGCGGTTGTTGCCGGCTCGAGATGATGAGACAGCTATTCTGCTTTTCAAATCTGGAACTGGCTAAACAGAATGTTGATGTACGAGTCCTAGGCGTGAGGGATGAGGCGAATGGGACCTTGTCCATACATGGCGCTATCTCCGCCTGGCCGTCTTAGACCAAGGGATCGCAAAGCTGACTGCACCGAGTGTCTGGTGTGCGACTTGCTCTTGCTTCGGGGAGAGGAGTGGCTACGATAGCCGGTGCTCGACTTGTCAATCGAGGTCGCTACAACACTTGACAGAGGCGAGCTCGGAGAAAGGGAATTGAGTTGAATATGCTTGAGTGTCAGAGCATATATGCTAGGTGGTTTGTATAATCTCTCAGAGATTGGGATGTTAAGCGGCCTGCGGTTTTGCCGCCTTCATAACCAACAGCCTGCTTTGTATAGGAGTCGAACTCCAACTCTGATACCTGGCTATATCGTTTGCACTGTGAATCGTGACTCTAACACCGAGGCTGAGTCTTCCACGTGTACGTCTTGACAGGACCTAATGATAAACAAGCTCAACATTTTTGCAATACGATTGAAGTTTGCGATGATCCAAGTCCTATACATGTATCGTCCTGAGCTTCTTCATCAATCGGTGCAGGTCTACGGGCCAATCCGCATGTCATCTTTTCAGTGCACAGGATAGCCAAGCGACACATTCCAATTTGCTCCATCGTACATTCGGAATGGATGTGCTTGAGCTGAAGACGAGCTTGGTGTGAGAGGAGCGAAGCGGGGTTGAATTAAAGGGTTTGCACTTGTACCCGGGTCCTTGGAAGAGGAAAACACGTAAAGAAACGGTAGTGTCGCACGAGCCAACAAAAAGTGGTGCATGCATTCTGTGTTGTTATCATGAGAGCAAGTAATGCAATATCGAGGGGCTGAACGACCAGTGAAGCCGATAGCTAAGACGGCGAACAGTAAAAGCACTTTGTTAGGAATACATTGAGCTCGAATTGGATCGATGAACCGAATGTGCACGTCAAGCTCATCGACGCTTGGAAAGAAGTGTCATAACATGACGTGAGATTAACATATGAGATTACACATTTCATTCCCAGTACAAATCGTACCAATGTTGCAAGTCCAAGTTGTCGATTTTCAGCGTACGGTCATGTAGCTCCTATCCGCCGCTTGAAACAATGATCTAACCGGGCAATCTACGTCAGAATCACCCAACCCAACCTAACCCGTGCTGGCTCCGCTCCGCTCCGCTCGAAGAAGCTCGTTCTTTTCTAGATCCGAAGCATATGTCGTATCGTGCGTGCAGACGCGACACCGGGATAAGCTTGTTACCAGTGCTATTGCTGGACTCAAGAATGTCCCTCGCCAAGGTGGGTTAGTTCTGAACTTTCTCTGATGGGCGGCCTTGTCGACATGTCTTCTGGTCGGCGGAGGTGGTTGTGAGTAGACGTCGTAGCCAAGTAGGAGTCCAATTGGAATAGCGAACTTGGGTCACCACCGCGGGATGGAGGCCGGATTCTCACCTCATATCAAACGTTGGCTGAAATCAATCATGTGGGCTCAAGGGAAGCGAGACATTATCGTTGTAGGGTGGTTGCTGACACCAGGGATCAGCGTCGGAACGGATAGGCCTTGTGTTTGTCGTTTCGTTCCAGAATTCGTGGACTCCGTTGCTTGATGAACAAACCGGACTGTAGGCTGTTCTGTTCTCCGTATTATCTGGTGAGGTGATGCACATTCCAGAAACTTTCGTCGAGATATCGGAACCTCGTTTTTGTGTTCTTAGGTGCTGCTTGAGTATTGAGTGTTTCGGTTGAGGGAGTCGAACGCTTCGATTGTTTGCCTCTTTAGCTATGGTTCTTTCGCAGTGGTCCTTTGTACGATTATAACCCTGGAACCCTGTCTGGAAGAATTACTACAAAAGATGGATCACGCCATGCCCACACCTGGAATAGGACAATACGGAAGCATCCGCATAATGATCGATCTAGCCATCCTCGCTTCCTGTGCTTACGACCAATTGTTCGACAAGTCTGGCGTCTGACTGATTAGCCATTCAAACCTTGCAATATCTTCGTATACTGCGCTGGGAGCGGTCTCGGAGACCAGGTCCTCAGCTTCGGCTATGCACAACTGGTGCAAGCGGTCCTCGTTGGCATACGAGTTATCGTCTGTCAAACCACGTCCGGCGTAATACTCGTTCCAATACCCCCAGTCGTGGTTATCCCACCCTCCGCACTCATCTATCGAAGCTTCGCTATCTAAAGAATCCCTCCGGATATTCTTGATATCGCCATATTTGAAGACTTGTGTTACTTTAACACCTACGCTTTCGCATGCTGTCTCAACACCCAATACACAGCGTTCCTCACATTGGTATAGTATCTCCTTCAGTTGTGGCAGTCTTTCTGCCCTGCGCTCTGGAAGCCGTCGTAGCATTTGCTGCATGATGTTTTTGTCGGCTGCCATCTCGAGGGTCAAAGTCTCGGCTGATGCCGGGAGGACGTTGATCAGTCGATGCACGATCTGAGTATGCTCTGACACTTCGAGGTACCAAGCAGGTTCTGATATTGTGTCGGAAAGGCAGTCGTCCTCATCGTCAGAGCCAAGGGTATCGCGGTCATTGACGTCGGCATCAAGACTCTTGTCGTTTTGGTCATCGATGCCATCGTTGTCCGGTGGATCCATCAGCATTGCGACATCAATTCTGATGTCGCTAAGGGCCCGGAAGCCACGCAGAGAGCCAATGTGAGGATGGTGACTGGCCCTGTATCCAATAAAGGTAAGTGAGGTCAGGCTGTGGCTAGCATATCGCAACAAGCATTCTACTACGCGACGTGGTTTCCATGATGCGTGGCCTGAATTGTCTTTGGCATCTCGATATTCAAAGTTTCGCAAATTGGGAATTCTAGACATAAACGTAACAAAGTGGTCTGCGTAGAAGTAGCACCCGTCAAGGACGATCGTGACTATATTTGACGTTGCTGGTAGTGAAAGCATCATATCCCGGTGTGTGGCTAATGACGACTGGCCCACGGCACGTACTGTGCGAAGAGAGGGCAAGGCCATAATCGAAAGGAGGAATCCAAACCCTCTGTGTGATGGATGAATCTCTACAGTGTGAAGTTTGCTCAGAGGGAAAACCGAGTCCGGATACGCACGACTCTCTTGAGCGACCTCAGAAAGCATCTGAAACCACAGTGGAGAAGCACTTGTCCAGCCACAATGCTCGTACCTGAGAACTTCTAAATTCGGCAGAAATCTCAGAAGCAACGTCACGACTGGATTCTTGTGAAATGCAAGTAACCTTGCTGTAAAGCTTTCCCATATATCGGAAATACATTTCCGTGTGCAACGTGGGGTATGATAGCAGAAGTCATTCGCAAGTTTGCAAGTCTCATAACGCAGATCGGTTCCAGGTGCCGGTTCGTAGTCATCATCGTCAAATGAACCACGAAGAAACCTGTACAAGGAGTCGTCCTGGTGGTGTGAGCAGTCGCCAATGGTTAAGTCAGTAGGGTAAGAAGCGACCCTGTGGTCAAGGAGGATTTTTCCCAGCAACTGTGCAGGATGTTCGCCGATCCCACCACGCCAAAGATTCTTTCCACAAGCAAACGTTGACAGTGTTCTCTTCCACTCCCGATGTCGCATCAGATGGCCTGCCGCAACGCTGTGCAAATACCTGCACGAGATGGTGATACTCTCCACATCAGGATTATCAAGGTAGCCTGTGATCTGCTGCAAGATCTCGACAGGCAACTGAATCAGGAGAGTCATGTCATATCAAAGTCTTATCGATACGTAGGGTCTCTTATCCTAGCTGAGCATCGCTGTTGCTCTTCTAGGCTGACATACTTTAGGTGCTTGCTCGTGCATCTGGGATCAAGAGAAAAGATCGCTGCAAGATGTTAAAGTAAGTTGGTCTTTCTTAGCCCCCGCGCCTTGGCAATGGGTGGAGAAAAGTACCCCCGCTCCAAGCCACCGGATTTGATTTACTTTATTTATTTGCAACGTTTAAAACTGCTCGATTCATCCACTTCCAACAAATTGATAGCGATCTCATTCTATCCCTTGCTACCAGAAATACGTAAAAAGATATACAAGCATCTTTTGGCGGGCGTCAGAGTCGATTTCAGCAAGGACTACTGGAGCAACGATGATTTTGAAACGTATATATTCCGGGCCCGACCCAGAGGTGGACTCCATCCTGGCATATTGGCAGTTTCTCGCCAGGTTGTCCAGGAAGCATCTGACATACTCTACGGCGAGCAATGCTTCTTCTATCAGTCTGGCTCCGTACAAAAACAAGACATGACACCTGTGCGCTTATGGCTAAGCTTTCCGAGCTATAAACTGGAAGACATTACTTGACTTGATTTGCAAGTTAACATTGACCATCAAATCAGGATGGCAACATTCCCAATGTGTGTAAACAATTGCTCGTCTTGCAGCGCGGTCGCTCTTTAAAGACTCTCTCCGTCGGTTTTCAGCTCCATAGAATGGTCCAGAAGCATGACCGAAACCTCCTAGCACAATTTCTAATAATACATGGGACATATATCTGGGAACTGACTTCAATTAAGCCCTTGCAAAAGCTTCGCCTCACGATCTTCGACGGTCATTCTCTCACCGGGGCTGCCTTCCCGTATCTCAACGATGACATACTCCAAAGAGGCCAGTATCACTGCGTGGACTTCCTTGAGGGCATGGTGTCTTATGGACCCATCCAATCTAGTCTGGTGGTGGAGATGGGTCCTGAAGCCAAGCCTATGTTCAGGCTTCGAGGAGACTGCGCCTTCCCAGACGCTGTCTGCGATGTCCTGTCGGCCCAATCTTGACACCTGGTGCCACCAAGATTGTTCTAGAGAACGCCAGCATGGAGCGATATTGGCGATCACCCTGAAATATCTGCTACATGATACACCTCGTAACATTGTGATGGTAGGCTACAAAAACACCCTATTGTCTGCTTGAAGTTTACTTATTCCAGATCATATCATGGTATGCTCCACATAGAAATACCGTATCTGAGTCTGTGAGTAAGTTCTGATGATGATAAGTGGAAGCTACAAAGGGCTCTACGTAAGAGCTGGCGCACAATCGTGAGTCGCTGCTGTATGTCTGGTCGCTTTCCTATGTGATCCATTCCTCTCTGTGGCCGATGCTCGTGCAGCATCAGCTACCACACTTCTTACCTGCAGTCGTCGGATGTATACTGCGTAGCATTCACTTTGATCTTTGCGGGACGGCCACCTCAATTGAAGAGCGGTCACTTTTTTGAATTCGGACATTGCTACGATTTCGTCTTATGACGACATACACTGACTATGGTTCCTCGATCAAATTTAGCAAGTCTTAACAGCATCTAATTACTGATTCGTCCCAATGACGAGAGTCTCCTGGCTCGCCTTATCATGTTATCAAAGGAGCCGCATTTGTTTTGATTTCCGTGTAATGCGTTCTTCTTGGTACTTTCTGGTTTCACTTTCCTCAATTTCGAAAGCATCAATGATTGGTATATCGCTTAGACTTGCAGCTCCCAGACCAGAATTGCTTAAATTGTCATAGCCAATCATCCAATCACTATTACCCAGATCTTCAAAGCAATATCCAGAGTATCGTTCCCATTTCCAAAAGAGGTGCTGGCGAAAGTTCACCTCCAAGGCAAGACAGCCTTGTTTCTTCTCAAAACCCTTGCCCTCAATTATACCCACAAGTCCCCTCTTCCATCCATTCACGCCAATCCCTGTCACTTTGTATTTTCTCCGTCATCGCCAAGCGCGACATCTCCCAGAATTCCCGCTCGCCTGTGCTGCTACGGGTCTCATACCACTCCTCCACACTTAACGCATGGTCTATATACTCAAGCCGAACCTTTGCCTTCTCAATGTACATCGGCGAAGCAGGCTGGATATCCGCATCAGCTCGCACACTTGGTGAGCAAGAAGGCGAAGACGTATCAAGTGGGGTAGCGGGAGCATCAGTTATTGGGGCAGAATGCACGAAAGGATCAGGCGACGGCGAAGCATCAGGGGACATGTACGGAGAACTGAGATACTCTCCCTGCGTTGAGAACGGGTCCTCCGGCAAGCATCCCCTCGGCGCGTCAAGATAGTTGCGGGGTACAAACCACAATATGGGTGATGGTGCGGGTGACCGGTGTTCGGTCGGCCAGCTACTGTCGTCGTCCTTCACACGACATAGATCCGTGACGTTCAGATCGAGGGCTTGCATCTCACTCTCAGTCATGTCCCAAAAGGAAGTGCCGATGTTGATGACCATGTCATCGTCTTCAGGGAAGTTAGACCTGTGGGCGGGAAGTAGGGCCGCGCCCGGCGGGGGGAACGGGGATGGGGCAGAGCCTTCCTGGCGCTGTTGGGTTTGGGTGTGCATGGCAAGCTCTGGGTGCAAGATCTCTTGGTTACTTTTTGGGTGGTGGCTTGTGGGTCTGGGGGTTGTCCAAGGCGAAAGACAGGGGCGAGGGGGTAGGCGTCACTGAGGGCTGCTGTGGGCTTATGGTCTTGTGGCTGGCTTTATAGAAGGGGAAGGGCAAGAAAGTGACAGGTTGTACGGATGGTGTGACGAGCGCTGAGAACGGCTTTGTGAGGGAAAGGCATTGTGACACATATAAAGGGAATAGGATGGTGTGGTCAGTGGAGATCCCTAAGGAAAAGGATGTAGGAGAAACAATGGAATTGTTCTTGACTCAGCCTTCCGAGAGATGGGGATATGAGGGTACGGTTGTCAAATATGGTGTAGTGGAGGAGGACTAGAAGCTGTAAGGGCTGTTGAGGTAGAGAGATCATATGGAGTCGGGATTGGTTGTCTTGTTGCTATGTCTTTTTGGGCATTTCTGAGAAAAACAAGACACTTTCTCACCAGAGCACAGGGCTGCCGAGGCGAAGAACGCTACATTGGTGGGATACGTATTGAATAACGTAAAGATGGGGGAGATGATGATTTCTCCAGACTGAGTCGTGATAATTGACCACTCATTACACAACGATTTGCATATCGTGACGCATCTACCTCGCTACCTGACATTGTGGAAGTCGACCTCAGCATCGTCACGCTCACAATCTATTGGCCCGAGACTGAAGTGGTAGTACTTACGATCTAGACGCCGTTGCTTTTGTCTCGTTCAACAGTGATTACCGCCCACCCGTCCAATAGCTGCTGTCCGGTACCAGCTTGAGTCACTATGGCCTCGAAGTACCTCTTTCAAGACCCTATGACCCATTTTACCATTCGACTCCTTTCATTTGACATTCACCTGTGCACACAAGTATTCGAATGAGACTCTAGCCTTGACGTAGCCAAAAGATATGACCAGCACACTGACTGAGAAGTATCGGGATTGGCTAGCAGAACATATCTGGACAACTATTCCGCGTAGTCGTCTACACTACGGTCATCTATTATGGCTTCCCTTATTGTTTCTTCATAGAAGTAGAACTTCCTCCACGCATTCTAGTCTTGGCTTCCTTATTCATTCAATGCGAGGCTGATGCCAGTTGTGTTGTAATTAGTAGGAGGTTTGGTCAGCCATCGTATACGCGTAGGAATTGGTAATATAGTGTATAGCTAGCCAATAGGAAAATGCAGATACCTGGGCCACAACCGCGCTAAAATCGAGAAATTTGGTGCTGCGCCGAAATGAATGCCAGCATATCAGAGAAAAGACATTTACCTTACCGATGGAGCTACCGTATTACCAAGAATTCCGTTTTCACATTGTTCGTCCATGGGTATTGAGAAGCTCGTATGTCTTGGCATAGATAGGTGAATCTAAGTGTAGGGGCTTTACCTTTCATCTTGTCATCAGGCTGCGATTTTACGTTCTGGACCCCCTTGCGTTCTGCTTGTGTCGTGAACAAGGTAGAACATATCGTGGTTGAGAGCCTCCCAATGGCTGACGCTCGATATACCCGGAAGGTCTTTCTGAGATTTCATGAGCCATCTGATATCGCCCAAACGAGTCTCAAGCCATTGTATGTAGAACGGTAGATCACTAGAGGTCTTGGTGAAACCGCCGGCTCGGTGGCTGCTTCTGACTGGGCATCTCGAATCGATGCATTTTCTTGATGAACACCTTGATTGATCAGCGGAGACTACTTCAATGGGCTTTCCTGGAGGATATGGAACCCAGCGCTGCTTGACAGAATGTGCCGGAACGACCATTCCTAGAGCGACATTCCTTTGAGCGTAGGGAACCCGAAGCTGCTCAAACGAATAAACAGACGGGGCTACATCAGGCTTCATTGAAGCGTAGAGAACCTGGGCGACCCATACCGACGAGCAGGAGAAGCTGGAGGGACTGTCATTGGGGCGTATGGCATCCGAGGTTGCTCTAATCGATCTGGAGAGGCTAGCATGTCCTTCATTGGGGCGTACGGCATGCGGGGTCGCTCATGTTCAGTGGTAGAAGGAATTGAAGCGACCCTGATCGGGTCGCCTATGACCAGAGGTTGCTCGGTTTTGGTAGTGAGAGGGCGCAAAGAGAGTGTCACGTGTGGGTAAGGCATTTGCAATTATGCGGCTGCCGAGACAGCTGGTTTCATCGAGCTTTCGTCGGGAGTACGAGGGGTTGCTGCGACTTCTTTCACTACGTCGAGGGTCAGCATATGTCGGAGGCCTGTGGAAGAGGCTAGAGTCATGAAGTCGATTAGGCTTGCGTGGAATCGATCTCTTTGGTCTGATCCAAAATATCGAGCTTGATTAGAAGTTGTGAGAGTGTAACGTGCACGATGAGGGTGATTGAACCGGAAGAGTATCAAGTTCAGAAGATGCCGGCTTTTCTGAGAAGCCCTTTGGTGACTTTCCTTGGTGCACCCTTTCATGTCCTTCAACGTATGAACGTCTTAGCGATGGGCCGAAAGACCAACATAAAGCCAAAGGTAAAGAGTGAAACCGTTAAAGCGTTCAAGCTGTCCTCTCAGCACAGCCGTGGGTCACAGGCGCCGGCGATGTAGATCGATGAAGGATGGAGATTGCCATCGTCTTCTGATAATCAATGAATCGATGAGCACAGTTCTTTGTGTTTTCAATTTTCTCTGTCTGCTACAATGTCATTATTCGCACAAAGAAGAGTTAAGTACTCCACCCGGTACATCAAAGAACCGATTGCTACCTGGACAACCGGTATCCGAAGGCTTACAACTCGTGCCCGACCAGATGCTCACCCTCCTTGCCTACTGTCTGCCTACGACTGCGTACCAACAAGTACAGGCAAAGAATAGATAGCCCTACCGCGGCTGATATTTAGGCTTGTGGCATTAGGAAGAGTGAGAGGTATGACCCTCGCATCTAATTTCTGACGATCCCGGGCTAGCCTTTTCTCATATTAGATTAATATAATACAGCAAGAAGTCAAGGTCCAGTATCGATTTTACTGAAACGATCTCATGCTGAGCCACACTTGTTGGTGAAAGAACTCCGTGAATTCAGCAGTACCGCTCCGTGTTCCTACATACGATCCGGGTCAGAAGCAGCTTTCTAGCTTTGAAGAAGCATGCGTTGATCATTGGGATTGAAGAGAGCAGCGCACGATAGCGCAGTACTGACTTAGATTACGGCATCAACCAGCACACATCAACCCTTCAGAAAGAAAGGAAAGGCAATTCAGCAAGTTCGCCATTGTCCGAATTGTCGGCGCTGACTTAATCCATAATACTCCGTATACAGATTGAAACCGAAATCTTTTGGGTTGGACGACCACGCCTTGATACGGTAGAGAGTCCGGAGTAGACCACCCAGAAGATGAGGTATGTACATCGTTGTACAGAGGAGCGAGCCAGGCTATCAATCGAACAGAAGACAGTCAAACTACTCACTTACATCTCGACTTCTTAAAGGTATAGTGAAGCGGAACTCAGGGACTCACAGGACAATACCCAATGGTATCAGATAGTCAAAAGCGAAGTCAGAACCAGCGCCATCGTGTACTGAGTAGACCGTGTTCCGACTGTATGATGGGATGAGGCTCCCATGCCCCTCTTAAAGTGGGCCTGTAATTTCCTACGACATATCTATAGCAAAGGGAAGATTTCTTAAGTTCTTACACATTTAAAGTACAGAGCATATACATGTATGTCGTGGTATCATAAAATGAACAGTCTATGATGATTGGCCAGCCCGGTGGTGCCGGCCAGTCCCGTTTCCGAATGTTGCGTGAGATACGCGAGACGGAAGCAGATGTGCCGAGGGCCCGTTCAGGGCTAGCGCGCAGAATCACCCCGGATTTTTGAGAAAATCGTCAAGCAGCACTCAGGCGCTAGTAATTTCCTCACTCTTTTCATCATTCGCATTCCTTCTCGCCACAGCTGCTCTGTCTTTACCTTTGCGTCGTCTAGTTCGTCTTCCTATTCGATTCGGTTTCTCGTCATGGGCCCATGAGAAGCTCTCCGTCCACCTTCTGTCTTTCATTTCAAGATCCACGGGATATTTCCTGCAATAATCGGGGTGTGGAATATAGCACCTGTCTAATACGTAGTCGCATACTCGAAACATGGCCTCTATACCTAATGGGAGTTTTGCCTCTCCTCTAGCCCATGCGCAGTATCCGATTGCCCCCCCTTCTACGCCTGCCGGTCTAGTTGCCCGAGTCTACAATGGCACAAGCGCGTTTAGTCTCCTTGTTACAGCGTTCTTGCTCCTCGTCGCCTATGATCAATGTAATGGCAACTCCTGGATTTTGTTGGGTGAACCAGGCTAACAAAAGATCGATGCAGTCAAGTACGTTTGGAATAAAGGCTCAATTGCAGGCCCTACATGGAAAATTCCCTTCATCGGGCCCTTTCTCGAATCCGTGAACCCGAAAATGGAAATATACATGGCTAAATGGGCAAGCGGCGAGCTGAGCTGCGTATCGGTTTTCCACAAGTATATCACGACACTTCAACGATTTGTGTAGCAAGTGCTTACGCAAGGGGCAGGTTCGTCGTGATTGCTGCCTCTCGAGACATGGCTCGCAAAGTCTTCAACTCGCCTACGTTCGTCAAGCCTTGTGTCGTGGACATAGCAATCAAATTGCTTCGTCCACAGAATTGGGTCTTCCTAGATGGAAAGGAACATGTGGATTACCGCAAAGGCCTCAATGGCTTGTTCACCCGGCAAGCGTTGAAGATATATCTACCAGGCCAGGAAGAAGTATATGACAAGTATTTCGAGAAATTCGTGCATCTGTCTCAGGAGAATGGAGGAAAGCCGATACCGTTTATGCCACATTTCCGTGAGCTCATGTGTGCGGTCTCTTGCCGCACCTTCGTGGGCCATTACATGCCGGATGCGGCGGTAAAGAAGATTGCGGACGACTACTTCCGCATTACAGCAGCGTTGGAGCTAGTCAATTTCCCATTCATACTTCCATATACGAAACCTTGGTATGGTAAGAAGGCAGCGGATATGGTGCTCGATGAGTTCAGCAAATGCTCAGCCAAGAGCAAGGCTAGGATGGCTGCTGGTGGAAGTGTCACGTGTATTATGGACGGCTGGGTCAAGTCGATGCAAGATTCGGAGAAGTACAGGCAGAAAGTCGCAAAGGGCATCGAGGTTGACCCATCGGAGAAGCCCGCTATGTTACTTCGCGTATTCACGGACTTTGAGGTCGCCATGACAGTATTTACCTTCCTCTTCGCATCACAAGACGCAACAAGCAGTGCTTCAACATGGCTATTCCAACTTATGGCAGACCGGCCCGAGATTCTCGACCGGGTCCGAGAAGAAAACCTCTCTGTCCGGAACGGCGACAAGAACCAGCGCTTCAGCATGGATATCCTCGATAACATGCCGTATACTCGTGCTGTAGTCAAGGAGACCCTCAGATACAGGCCGCCTGTCCTCATGGTGCCATATGTTGCCAAGAAAGCTTTCCAGATCACTGAAACCTACACCGCTCCGAAAGGCTCGATGGTCATTCCCACCGTATGGCCCTCGCTTCACGACCCCGAAGCATACCCCGAGCCCGAGTCATTTGATCCAGAGCGATGGATCTCCGGCGACGCCGAAAAGCAGGTCAAGAACTGGCTCGTGTTTGGAACCGGCCCTCACTACTGCTTAGGACAGACCTACGCACAACTGAATTTGATGGCTATGATAGGCAAGGCGAGTATGCATCTTAATTGGGACCACCATATCACGCCTCTGTCGGAAGACATAAAGGTCTTTGCCACGATCTTCCCTCAGGTAAGCTCTCTAAACGCAGAGCATGGCTCTGCTGCAGAACACTCGCTGACTATGAACAGGATGATTGCCCATTAGTCTTCTCGAAACGAACCTAGATAGGAGTGTTCCTATACCCGCAATCCTCATACCCTCTTCCTTGTAAATAAAGCTCCGCGTGCGTGGCGTTCAATGGGGGTTCCTGCTTACACCGTTTCTGTCGGTGGCCTAATGGTAATAGACCCTACCGCAATAGATAGTCGTCGAATAGAATAGACCTAATATCCTCCACCGCCTTTACGTCAATGACATCGATTCGTGCTTCGACCGTGAAGGTCCATGACTACCGGCCGGACTGTACAATATCGAAAACCCCCTCCCCGTCTCTATGAACCTACCGCTCCACCTCTCCCCCTTTCCCCTCCCACTCCAACCACCCCCCACCCATCTCCCCCACCTTCACCCCTCGCCAGCCCCCGTCCCCCACCGCCATCCTCGCCGCAGTCCTACTCCTCACCCCCGCCTTACAATAGAACACCACCTCCTGCACCCCTCCCCCTTCATCCCCCCCACCCCCACCCCCACCATACCTCCCCTCCCTCAAATCCGCACTCGG